>WNEY01001830.1_pt1 | contig 15292 bp, 15 predicted proteins | sample 5400531 | NCBI WGS metagenome assembly WNEY01 (sample SAMN13153338, study PRJNA577476) | soil metagenome | isolation source: 200 cm saprolite under Douglas fir tree site 1 | place: USA:California | collected 2015-04-18
CCAGCACGAGGCTGAGATCAAGCACACCAGGTTGGAGGACCAATAGCCCCATGTCGTGCTTGAAGGCCACCAGATCCACACCACACTTGCGGCAGACATCGAGATAATCGTGGCTGACATACTTACACTTTGGGCACTTCATAGCGTCGGCCTCCCCTTCCCCGGCACAGGCGACAGATGTCAAGTCCCGCTCAGGACGATCTGTTCTTGATGCTCACCGAACACCCCCCGCAGGGTGTCGGCAATCTCTCCGAGGGTGGCGTAACATTCCACTGCCTCAACGAGGAGCGGCATGAGATTCTCACTGCCGTGTGCGGCCTGCTCAAGCCGTCGCAATACACTCGTGACTTGCGCGTTGTTCCGCTGCGCACGGAGCGCTTGCAACCGGGCGATTTGTTGACGCTCCAGGTCGGGATCGATACGCAGGAGAGGCGGCGCTGACTCACCTTCGAGCGTATACGCGTTGACGCCCACCACGATCCGCGAACGCGCTTCAATCTCTTGCTGAAATTGGTAGGCACTCTGCTGAATTTCACTCTGGGGAAAGCCGTGCTCAATCGCGCTGACCGCACCGCCCAGCGCGTCGATCTGGGCAATGTAGGCCTGCGCCCGCTCTGCGATGGCATCCGTCAAGGCCTCAATAGCATAGGCGCCACCGACAGGATCGACGCTGGTAGCTACCCGTGTTTCATGGGCGATGATCTGCTGCGTGCGCAGCGCGATCTGGACCGCTTCCTCGGTCGGCAAGGCCAGGGCCTCATCGCGGGAATTCGTATGCAGCGATTGCGCGCCGCCGAGGACAGCCGCCATGGCCTGCAGCGCCACCCGAACAATGTTATTATCCGGTTGCTGGGCGGTCAGCGTGCTCCCCGCGGTTTGGGCATGAAAGCGCAGCATCTGCGCCCGTGGCTCGGTGGCGTGGAAACGGTCGCGCATAATCTGCGCCCACAACCGACGCGCTGCCCGGAATTTGGCGATTTCCTCCAGAAAATGGTTGTGGACATTGAAAAAGAACGACAGTTGCGTCCCGAACGTGTTCACCTCGAGCCCCGCTTCGAGCGCCGCCTCGACGTACGCGATACCATTGGCCAGCGTGAAGGCGACCTCCTGGACTGCCGTAGAGCCAGCTTCGCGGATGTGATAGCCACTGATGCTGATCGTATTCCAGCGCGGCATCTCCCTGGCGGCATAGGCAAACACATCCGTGATCAGGCGCATCGACGGTTTGGGCGGATAGATGTATGTCCCGCGGGCGATGTACTCTTTCAAAATATCGTTCTGAATCGTGCCCGTGAGCTGCGCCGGGGCCACGCCCTGTTGTTTCGCCACCGCAATGTACAGCGCCAGCAGCGTCGCTGCCGTGGCGTTGATGGTCATTGAGGTGCTCACCTGGTCCAGGGGGATGTCCTTGAACAGTGTCTCCATATCCTGGAGGGACGCGATGGCGACGCCGACTTTGCCCACCTCTCCTGCCGCCATGGGATGATCCGAGTCATACCCCATTTGAGTCGGCAGATCGAACGCCACACTTAAGCCCTTTTGGCCACGCTCCAGGAGGAATTTGTAGCGCTGGTTGGAGACCTCGGCGGTGCCAAAACCGGCGTACTGTCGCATGGTCCAGAGGCGTCCACGATACATGGTAGGATGCACGCCACGCGTGAAGGGGAACTGGCCCGGGAAATGGCGCTGCTCCAGATAGTCAGCATCCGCACTGTGCAGTGGTGTGTACAGCCGTTCGAGCGGTATGCCTGACGGCGTGGTGAAGTGCGTCTGACGCTCAGGGAAACGCGCCAGCACTGGCTCGACGACGTCCGTCTGCCAGCGTTGTTGCTGTCGGACAATTGCCTCGTTCTTATGGTGTGCTGCCATCCAGGACTCCTTCCGTTGGAACTCCAGATGTCTCCCGGCTAGGATGCCGTCTTTCTCATGGGCAAGTGAGTCCCGGCTGTGCAACGGTGCCCTGCTCGATGGGCAATATACGTTACAAGTCAAAGATTTATTGACGCTTAGGCTTGGGGCATTGTGCCACACAGGGGGTAAAAAGTCAAGTAGGCGTCAGCTGTCAGCAATCAGCACATACCCCGCTCTAGACCCCCAAAACTTCGCGGAAAGTAGAGCTTGAGGCAAATTGTACCCCACGTTCAAGGGGTATGGGCTCGTTTGACGTTTTTAGGTACTGTCGGCCACTTCCTACCAGGTGTGGTCGAGACCGAGCGCATCACAGACGATGCCAGCCATTGTTCAACTTTTCAACCCTTGTAGCCGCCGCCGTGCGAGGGCATGGGTGGGATCTTGCGCCAATGCCTGTTCGTACCGTTGAATCGCTTCCTCGCGGTGACCCAGCCGCTCGAGATTCATCCCCATCTGCGCGTAGACATTGCCGAGGGCCTGCCGGTCCCCCCGTAGCAGGATCTCGGCCTTGCGCAGTAGCGTTAACGCCGCACGCGTGTCGCCGCGCTCTCCCATGGCGAGGCCGTAGTAGTAAAAGGCCCTGCCGTTGTTGGGTTCCACGCTGATGGCCCGTTCCAGCAACGCTGTCGCACGATCGTAATTCCTAGCCTCGATGGCGTGGATTGCTTCATCAACCCATTGCGCCGAGGCTACCATAGACGGCGACGGCGGCGTCTCACGGGGTGGCAATGTCTGTGGTGGGGTGGGGGGAGGTTTCACGGCGCTTTTGGGGGGTGGTACTCCCCCGGGCGGCGCAGAGGGGGAAGGCGGCGGCGACGGGCGTTGCACGGCCTGAGGCGCACACCCCCACAGCGCCAGGATCATCACAAGGCTCAGCACGGCATAGCGCCATGTCATATCCTATTTCCCCATCCCGTGGAGCGGACAAAGAGCTCTGGGTTCGCTCCCCTCGATGAAGAGCTCTGTGACGCGCGTTGGACACCCTGCAGTGGCGATCCCGCCACTCGTCGGGTCCACCGTCATCTGCACGACACCCGGGGGCGGTAGGAACTCTTGTGACGGTCGGCCCACGAGCACTTCCTTCATGAAATCGACCCAAATTGGCAACGCCGCCTGGGCGCCAGTCAATCCCAGCGGTTGGTTATCATCATAGCCCACCCACACGACGACCAGGAGATCAGGAGTATAACCGGCGAACCAGGCATCCCTGCTGTCATCGGTGGTGCCCGTCTTGCCGGCGGCCCGCCAATGAAAACCGGCCGTGCGGGCACTCCGTGCCGTACCCCGCTCGAGTACCCCCTCCAGAAAATTCGTGACCAGGTAGGCCGTGGCTGGCTGCAAGACTTCCTCGATGTCGATGTGATGCTTTTCCAGGACCCGTTCATCCCCCGTCATGACTTCTTTGACCGCCATGGGCACGGCCTGGAGCCCGTGATTCGCCAACACGCCATAGACCTGGGCCACTTCCCATGGGGTCGCCTCGATGGCACCGAGGGCAAGCGAGGGGAATGGCTCCACTTTCCCCTGGATCCCCATGCGTCGTGCATACCGTGCCACAGTCTCGAAGCCTACACGCTCGGCAAATTTGACGGTGGCCACGTTCAAAGAATGCTCGAGCGCGACTCGCGGCCCAACCCAACCCAGGTAGTGCCGGTCGTAGTTCTCTGGCGACCAGCGCTGGCCATTGTACGTGAACGTCGTCGGCGCGTCCTCAACGCGCGTGAGGGCCGTCGTCGCTTGGCCATTCGGCGTGAAAACGCTCTCCAGCACCGCGGCATACACGATGGGCTTAAAGACCGACCCCACCTGGCGCCGGGCCTGCGTCACGCGATTGAATTGGCTGGCCATGTAATTGCGGCCGCCCACGAGCGCGCGGATGAAGCCGGTCTGAGGCTGGATAGCGATGAGAGCCCCTTGCGCTTCACGGCCTGCGTTCGACGCGCTGACACGTCGGTCCACACGCGCCAAGCCAGCTGCGAGGGCACGTTGTGCGGCGTCCTGCATGTGCACATCCAGCGTGGTGAAGATGGTGAGATTGTTCGAGGTTAAGTCCTCTAAGGAGTAGCGCTGCAGCAATTGTTCGCGCAGGATATCGACGAAATAGGGGGCCCGGTTGAGCTCCAGCGTGACGGCCTCGACGCGGAGCGGCGTCCTGAGGGCCTGCTGGAATCGTTCTTCCGAAAGATACCCCGCCTCGCGCATGGCGGCCAGGACCCGATTGCGGCGCTCCAGAGCCCGCTCAGGATGCTTCGCGGGGGAGTAGACGTGCGGCGCCCGGATCAATCCCACCAGCAGGGCCGCCTCCTCGACCGTCAGCTCTTGCGCCTCTTTGCGAAAGTAGAGGTGCGCCGCCTCCCCCACGCCGTTGATGCTGATGGAACCCCGCTGGCCCAGATAGATCTCGTTGAGGTACAGTTCCAGGATCGCCGCCTTCGAGTAGCGTACCTCGACGAGCACCGCCATGGCCATCTCGGCAAGTTTCCGCCAGATCGAGCGGGTCGGCGTGAGGAAGAAGTTCTTGACGAGCTGCTGCGTGATGGTGCTGCCCCCCTCGGTCACCTTGCCGGCGCGCAGGTTGCGGTACAGGGCCCGCAGCATGCCGATCCAGTCGACCCCGCGGTGCTCATAGAAGCGTCGATCCTCGACGGCAATGAGGGCCTGTGTGAGATGCGGGGGGATCTCGGACAAGCGCACCAGGCGACGCTTGGCGCGCTCAGGCGAGAAGAACTCGCTCACCAGTTGCGGCTCCAGGTCGACGGTGCTAATCGCCTGCTGGTCACGCAGGTCCCGGATCTCCCGCACCGTCTGTCCGCTGACGATCACCCGCACAGCGCGGCCTGGCATCACACGATAGGGGTAGTGAAAATCGCGTAGGCCGATGTCGATCTGTGGGCCATCGATGCAGTACTGTCCCTGGGTGGTGATGGACTGGACAGGGCGATACCCGAGGCGTTCGAGGCTCTCCCGCAAATCCTCGAGGCGCAGCGGCGCTCCGGGATACAGCGATGCTGGTTCGGCATACACTTTTGAGGAGAGGCTCCAGCGTTTGCCTTCGAAGCCTACGGTGATCAGCGGGGAGAGGTGTACGTAGGTGTAAACCGCCGCCAACAGGGCGAAGAACGCGAGCGGCAGGAGCACGAAAAGGGCGCGGGGGAAGATCCGGCGGAACCCGTGGAACGACCGCTTCACCCCCACCCCCTCCTGGCTTACGCGAACCCCAACAGACTCCTTGCTCAGCCGATTGGCCCACCGAACCCAGACACCTTCGAAGATCACCTCCGCAGTGTCAGGTGGAGAGGAATTTTAAAGCAGGTTTCCCTCGGTGTCCACTCGCAGCCCTTACGCGGCATGCGCGCCACGAGCGACCTCTGGCGGGGTCAGCGAGAGCCCCGTCTGCCCCGCGAGGCTCTTCTTGGGCCATCTGCGCGCTCACGCCCACACGGCGTGCATGCGGCAACACCGATTTGCCGATGACGACGCCCTACCATATACACCAGGTGATAGAGCTGCAGGCTTGCGGCGCCACTATGCTTTCTTGACGGAGACGACGAGTAACGTCACTCCGCCTGCCAAGAGCAGCGCTCCAAGCACGGGCGGTAGGCTGATGTGCTTTGTTTTTTCTGCTGTCACTTGGATCGGCCCAGCATCCAGGACCTTCTCCCGAGTTGTGAAGGTAATGACCCCTTGGTAGGAGAAGGCCACAATGCCAAGGATGATCAGTACTAGCCCGATGATTCTGAGTTGGCTCATGATGCTTGCTCCATTGCGTGCCGTTGTTCGGTTACAATGGCTGTCGTCCTTCGATGATGCGAATCACCACGACCACCAGCGCTACAAGCAACAAGATGTGGATGAACCCGCCGAGAGTGTAGGAACTGACCATTCCCAAGAACCACATCACGAGCAGGATAACGAACAATGTCATCAACATAATGCACTCCTTATCCAACGCTTCCACATTCCGTCTCGCGCGCATAACCATTTCCACGAGTGCGAGCGAGCTTCTTCCGCCTAGCTGCGCCTTGCCGCTGCTTTCATAATTCCCCCTCGCCTTGATACGCCTCTCGTGCGATATGTGCATACTGCCAGCGCTGGGGGTGTCGGACCACCTTGCCGCTGCCCTCAGCATAACGTGGTAGTACCGTCTTGCGGGAGACGCACCCAATACAGAGAGCAAGTTTGATGCCATATGTGTTGGGGCTCTCTAGGCACATGTCCCTGCAGCCATGGTCAGAGGCCGACGAGAGGGGGCGAGGAAAGCTTGCATTCACAATGAAAGGCGCTCTCTCAAAGTGAGAGAGTGCACCGGACCGAGGACTGGGGCGGCGCAATCATAGCGCCGCTGCGTCGCCCCAGCGTAGCGCGAGAGGTCCCACACGTGCTCGACAAGATGGGCATAGACCTGGTGTGCTTGAGACTCCTGCTCTCTCATTTTGACAGCATAGCCCTTAGAGTGAGGGAAGGACACGAGGCAGAGATGTGTCACATACGTTGCTCTCCTGGCGATGGCACTTGCGTTCTCGGTCTGGCACGTATTTTGCTGCACTCACCGCTTATGAAGTAACCAGAGACAGTCTGGTCTACTTCGGTACAGACACTGTTCGCTACTTATACATGCACGGCCGGCTGAGAAAAGAGCCGGTCATGCATAGAAGAGGAGCGTATATAATGAGACCAATAGCGGTATCCCTGAGGCTCCTAGCGTCTACGACGCTCTTACTCGTCTCCGCCTACATTATGGTGACGGCGACACTTCCCGTGGGTGATGTTGCGGCACAAACTATCGCAACCCATGAGGCGATTATCATCAGAGAAGGCCCGCCCCCGCCCGAAGTAATCGTGCGGCAACCGCCCCCGCCACCACGCGAGGAGGTGCGTATCTCCCCACCCTCCCAGGTCGATGTCTGGGTGCCTGGATACTGGAGCTGGAGCACCAACGAATGGGTCTGGGTCCAAGGGCGATGGGGGAGCCCCCCTGAGCGTAGGGCCACCTGGGTGCCAGGACAGTGGATCCAGCGTGGCGAGCACGGTGAGTTATGGGCATGGCGCTCGGGGCACTGGGAATAGCTCTACTGACGATAGGCGTGAGCCGTCATGGTCACTGCCTCTATGTCTAGAACATACCAGCAATCCTCAGCGAGCATTGCTCTAGCCGAGAAAACGGCACATTGCCCTGTGATTGAGCCAAAACCTTCTTGGCTCACGCGTCGACAGCAGGCGCGGTACGGGCTGAGCTGGTATTGCTGGTAATGCACAGAGGAGAAATACGTGATGAAACGGAGTATGGTTTTATGCACCCTATTGCTGTTTGTTACCCTAGGGCTCCTCTCCGCCTGCTCTAGCCGGGTGGTAGAGCGGGAAACGGTAAAGGAGTCACCTCCTGTGACCGTTGTCAGACCTCCCGACGTGGTCATGGTGCAACCGCAGCGCAGTGCTGTCTGGGTGCCGGGACACTGGGTCCAGGGCAGCTATGGATTGGAATGGCGCTCGGGACACTGGGAATAGTACCTGCCAGTACACCACGATGTGTATAACGCAGAGGAGTGTATAACGGCTGGGGAAGTTGAAACGCCTTGTGGATGGAGAGCTAGTGGGCCCCTCAGCACCTGCGGGCAGATGCTGAGGGGCCCCTGAGGCTCGCTCCTGGCAGTGTGGCAGTCACAGCGCGTTTCAACGTCCTCTACACGCAGTCGGTGTCCGCCCCCTGCGGCTGCGCTCTCACGTGGCCCATGTGGGGCTCGCAGCGTAAACAACCCTTTGGGTCTTTTCTCCCGCCTCCTACGTGAGGATGGGCTCAGGCGCTAACGGCTTGTTCGCTCCACCCCCCTCTCGCAGCACTCTTCTTCCCTCTTCCGGGCGTAAAGGTCGAGGACAGCTGCGATATTCCGCATGCCGTCCGAGGTCTCTCCTGCCTGCAGCACCTGCGTATCTCTCGCCAGCCGATTGTCCTGGGTTGCCGCAAGGATACTCCCCACTCTATGCAATACAGGCACGGATGCCTGATGACGCTATGCTAAGTGGCCGATGCGGTGATCGAGGCCTGATACACCATCCACCCGCCTAGGGCCATGCGCTCGCCGGGCGGCTCCAGGAGGTGCATTCCTGCAGGTGCTGTGGCACAATAGCGTGTGCATTTCCTCTACGTATGTCTGTGCTGACTGCATGGCGTCGATGGTGTAAGCATTGCCGCTATGAGGTCCAATCACGCAAAAGGACACACAAGCCGCCTCTTGGTGTCACGACGAGCAGGACAGCTGTGCATGCCTATGTGCGGTAACCTGAAAACATCTATGGAGTGGCTCTCGCAGGAAGGGTTCCATTGAACGACTACTTGCTGTCCGTACTGCTGGGCATCGTTGAAGGGCTGACGGAGTTTCTTCCCATCAGCTCCACGGCGCACTTGCGCATTGCCGAGGCGCTGCTGAATATCAGTCTTGCCGATGGCTATTGGAAGATGTACACCATCGTGATCCAGCTGGGTGCCATTCTTTGCCTGCCAGTGTACTTCCACTCGAGGATCAGCTCGTTTATTGGTAGCTTTCCTGGCGGCAGGCGTGGCGACCGCACGCCGATCACGCACCCGTTGGGACTGATCATAGTGGCTTTCGTCGTCACCGCCATCCCGGCATTCCTGCTGACCAAGGTTATCGGCAAGCATCTGGAAAGCCTCTCCATTATGGGCGGTGCGCTGCTGATCGGTGGCATTATGATGTGGATCGTGGACGCTCTGAACGCGAAGTCGGAGGCTGCTGGGCCGCGCGGCTTTAGGAGCCGGATTCACACCTGGAGGATGGAAGACATGTCGCTGGGCCAGGCGCTCTGGATTGGTGGGTGCCAGGTTGTTTCTGCGGTGTTTCCCGGGACCTCGCGCTCCATGTCGACTATAGCCGCCGGGCAGTTGGCCGGCATGTCGCGTGCATCCGCCTTGGAGTTCTCGTTCTTCCTTTCCATCCCCACGATGGTGGTAGCGACGTGCTACGACCTCCTGAAGTCGTTGCGTGGCAAAGGTGTGAACCCGATTGGCGTGGCGCAGATTGATACGCACGGCTGGGTCGTGCTGACTATCGGCTTTGTGGTGTCCTTCATCGTAGCTTACGCGACGGTGGCCTGGTTCATCGCTTGGGTGCGCCGCCGCGGCTTCGCGCCGTTTGCTGTGTACCGTATTGTGGCGGGGATTTTAGTGCTGGCGTTTGTGACGAGGCTCGCCGGGTAATGGGGGTTCTCGTAGCATCGGATCATCATAGCGCCGCTCATTTGGTTTTTCCTGGGCTAGGAGTAGAGCGTTAGCGTCGAAGCACTGCACTTCTTGGCGAAAGGTATCCTATGCGACCCTTCGAGTTCGTTGAGCCTACTACCCTGGCTGAGGTTGTACGTGTGTTGCACACTGGCGCAGGCCAGGCACGCCTCATTGCTGGTGGCAGTGATCTGCTTGGGGAGTTGAAAGATGATGTGGTGCACTACGAGCGCCTGGTGAGCCTCGCTGGCCTGGCGGAGCTGCGTGCCATCCATCAGGACGGGGCAGGCCTCCGTCTTGGTGCCTTAGTCACGCTCGACGAGCTGGAATACGAGCCGCGCTTACAGGGGCCGTATTATATACTCGCCGAAGCAGCCCGGGGGGTAGCGACGCCAGAGATCCGCCGGCAAGGGACTTTGGGCGGCAATCTGTGCCAGCGCCCGCGGTGCCTCTACTACCGCAGTGCCCTCACCCCCTGTCTGAAGAAAGGCGGTACGGACTGTCCAGCGGTGGCCGGTCCGTATCAAGATTACCTGTCGATCATGGGCGGTCCTGATTGTTTCAGTGTGCACGCCTCAGATCTCGCGCCGCCGCTGATTGTACTGGGGGGACACGTGGTCCTGGCTGGCACGACTGGGGAACGCACGCTGCCCCTCGAACAATTTTTTGCTGGCCCGGAGCGAGATGTACAGCGCGAGAACGTCCTGGCTAATGACGAAGTCCTGACCGCGGTAACTCTGCCGCCCCCTGTACCACACTGGCAAGGCACCTATCTCAAGGCCCGCGAACGCACGGCGGGAGATTTTCCGCTAGTAAGTGTGGCGATCGGCTATGCTCTCGAGCATGGAGCCATGCGGCAGGTACGCATGGCCCTTGGTGGGGTCGCCCCGGTGCCCTGGCGCAGCCCAGCGGCTGAGGCCGTGCTGGAAGGCCAGTCCCCGTCCCCAGAACTCGCGGCCCGAGCTGCAGAAGCTGCTCTGGCTGCGGCGCAGCCACTGCACCATAACGCCTTCAAAGTTGAAATTGGGCGCGCCTTGATCGCCCGCGCCATTCTGGCCGTGGCAGCTAGCGTTAGTCGGCGTGCTCCTTGACGTAACGCGCAATCTGTTCGTGGGTGGCGAACCATACCCCAGGACGCGCGCGCATATGCTGGATCAGCTCTTCCAGGACGCTCATGCGCGAGCGGTGCCCAATGATGTGGGGATGCATCGTGAGCAGGAATAAGCCACGTTCTCCATACGCTCCATCAAACTCCCGGCGCCAGATTTCGCCCACCAGTGATGGCGCCGTGTACGGGCGGATGGGCGAGAGGCGGTCCATGCCAAAGTAGGGATAATCGTCTTTAATCCACTCCACTGGCAGCTCCACAACACCCGTAGGCTCGTCATCTTCGAGCAGCTCGTAGGGCTCATCGTCGCCCATCAGCGAGGAGTCGTAGAGCAGGCCCATGTCGCGGATAATTTTCAGCGTGGCAGCGCTAAAATCCCACGAGGCAGTGCGCAACCCTACCGGGGGCTTGCCGGCGAGCTTGTACAGCACATCGGCAGCACGGTGGGTCAGTTCGCGCTCGTCGGCCTCCGCCAAATTGCTGTTGCGCTCGTGGATCCAGCCGTGCAACCCCACTTCGTGGCCAGCATCAGCGATGCACCGCACGTCGTCCGGGTGCAGCAGGGCCGAGACACCTGGGATGTAAAAACTCGCTGGAATGGCATGACGGTCGAGCATTTTTAAGATGCGTGGTAGTCCGGCCCGGGAACCGTATTCACCCTGAGCTAGTAAGGCCGGAGAGGTCTTGCCATCACGCAGGGTGGACGTTTCCTGGTCCACATCAAACGAGAGGGCGACCGCCACCTGTGACCCATGCGGCCAGGTAGCCGGACATAGGGGACGCCCAGCGCGTACTTTGTTGACGACCGTTCTCCAGCGCTCCTCGGGCCAGCGCCATGAGGCATCGGGGCCCAGGCCGGCCATGACGCCTTCAACTCCCCCAGGAGCCGGTTGTGGTGTCTCTGTTCCTTGCGGCATATCGCTCGTCCTCCCTGCGAGTTCTGTGTCATGTAGCAGCCCATTATCTGGTATCAATGCCAGGGATGCAAGCATCTGGCATCCCCGGCTGTGAAACGATACACTTACCCGACCATTGGGCGGAACCACTCACAGGAGAACGCCATGAAGTTTCACGCCTTTATGTACGTGACTATTGGTCGGCGCCGGGAATTGGAGCAGGGCATGGCTGGCAAAAATCCCGTCCTCTACCAGCGTATGCTCGATGAGATCGGCGAGTACGCCCGCGTGTGTGACGAGGCCGGCTATGCCGGTATCGGCATTCCCGAGCATCACCTGCAAATCGAAGGCTTTGAGCTCGGACAGGACCCCGGCCTCATGGCGCTGTACATGGGGATGCAGACAAAGCGGCTGCGTATCAACCAATTCGGCTACGTCCTCCCCACGCACAACCCCCTACGCGTGGCGGAACACGCCGCGACCCTGGACCACATGCTCGGTGGTCGCCTCAATGTCGCCTTCGTGCGTGGCTACCAGGCACGCTGGTTCGAGAACTATGTCGCGGTGCCAGGAGTCAAGGCCACCGGTCCATGGAACCGCAAGATGACCGAAGATGACGTCAACCGCGAGTTGTTCGAGGAATGTGTGGATATTATCAAGACGGCCTGGAGCCAGGATACGTTCTCATACCAGGGAAAATACTGGTCGTTCCCACTGGCAGGGCAGAAAAATCCCCACGATCATCCAGTCTATGCCAGGTATGGGCGGGGTGTAGACCCCGATGGTACCATCCGTGAGGTGGGCATTGCTCCCAAGCCCCTGCAAAATCCTCTCCCACTCTACAGCGGTTTTACGCACAGCCTGCAGACCTCCCTCTACTGGGCCCGCGAGGGTGGTAAACCGGTGGTACTGTCCAGTCATATGGATTTCTGCGAGCTGCTGTGGAGCAAGTACCGGGAGGTGGCGGAGCAACACGGGCGGACTGTGCCTGAAGGAGAAGAGGCCGCCTGGGGAGGCTATCTGGTCCTGGCCGACACCAAAGCCCAGGCCGAAGCGTGGGCGCAGGACTGCCTGTGGTTCTGGGATACCTGGCCGTTGCCTTTTGGCCAGGGCCATCCGCCGCTGCTCATCGGTGATGCTGATACGGTCTCGCGGATGATCGAAGAGGCCAGCCGACACGTCAAGTTCAACGAGCTATTTTTGCTCTTCGGCCAGGGGCTGCTGGAGCGCGACAAGTGCCTGAAGACCTTGGAATTGTGCGCGGAAAAGGTGATGCCACGGTTCCGGGATTAGCACGGCGAGGGGGAGAGCATGGACCGACCACTGCTGTACCTGATAGATGCACTGCCGTATGTGTTTCGGGCCTTCTTTGCCATTCGAGAGATGCGGAGTCCGCAGGGGCAGCCGGTCAATGCCGTCTATGGCTTCGCAACCTTTCTCCTCCAGATCTTACAGCGGGAGCCCTTGACACATATAGGCGTGGCTTTTGACGAAAGTCTAACTTCGTCCTTCCGTAATGCGTTTTTCCCGGCCTATAAAGCCAACCGCGCCTTGCCTCCTCCCGACCTCGCGTGGCAGTTGGACCACTGCCAGGCCGTAGCGCGTGCCTTGGGTCTGCAAGTATTTGTGGACCACCAGTATGAGGCCGATGATCTCATCGGCACCCTGGCACAGCAGGCTACGGCACAGGATATGGATATGGAGGTAGTCGTCGTCTCGAACGACAAAGATCTGATGCAGCTCGTGACACCCCAGGTAACCTTCTACGACGTCGCTAAAAATCGCCGTTTTGATCCAGCTGGGGTCACGGCACACCTGGGCGTGAGGCCAGAGCAGATTCCCGATTTTTTGGGGCTCCAGGGCGATGCGGTTGATAACATCCCGGGAGTGCAGGGTATCGGGACCAAGACCGCGCTGGCACTGCTGCAGGCGTTTCCTAACCTTGAAGCCCTCTATACCAATCTCGCCGATGTTGACACGTTGCCCCTACGAAACGCAAAAACCCTCCGTCAGAAGCTGGAAGCCGGCCGGCAGGCCGCATTTCTCTCCAGGCGTCTGGCGACGATCGCCTTGGATGCGCCCGTGATGTGCACTCTCGAGGCTCTGCGCTACTACGGGGTAGAGACCACAGCAGCGCTGCCACTATTTGAGGAGTTAGGCTTCCGGCGCCTCGTGCAGCGGCTACGCTGAGGCCCTTACCCTGGCTTGCTCCCTCCCTCCACGCCAAGCAGGGAGGTCACAGAGGCGCAGTGCAAAGGACGACAGGGCGCGCCCTCTCAGCCTCTCAGCTCACCTGCACGTCTTTGGGCTGCATCGCGTTGTGCGCGTGCGATAATGACCTGTAGCCTCGGCCTGGTTTGTCCGCCAGACCCTCGACCCCATACTGCAGAAAGCGCTTGGCCCACTTGTAGACAAAGCGCCGGCTGATCCCGACCGTGGTGGCGATATGCGAGATCGGCACTCCATCGGCCAGCTGCAAAATAATCCGACCACGTCTGGCACGCCCAGCAGGGATCGTGGTGGAACGCTGCCACGACATCAGCGCATGGCGTTCTTCAGCAGTGAGATGGATGGTCAGGGATGTTTTACGTCCACGAGCCATAAGGACACCTCCAGCAAAGGGTTACATTGCTTCTGTAGCAAAAGCATCCCACATTCAGGTGTGTTTTCGCTACCTTTGTTCTGCCCGGACCATGCCACCTGCGTTCTCATAGAACACAAGAACCATGTAGAAACCCTAGGTCCAGAGCGCTTCTTCCATACGATGACGTGCTACAGTGTGATCTGCCTTAGCTGATTGAGAGCAAGCACTGATCTCCCAGACTGCTGGGGAGTTGCGATATGCATCCTATGATGCCCATAATATTGCAGCGCGCGTGGGCGAGCAAGAAGATATCTGATGCTGGCAGAAAAGGCAAAAAAACTATGGGAGAAGCCGTGCGGCAAATGTTTGCCGCTATCGCCCCGCATTATGACCTGCTCAACACCGTACTGAGCTTTGGGCTGCACCACTACTGGCGCCAGCAGGCAGTAGCCTGCAGCAGCATACCGCCTGCAGCACGCCTCCTCGATGTGTGCAGTGGCACCGCCGATCTTGCCCTGGCCTTTGCCCGCCACCTGGGACACGCTGGACAGGTGGTAGCGACGGACTTTTGCCCGGCCATGCTCGGACGTGGCAGCCGTAAAGCGCTCCAACGACACCTCCGTCTGACCTGGGCGCTGGCCGATGCGCAGTGTCTGCCGTTTCATGATGCCGTCTTTGACGCCGTCACAGTGGCGTTTGGCCTGCGCAATGTGGATAATCTGGCGACAGCCTTGCGGGAGATGTATCGCGTGTTACGCCCCGGCGGCATCGCACTGGTGCTCGAGTTTGGCCAGCCGCCCGGAGCGGTATTTGGCCCCCTATATCGCTTCTATGCACGCTATATTCTACCACGTCTCGGCGCTTGGGTGTCAGGACACCCCGAGGCCTATACCTACCTGCCACGGACCGCGGCGGTGTTTCCCGCTGGCGGGCTGTTCGTGCAGGAGATGGTAGCGCAGGACTTTACTGATGTGCGTGCGCAGGCGCTCAGTGGGGGGATCGTCTATCTCTATCGCGCTACGCGTCCCACATATTGAGTCTAGGAGAGGTCACATGCAGCATGTTGAGGATATTATCTACGCCAAGCAGGACGGGGTGGCGACCATCAGCATCAATCGTCCGTGGGTGCTCAATGCCTTTCGGCCGCGCACCATCGATGAAATGCTAGAGGCCTTCGACGATGCCTGGTACGACGACAGTATCGGCGTCGTGGTGCTCACGGGCGAGCAGGGCAATTTCTGTACCGGCGGGGATCAGAAAATCCGTGGCCAGGGCGGGTACCATGACGAAGAGGGGACACCGCGTCTCCAGGTGCGCAACTTGCATCGTATGATCCGCGAGATTCCCAAGCCGGTCATCGCCAAGGTCGATGGCTATGCCATTGGTGGTGGCCATGTCCTGCATGTCCTCTGTGACTTGACCATCGCCTCAGATCGCGCCATTTTCGGCCAGACCGGTCCCAAGGTGGGGAGTTTTGACGCCGGCTTTGGCGCCATGTACCTGGCGCGCATCGTGGGCGAGAAAAAGGCGCGTGAGATCTGGTATCTGTGTGACCAGTA
>WNEY01001831.1_pt1 | contig 15281 bp, 13 predicted proteins | sample 5400531 | NCBI WGS metagenome assembly WNEY01 (sample SAMN13153338, study PRJNA577476) | soil metagenome | isolation source: 200 cm saprolite under Douglas fir tree site 1 | place: USA:California | collected 2015-04-18
CTTGTGCCGCAGGACAAAGCCGGTCAGCCGGGTCACTGGAGGGCTCCGTGGTTCAGGCTGGCAGAGTGGATAGTGCGTCACGAGACGCCGCCGGGCGGGACGAGAATGGTGCGGGCGCGGGTGTCATGCTGCCGGCCCCCCGCCAGCCTGAACGCCGGGCGCTTCGGGGCGGTGCCAGCTGACCGTCAGGCGCTCGCGCCTGCCGAACCTGCCGAGGTCCCTGGTGAGGACATCCTGAATCTGCCGCATATCCTCCTCGTCAGTGGCCTCGGCGCGCAGCGTCAGCCCGTCCGCGCCGGCCTCAATCGCGCACTGTCCCCATGGGTCGAACCTGACGACGCCGCGGGTTTCCGACCACTCGGCGTGTACCTGCACCTCGCGGCCCGCCGCGTTGTCGCCGCCGGCGTGCATGCGGATGCGGTGGCCGCGGGCGCTGCCCATGGCGGCTGCGTGCTTGCAGAGCTGGACGAGGTACCGGCCCGGGCGTCCGGTCTCGATCTGGGCTTCTGCGGTCAGCATTGCGTTCCTTTCCGGGGTCTTCCTGCTTACGGTCGTGGATCCTTGTGATAGCGACTGGCGAGGCCCGGATGCTGTCCGGCCTGGCGGTGACGCCGGTCGTTGCGGGTTCGAATGCGCCGGCGCTGTCAATCTATCGAGACATAGTGTATATTGTTAAGGATGCAGTGTCTCCACTGGTGCCGTCGCGTATAGTGGGCTGGTGCCAAAGCTGTGGAACGAGACGATCGAGGCGCACCGGCGGGAGGTGCGCGAGGCGATCCTGGACTCCGCGGCGGCGCTGGTGGCCGAGCGCGGGCTGCGGGCGGTGACGATGTCGGAGATTGCCGAGAAGACCGGCATCGGGCGGGCGACGCTGTATAAGTACTTCCCCGATGTCGACGCGATCCTGCAGGCCTGGCACCAGACTCAGATCACCGGCCACCTGCAGCATCTCGCCCGCGTCCGGGACCACGCCGGCGATCCTGGCCGGCGGCTGGAAGCCGTGCTGGCGGCCTACGCGCTCATCGCCCGCGAGAACCGCCGCCATCACGACACCGAGCTCGCGACGTTCCTGCACCGGGACGAGCACCTCGCCCGCGCGCAGCGGCAGCTGCACAACCTGATCCGGGACCTGGTGGCCGAGGGCGCGCAGGCCGGTGACCTGCGAGATGATGTGGCGCCGGACGAACTCGCCAGCTACTGCCTTAATGCCCTGGCCGCGGCCGGCAGCCTTCCCTCCCAGGCCGCGGTCGGCCGACTCGTCACTGTCACCCTCGCCGGGCTGCGCCCCCCGCGCTGACTCTCCCGGATCCGCAGCAGCCGGGTGCCCATCCCGGCGCTTCGCCGCGAGTCAGCGTCTCCCGCCCTGCGGGCGGATGCCCTATTCCCGCGAGGTTCACCACGCCGGCAGTCTCCGAAGTTGACCGCAGGTACTCGCCACCTGGGCGGCACCTCGTTCGTCCCGCCCGGATCCGCGCCCACCTGCCCGCACTGGCCGCCAGGTTTCGCCCACCAGCGCCCGGAAGCCATCGCCGAGGCTAGCGAGCCATTGCGTGTCCACGGGCGTCCCGGGGCGCTGTTCGCCCTCCGTCGGCTGCTACGCGGCGCCCGGGGGCTTCCCGGCCGCGGGCGTCCCGGCGAGCGGCTTAGGCGGCAGGGGCCGCGCGGGACGGCTCAGGGCCGGGACCACGGGCGCGATACCCAACCAGGGTATAGCACTGTCAGCAGTAAGGCGGGAGGGCGGCATGCACGGATACACCGGCAACAAGGACGACTACCTCAGGCGGCTGCGCCGGATCGAAGGACAAGTCCGCGGGCTGCAGCGGATGGTCGAGGAGGACAAGTACTGCATCGACATCCTGACCCAGGTGTCGGCAGCGACCCGGGCGCTGGAATCGGTCGCGCTGGGCCTGCTGGAGGAGCATCTGGGCCACTGCGTGGCGCAGGCGATCACCGAGGGCGGCGACACCGCGACCGCCAAGATCCGCGAGGCGTCCGACGCGGTCGCCCGGCTTGTGCGGTCCTGACCCCGGGCGGGAAGGCCCGGCAGGCGCGGCGGAGACGAGGAAGGGCAGCGAGATGGCGACGGCGACCTACGAAGTGACGGGGATGACGTGCGAGCACTGCGTGCGCGCGGTGACGGGGGAACTGTCCGCCCTTGGCGGCGTCGCACGGGTGAGCGTGGGCCTGGTCCCCGACGGCCAGTCGCGGGTGACGGTGACCACTGACGCACCGATACCGGATCAGGTGATCGCCGCCGCGCTGGATAAGGCCGGCGATTACAGGCTGGCCGGCGCCTGATCCGCCAGAGCGGATACTGGCCAGCCACAGCCGGAAGTCAGCCAAGGCGCGGGCGCCTCCCCGCCTTCAGCTGTAGATCTCAATTCCCTGCGGCGAGAGGAGAACGCAATGAAGCGCCTTCTGATTGGAGCAGTCAGTACTGCGGCACCGGCCGCCTTTTCGTTACCTGCAGCGTCGAGCGCACTGGCCAGCCACTCCGCCACCTACTCCATGACCCTGCCCACCGATCCCCCGGCGCTTCCAAGGCAAGACGGCAGTGGCGGGACCGTCAACTTCCAGCTACACCCGGCGTTCTGGTTCGGCATGGCTACGTGCGACAACCAGTCCGCCCCGAACCCGGGGGGAAGCTCGTTCGGCCCGACCGTGCCGTGCGCGTCAGACTGCGACTCCAACATCTTTAACAGCTCCGACCCCACCTCGCCCAGTTACATCGGCCTGCACCCGGGCACCGCGTTCATGGAGATGCAGTTCTACCCGCCGGGCTGGGCGCCATGGCCGGCTGGCAATAGCTGCTCGGCCACGCTGTGGTGCGCCGCGCTGAACATCGACAGCCTGTCGCAGAACCTGAACACCGGCCAGCAGCTCAACCCCACATGCGCAGCGGTCACTGGCATCGAGTATGTGAACTTCGCTTTCATCACCAAGAACGGCGCCGCCCAGGCCCCGGCGAACCCGGTGGACTCGACCCTGGCCACCTTCACGCCCACCCGCTCCAAGGATCTGTTCATGCACTCGGGCGACACGCTGACCGTCGCCATGGGAGATACCGCGAACGGGTTCAAGATCGCCATCAACGACGTCACGACGGGCCAGGCCGGATCGATGACAGCCGGTGCGGCAAACGGGTTCGGCGAAGTCCAGTACGCGCCAACGGGAACCTCGTGCACGAACATCCCGACCAACTTCCACCCGGAGTACTCAACCTCCAGCGAGAACACCCGGGTGCCGTGGGCTGCTCACTCCTACAACGTGGCGTTCTCCGACGAGATCGGGCACTTCGAGTACTGCAACGCCGAATCCTCGGGCACTTGCACCAGCGCGGGCGTGACCGACCCGTCGGGCGTCGACGGTGACGACGTCGGATGCTTCAGTCCGGGCGACTCGACCAGGATCAGAGTCGGCGGCTGCCTCGGCACGGATGTCGACTTCGACGGCCCCGAGTACGGCAACAACTGGCCGGGGACGGTCAGCAATGCCGCGCAGGATGCGCAGTTCCACTCCACTCCTGTCCGATTCACCAGCCCACTGTTCAACGGGACCTCGAACTACGACCGGGCGGCCTTCGAAGCCGACCTGCCGCGGATCGAGTTCGCGACCAGCCCGCCGTGCCAGCGGCACATCTCCAACCCGGCGGATCCGAGCCCGGGCACCGGATGCGTGAACCCGCCCGCTGGCGCCACCTTCTACCCGTTCTACTCGACGACCTCGGTGGGCGGACAGTGCCAGTGGCAGCTCGGCGGTCAGTTCATCCCGGGAACGACGAACAACTTCGGCGGGAACTCAGCCGCCGAGTTCGGACCGTTGCTGTCGCTGGCCTATCCGGCCGCTAACGGGCAGCCAACCTTCCGCTACAACAACTTCAGGAATGTACTGGGGTCGAATCCCTGCCTGGCCTGATCGCCCGGCTAACGTCTAGTCACGGAGGGGGCACCCCAGGTGCCCCTCCGTGGTCCCTGCAACCGTCATCATCAGCCCATCGCTCTGCGTCCCCGGTGTTACTCCGGAGCTGACCAGTCAACGTAGCGATACGTCTTCGCCGTTTGCGCCTATGGGTCAGGATCGACCGAGATCCAGGCGGGCCAACCCCCTATCGTTCGCGAACGATCTTGCTAGGCCCCGGTGCTAATTGCAGTTCTAGCTGCAGTTCGCCCTCATACGCACCTCATAGTCGCCCACCGAAATGGGCCGTACTTACATGCCCGTGCGGAACCGGGTGTCAGATCGACCTCAACCTGTCGAACCCGACCGCAAACGCTGGACCGTCACCTTCGATACCCGGATGCGGCCAAGTCTCAGCCCGTCGGCCAATGTCACCGGCGACCGCCGATGGTATTTGTAGCGCCGCCACGGATGCGCTCGATGGCGCGCCGGCACCGACACCCAGCTCTAGCGTGCGGGAAGCCGGCGACCGAGCGGCAGGGCCACTGACCGTGTGCGGCGGCGCACTGGTATGACGCATCAAGGCGCCATCCGTGGCGTCCGGCTGAGGACTGACGCGATGCCGTTCCGCGGCGGAGCAGTCAGCCGAGCGCTCTACGGGTCGCCTTCCTGCCATCGCCGAACACGTCCTCGGGGCACTCTTCGTTCCGAACTGAGCACACAGGCAGCGTGACCGGCGAAGGCATGGCTCCTGATCTCGGTGGGCGGTACTCAGGAGTCCGCCACAGTCTGCGCATGGCTGCCGCGGTTGTCAGGCAGCTAGATAATCAGCGGCACGCCTTCCGGCATTTGTCCGCCCGGGTCGACGTCCTGTCCGGGCTCATCTCGACGCTGGTGCTGATCGGGGCCGGGGCCGGGTCGCCGCGGCGTTCGGCGAGCCGGTCGCCCAGCACCCGTGCCGCCGGGAGGGTCAGCGGCGTGCGGCGCTTCGGCAGGGCGGGTTCGCGCCGGTACCGAGTACCCGGCCTGGCCGCCAGTGATGGCGGCCAGGCCGAGTTTGCTCGCCGCGCTTAGTGGCCGCTGAGTTTGGCCAGGAAGCTGATCCCTGGCGTCCCCAGCCCGGTCACGTCATCCCAGCCGGGAGTTGTCTGCAGGCTGAGCGTCTGATTCGCCGTCCGCAGCCGGTAGACGGTTCCGGCGCTCGCGTCGACGCTGTTGACATAGTTCGCCCGGACCATCGCGACCGTGGCCGGCGGGCTGACGATGTCGTTGAACGTCGATGTCCCGGCCAGGCTATACACCAGCGGGTTGACAAAGCCGAGCGTATGCCCGGCGGCCTGGTTAGCCAGCGCCATCATGCCGGCGATGAGCGGGCAGGCCAGGCTGGTGCCGCCGATGCGGTATTCGGAGTATTTCGCCGATCCGTCGGGGAAGGTCTGGGTCTCTCCGATCAGGTAGCCGGTGTTCGGGTCGGCGAGCGCGGCGATGTCCGGCACGGCGCGGCCGGCCCGGCCCTGCGCCGTGAACACCGACGACGGGACGACGCCCTGCTGGTAGGCGGGCTCTGCGAAGATCCGGCTGACGCCGCCGCCCGCGCCGTACAGCCACGGCCCGGGAGCGGCCGGCGACCATGCGGTGCCGGTCCAGGACGAGGTGGTGGTGCCCCAGCCCGTCTCGAACAGGTAGTTGTTGCTGGCGCCGACCCCCATCGTGGTGCCGCCCACGGCGGTGACGAACGGGCTGGACGCTGGCCAGTCGGCGGAAGAGAAACCATCCACCAGCGACTCGTCGCTGTTGTCGCCCGAGGAGAAGTAGATGCCGATCCCCTCGATGACGCCCTGCAGGATGGTGTCCTCCTGGGGCTTGATGAAACCGGGCGGCAGCAGCTCGGTGTTGAAGCCGTAGGAGTTGCTGACGATCGACGCTACGTGCTTGTCCACCACGAAGTTCAGCGCAGCGTCCAGGTCCTGGAAGTTGTTCGGCGCGCCGACGAACACGACGTTCGCGGCCGGGGCCATGCCGTGCACGGCCTCGACGTCCAGCGTCTCCTCGCCGTACCAGCCCTGCGGGTCTTGCTTCATTCCCTTCTCAGGGTGGTGGTAGGTGCCGGGAGCGACCTCCTGGGTCAGCTGGCCGCCGCTCATGGGCGGCAGGCCGCGGTTGGCCGACCACTGATTGGCGTCTGCGGCGATCGTCGGGGCGGCGTAGGCGTCGATGATCGCCACTGTCTGGCCCTTGCCGTCGTAGCCGGAGATGCCGTAGGCGCCCTTGATTTGAGCGGGCGTGTAGCCGCACGGCGCGTACGGCAAGGTTCCCTTCCCGTAGGGGTTCGTAAAGCCTGTCGCCTGCTTCTCGCCCCAGTAGGCCGAGCAGGGCTGCGCGCTGACGAACGCGCCGGGCGGCGGCGCGTCGCCGGTGCTGTGAGCCGTCTGCACGAACTGGGCGCTGTCGTCCAGTCCGATCACGCCAGACACGAGGCTGCCGATGGAGTCAGGGACCGATACCGGGGACGACGGCGACCGGACTGTCAGGCCGTCGACGTGGTACATGCCGAACGAGGCGCCGAACGCTGCCTGAGCCTGAGCGACCGTTCCCTCAGCCGAAACGTAGTGGTTGTTCTGCGGGGTGTAGTTCACCGAGAATCCCTGACCGCGCAGCCAGGACTGCACCACACCCGCCTGCGCCTGGGAGGGCGCGAACCGAGCCCGGAACTGCGCCGGCGTCAGGTAGTGGCCATAAGACGGGCTATTGGGATCGGACACCGCCTGGGCCAGCGCGAGCGCTCCGGCCGGGTCGTTCCAGCCCAGGTAGACACGGAAACCGACATCACTGTTCGGGTCCGCAGGACCGGCGTAGTCCCTGGAATTCGCCCAGGCAGGCACACTGCGCGGGAGAGTCGTGCGGCCGCTCGCGGCACTTGCCGCCGCCAGCGAGCCACCTGATATCGCGGCGCCCACGAGGACCGTGGCGGCGAACGTTGCCAGCCTTCTCATCAGGCATCTCCTTCGGGGGTTGAAGCCTGAAGTAGATATATCGTGCGGCCGACCGCCAGGCAATGCCTGGCGCGATCGCCGTGGCCCCGCCCGGCATGTTGCGTCCCCGGCGGAGCTGATGGTCCGGACCTGGCTGTCCGGCGGCCAGCCGGCTCCGGCAACACGTTCGCCATGCGGCTGGTCATTCCCGCCGCCGCCCTGAACAGCCGGGCGGAGATCCGCAGCTACGAGCTCGGCGGCAAGGGCGACTTCAAGCCGCTGGCACCAGTTGAATGGCCAGGTCGCCTGTGGGTTTCCAGCTCATGGGCCTTGCTGCAGCCGAGCTGACCGCAGCTGACGCGTTTGCGCCACGACTGTCGCTCCCATTCCAGCTCGCGGATCAGATCCGTCCACGATCTGCTCGCTGAGCAGCGGGAGAGGCTCCGCCAGCCACGGTCCGGTTCTCGCCGCATGCTGCAAGTCATGGTGAGTCGGCAGCAATGGCGGCGGCTCGCGTCGCGGCGTCGGGGCGCTCCGGCCCGGCAGGCTCAGCCCGCCGGCGTGGCGGAATCGCCTGCGAGGTCATCGGCCGGCGTCAAGCTGAACCGCGCCGGACTGGCCACTGCGCCAGTCCGGCCGCACCCCGACCCGATCGGCCCACTGCTGGCGGCTGGATGGCGGACGGACGTCTTTGACCAGATTCATGGCGACCCTGCCGGGTCGGCTAGACCCGCGCCGTGCCCTCGCCGGGATGGCGTGGTGTGCCCGGGAGGACACGGCGCGATGGCCAGGCTCGTGCCTAGTGACCATTCGCGGCGTTGACGAGGTCGGGAAGCAGCACTGCCGCGTTGGGTGTGCCCAGCCCGGTGACTGGATCCCAGCCGGTTGTAGCCGGATAGCCCGCGATCGTCGGATCGGCCTGATTCTTGCCGGTGGTGACGTCAAAGAAGTCATTGGCGTAACGGCCCGGATCGCTGCCGATCTTGTACAGCGCCGGGTTGATCAGCCCGAGGCCGTGGCCGCCGTTGATCTGATCGGCGATCGCGACCAGCCCGGCCCATTGCGGGCAGGCTAGGGACGTGCCGCCGATGTCGAACCAGCCTGTGCTGCACGGGACATTGCCGCAGATCAGACCGCTTTGCCCGTCCGGCGGCAGGCTGATGAACACCAGCGCGCCCGTCCCGGCGCTCGCCTGGAAGCCAACGTCGGGGACACCGCGCATGCCGCCGATCGGCGTGCTTCCGGCTGGCAAGCTATCCTGATAGGCCGGCCGGCTGAAGACGTGACTGAACCCGCCGCCGCTGAATGTCCAGCCCACCTCGGCCTGGCCCGGGAACGCCGGGCAGCGCCCGCCGGGGCTGACATTGTCGGCGGTCCGCATGGACGGTGCGGCAGTGGCGGTGCCCGTCGCCTGGGTGCACAGGTATGTTCCGCCCACGCCGGTGACCAGCGGGTCGCTGGCGGGCCAGCCGACTGTCAGGAACGGGATCGTGGCCGGCTTCTTGGTTGGCTGCTTGACGATATTCGCGGTGCCGTTGTCTCCGGAGGATGCCAGCACGGTGACATGGTCCTGCGCGGCTGAGATGAAGGCATGCCGCAGGTTCAGCAGTGACTGCGTGCTGGAGAACGCCTCCTCTGCCGAGCCGAAGCTCTGCGATACCACGTCGGCCAGGTGGTGATCGACCACGTACTGCTCGGCGTTCATGAAGTCAGGGAAGCCCTGCACGCCGAGAGTCTCGGCAGTCGGTGTCGTCACGAGCAGGATGTTCGCCTGCGGGGCGATCGCGTGTGCCGTCTCGACGTCGAGCGATACCTCCAGGGCCCACAGCGTGTGGTTCTCCTGCCCGGTGCCGTTGCTGGGCGGCGGCGAGCTGGTCGGCGGCGAGCCCTGGATGTGCAGCTGGCTGAACGTCGGCATCCCCGCTGCGCAGGTGACACCTGCCTCCCCGCACATCGGCTGCAAGCCGAAAGCCTATCGTAGACATGCAAGTCGCTGGCAATCGTGTCGCTGCCAAACGAATCGACTACCGCGATCGTCTGGCCCTTGCCGTTGAGTCCGCGGGCATAAAGCGGCGCGAGATTGTAGGCGGCGCGGACGTCCTGCGGACTGAAGCAGCGGCGGCCCACTGAGTTACACTGCGCCTCAGTCGGCGGTGTGGTGCCTGCCGTCAGCTGGTAGTACTCGGCAATCGCCGGGTGAAAACCCACTGCCCCGGCGCCCGCGCGGCCATGCGAGGCCGACTGAGTCGTCATCACCAGCCCAGGCTGGCAAGGCTCAGCCCAACCGGGATGGCTGCCCACCGAAATATCCGGTCCCTCATGCGCCTACCTCCTGACTCCCGATCTGGCCGGGACGTTGCTCGCCGCTGAGCAGGGCCGGCCCGTGACTGACTTCGACGTCATAAGCGGCCCGACAATCGCTCGTATCCTGGCCAGAATCGCTATTTGTGTCAACCAGTACCGAGCATGGATTGACCGGATGCGCGGACAATTGTCATGGCCGTGCCTGGTCAATGTGCCGCCACTTCACGGCAGGACGGCGCCCGGGCGGCAGCCACATCGGTTCGGCGGAACCGGGCAGTTCTGCTCAACGTCGTCGAGTACGCGGTTGGGCTCAAGCTCATCGAGCAGAACCCCATCAAGAACCTGAAGTGGCGGGCGCCGACGATGACGGTTGAAGTCGACCGGCGCGTCGTGGTCTACGCATTCCTGCCCGCGAGTAGCCGAGCCGCCATCTACACCGACCGCTGACCAGAGGGCCATGCGCATCAGCTCGCGCGCGTGCCGGCTGAGGTGACTGCCCGAGCCCGCTGAACTGACACCGGGCAGGCCGCAGGTTGTCAGGGGCCGTCGCTAAATTCGCTGACTGAGCGATGAACCGGCCAGGCAGCCGGAACCAGACGCGCTTGAGGCGGTCGGACGTACGGGAAAGCTGCCTGATCAGCAGGCCCGACTGCTCCCGGCGCACCCGCATGGCGAGACGATGCCTGAGCACCGATGAGGTGCGGAGGAGGCTCGGGCTGCCGCCGTGCGCTCACGCGCGCCCCCATCGTGACGGGTGCCGGTGTCCCTGGGACTGCATGCCGTCCCTTGCCGCCAGACTCGCTTCGAGGCCACCGTCTGTGCTCAGAACGCGAAGCGGAGGATGCTGGCGGCACCGAAGAGGAGGCAGTAGATGGCGAACGGCGTGAGGGTCCGTGTCTGGAACCAGCGGACCAGGAACCGCACCGATAGGTAGGCGGTAATGCCGGTGACGATGACGCCGAGCAGGATCTGGCCGTGGATGTGCGCGCCCGCGGCCCCCGCGAGGGAGGGCAGCTTGAGCACCCCGGCGGCCAGGATCGGCGGGGTCGCCAGCAGGAACGCGAACCGGGCTGCGTCTTCGTGATCCAGTCCACGCCACAGCCCGCCGACCATGGTGACCCCGGACCGGCTGACGCCCGCGAACAGCGCGGCGATCTGCAGCACCCCGATGTACAGGCTGTCCCGCATCGGCAGCTGCGCGATCCGGGCGTCTGAGGCGGCGGCGGCGCCGATCTCGGCTCGCTGGCGGCCGCCTGCCCGCCTGGCAGGCGCGTCCGGCGACGCCGGCGTAAGGACGGTAGCTGCCGGGACGCCTGCGGTCACGCGACCTGCTGCGGCGCCTGCGGGCACGCGACCTGCCGGGGCGTCTGCAGGCACCCGGTCCGGGCGATGAGCGCGGCGGAGCCGTTCCCCGCCCAGCAGGATCAGCCCGTTGATGAACAAGAACACCGCCGCGGCAGCGGGCTTGGCGAAGATGGTCCGGAAGGTGTGCTCCAGCGCAATGCCGGTGAGCCCGACCGGGATGGTGGCCACCACGATCATCCACCCCAGCCGCTCGTCCTTGCCGTCGATGCTGAGCCGCCGCTCGCGGGCGCCGCGGAGCAGGCTGGCGAACAGCCCCCGGATGATCCGGGCCCAGTCGGCGCGGAAGAACCACAGCAGCGCCAGGGCCGTGGCGCAGTGCAGCGCGACGATGTAGGCGAGGTAGAACGAGGTCTCGCTGCTGGCCTGGGAGGACTGGGTCACCATGGTCTGCCAGCTGCCCCCGAGCCAGGCCGGCACGAGCACGGAGTGGCCGAGGCTGGAGACCGGGAACAGCTCGGTCACGCCCTGGACCAGGGCGATGACGAGCGCCTGCAGGTAGGTCATTGCGGATCCTCACAAGGGGTCGGGATGACGGAGATCACGATGATCACCGCACTGATCGGAAGCCAGCAGCGGCCGGCGTCACGGTGCTGTGCGGATCGGCGAGCGCGCCGTGGCTGGTGATGGCGGCGCAGAGGCAGCCGGCAGTGGTCGCGCCGTTCACCGGCTGGTGCGCTCCTTAAGGTCTGCAGTTGGCGCGGTGGCGGCTGCGCGCCGGGCGCGGCGCAGTTCCAGGGCAATCGGCGTCAGCGAGACGACGACGATCAGGGCGATGATCGGCAGCAGGTACTTGTCGATGCTGGGGATCGAGGAGCCCAGGGCATAGCCGGCCAGGGTGACCCCGATCGACCACAGCAGGCCGCCGATCACCTGCCAGCGCGTGAACACCTCGGCGGGGACGTTCAGCGCGCCGGCCAGCGGGTTCAATATGGTGCGCACGACTGGGATGAAGCGGGCGAGCACGATGGCCTTGCCGTGCCCGTAGCGGGCGAGCAGTTCCTCGGCGCGGGCGGCTCCGGAAGCGAGGTGCTTGCTGCGGCTGCGCGCCAGCAGCGGGCGCCCGCCGCGCTGCCCGATCCAGTAGCCGGTCTGCGCGCCGAGCAGCGCGCCCGCGGCGGCGGCGAGCAGCACTTCCGGCAAGGACAGGTGGACGGCGCTGGCGGCCGTGGTGGTGGACAGCAGCCCGGCGGTGAACAGCAGCGAGTCGCCGGGCAGGAAGAACCCGATCAGCAGGCCCGTCTCAGCGAACAGCACGAGGAACACGCCCAGCGCGCCGAGGCTGGCCAGCAGCGAGGTCGAGTCCAGCGGGTTCAGGGCCAGGACGTGTGCCCCGGCTGCGTGCAGCATTGCGGTCACCATGTCTCCTCGTCTTCGGTCCCATGGCCGGCGACCCGCACGGGGAGCGGGCGGGACGCGCGACGGCCACCTGGCGGCGCCGTAATCCTATCTACAGGAATGTAGAACTTCTACACGAGTGTAGACGACGGAGGTACAGGAATGCAGACGACGGGGGCGCCTGAACTGCGAGGGCGTCACCGCGCTGAAGGATACCGCGGGTTCGGCCAACGGCCGGCTGCCGAGCATGCTGGCAAGGCGTGCGTTGCGAATCCTTCCAGCGGAGCGCGCCAGTCCGTCGGCGCGGACAGGCGGAGAGCTACGGCCATGCGATCTAGCGACTGTCGGATCCAGGCCCTGACCGGCGACCTCGCGGTCACCCTGGCCGCCGTCACCTGCATTCCCGGCAGGAGCCCCCGCGCAGTGACGCTCGGCGCCCCGACCGCATTACTCGCGCCTGCCTTGAGCTGGCCGCGCTGCCCGGCAACGGCCTGACCAGCCGCCGCCCTCAACGCCAGCACAACAAGTACTGTGCGGTCCGAAGCGGTGATCAGGCGGTGCCCGCCGACTCAGCGGCGAACCACGGGGCCGCGCCCGGATGCTGGGTTCGTCCGCTGCGGCCGGGTCTCGGCGATCACCAGGGCGGCCTGCGGGGCGCCGGCGATGGCTGCCAGCGCCTTTGCCGGGACGGGCCAGCATGGTGACCGACGTGACGATGACCGCGAGGCCGAGCGTCTCGGCTAGCAGTGCCGGCGGCCCGCTGGCGGGTTTCTCCCCGAACGCCGTCGCTCCGAAGACGATCGCGGTGAGCGGGTTCGCCACGCTGAGGACGGGCAGCGACACGCGCAGCGGCGCGTGCGTGTAGGCGCGCTGGTGGACCGCGAGGGCCCAGGCACCCAGCACGGCCACCGTCCACGGCGGCCATGCTGTGACGGCGGCGGCTGGGTGGTGTATCGCGGCGTGAACGGCGGCCTTGAGCACCCCGCCGGTCAGGCCGTACAGAATCCCGGCGGCCAGACCAAGCGCGAACCCGGCCAGCCTGCCGGACCCGGCCCGTGTCGCGACCACCGAGCACGCGACGGCCAGCATCGCTCCCGCCGCGATCACAATGGCCGCTGCGCCGCCATCAGGGGCCGCACTGCCTGCGCTCGGGTGAGCGGCGACCACGAAAATCGCAACGCCTGCGGCCATAACCACCGCCGCGAGCACCTGCCCGGCCGACGGCCTGGCCCGGTCGAGGAGCGCGCGCAGCGGCAGCGCGAACGCCAGGCCCGTCACCAGCAGTGGCTGGACAACCGCCAGCGCGCCGGCGTGCAATGCCGCGGCGTGCAGGGCGAAGCCGGCCACGCCGACCGCCAGGCCGGCCACCCATCGCGGGTTATGCGTGAGCCGCCACAGCAGGTGGATGCCGCTGCGGTAGCCCTGCTCCCCGGTCGCGGCCTGATGCTGCAGTGCCGACGCGAGCGCAATGCAGATCGCGGCGGCGAGCGCATAGCCAACCACGCTGGCGCTCACGACTCGCTCCGGGCGGTACGGTAATAGGTGCCCGCCACCGGCGAGCGAGCCGGGAGCGACGCTGGCCATGCGAATGACCAGGCACCGGCCGGGTTCTGGCCGCCCGGCGGGGCCGTGGCCGCGCGGGCACGGGCGGGAAGGTCAGCGAGCCGGCATCATGGCTTATGGCTGCCTCGGGCAGGAGCCGCCGCGCCTTCTTGTCCAGTCCCCGGTACAACTGCGTCTCCTCGTCTTCGGTCACGCGGCCAGCGACCCGCGCGGGGAGCGGCGGACGTGCAATGGTCGCCTGTCGCGATGAATCCTATCTACAAGCATGTAGAACTTCTACAGGAGTGTAGACGACGATGGCCTCCGGGTGAACTCGGCGGGGTTCAGGGCAGGGTGCGGTCCGTGTGCCCGTCGCGGCGGGCGATCGTCGCACCGGCGCCGAGGGCGAGCAGGGCCGCGAGCGCGGCCAGGCCGCCGGTCAGGGTAGCGGTTGCGATGACCCCGACGAGCAGGGGGCCGCCGGCGTCGCCGAGTTCCCGGCCGACCTCGGCGGCACCCATCGTCTGGCCGAGCCGGCCCTCGGGCGCGCTGGAGGCCAGCGCCGCCAAACCGAGCGGGGTGATCAGCGCAGTGCCCGCGCCGATCGTGACCGCCGCAGCGAGCAGGCCAGGCAGGCCGGGAACGAACGCGGCCATGGCCAGGCCCGCCGCGCAGGCGGCCAGGCCCGCGCCCAGACCGGTGCGGGCGGCCAGACGGCCGGTGTCGTGGGCACTCCCGGCGCGGGGCTGGATCACGGCGGCGGTGGCAGCCAGCAGGGAGACGGCGGCACCGGTGGCGAGCGGGCCGAGCCCGGCGCGGTGGCCGAGTACGGGCAGGAACCCGACGCCGGCCGACAGGGCCGCGGTGGCGCCGGCCAGCGCGGCGGTGGGGCCGAGGAACGCGGGCGCGGACAGGCGGCGGGCGAGGCCGGCGATGGTCTGGCGGTGCCTGGGCAGCGGCGGCGCGGCCGGGACAGCCAGCAGCGCCCAGCCGGCCACCGCCAGGCCCAGGGCGGCGAGGACGGCAAAGAGCAGGACGTATCCGTGAAGCGCGACCAGGGCGCTGCCCAGCAGCGGGCCGAGGGTGTAGCCCAGGCCCTTCCACGCGCCGTAGCTGCCGAACGCCCGGCCCCGGCCCGCCGGCGCGAGACGGGCCACGAGCATGGAGGCCGCCGGGGAGAACGCCGCGGCAGCCGCGCCCTGGCCCAGGCGCGCGGCGAACAGGGCCGCAGGCGAGGCGGCGAGCAGGAAGCCGCCGGAAGCGGCGGCGAACGCCAGCAGCCCGCCGACCAGGACCGGCTTGCCTCCGACCCGGTCGGCAAGCGCGCCGAAGACGGGCTTGAGGATCACTTCCGCGCCGTCGTAGAGGGCGAGCAGGATCCCGAGAGTGAGCAGCGAGCCATGCCGGGTGCCTGTGTACACGCCGAGGTTGGCCGCGACCGCATGGGCGCCGAACGCCGTGGTGAACCCGGCGGCATACAACGGTCGCCTGGCACCGCCGGGCGCCGGAGGACCGGCTGGTCCGGGCGAGTCCGCGGGGCTCTGCGGCAGCGCGCCCCCGCAGGGGACGGCGGGCGCGCGCGCGGACACGGGCTCCGTTGATCTTCGTCCGGGCGGCCTGCCAGGTGACGGCGGGTCAGTGGTAACGATGGATACTCGCAAGGGACAGCAGGTCCTGCAGGTCGTTGGCCGCTTCCATGGCGCAGATGCCGGCCAGGGCGACCAGGGCGAGCACGGCTGCGAGCAGCACCAGCCGCTGCGGCGGGGGCGGGGCGAGCAGGGCGGCGACCCGCCGGGGCACCGGGCCGGCGCCGCCCTGCGCCGGCACCCGGGCACCGGAGAAGACCGCGCCGAGCGCCACGGGCGT
>WNEY01001834.1_pt1 | contig 15270 bp, 15 predicted proteins | sample 5400531 | NCBI WGS metagenome assembly WNEY01 (sample SAMN13153338, study PRJNA577476) | soil metagenome | isolation source: 200 cm saprolite under Douglas fir tree site 1 | place: USA:California | collected 2015-04-18
GACATGCACGACATCACGCACCTGTTGTCCGGCGTGGCGGTCGGGTCAGGTGAGGGCGTCATCGACGCCGGCCGGTTCGGCGAGGTGCTGGCGGCGGACTGGGGCTGGTGGCGGACCTCGACAGGAAACCTGGACAAGTTCCCGAAGCTGCTGGCCGACAGCCCGGCGCTTCCCCCGCCCGGCAGGCGGTTCGACCCGCTGGCGCAGGCGGCGCGGCTGTTCGAGATCGCCCATGACGTGCCGAAGACCTTGAAGTGGAAGACCCGGGCGCGGGTCGGTGACCGGGTCAAGTGGTATGAGCTGCCCGAAGAGGTAGCGCACTGACCACGTGCCCAGTCCGCCGCGCTGTGAGAAAGCAGTGACCTGATGAAGATCTTCTTCGCAACCGATATCCACGGGTCTGAGATCTGCTGGAAGAAGTTCCTGAACGCTGCCGCCTTCTATAAGGCCGACATGGTCGTGCTCGGCGGCGACGTGACTGGCAAGGCGATGGTGCCGATCATCGCCTACCCCGGGTACTGGGAGACCAAGATCCGTGGTGAGCTGATCCGCGTTGACACGCGCGAGGCCCTCCTCGCGGTCGAGCAGCGGATCCGGGACCGGGGCTTCTACCCGATGGTCATCACCCCGGATGAGTACAACGTCATCGCGGGGTCGGAGGAGGCCAAGGACCAGCGGTTCGAGACCGAGATGCTCCGCTCGCTGGACCGGTGGCTCAACATGGCCGACGACAAGCTGGGCCATCGCGGCGACATCCCGTGCATCCTCAATGGCGGCAACGACGACATCTTCGACATCGACCCGGTCATCGAGGCATCCCCGGCCGTCACCTTCGCCGAGGGCAAGGTGCTCGACCTGGGCGGCTTCTACATGGCCTCGATGGGCTGGACCAACCCCACCCCGTGGGACACCCATCGCGAGGCGCCCGAGGAGGAGCTCGCCCGCAAGATCGACGCCGCCGCCGCCAGCGTGCCCGACATGAGCCGCACAATCTTCAACTTCCACGCTCCGCCGTACGGCACCGGGCTGGACGAGGCGCCGGCGCTGGACGCGAACCTGCGGCCGACTCACGGCGGGGCGGTCATGAAGCCGGTCGGCTCGACCGCGGTGCGCGACGCGATCAGCAAGTACCAGCCGCTGGTCTCGCTGCACGGCCACATCCACGAGAGCAAGGGCGTTGCCAGGCTGGGCCGGTCACTGGCGGTGAACCCCGGCAGCTCCTACAGCGACGGCGTGCTGCAAGCCGCGCTCATCGACCTGAACGACAAAAAGGGCAAGGTTAAGTATGTCCTCGTCAACGGCTGACTGTTAGTGTGCTGCCCGGATAGCCGGTTAATCACTGTTACACCGGTTACTACCGACCCGCGAGGGCGCCCTGCCGGGCTCGCCGAGTGCCTGTCCGGCACCGGGAGGCCCAGCTTCGTTCAGGGTGATGCATTTTCAAAATAACCCAAACATGGAGGGTCTTCTATGGCCTTTGGTGCTACCGGCGACGAGAGACCGGAGCTCTTCCTGCGGAAGGCGACGGGCCTCGTCCGCGGCTGGTCTGTCCGCGACTCGCTTATCTACGCATGCCTGTCCACGAACGTCATCACGCTGGGCCTGGTCGAGTTCGCCTATCAGGGCTTCATCCCGAGCGGGCAGCTGCTGACCGCGGTGCTCGTCTCCGGTGTCTGGGTGTCGTTCCTGGTCATCGCCTACAGCGGCCTCGTCGTGACGATCCCGAGGGCGGGTGGTGACTACGTCTGGCAAAGCCGCATCCTCGGCAGTGGCATCGGCTTCGTGCTGGCCGCCTCTGGCTGGTGGTTCATCTTGTGGCTGTGGGCGCCCATTTACGGCGCGGTGCTGGCGGAGGAGTTCTTCCAGCCGCTGTGGGCCACGTTCAACGACCCGTCAGGCGCGGCCTGGTTTGGCACGCCGACCGGCGGGTTCGTCGTCACGCTGATCACCATTGGGTTCGCCGGCCTCCTGGTGTCGCTGGGCATGTCCGGCTACGCCAAGGTGCAGAAGTGGTGCTTCTACGGCGGCCTGGTCGGGATGGCCATCATCGTCGTCTTGCTGCTGATCCACGGCAAGCAGGACTTCATCAGCGCGTTCAACCGCGAGAGCGCCAAGCTGTTCAGCTTCAAGGACGGCTACGCCGGCACGCTGAGCGACGCGGGCAGCAAGGCCATCGGGTACACGCCGCCGTCGTTCGGCGTCGGCGGCGCGTTCGGCCAGTCGATGCTGCTGGTCCCGATGCTGATGTTCTACCTGCTGTGGCCGAACTGGGGCACCACGCTGTACGGTGAGGTCCGCGGCGCGAGCGACTTCAAGCGGGTGTTCAGCGGCATGTTCTTCGGCCTGTGGACCACCGTGCTCCTGTCGGTGATCCTGCTGGCGCTGTTCGCCAAGACGATCGGGTTCAACTTCTACCAGGACGCCAACACACTGTGGGCGGACAACCTGTACGGCATCCCGTCGCCGCACGCGATGCCGATCTTCCCCTACCCGGTGATGCTGGTCGGCTGGCTGGTGAACAACACGGCCTTCCAGGTCATCTTGATCTTGCTGATGAGCCTGTGGTTCTTCGGCTGGGTCGGGACGCTGTTCCTGTCCTCGACCCGCGTCATCTTCGCCGCGGCGTTTGACCGGATCCTCCCCGACGGCGCGGCCGCGGTGTCGGAGAAGCGCCGGGTGCCGGTGTGGTCGCTGGTGCTCATGCTGCTGCCGGCCATCGGGCTGTCGGCGCTGTACTGGTACAACTCCTCGTTCCACACCTACACGCTGGACGCGACGCTGGTCATCGCGGTGACCTACCTGGGCAGCGCGATCGCCGTCGTTGTCCTGCCGTTCGTCAAGCCGGACCTCTGGCGCGCCTCGCCTGCCTCCCGGCTGAAGCTGCTCGGCGTGCCGGTGGTGCCGGCCGCCGGCGTGGTGACGATCGGGCTCCTCGGGTTCAACCTGTACGAGTGGCTGTCCAACTCCGCGTACGGCATCAACAACAAGGACTCCCTGTACTACATGGCCGCGATGTACGTGCTGGCGCTGGTGATCTACCTGGCCGCGCGGATCATCCGCAACCGCCAGGGCATCGACTTGTCGCTCATCAACAAGGAGATCCCGGTCGAGTAAGGACGCGAGAGCTGTCCGGGCGTTACCGCCCGGACCCGCGACAGGTCGCCGTCGCCGGGCAACGGCCCCAGGACAACGAAGTCCCGGGGCCGTTTCGCTTATTGCGGGAACTCAGCCGCCCGGGGCTCATCGCGAGACGGGTAGCTAGACACGCCGCAGCACGATGATCAGCCGCCACGCCTCGGGGTCGTCGACCTTCGTCGTGTCGTCAAAGTCCCCGTAGGTCGCCGCTATCGTGAAGCCGCCGGCCAGCCGGATCGCCGCCGTGATCTCGGTAGCGGTCCAGAACCGGTTCGGCACCACGTCGGTGACGGTCCGGACGGTCCCGTCTTGGTTATGAACGGTGATGTTGACACTCTCCCGGGTGATCTGGGTCACCGGGTCAATCGCGTCGAGCGGGCCGCCCCACCGCACCTGCGCGGTGACGCCATCGGCTTCGGTCGTCCACTCGCTGCTGGTCCGGGACGCCGCCGAGAGGTAGTCGGCCGGGTGAGCCAATTCCATGATGTACAGGCCGCGCGGCACCACGTGGGCGGCGACAGTGGCCAGGTGGGAGACCATGTCGTCCAGCGTGAACAGGTGGCAGGCGGAGTTGAGCATCGTGATCGCCAGGTCGACCCGGGCGGGCAGCTTGAAGTCGCGCATGTCCGCCTCGACCACGTCGAGCGCGAGGCCGTCCTCCTCGGCCCGCCGCAGCGCCCACGCGCACATAGCCGGGTTGATATCGAGCGCGTTCGCCGATAGGCCACGGCGGGCGAGCTCCCGCGCGTGGCCGGCCGGGCCCGCCGCCAGTTCCAGCACCGAGGCCGGGGTTGCCCGCGCCCCCCGCAGGTGCTGGCCGGCCCAGGCCAGCAGGGCGTCGGCCTCCGCCGGGATGTCCCGGTAGGCGCAGGCGAGCTGATACAGCTCCGGGTCGTCGTAGATGCCGCTCACCCCAGCAATAATGCCGGAGCCGCCGCACCGCGCGGGACGGCGCCCGTGAGTGTTTCACCTCACTGCTCACTCCAATCCCACGTAAAACGCGCATCCCGCCATCCTCCCAATTCGGCAGCGCGTCTACCGCCCGGGATCTGAGTGGGGCAGACTGACCGCATGATGACTGAGGCCGAGGCTCTGGAGACACTCGCCCGCGAGGATCCCGCGGTCGCCTCTGACGCTAGGGCGGCGCTGCGCTGGCTGACCGCCGGGGGTGGCCTGGAGACGATCACGCAGCTGCGGCTGGAGGAATTCCTCTGGCACGTCCTGCCGTCCAGCTGGCCGCTCAGCTCCGCTGGCCAGCTCGCGGTCGCCCGGGCGCTCGGGCGGCTGCTGGCGCTGGCGGGCCTGGACCGGTACGCCGACACCTGCGCCAGCGCCGACACCGAGCGCATCATCGCCACCTACGGCGCCTCCGGCGCCGAGGGGATCGCCGCCTACTGCATGGCGGTCGAGGCCTCCCCCGCCACGCCCCCGGACACCGACCTGCTCGCCTGGGGATCGGCGCGGGGACCGGAGGAGCAGTCGGCGTACCAGGCATGCGCCGCCGCCGTGGAGATCGCGATCGCGGCCGACGACATCAGGGTCGGGACCAGTGGCTGGAAGTCCAGGCGGGCCGCGCTGGTCGACCGCTGGCTCACCACGTCGCAGCCCGGTGATGACACCTTGCTGAGCCGGATCAGCGCTGAGCGCATCGAGGAGTGGACGCACGGCCACCCCGGCGAGCGGGCCCGGATGGCCAAGCGGATCGTGCCCCGCCTCCTTGAGCCGCCGGTCCTGCCGGCCGAGCCGCTGCCGACGCTGCGCTGGCTGCTCCAGCACGCCGACGCCGGCCTCCCGCTCACCTCCCGGCACTACATCGCGCCGTCGGTGGTCACCGAGGCGGCGAACTTGTTCGGCTGGGGCAAACCAGGCGGGAAGCGGCACCAGGAGCTGTCCGTCTTCCCGCTGCACACGCTGCGCGGCCTCGCCCAGCGGGAGATGGGTGCCACGCGGCGCAGCGGCACGAGCCTGGTGCTGACCAGGACCGGGCGGCTGATGGCGGACGATGCCGGAATCAGGTGGCACATCGGCACGGCCGCGCTGCTCGGCCCCGATGACGGTCCCGAGCCGGACTTCGCCGTGGCCGTCCGCGAGGCGATGCTGCTGATCATCACGCTGAGCGGCAGCGCGGTGAGCCACGAGGAGCTGACCGAACGGCTCATCCTGCTGCACGGCACCGAAGGCTGGACTTCGCGGTCCGGCGGCAACCTCGTGACCGCCATCCGGTACGAGGTAGCCACCATCGGGCACCGGCTGGCCGCCCTGCGCCTGCTCGACCCCGACGGTGCGCCCGGCGGCCTGACCCTCACCAGCACTGGGATCGCCGCCGCGCTGTCCGCCCTGCTAGCGCGGGCGCTCCGGCCGCGGCGCTAGCTTTCCTTTGGGGAGGCTCGCCGGGCGGGTCCCAGGAGCCCGCTGGGACCGCCACGGCTCTCCTGAAGCGCGAAGCTCCGCCGCGCGGGCACTACGTCAGCGACGGGGACTCGTAGCCCGCGTAGTTCTCGGCGAGCGAGGTAGCCGCCGCCCTGCTGGTGGTGACGTAGCGGAGCTGGGCGTGCTGGATCGCGTCGTCGAACGGGTCGTCCGGCAGTACGTGCGTCATCGAGGTCATGAAGTGGGAGAACTGGGTTGCCCGCCAGACCCGGCGCAGGCAGGTGCCCGAGTAGGCGTCGGCCAGCAGGGCCGATCCCTCGAGCAGTAGCGCGGACAGCGCGGAGGCGAGGACGATCGCGTCGCCGACCGCCAGGTTGAGGCCCTTGGCCCCGCACGGCGGGACGATGTGCGCCGCGTCCCCGGCCAGGAACAGCCGCCCGTGCCGCATCGGCCCGGCGACGAAGCTGCGCATCGGCGTGATCGACTTGTCGGTGATGCGGCCCTCCGACACCGACCAGCCCGGTAGCGCGAACCGCTGCTGCAACTGCGCCCAGATCCGGTCATCAGGCCAGGCGTCCAGTGCCTCCTCCGCCGGAACCTGCAGGTAGAGCCGGCTGACCTCGGGCGACCGCATTGAGTACAGCGCGAACCCGGACTCGTGCCGTGAGTAGATCAGCTCGTCGGTCGACGGTGCGGCGTCAGCGAGGATGCCCAGCCAGGCGTAGGGGTAGCAGCGCTCGTACACCGACAGGCCGGGCACCAGCGGCCGGGCGATCCCGTGGAACCCGTCGCATCCGGCGATCACGTCGCAGGTCACCTCGTGCGCCACGCCGGCCGCGTCGACGTAGCACAGCGCCGGCGCGTCCGATGTCACGCCGGATACCGACACCCGCGACGCGGAGAACTCGATGGGCGCGCCCGCCGCCAGCCGCGCCGCGATCAGGTCCTTGACGATCTCGGTCTGCGCGTACACCGTCACCGTCCGGCCCACCAGCTCGCGGAAGTTCACGTGGTGGCGCTCACCGCCGAACTGCAGGAAGATCCCGTCGTGCTCGAGTCCCTCGGCATCCAGTCGCTTCCCCACCCCGGCGGCGCGCAGCGCGGCGACCGTCCCGGCCTCCAGCATTCCCGCCCGCTGCCGTGCCTCGCAGTACTCGCGGGACCTGTTCTCCACGACGACGCAGTCAATGCCGCGCAGCGTGAGCAACTGGGCCAGCATCAGCCCGGCCGGGCCAGCCCCGACGATGCCCACGCGGGCCCGCGACGTAACGGCCATGACAGCACTCCAAATGTCAGTGTTCATCCATGCTCCAGCATGGCTCCGGTCCCGCGTGGCCCGGCACCCGGGCACCCGGCACTCTAACGCCAGGCGTCCGATGATCGCACGGGGGTTCATGAAGCGAACATTCGGACCGTGTCGTTTACGATGGAGTGCCGCCAATCCGCCGGCGGCATCCGCGACGCTGGAGTCACCGTGATCGAAGACGCGCCACTGGATGGCGACTATGTCCAGTCCCTGGAACGCGGCCTGTCGGTCATCCGCGCCTTCGACGCCGATCACCCCAAGCTGACCCTCTCCGAGGTGGCCACCGCCACGGGCCTGAGCCGCGCCGCCGCCCGCCGGTTCCTGCACACTCTGGTCCGCCTGGGCTACATGCACAACAACAACGGCCGGTTCTCGCTGCGGCCCCGGATCCTGGAGCTCGGCTACGCCTACCTGTCCAGCCTGTCGCTGCCCGAGGTGGCGATGCCGCACCTGGAGGAGCTGGTTGAGCAGGTCCGTGAGTCATCCTCGGTCAGCGAGCTGGACGGCGAGGACGTGGTCTACATCGCCCGCGTCCCCACCAAGCGCATCATGACGGTGGCGATCAGCGTGGGAACCCGGTTCCCCGCCTACGCCACGTCGATGGGCCGGGTGCTGCTCGCCGACATGCCCGATGCATGGCTCGACGCTTACCTGAGCCAGGTCAGCCTGCACCACTTCACCGGGCACACCATCACCAGCCCCGGCGGGCTGCGCCAGGAGCTGCGCAAGATCAAGGCGCGCGGCTGGGCGCTGGTCGACCAGGAGCTGGAGGAGGGCGTGCGGTCCATCGCCGCCCCGATCCGTGATGCCGAGGGCAAGGCCATCGCCGCGGTCAACATCTCCACCCACGCCGGCCGGCGCACCCTGGATGGCATCGTCGGGGAGCTGCTGCGCCCGCTGCTGGCGACCGCCGAGCGCATCGAGCGCGACCTGGCGAGCTCGCGCGCCTCGGCGCGCTCCCGGGCTGGGAGTTAATTCCCGCAGGGGCCGCGCGGCTTGCGCCCGGCAGCGCGGGGGACTCTGACAAGATTGCTGTCCATGCGCACGCTGCTCGCCGATCACCCGCTGGTCACCCACAAGCTCACCCTGCTTCGCGACGCGGGGACCGGCACGGCCGAGTTCCGCGCGCTCGCCGACGAGCTGGTGACCCTGCTCGCTTACGAGGCCACCCGTGAGGTGCGGGTTTCGCCCGTCACGGTGCAGACGCCGCTCGCGCCGGCCCAGGGCGTCAAGCTCGCCGCCCCCAAGCCCCTCATCGTCCCCATCCTGCGGGCCGGCATTGGCATGCTCGACGGCATGACCCGGCTGCTGCCGACGGCGGACGTGGGCTTTGTCGGCATGGCCCGCAACGAGGACACGCTCCAGGCGTCCACCTACGCCAACCGGCTGCCCGCCGACCTCGCCAACCGCGACGTGTTCGTCCTGGACCCGATGCTCGCCACTGGCGGGACCCTGGTGGCGCTGATCGACCTGCTCGCGGCCCGCAACGCCGCGACAGTGACCGCGATCTGCCTGCTGGCCGCCCCCGAGGGCCTGCGCCGCGTCGAGGATGCCTTCCCCGAAGGCGCCTCCCCCGCGGTCCGAGTGGTCACCGGCGCGATCGACTCCCACCTGAACGACAAGGGCTACATCGTCCCCGGCCTAGGCGACGCGGGCGACCGCCTCTTCGGGGCGATCTGACGTCAAGGACTCAAAATCTCCCATGCGTAACGCCCCGGTGCTCCGCGTGCCCCTCCAATCCGGCTGCGCTGCCAGTCGAGCGGGATTCTCCGAGGCCTACCTGCGCGAGCTCCTGGCCGGATGGCAGCAGGTGCAGCTGGTCCCGGTCCCGCATCGCAAGACGGGTGAGCCCTTTAAGCATGTCTGGCGCGGCATAGCTGTCCGCTGACGGCCCGTCCAGCGTTCAATTTACTAAGCCTGCGTGGCGAGACGGCGCTCTAGCGCGGCAAGGCGCAGCTCCAGCTGGTCGACGCGGTGGCGGAGGATCTCCAGCTGGGCCTCGTCGCCCAGGCGCCGCTCGGCGGTCTTGCGCAGCCTCGGGGACGCCTCGGCGCGGGCCGCGACCACCTCGAGGGGCACCAGCCGCTGCGGCCCGTGCGGGCCATCGACCAGCCGGGAGGCGATCTGGCCGGTGCGGTACCAGGTGCGCAGCGCGGCGCGGGAAACGCCCGTCTCCGTGACGGCGCGCTCCAGCGTCACCCACTGCGAGCCGTCCAGCTTGGCGGTCAGCTCGAGCTCAAGCTCCCAGTCGTCGAGCCGGTCTTCCCAGTCCATGACGAATACCCCTCCCAGGTCGCCAGCACACGACCATTAATCCCTATTAATAGCATGGTATTGACTGGGTTAAAACTGCCAGGCAGGCTGGGGGCATGTTCGAGCGATTCACTGCCAAAGCCCGCCACGTCGTCGTCTTGGCCCAGGACGAGGCGCGTGAGCTCAACCACAACTACATCGGGACCGAGCACATCCTGCTCGGCCTCATCCACGAGTCCCAGGGACTCGCCGCGCGCGTCCTGACCGGCCAGTTTGGGTTGACCCTTGACGGCATCCGGCAAGAGGTGACCGCGATCGTCGGCACCGGCAAGAAGCCGCAAAGCGGGCACATCCCGTTCACCCCGCGGGCCAAGAAGGTGCTAGAGCTCTCGCTGCGCGAGGCGCTCCAGCTCAGCCACAACTACATCGGCACCGAGCACATCCTGCTCGGCCTCATCCGGGAGGGCGACGGGGTCGCCGCCCAGGTCCTATGCCAGCACGCGGACCTGCCGCAGATCCGCACGGCGGTGCTCGACCTGCTGCCAGCCTCGACAACGCTGGAGGCCGCCCAGCGCAGGCGCTGGCTACGCCGCCGCACCGCCTTCAGCATCAGCGAGCCCGGCAAGCCCGGCGGCCTTGGCGGGCTGGCCGAGACCGGCGAGCACGGCGGCGAGGCGGGCCTGACCGCCACCCCGGCCGCGGACGCTACGCTCAGCGCGGCGACCGAGCTAGCCGGCGGGGAGCCGGTCGGGTCGCATCACCTGCTGCTTGCAGCCCTGACGGACGCCAACTCCGCCGCGGCGAAGGTCCTGGCGTCCCTCGGCATCGACCTCAACCAGGCCAAGGACGCGCTGCGCGACGCGGATGTATCCGGCACCAGCGACGAGCAGCCCGAGGAGGCCGGCAAGCGCCAGATGGTGATCCAGGTCAGCGACGAGCTGGTCACCATCGTCGCGGCCGACCCGGTCCTCGTGCGGTCCGCCAATGACGCGCTGCGCGCATTCAGCGGCCAGGCCACCCACGGGCGCGCGATCCACGGCACGGACCTGCAGGGCGCTCCGGCCGCCAGCCTCGCCAAGGCCTGGCAGGCGCTGCAGGACACGTTCGCTGCGATCGCGGCCCGCGCGCAGGCACAGCCGGGTACTGACGACGAGCCGGACGTCGATCCCGGCGCGGGCGACTCCCCCGCCGCCTGACCCGGGCGGCACTCTCCCGGGGTACTAGCCGGTAACTGTGTCCTGCTCCGCGATGATCGCGGAGAAGGTCACTAATGCTGACCGGTGACGACTCGCAACGCTCGCTTCCAGCAGTGGCAGACGCTGCTGGGCAACCGGACCAAGCGGCAGCGTAACGGCGAGTTCCTGGTCCAGGGGGTGCGCCCGATCACGATGGCCGTCCGGTTCGGGTGGGATGTCCGCGAGCCAGTTCGGCCCCAACAGCAACATGACCGTCAACAATTCCCAGGGCCCCGGGGACACCGCGGCCGTCCTACGGGAAATGATCCTGCTCATCCAGGAGCTGCGCTCGCAGGTCACTCCCGCAGCGACTGGGGATGATCTCGTGCGGTTACGGGGTCGTACGACCCCGTAACCGCACGAGATCATGAAGACGTACGGCGACCGGGCCGCAGCGCTGGCGCTGTTCGACCGCGCCCGCGCGGTCGGCGACGTCCTGGACCGGATCCGCCCGCTGGCCGCGCTGCTGGACCTGGGCGGAGCGGCCCGCACTGGCACGAGAGAGGGCAAGTAGACGATGCAGACGGATGTCATTACCGGAGCGTTCGGGTACTCCGGCGCGGCGATCGCCCGCGAGCTGACGGCCGCGGGCCACCAGGTGCGCACGCTGACCGGGCATCCCGGCCGGGCGCCGGCCGGCACCCAGGTTGACGCGCGGCCACTGGACTTCTGCGACCCGGACGGGCTTACCCGGGACCTGGCGGGCGCGCACACCCTGTACTGCACGTACTGGGTGCGGTTCCCGCACCGCAGCGCCACCCGGGAATCGTCGGTGCAGAACAGCGGGATCTTGTTCGACGCGGCCGCCCGCGCTGGCATCCAGCGCATCGTCTACGTCTCGATCCTGCACGCCGACCCCGCCTCCCCGTACCCGTACTTCAGCGGCAAGGGCGCGGTCGAGCGCCATCTCGCGGCATCCGGAGTGCCGTACGCGATCGCGCGCCCGGCCATCTTGTTCGGTGAGTCCGCCGACCGGGGAGCCGAAGCCAGCATCTTGCTGAACAACATCGCCTGGCTGCTGCGGCGCCTGCCTGTCTTCGCGATCGGCGGGGGCGGCGGCTACCAGATCCGGCCGATCCACGTCGATGACCTCGCCCGGCTCTGCCTCGACCTGGCCGCGCGGCCGGGCAACGTCACGGTCGACGCGGTCGGCCCGGAGTCGGTCACCTTCAAGGAGCTGGTGATGGCGATCCGGGAGGCCACCGGGAGTCGTGCTGCCGTGGTGCCCGCGCCTGGCTGGCTGATCCCGGCCGCCACCGCGATCCTGGGCGCGATGCTGCGCGATGTCCTGCTAACCACCGAGGAGTACCAGGCGATGGCCGCTGGCCTGGCCGATTCCGCGGAGCCCGCGACCGGGCAGACCAGCCTTACCAAGTGGATCGCCGAGCACGGCGCCGAGCTCGGCCGCGGCTACGCGAATGAACTCGACCGCCACTATCGCTAGGTCGGCGTATCGCTAGGTCCGCGCGGCACGCGAGATCTGGCTGCCGCAAGCTCCAGCTGCGGGTCACCGGCGCGCAGGCCGGCTCGGGAAGCCCGCGGTGGGTCACTTCCGCTCCTGATGAACCGCCACGCCAACCGTCACCAGCGTGATGCCCGCGATGTCCTGCGCCGTGGGGAACTGGCGGAGCACGATCGCGCCGATGACCGTAGCCGACACTGGCAACAGCGCGAGCATCAGCGCGAACGTGGCCCGGGCCATCCGTGCCATCGCGAGCTGGTCGGTGACGTACGGGATGACCGATGAGCAGACGCCTACGCCGACCCCGGCGAGCAGGAGTTGCGGGTGGCTGAATGCGGGCAGGGACCCAGGCAGGCCGACAGGGGTGACCAGGACGGCCGCTACCAGCATCGATGCGGCCAGCAGGTCGATTCCTCCCGGCTGGTTCGATCCCTCGCGTGGCCGGAGGCTGGCTATCCGGTGGCCGAGGACCACGTACAGCATGAACAGCAGGCAGTTGGCGAAGGCGAGCACGAATCCCAGTGGCTGGCCGCCCAGCCTGATCGCGGTAACCAAGGCCACGCCCGTGGTGGTGAGCGCCAGGGCCGCGATGTTCCGCCTGGTTCGCGCACCCGCGACAGCGAGCAGCACGGTGCCGAGGAACTCGATCGCGCCGGCCGTCGACAACGGCAGCTTGTCGATGGCGAGGTAAAAGCAGGTGTTCATCGCGGCGAGGACCATGCCGAGCGCAATGAGCAGGCGAAGCTGAGAACGGTCCAGGTGGGCGAACAGCCGCCAGGGGCGGCGCCAGGCCGCGAAGACCAGCGCCGCGCTGGCGATACGGAACCACGCGACGCCCAGCACCCCTATCCGGGCGAACAGCAGCACGGCCAGGGAGGGCCCCAGGTAGTGGAAGACGGCGCTCACGAGAAAGAACGCCTGAGGCGGCACCCTGTCCAGCCGGCCCGGCTCACCAGGCGCGACGGCACCCGCGCCGCGCGTTGCTTGTGCTGGCCTGGGCATGAGTGCAGCATAAGGAGGTGACTATGCGCTCGTGAATGGCCAATCAACGGAGGACGCATGAGCTTGCCGTCGAATCAACGGGATCCTGCTCGCTTCACCTTCGAAATGTCATCTGACCTGGATGCGATCGACCGGCGGATGGTCGCGGAGTTGCAGGAGGAACCGAGGGTGCGGGTGGCCGAGCTAGCAAGGCGAGTCGGGCTGTCCAGTCCCGCGGTCGCCGAGCGGTTGCGGCGACTGGAAGACACCGGCGTCCTGTCCTATCGTGCGGAGGTCAACCCACGTGCCCTTGGCTACGCGATCTGCGCCATCGTACGGATCAGCCCGGTCGGCGGAGGGCTCCGGCTGATACCGGGGATAGCCCGAGAAGTCCCGAACGTAACCGAGTGCCACCGCATCACCGGCGAGGACTGCTATTTCGTAAAGGTCTACCTGCGGTCCATCGACGAGCTTGAGGCGATCCTCGACCTGTTCACGCCGCACGGGCGCACGACGACGTCCATCGTGCACTCCTCGCCGGTCCCGTCACGCCCGTTGCCGCTGGCTTAAGTGCGAGCGCGAAAGGGCTAGCAGGGGCTGCCGCAACGGTGCCTCCGGGGCGCTCAACAGCTAGCAGGCTCAGCGGTACTGGGCGAAGCCGGGCTTGATGACGGTGTCGATCAGCTTGATGCGCTCGTCGAAGCCGGCGAAGGCGCTCTTCATCGCGTTGATAGTCAGCCACTCGATATCGGTCCAGCCGTAGCCGAACTCCTTGGCCAGCAAGGCGAACTCCGACGAGAGCGAGACCTGGCTCATCAGCCGGTTGTCGGTGTTCACCGTCACCCGGAACCGCAGCTGGCGCAGCAGCCGCAGCGGGTGCTCGGCGATCGAGGCGGCCGCGCCGGTCTGCACGTTGGACGACGGGCACATCTCCAGCGGGATCCGCCGGTCCCTGATGTACGTCGCCAGCCGCCCGAGCTGGACGTCACCCTGCGGCGAGACGGTGATGTCGTCGGCGATCCGCACGCCGTGGCCCAGCCGCTCGGCGCCGCAGTACTGGACGGCCTCCCAGATCGACGGCAGGCCGAACCCCTCGCCGGCGTGGATCGTGGTGTGGAAGTTCTCCCGGTGCACGTACTGGAACGCGTCGAGGTGCCGCGACGGCGGCCAGCCTTTCTCCGCGCCGGCGATGTCGAAGCCAACCACCCCCGAATCGCGGAAGCGGACGGCGAGCTCGGCGATCTCCTGTGACCGCGCGGCGGTGCGCATGGCCGTGAGCAGCGCGTACACCCGGATGGGTCGCCTGACACTGCCCTGGCGGAATCCTTCGAGCACCGCCTCGACGACCTCGTCCAGCGACAGGCCGCGCTCAGTGTGCAATTCGGGCGCGAACCGGACCTCTGCGTACACGATCCCGTCGGCGGCCAGGTCCTCCGCGCACTCGGCGGCGACCTGGACCAGCGCGTCGCGCTCTTGCATGACGCCGACGGTGTGCCGGAACGCTTCCAGGTAAAGGTTCAGGTGCCCCTGATTCGCCCCGGCGGCGAGGATCTTGCCCAGGTCGTCCGGGTCGGCGCTAGGCAGGTCGTCGTATCCGTACTCGCGCGCCAGCTCAATGACGGTCGATGGCCGCAGCCCGCCATCGAGGTGGTCATGCAGCAGCACCTTCGGCGCCGTCCGGATCTGGTCAATTGCCGGGCTTGTGCCGTGGCTCATTGTCTGCCTCCCCCACGCGGCTCATCACCGCCGAGGTTACCGCCGGCGGCTCGCACCCCACCGTAACAGCATCCCTAAGAGCCTCGATCGCGGATGCGAAACGACTCTGGTGAGCCGCGTGCAGCTCAGCTAGCGGCTGGCCTTGCTCGACGAAGTCACCGGGCTTGGCGAGCAGCCGGATTCCCGCCGCGTGATCGACGGAGTCCTCCTTCCGGGCGCGGCCCGCCCCCAGCCGCCAGGCGGCTATGCCCACGCAAAGCGCGTCGAGCCTCGTCAGGTACCCGGTCTGCGGGGCGGGCAGCGCCGCCATGATCTCGTTAGCTACCGGCAAGCGCGCGTCCGGGTCACCGCCCTGGGCGAGGACCATGTCGCGCCATGCGTGGTAGGCACGGCCCTCGGCGAGCGCCGCCTGCGGGTCAGCGTCGGGCAGGCCGGCCAGGTCCAGCATCTCCCGCGCCAGCGCCAGCGTGACCTCCATCAGGTCGGCCGGGCCGTCGCCCTTCAGTGCCGTGACTGCTTCCTCGACTTCCAGCGCGTTGCCGGCCGTGCGGCCGAGCGGGGTGTCCATCCGGGTGATCAGCGCCCGCGTGCGCACGCCGTGCTCGATCCCCAGGGCGACCATCGTCCGGGCCAGCTCGGCCGCCCGGGCCGGGTCCTGCATGAACGCGCCCGAGCCGGTCTTGACGTCGAGCACGAGCGCACTGGTGCCCTCGGCGATCTTCTTGGACATGATCGAGCTGGCGATCAGCGGGATCGACTCAACCGTCGCGGTCACGTCGCGCAGCGCGTACAGCCTGCGGTCGGCGGGCGCG
>WNEY01001835.1_pt1 | contig 15269 bp, 12 predicted proteins | sample 5400531 | NCBI WGS metagenome assembly WNEY01 (sample SAMN13153338, study PRJNA577476) | soil metagenome | isolation source: 200 cm saprolite under Douglas fir tree site 1 | place: USA:California | collected 2015-04-18
CGTCCGGTTCGCGCTCGTCGAGAACGAGCAGCGGATCAAGCAGGCGCTGCGCGGGCTCAAGCAGCTCGCCCGCTGACCGCCGGACCACGCCCCGTGTCCACCGACATGAAGGACGTCCGGATCGCGCTGCTCGGCCTCGGCACCGTCGGCGGCGGCGTCGTGAAGATCCTCGAGTCCCGCCGCCCGATGCTCGAGGAGCGCGCCGGCTGCCGCCTCACCCTCGCCGCGGTGGCCGACCTCGACCTCACGCGGCCCCGCGAGGGGCTCGACCTCCGGAAGCTCCCGATGACGCCCGACGCGGCGAAGGTGCTCGGCGACCCGTCCATCCAGATCGTCATCGAGCTGGTGGGCGGCCTCGAGCCCGCGCGGACGTTCATCCTCAAGGCGCTCCAGGCGGGCAAGCACGTCGTCACCGCGAACAAGGCGCTCCTCGCCCACCACGGCGCCGAGCTCTACGACGAGGCGCGCCGCCGTGGCGTGACGCTCGCGTTCGAGGCGGCGGTCGCCGGCGGCATCCCGCTCATCCAGGCGGTCAAGGAGGGCCTCGTCGCGAACCACATCCAGACCGTCTTCGGCATCGTCAACGGGACGTCGAACTACATCCTGTCGAAGATGACCGACGAGGGCCTCGACTTCTCGCTGGTGCTGAAGGAGGCGCAGGCCCAGGGCTACGCCGAGGCGGACCCGACCCTCGACATCGAGGGCATGGACTCGGCCCACAAGCTCCAGATCCTGGTCTCGCTCGCCTTCCGGACCTTCGTGGACCTCAAGGACATCCACACCGAGGGCATCACGCGGGTGACGCCTGCCGACATCGCCTACGCGCGCGAGCTCGGCTACCGGATCAAGCTCCTCGCGATCGCCAAGGCGTCCGGCGGCGCCGGGCGCGGCGCCGAGCGCGCCGGGGTGGAGGTCCGCGTGCACCCCACGATGATCCCGGCGGCCTCGCCGCTGGCCGCGGTCTCGGGCGTCTTCAACGCGATCTTCATCACGGGCGACGCCGTCGGCGACCTCATGTTCTACGGCCGCGGCGCGGGCCAGCTGCCGACCGCGTCGGCCGTGTGGGCCGACACGCTCGGCATCGCGCGCCGGATCGCCCACGGCATCCCCGCCCTCGCCCTCGAGCTGCCCTCCGCGGGCCCCGCGGCGCTCCCGCTCAGGCCGATGGACTCGATCCGCTGCTGCTACTACCTGCGCGTGATGGCCCAGGACCGGCCCGGCGTGCTGTCGCGGGTGGCGGGCGTGCTCGGCGAGCACAACATCTCGATCGCGAACGTCATCCAGAAGGGGCGCGGGAAGCGCGAGGCGGTGCCGGTGGTCATGCTGAGCCACGAGGCGCGCGAGCTCGACATGCGCCGCGCCCTCGCCGCCATCGACAAGCTTCCGGACGTCGCCGCGGCGACCACGATGATCCGCGTGGAGGGCGGCCCGGCATGAAGGCCTGGCGCGGGGTCATCGAGGCGTACCGCGACTTCCTCCCGGTGACGGACAAGACGCCGGTCGTCTCGCTCTGCGAGGGCAACACGCCGCTCATCCACGCGCCGCGCCTCGAGGAGGCGACCGACCGGCGCCTCACGATCTACCTCAAGTGCGAGGGGTTCAACCCGACGGGCTCCTTCAAGGACCGCGGGATGACGATGGCGATCTCGAAGGCGCTCGAGGCCGGCTCGCGCGCCGTCATCTGCGCCTCCACGGGCAACACCTCGGCGTCCGCCGCGGCGTTCGCCGCGCGCGCGGGCATCCGCGCCTTCGTCATGGTGCCGAAGGGCTCGGTCGCCCTCGGCAAGCTCTCGCAGGCCGCGATCCACGGCGCGAAGGTCCTCACCGTGGACGGCAACTTCGACCAGGCGCTCTCGATCGTCCGCCGGATCGCCGAGACCCATCCGGTGACGCTCGTGAACTCGGTGAACCCCTTCCGCCTCGAGGGCCAGAAGACCGCCGCCTTCGAGGTCGTGGACCAGCTCGGCAAGGCGCCCGACTACCACCTGATCCCCGTCGGGAACGCGGGGAACATCACCGCCTACTGGCGCGGCTACCGAGAGTACCACCGCGCCGGGCGCATGATGGAGCTGCCGCGCATGATCGGCTTCCAGGCCGCGGGCGCGGCGCCCATCTACGAGAACCGCGTCATCGAGGAGCCGCGCACGGTCGCGACGGCGATCAAGATCGGCAACCCCGCGTCCTGGGGGCCGGCGCTCGAGGCCATGCAGGACTCCAAGGGCTGGGTGGACATCGTGAGCGACGAGGAGATCCTGCGCGCCTACCGGATGCTCAGCCGCGAGGAGGGCATCTTCATGGAGCCCGCGTCCGCGGCGACGGTGGCCGGCCTCATCAAGACGGTCAAGGCCGGCCGCTTCGAGCCCGGCGCCACCCTGGTCCTCACGCTCACGGGGCACGGGCTCAAGGACCCCGAGACGGCGCTCGAGTCGTCGTCGCGGCCGACGACGGTGCCGGCCTCGATCGACGCCGTCCTCGCCCAGCTCGGCCTCTGAACCGGCTCAAGGTCGTCCTCGGCGTCGCGATCAGCGCCGCCCTCTTCGTCTATCTCTTCCGCGCCGTGGACCTGGCCGAGCTCGGCCGCCAGCTCCGCGAGACGCACTGGGGCTGGGCCGCGATCGCCACGGCGCTGGCGCCGGCGCAGATCTGGGCGCGCGCGCGCCGCTGGGTCTACCTCTTCCCGCCGGGCTCGAACCCGGCCGGGCTCGTGCCGGCGACCTGGATCGGCTACATGGCGAACAACATCCTGCCGCTGCGCGCCGGCGAGTTCGTGCGCGTCTACGTGGTGTCGCGCCGGTGGAAGGTTCCGGCCGGGGGCGGCCGCGCCCACGGCTTCTGGACGACGCTCGCGACGCTCGTCGTCGAGCGCGCGCTCGACGGCCTCGCCGTCGTCCTCATCCTGGCGCTCCTGATCCTCGCGATCCCCGTGCCCGCGTACCTGCAGGTCGCGGCGCTCGTCCTGCTGGCGCTCGACCTCGTCGGCATCGCGGCGCTCGCCGCCTTCGTCGTCGCGCCGGGCGCGTGCGAGCGCCTGATCGCCCGGGTCGCCGGCCGCTGGCCCGCGCTGGAGCGCCGCCTGCGCCGGGCCTTCGAGACGTTCGTGACGGGCCTCGACGGCGTGCGCGCGCCGGGCCACCTCCTGCCGCTCCTCGCCTGGAGCGTCATCGTCTGGGTCATCCCGGCGCTCGCGATGTGGACCATGCTCGTCGCGATGAACCTGCACCTGCCGTGGGTCGCGGGCTTCGCGGTGCTCGCCTTCGTCGGGCTCGGGGTCTCGATCCCCTCGGCGCCCGGCTACGTCGGCGTGTTCCACGCCGCGGCAGCGCTCGCCGTCGGCCTCTTCGGCGTCTCGCAGTCGGCCGCGGTCGGCTACGCGCTCGTCCTCCACGCGAGCCAGATCGTCCCCGTCACGCTCATCGGCTGGCTCTACCTCCTGCGCGAGCACATGAGCCTGGGCGAGGCCACCCACGCGCAGCCGCCGGCGTGATAGATTTCTAGGGCCATGGCGCTGATCGTGCAGAAATACGGCGGCTCCTCCGTCGCCGACGCCGAGCGGATCCGGAGCGTGGCGCGCCGCGTGGCCGAGAGCGCGCGCGGCAACCAGCTCGTCGTCGTCGTCTCGGCCATGGGCAAGACGACCGACGGCCTCCTGGGCCTCGCGCAGCAGATCACGCCCGCCCCCGACCCGCGGGAGCTGGACATGCTGCTCGCCACGGGCGAGCAGGTCACGATCGCGCTCCTCGCGATGGCCCTCCAGGACCTCGGCGTGCGGGCCCGTTCGCTCACGGGCCCCCAGGTCGGCATCCGCACGGACAGCGGGCACACGAAGGCGCGGATCACCCAGATCGGCGCCGAGCGCGTCCGCCAGAGCCTCGACGCGGGGGAGGTCGCCGTGGTCGCCGGCTTCCAGGGGCTCTCCGAGACCGACGAGATCACCACGCTCGGCCGCGGCGGCTCCGACCTCACGGGCGTCGCGCTCGCCGCGGCCCTCAAGGCCGACGTGTGCGAGATCTACACGGACGTGGACGGCGTCTACACCGCCGACCCGGCCATCGTGCCCGACGCGCGGAAGCTCGGGCGCGTCGCGTACGACGAGATGCTCGAGATGGCGAGCCTCGGCGCGCGGGTGCTGCAGGCGCGCTCGGTGGAGTTCGCCAAGAAATACGGCGTCACGGTGCACGTGCGCTCGTCGTTCAAGCCGGACCCGGGCACGCTCGTGACGAAAGAGGAGCAGGGCATGGAAGAAGTGGTCGTCACCGGCGTCACCCACGACCGGAGCCAGGCGAAGATCTCGATCCTGCGCGTCCCCGACCGGCCGGGCATCGCCGCGCAGGTGTTCGGCGCGATCGCGGCGACGAACGTGGTGGTGGACATGATCGTGCAGAACATCAGCCGCGACGGCTACACCGACATGTCCTTCACCCTGCCCCGCGGCGACCACGCGCGCGCCGTGTCCACGCTCGAGTCGATCGCGCGGGGCATCGGCGCCCAGGGCGTCGTCCACGACGAGCGCGTCGCCAAGGTCTCGATCGTCGGTGTGGGCATGCGCAGCCACTCGGGCGTCGCCGCGAAGATGTTCACGACGCTCGCCCAGGAGGGCATCAACATCCAGATGATCTCGACCTCCGAGATCGCGGTCTCGTGCGTCATCGAGGACAAGTACGCGGAGCTCGCGGTCCGCGCCCTCCACGACGCGTTCGAGGTGGGGAAAGGAGCCCGCCGATGAGCAAGGGCAAGGCCGCCATCTTCTTCGGCCCCGGCAAGCCGTTCGAGATCCGCGAGCTGCCGATCCCCGAGGTCGAGCCCGACGCCGTCCTGATCCGCGTGTCGCTCGCGAACGTCTGCGGCTCGGACCTCCACTTCTGGCGCGGCGACGCGCCGCTGCGCCTGCCCGACGACGGCTGGCTCTTCGGCCACGAGATGACGGGGCGCGTCGCGCGGCTCGGCGCGCGCGTCACGACCGACTCGCTCGGCCGCCCGCTCAAGGAGGGCGACCGGGTCGCCTACACCTACTTCTACCCGTGCGGGCGCTGCCACGCGTGTCTGCACGGAGAACCCGCGGCGTGCCCGGCCAAGATCGAGCGGCCGGTCGGGCCCTCGCAGTTCCCGCACTTCCACGGCGCCTTCGCCGAGTACTACTACCTGCGGCCGCGCGGCGCGCTCTTCCTCGTGCCCGACGCGCTGCCGGACGAGCTGGTGTCGCCGGTGAACTGCGCGCTGAGCCAGGTGATCTTCGGCCTCCACCGGGCGGGGCTCCGCTTCGGCGGGAGCGTCGTGATCCAGGGGGCGGGCGGCCTCGGGATCCAGGCGGCGGCGGTGGCCAAGGACATGGGCGCGGCGACGGTCATCGTCGTGGACCAGCTCCCGGGCCGCCTGGCGCTCGCGAGGGCGTTCGGCGCCGACCACACGCTCAACGTGAGGGAGGTCGCCGACAAGAAAGAGCGCGTCGCGCTCGTGCGGCAGTGGACGGGCGGCACGGGCGCCGACGTCGCGTGCGACTTCGTCGGCTTCCCCCAGGTGATCCCGGAGGGCATCGAGATGCTCCGCTCCGGCGGCACCTACCTCGAGATCGGCACGATCAGCCGCGGCGCCAAGGTGGAGCTCGAGCCGTCGCTGCTCGTCTGGGGCTCGAAGTCGATCGTGGGCGTGATCCAGTACGACCCGTGGGTGATCCCGCGCGCGCTCGACTTCCTGGTGCGGAACCGTGCGCGCTGGCCGTTCGACAAGCTGATCTCGCACAAGTATCCCCTCGAGAAGATCGACCAGGCGTTCGCCGAGAGCGAGTGGCACGCGAAGGAGACGACGACGATCATGCGCGCGGCCCTCGTCCCCTAGCCTCCCTCGCGCCGTGCGCCGTCTCCCCGGGGAGACGGCGCACCGTATCCGCTTTTCGACTCTAGTCACGCGCCGGTCCGCGTGGGATCGTCGGCCCATGACGCCCTACACGCGCCACCAGCTCCTCGTCCTGCTCGTCGTCCTCCTCGGCGCGGGCCTCGGCCTCGCCGTCGGCCACTGGCGCCGCGCGCACCCTGATCTCGTCGAGCGCCTGGAGCAGCTCGACCGTAGCGCCCCGCCCGAGACGCGGGAGGCGCCCGTCGCGCCGCGCGGCGTGGTCGGCGGGCCGACGCGCGCCGGTCCCGCGGGGCTCCGGAGCGACACACGGGGGCGCGTGCCCGCGTCCCGGCCGCGCGCGCCGACGGCGAAGGCGCCCGGCGCGCCCGTGGATCTGAACCGCGCCGGCCTCGACGAGCTCGCGGGGCTCCCCGGCGTCGGCCGGGCGCTCGCCGCGCGGATCGTCGCCGCGCGCGAGGCCGCGGGGCGCTTCGCGAGCGTGGACGACCTCCGTCGGGTCCGCGGCCTCGGACGCGCGAAGATCGAGCGCCTGCGGCCGCTGGTGGGAAGCGCCGAGTGATCCTCGACCGCATGCCCTTCGTGCCGGTGGCGGCGGGCTTCGCCGCGGGCATCGCCTCGGCGCCGTGGGCGCGCGCCGACGTGGCGTGGGCGGCGTGGATCACGGCGAGCGTCGCATGCGCGACGCTCCTCGCCCTCGGGCGTCGGTCGTGGGCGGCGTGGGCGCTCCTCGTGGGGGTGACGGCGGCCGGCGCCCTGCGCGGGGCCGAGCCGGCGCTCGCGCCCGACCACGTCGCGCGGCTCGAGCTGCCGCGGCTCGCGCGTGTGGAGGGACGGCTCGCCGCCGCGCCCGTCAGGCTCGCGGCCGACCGCGCGCGCCTCCTGATCGAGACCGAGCGCGTGGACGACGCCCCGCGGTCGGGTCGCGTCCAGGCGACCGTGTACGGCGAGCCGCCGCCGCTCGCCGAGGGCCAGCGGATCGCCGCCGACCTGAAGCTCGTCCCGGCGACCGGCTTCCACAACCCCGGCGGCTTGGACTACGCGGCGCACCTCGCGCGCGACGGCATCCGCGTCACGGGCTCGGCGCGCGCCGAGCGCCTGGTGGCGCTCGACGAGCCGCGCCCGCCCTGGTCGGCGCGCGTCCGCGCCCGCGCGCTCGCGGCGATCACGGGTGCGCTTCCGCCCGCCTCCGCCGCGCTCCTCGCCGGCCTGCTCTTCGGCGAGCGCACCGACCTCCCCCGCGAGCTGGACGACGGCTTCCGCCGGGCCGGCGTCTACCACGTCCTGGCGGTGTCCGGGTTCAACGTGGCCCTCCTGGCGGCGGCGGTGTTCGCGCTCTGCAGGCTCCTGCGCCTCGACCGCCGCGCCTCGGCCGTGCTCGCGATCGGCCTGGTGCTCGGCTTCGCGGCGATCGTCGGGCCCGAGCCGTCGGTCCTGCGCGCCGTCATCATGGCGGTGCTCGTGCTCACGGCGCTCCTCCTCGAGCGCGAGGCCTCGGTCGCCAACAGCCTGGCGCTGGCCGCGCTCCTGATCCTCGCCTGGCGTCCCGGCGACCTCCTCGAGCCCGGCTTCCAGCTCTCGTTCGCCGCGACCGTGGGGATCGTCGCCGCCCCGCTGCCGCGCGGCCTCGTGCTGGGCGCGCTCGGCGTCAGCCTGGCCGCGCAGCTCGCGATCCTGCCGATCGCGCTCGCCCACTTCAACCAGCTCTCGACGATCGGCGTCGTCGCGAACCTCGCGGTCGTGCCCCTTGCCGGCCTCGCGACCGTCGTCGGGCTCTTCGCCGTCGGCCTGGCGTTCGCGAGCGAGGCGCTCGCCCAGATGGCCTTCGACGCCGTCTGGCCGGTCCTTCTCGCGCTCCGCGCGGTCGTGGCCCTCGCCGCCGCGGTGCCGGGCGCGGTCCTGCACTTGCCCGCCCCACCCCCGCTCGCGATCGTCGGCTATGTCGCGGCGCTCGGGCTCGGGCTCGTCTGGTGGCATCTGCGGGCCACGCGGCCGCGTGCCGCGTGGCGCGGCGGCCTGGCGGCGCTCGCGCTCCTGGGCGCCGCCGTCGCCCTCGAGGCGTGGCCGCTCGCCCGCCCGCCCGACGGCCGGCTGCGGCTCACCGTGCTCGACATCGGCCAGGGCGACGCGATCGTTCTCGAGGGGCCCGACGGGCGCGCCCTGCTCGTGGACGCCGGCCCCGGCGGGGCGATGCGCCTCGACACCGGCGAGCGCGTCGTCGCGCCTTTCCTGTGGAACCGGGGCGTCCTCCGGCTCGCGGCGACCGTCGTCACCCACGCCGACGCCGACCACGCCGGCGGCATGCCGTCCATCCGGAGTCTCTTCCCGGTCACCGAGAACTGGGACGCCGACACGCTCGCCGCGAGCCCCCGCTGGCTCGGCGGCGCGATGATCTCTCTCGTTCGACCCATGGGGAGAGAGGGCGGCGGGATGGCGGGCCCCCTCCGAGACCCGTTGCTTCTGGGCGTTGCCGGGCGCGGCGCCTCGGACGCGTCCGCGCCGCGACGGGTAGCTAGCGTGGTCGAGGAGGGGGCCCGCCGTCCAGTCGCCCTCGCATCGAGGAGGGGCCGGAACGACGAGGCGATCGTGCTCCGGATCGAATACGGGCTCGTGTCGTTCCTCTTGGCGTCGGACATCGAGGCGACGCGCGAGCACGTGCTCGTCGCGGCGGGCGTGCCGCTCGCCGCGACCGTGCTGAAGGTCGCCCACCACGGCTCGCGCACCTCGACCAGCGCGGCCTTCCTGCGCGCCGTCCGCCCCGCGGTGGCGGTCATCTCGGTGGGCGCGCGGAACCCGTACGGCCATCCCGACGCGGGCGTGCTGGCCCGCCTGGCCGAGGCGGGAGCCCGGATCTATCGCACCGACGCGGACGGCGCGGTGAGCTTCGAGACCGACGGCCGCGTGCTCACCGTCACCCGCTGGGCGGCGCGCGCGACCGAGCGCCTGTGCCTCGACCCGGAGGCGATTTGCTAGAATCGAGCGCCATGGCCCCGGTGAACGAGCACTACCTGAAGCTCACGGCGAGCTACCTCTTTTCCGAGATCGCGCGCCGTGTGAAGGCCTTCCAGGCGGCGCACCCCGACGCGAAGCTCATCCGCCTGGGCATCGGCGACATCACCGATCCCCTGCCGCCCGCGGTCATCCGGGCGCTCCACGCCGCGGTGGACGAGATGGCGCGGGCCGAGTCCTTCCGCGGGTACGGCCCGGAGACGGGCTACGAGTTCCTGACCGAGTTGATCGCCAAGCACGACTACGGTAAGCGCGGCGTGCGCGTCGAGCTCGACGAGATCTTCGTGAGCGAGGGCGGCAAGAGCGACAGCGCCAACATCCAGGAGATCTTCGCCGGTGGCTGCGCGATCGCGGTGACCGATCCCGTGTATCCCGTCTACCTCGACAGCAACGTGATGGCGGGGCGCACGGGCCCCGCCGACCCGGGCGGGCACTACGAGCGGGTCGTCTACCTGCCCTGCACCGCCGAGAACAACTTCGAGCCCGCGCTGCCCGACCGGCCGGTGGACCTCGTCTACCTCTGCTTCCCGAACAACCCCACCGGCGCCGTGCTCACGCGGCCGGTCCTCGCGCGCTGGGTGGACTGGGCGCGCCGCCAGCGCGCGGTGCTCCTCTACGACGCCGCGTACGAGGCCTACGTCCGCGACCCGGACATCCCGCGCTCGATCTACGAGGTCGAGGGCGCGCGCGAGGTGGCGATCGAGTTCCGCAGCTTCTCGAAGACCGCGGGCTTCACCGGCACGCGCTGCGCCTTCACCGTCGTCCCCAAGGAGCTCCAGGGCACGGACGCCGCGGGCAAGCCCGTGAGCCTCAACGCGCTCTGGTTCCGGCGGCAGTCCACGAAGTTCAACGGGGTCGCCTACATCATCCAGCGCGCCGCCGCCGCGGTCTACACCGACGAGGGTCGGTACCAGGTGCGGGCCGCGATCGACTACCGCATGGAGAACGCCCGCCTCATCCGGCAGGGCCTCGAGGCTGCGGGGCTCCGCGTGTACGGCGCCCGGAACGCGCCCTACATCTGGGTGAAGACGCCGCCCGGGCTCTCGTCGTGGGGCTTCTTCGACAAGCTCCTCAGCGAGGCGCACGTGGTCGGCACGCCGGGCTCGGGCTTCGGGCCGAGCGGGGAGGGCTACTTCCGCCTGACGGCCTTCGGCCGGCGGGCCGAGGCCGAGGAGGCGGTCGAGCGCATCAAGACGCGGGTTGCGCTCTAGCTCGCGCCCGACCTAGGATCGCCGGGTGAAGGCGTTGCGGCCGCTCGTCCTCGTCCTGCTCCTCGCCGGCGCGCTCCCGGCGTCCGCGCAGGCCCAGGTGTTCCTCGGCTCGCGCGCCCGGCCGGAGTTCACGATCGGCCCCCTCTTCGTCTCGGCGACCGTGAAGCCGTCGCTCGGTCCCGCGACGGTGAGCGTGTCGTGGGGCCTCGTCCTCCGGCCGAACAAGACCCCGGACGACGTCGCCCAGGACCTCGACCTCCTGTGGCCGGCGGAGCTCACGGGCGGAACGAAGGATCACGCGGATGCGGCGCTCGCCGCCTTCGTCGAGGGCCTGGGCTTCAAGGTGAAGCGCGCCGGGCGCCTCCCCGTGCTCGCACGCAACCGTCTCGACATGGGAACGAGCACGCAGGCCCAGCCCGTCGGCGAGGCGTCGTTCGTCACCTTCTTCCGCGAGGGCGCCGGGCTCGACCGCGACCGCGCGTCGACGTACATCCGGATCCCGTGGACGCCGAAGTTCACGAGCCCCGACTGGCTCATGAACCTCCGGTTCGAGGTCCGCGACCTCATCGCGCCGCGACCGGCCACCTGGGCGGAACAGATGTTCTGGGGCCAGCGCTACGAGGCGACGCTCGGATTCGGCGACGTCGGGCAGCTCACCCTCTATCCGATGTACTTCGGCCGGCGCGAGTACGTCGCGCGGCTGGCCCGCGACTTCTCGATGCTCCTCCTCAACTTCGAGGGCGCGGACCACCTGAAGCTCGAAGAGGTCGTGCCGGCGTCGGCGACGCGCCGGCCGAGCCAGACGCGCGCGGGCACGGAGGTGGTGTCGATCCCGCTGACCGCCTCGGAAGGCATCACGCCGCAGGTGCTGAAGGTGGGCTTCACCTACTTCTCGGGCCGGATCGCGTGGCGGCCGGTTCTCATCTCGATGCTCTTCCTCGGGCTCGGCAACGTCACCGGCCCGCTGGTGGTGGCGCTCCTGCGGCGGCTCGGCCGGGTCGCGCGGGCGCGCGTGCAGGTCGGCCGTCGGACGGCCGCGCCGCCCCGGGAGACGGGGACCATCCTCTCGCGCGACGTGCTCGCGGGCCTCCTCCCCGGCGAGACCACCTACGAGGACGTCGTCCGGCGCTGCGGCGCGCACGCCGAGGAGCGCGAGCGGCTCTCGGGGGGCCGGCGCACCCTCGTCTACCGCGGGCAGCGGCTCGTCCCCAACCGGCGGCGGACCTTCGGCTGGTTCGCGACGGTGGGCCACTGGGACGTCGAGCACCACGAGGTGGAGATCGAGCTGGAGGGCGGCCGGGTCCGCGACGTCAACGCGCACGTGCGGCGCACCCGGCTGACGGAGCCTCAGACCGTCTGAGGCGCCGGCGCGGCGCGCGCCGGGCAGGGCGAGCCGGAGTCTACGTCTCGTACGCGCGCTCGTACTGGGCGCGCAGCCGCTCGAGCTCCTCGGGGTCGAGGCGCATGCCGAGCGCGAGCCCCATCTCCCCGAGGATCGTCTTGATCTCGTTCAGCGACTTCTTGCCGAAGTTCTTGGTCTTCAGGAGCTCGGCCTCGCTCTTCTGGACGAGGTCCGCGATCGTGCGGATGTTCGCGGTCTTCAGGCAGTTCGACGCGCGCACCGACAGCTCGAGCTCGTCCACGTTGCGGAAGAGGTTCTCGTTCAGCTCGGTCCGCGGCCCGGCCTCGGCACGCTCCGCGGTCTCCTCCGTCGGCGCGGACTCGGGGAAGCGCTCGAGGAGCGTGAAGTGGTCCTCGAGGATCCGAGAGGCCTCGGCGACCGCGTCCGTCGGCGCCACGCTGCCGTCCGTCCAGACCTCGAGGACGAGCCGCTCGCGGTCGCCCGCGGGCTCGACGTGGAAGTTGACGCGCTCGACCGGCGAGAAGTCGGCATCGAGGAGGATCGCGTTGATCGGCAGCGCCTCGGGCTCGCGCTTCTCGGCGGCCACGTAGCCGCGCCCGCGCTCGACGCAGACCTCCATCTCGAGCACGCCGTCCTTGTCGAGCGTGGCGAGCGGCACGTCCGGCGTGAGGATGTCCACGTCGGCGTCCTTCTCGAAGTCGCTGGCCTTGACCACGCCCGCGCCCCGCGCCTTCAGGCGGAGGATCTTCGGGCGGTTGACGTGCAGCGCGAAGACCACCTTCCGGAGGTTCAGCATGATGTCGAGCGTGTCTTCGGTCACGCCCGGCAGGTGGGAGAACTCGTGGAGCACGTTTTCGATCTTGACCCAGGTGGGGGCAGCACCGTGGATGGCCGACAGGAGCGCCCGGCGGTACGCGATGCCGATCGTCAGGGCGAAGCCCGACTCGAAGGGCTCGATGCCCAGTTTGCCGTATGTCTTGTCCTGGACAGCCCAGTCGTGCCGCGCGGGAAGCTGAAGCTCCAGCATGAAGACCCCCTGGGAAGTTTGCGGGGCCCCGGCCCCAGGTCTGACAGTATACCAAAGCTTCGGTGATACAGTAGAATCATGCGGTTGCGCGTCGTCGCCCTCGCGCTGGTCGCGGCCGTGTTCGCCGCGGTCTGGCTCGGCTGGCAGGTGCTCACCCCCGCCCCCGCGCTGGCGGACGGCGGGCGCCTCGTGCAGGTCCCGGCCCACGCCGGAATCCTCTCGATCGCGACGACCCTCTGGCGGGGCGACGTGATCCGGAGCCCGAGCGGGTTCGTCCTCCTGAGCCTCGCGCGCGGCAGCTCGCGGCGGCTCCAGGCCGGCGAGTACGAGATCGAGCGCGGGGCGACGACGCTCGACGTCCTGCGGCTCCTCGAGAACGGGCGGATCAAGCTGCACCCGGTGCTGCACCCCGAGGGCGCGAGCGTCGCCGAGCTGGCAAGAGCGCTCGACGCCGCACAGCTCGCGCGCGCGGCCGACGTCGTCCGCCTGGCCCGCGATCCCGCGTTCCTCCGGACGCTCGGCGTCGACGCGCCGAGCCTCGAGGGCTACCTCTTCCCCGACACCTATCAGTTCGTGCGCGGCATGACGGCGGAGGAGATGCTGACGCGCATGGTCCAGCGCATGCGCGGCAAGCTCGACCCCGACCTCGTCGCGCGCGCCCGCGCGCGCGGGCTCGGCGTCCACCAGCTCCTCACGCTCGCCTCGATCATCGAGCGCGAGGCCGTGGTGCGCGACGAGATGCGACTCATCTCGGCGGTGTTCTGGAACCGCCTCAAGCTCGACATGCCGCTCCAGGCGGACCCGACGGTGCAGTACGCGGTCGGCAAGGAGCGGCGCGCCCTCACGCGCGCCGACCTCGCGACGGACAGCCCGTACAACACCTACCGGCGCACCGGGCTCCCGCCCGGGCCGATCGCGAGCCCGGGACTCCCCGCGATCCGGGCCGCGCTCGATCCCGCGCCCGTGAAGTACCTCTACTTCGTCGCGATGAACGACCGGCGGCACTACTTCTCGACCACGGTCGCGCAGCACAACGCCGCCGTCGCCCGGTACCGGCTCGCTCACGATCGCTGAACCGTGATATAACCCGCGACATGCCGCGCTCGTCCGCGCTCGACCGGGTGCTCCGCGAGACCGACGCCCGCGAGCCGGAGCCGCTCGTCCACCGCGTCCTCCGCGGCCCGGCGCGCCGCGTCTTCGAGCGCATCTTCGACTTCGCGGTCGACGGCCTCGAGCACCTGCCGTCCGCCGGGCCGTACATCGTCGCGGCGAACCACCACAACTACCTGGACGGCGTGGTGCTGCAGCTCGCGACCCCGCGCCCGATCGCGTTCATCGTGATGCCGCGCGTGTGGCGCGCGACGCCGCTCCACCCGCTCTTCCACCGCCACATCGGCTCGATCCCGATCAACCTCGAGCGGCCCGACGTCGGCGCGCTCCGCAGGGCGCTCGGCCGGCTCGCCGCGGGCGGCGTGGTCGGCATCTTCCCCGAGGGGCCGTTCAGCGTCCGGGGCCGGCTCGAGCGCGGGCTGCCCGGCGTGGCGCTGCTCGCGCTGCGCTCGGGCGTGCCGGTCGTTCCCGCCGGGATCGCGGGCACGTTCGAGGCGCTCGTCGGGCGCGCGTGCCACATCCCGCGGCCGAGCCGGCTGGCGGTGCGCTTCGGCGCGCCCCGCCGGTTCACGGCGGACGGCGGCAACGGGCGGCGGTCCGCGCGCGAGCGCGTGACCCGGCGGATCATGGACGACATCGCGGCGCTCCTTCGGTGAAGCGCCGCGCACGCGGCCGCGCGCCGCGCGGCGCCCCGCCGGCGGGCCGGGTGGCGGGCAAGCTCTGGGGCGGCCGCTTCACCGAGCGCGCCGATCCGAGCGCCGAGCGCTTCACCGGCTCGCTCGCCTTCGACCGGCGGCTCTGGGCCCAGGACATCGCCGGCAGCGTCGCCTGGGCGAAGGCGCTCGCCCGCGCGGGCCTCCTCACCGCGGCGGAGCACGACGCGATCGTGAAGGGCCTGGCGGCCGTGCGCGCCGAGCTCGAGAGCGGGACCTTCCTCTTCCGCCCCGAGCTCGAGGACATCCACACGAACGTCGAGCGCCGGCTTCAGGAGCTCTGCGGCGAGGTCGGCGGCAAGCTCCACACGGGCCGCTCGCGCAACGACCAGGTCGCCGTCGACGAGCGCCTCTACCTCAAGGACGTCCTCGCGCGCCTCGGCGACGGGCTCCGGCACGTCCAGGAGGCCCTCCTCGCGCGCGCCGCCGAGACGGTGGACGCGCCCCTGCCCGGGTACACGCACCTCCAGCGCGCCCAGCCGGTCGTGCTCGCGCACCATCTGCTGGCTTACGTCTTCATGCTCCAGCGCGACCGGGAGCGCTTCAGGGACGCCGGCGCGCGCGCGGACGTCCTGCCGCTCGGCGCCGCCGCGCTCGCCGGCACGCCGTTCCCGATCGACCGCGAGGCGCTCGCGAGGGATCTGGGCTTCGCCGCGGTGTCGCCCAACAGCCTCGACGCCGTGAGCGACCGCGACTACGTCCTCGAGTTCCTCGCCGCCGCCGCGATCACGGGCATGCACCTGTCCCGGCTCGCCGCCGACCTGACGCTCTGGGCGACGGCGGAGTTCGGCTTCGTCGAGTTCGCGGACGCCTTCGCGACCGGCTCGTCCATCATGCCGCAGAAGAAGAACCCCGACGTCGCGGAGCTGATCCGGGGCAAGAGCGGCCGGCTCTACGGGAACCTCGTCGCGGTCCTGACGGCGCTGAAGGGCCTGCCGCTCGCCTACAACTCCGACATGCAGGAGGACAAGGAGCCCCTCTTCGACTCG
>WNEY01001836.1_pt1 | contig 15265 bp, 14 predicted proteins | sample 5400531 | NCBI WGS metagenome assembly WNEY01 (sample SAMN13153338, study PRJNA577476) | soil metagenome | isolation source: 200 cm saprolite under Douglas fir tree site 1 | place: USA:California | collected 2015-04-18
TTCGGGCCTTGGCGCTCATCTGACCTGGACGCTGCCTTTTGGCCTCTTGATCATGTTTGCGATTTTCAACAGATTCGATGGCCGGCTTGAAGAGGCCGCGCGCGATCTTGGCGCAACGCCGTGGCAGACATTTCGGCATGTTGTGCTGCCGATTATTTTGCCGTCTGTCGTAGGTATCGGTCTGTTTGGATTTACCTTGTCCTGGGACGAACTCGCACGCTCCAGCCAGACCATCGGCTCTGTCAATACGTTGCCGCTTGATTTGCAGGGCCTGACGACAACCGTGACGAAGCCGGACATTTATGCGCTTGGAACATTGACGAGTGCCGTATCCTTTCTCGTCATTTTCCTGGCGCTGGTCGTCATTCTTGTGCTCCAGGCGCGACAACGGCGTCACGGGTCGGACGCCGGCAAGGGAATGGTGTAGAACCAGCCTCATGCGCATTCTGATCGTCAACCCGAACACCACCGCCGCCATGACGGTGAAGATCGGCCGGGCCGGCCGCGCTGCCGCGGCCGCGGGAACTGAGATTATCGCCGTCAATCCGGCGGATGGGCCGGTTTCCATCGAAGGCTATTATGACGAGGCGTTTTCGGTGCCAGGGCTGCTGGCCGAAATCGCCAAAGGCGACGCGACAGGGGTTTCCGCCCACATCATTGCCTGTTTCGATGACACTGGCCTCGAGGCGGCGCGCTGCGTCTCGCAGGCTCCCGTCATCGGTATCGGCGAGGCGGCGTTTCATTTGGCCTCGATGCTCGGCCATCGGTTCACGGTCGTGACCACGCTCTCCCGCTCGACCGCGGCCATCGAGAACAACCTGTTGAAATACGGGCTGGCCAGCCGGTGCGCCAGGGTGCGCGCGTGCGAAGTCCCCGTTCTGTCACTCGATGATCCCGCGTCAAATGCAACCGCGCAGATCAGTGCGGAAATCGAACTATCGAAGCAGGAGGACCACGCCGAAGTGATCGTACTCGGCTGTGCCGGCATGGCCGATTTGGCCGCGCGGCTTTCGGAAAGCCACGGGCTGCCCGTGATCGACGGGGTCGCGAGCGCGGTCAAGCTGGCGGAAGCTTTCGGCGCGTTGGGCCTCAAGACGTCAAAGATTGGGGCCTATGCGCCGCCGCGACCAAAACCCTATCTCGGATCTTTTGCACCGTTCGAACCCCGTTAGAATCCCTTCTGGGCGCTGCGCGGCGGCAGCCGGTCAGATCAGGCTCGATTTGCCGCGACTGAGGATTTCGCCGGCGCCCTTGGCCCCGACGATCTTCCATTGTCTGCAACGACCTGCCCTCGGGCAATCGTCATCACCGGCCAGCCTGTTACTTCAAACCCTTCCCACGGCGTATAGTCAGAACCGTGGTGTAGATCGGATTGCCGGATCGTTTTCTTTAGCTTGTGATCCCACAGGACGATGTCGGCGTCGAAGCCCACGCCGATCGACCCCTTGCGCGGGTAAAGGCTGTATATCCGGGCGTGATTGGTAGACTGCAGTTCCACGAATTTTTGGAGACTGATCCGCCCCCGCCTTCCGAGAACAAGATCGGCAGACGCGTCTCCACTCCGGGAATTCCGTTCGGTACCCAGCGAAATGACGTGCGCGAATTCGGCGTTAGCTTGCCCTTGGGATCGTCATACCGAAACGGGCAATGATCGGAAGAAAACGTCTGAAAGACGCCGCTGGTAATCCCCTCCCAGATCGCCTCTGGCTTTCCTTGTCGCGCGGCGGCGGCGAGCAGACATACTTTGCTCCGCTCATGTCCATATTCAGGCCCTTCAGATCGTCGGCCGTCAAGGTGATGTATTGCGGACAGGTTTCTGCATGCACGGGCAAGGAGCGCTGCCGTGCCCAACGCACCTGCTCCATCGCCTCCCTGCCCGACACGTGCACGATCAAAATCGGGACGCCGACGATCTCGGCATGGCTGATTGCGCGATGCGTCGCTTCTCTCTCGACAACCTGGGGCCGCGAGGTTCCAAAGCAGTCGGTCGCGAGCACTTTCTTGAGAGAGCCAGACTGCATTGATGTGAGACACTAGTCTCATTGGGCGGGACTCGATCTGGAGTGAGTAGGCCATAACGCCGTCAAAAACCCGCCGCCGGCAACGGTTTACGACCGAGGATGGCATCGGACGCCTTCTCCGCGACCATGATGGTCGGTGCGTTCGTATTGCACGAAGGGATGAACGGCATCACCGAAGCGTCGACGACGCGCAAGCCATCCATGCCGCGGACCTTCAGATCGAGTGTCGTGACGGCATTCTCGCCCGAGCCCATCGCGCAAGTGCCGACAGGATGGTGATCCGTCTTGCAGGACCGGTAGGCATATTGCATCAGGTCTTCTTCACTCCTGATGCCGTCGCCCGGCAGCCGTTCGGCAAGCACGAATGGTCTCAACGCCGGCTGGCTGAGGATGTCGCGAGCAAGCTGCAGGCCCTTCAGCGAGCACTTCCGGTCGTATGGATCTGACCAGTAGTTGGGATCGATGAGGGGCGCGGCCGCGGGATCAGCGTTTGCTAGCCGCACCAAGCCGCGGGAGCGCGGGCGCAGGAACGCCGAATTCAGTGTAACGCCGGGGTTGCGCATCGCCGCGACGCCCGCCTCGATACCGGATCCGAGCCCGAGATGGAACTGAATATCCGGCGAACGCGCCTCCCTGTCCGCATACCAGAACCCTCCCGTCTCGAATAATGTCGACGTGACCGGGCCGGTCTTGAACAGAAGATATTGCAGCCCCGCCCAAATAGTCCGATGCGGCTGCGCTATGCGATCATAGGTGTGATCGCCTGTGCATTCGCAAATCGCGTAGAGATCGAGATGATCCTGCATATTGGCACCAACGCCTGCCAGATCATGAACGACCGGGACCCCGGCTGCCACCAAAGCGTCGGCAGGACCGATACCGGAGAGCTGCAATAACCTCGGTGAGCCGATGGCGCCGCTGGAAAGAATAACCTCACGTTCTGCTCGAAGTGTCTCAATGCGGCCCGAGATGCCGACCTCCACACCGACCGCGCGGCGGTTTTCGACCAGAATTTTCAGTGTAGGCGTGTTCAGTCTTACCGTGAGATTATTTCGCGAGCGTACCGGCCTGAGATAGGCGCTCGCCGTCGAGGACCGCTCGGCATTGCGCGTCGTCAATTGGTAATGACCGATGCCGTCCTGCACCGCGCCGTTGAAGTCATCATTGAACGGAATGCCGGCTTCTTGCGCAGCGCGCAGGAATGCGAAGCTGATTGGCGGGGGATTGACCGGATAGGAAACGCCGAGCGGTCCGCCGTAGCCGTGGTAATCGTTGACGAGCCTCTGGTTATCCTCGGCACGCTTGAAATAGGGCAAGACGTCGCGATAGGACCAGCCCTCGCAGCCCGCCTCCGTCTCCCAGGCGTCATAGTCCTTCGCGTTACCCCGGGTATAGAGCTGGGCGTTGATGGACGAACCGCCGCCGACGACCTTGGCCTGCGTATACCAAATGACGCGCCCATTCAGATGCTTCTGGGGCACGGTGCTCCAACCCCAGCTGGCGACGCCCTTCGTCATCTTGGCGAAACCGGCCGGCATGCGAAACAGCACGCTTGTGTCGGGACCACCCGCCTCGATTAGCAGCACTGTGATCGTCGGGTCCTCGCTCAGCCTATTGGCGAGGACACAACCGGCGGAACCGCCACCGACGATGATATAGTCGTAGACCATTGGATCCTCCGGTCAAAGATCGTTGCCGGCAATGTGGTTTGCGACGCGAAGCGCCTGCGCCGCGACAGTCAGCGCCGGGTTGACCGCCGCCGATGTCGGCAATAACGAGGCGTCGACCACAAAGAGATTTGGATGCTCGTGCGCACGGCAATAGGGATCGAGCGGCGCCTCCGCCGGATCCAGGCCGATTCGCACCGTGCCGCACTGATGCGACGGCGTGCGGCGATCGAACGCGCGCGCGAGCACGATCGGGTAACCCGCAGCACGAAGCCGCTCGCGCAATTTCGCGACCAGGGCCAGATGGGAAGCCCAGTTACTACGTTTCCAATCAAGTCGGATCCCCGCGCCGTCAAGTGTGACGCGGCTATCGGGATCGGGCAGATCCTCGCTCATGGCGTAGAAATCGACGGCGTGTCGACTGAGCCAGTTCAATGCGAATTCGGGAATCTGACGCAGATTAGCCTTGAGTATCTGACCGGTTACTCGGCCGAGCAGTTGGATGTTGCCAAGTGGCGGACCGCCTGCGCCATCGTCGAGATAGAAATCATTAATACCGAACGTCTTCTGATAAATGGAGTCATTGATCATTCGCGGGTCGACCGCCAGTACGGCCGACGCGTTGTGGTTCATGAAATGCCGGCCGACCTTGTCACTTTTATTTGCAACGCCGCGCTCCGAGGACCGGAGCAGCAGCGCAGCCGAATTAACCGCGCCGGCGGACAGCACGATCAGCCTGGCCTTCAGAGTGTGCTGTTCGCCGCCGATGTCGCATTCGACGCCTTCAACATGTTTGCCGTCGGTCGCCATGATCAGGCGCTGGACTTTCGCTCCTGTTTGCAGAGTCACGTTGGGATGTGCGAGAGCGGCAGAAAGACCACATGTCTCGGCGTCCATTTTCCCGGTCCGCGCATCAGGAAATGCGTCCCAAGGCGTGGCCGCGCGTTTCATCCAGGCACTGATGTCGACACCGAGTGGGAGCGACGCCGGGTGCAGCCCCACTCTCCGCAATCGCTCCCGGGTTGCCGCGATAGCCGGTTCGTCGGGGATGGCCGGTAAGGGATAGGGTGCGGAATGGCGTGGTTCCGTAGGGTCATCGCCAAGCGCGCCGCAAACGCGATACAAGCTCTCGGCCTTTGTATACCAGGGCTCCAACTCGTCGTAATCGAACGGCCAGCCCGGGGTCGTCCCTTCTGCATGTGCGATCGGCCGGAAGTCGCACGCGCGGTATCGGATCAGAACCGCACCGTAAAACTTGCTGTTTCCACCCACATAATAATAGTTGCCGGGGTTGAACGGTTGACCCGCTCCGTCTGTCCACGTTTCGGTTGGGCGATAAAATCCGTCTTGGAAGATGGCCCGTGCGTCGCGCGTTTCGGGCGTATCGTTCAGCTGTTCGCCGCGTTCGAGAATGACGATGCGAGCGCCCGTCGGCGCGAGCCCGGCGGCGAGCGTCGCGCCACCCATGCCTGATCCGACGATGATCACGTCGGGGTTTGAGGCATGGCTCAGTATGGTTGGCTCAAACAAGGGAACCTCGCGACAAAACGTTCGTGGCAGTGACCAACTGCCCCCATGCCCCGGTCGGCAACAGGAGCTGGCGGCGGCAAATGGCTTAAATTCGATGCGTCGTGGCCGGGTCGAACAAGACCGCCTTGTCGAGGTTCAGAGCAAACACCTGGCTTTGCCCGACACGAATGTCGGAATCCGCCCGCATTCGCGCGGTGACCTCCTTGCCGGCGATCGAGGTGACAACGAATGTGTCCGATCCGGCTGGCTCGACAATCTCGACCTCGCTCGTGAAGGTCGTGACGCTCTTCGATTTCGCGCTCACGCTTTCGAGATCGCTGACAGCTTCAGGACGAATGCCGAAGATGACCTTTGCGCCCTCGCTGAGCGTTTCCACGTTCGCGCTGGTGGGAACTGGAAACGCAATCGGAACAGTTCCCGCGCGCTCGATGACGACCGAGGCAGCGCCGTTCGATCTGGAGACTCTGCCTTCCAGCAAATTCATCGACGGCGAGCCCATGAAATCGGCGACGAATAGATTTGCCGGCGTGTTGTAGACTTCATACGGCGTGCCGACCTGTTGAAGCTCGCCGTCCTTCAGAACGGCGATTCGCGTCGCAAGCGTCATGGCTTCGATCTGATCGTGCGTGACATAGACGATCGTCGCGCCTGTCCGCTGGTGCAGGCGTTTTATCTCAACCCGCATATCGACGCGCAGCTTTGCGTCGAGATTGGACAGCGGCTCATCGAACAGGAAGACGCGGGGTTCGCGAACCAATGCGCGCCCCATTGCGACGCGCTGGCGCTGCCCCCCTGAAAGCTGGCTCGGACGGCGCTTGAGAAGATGCTCCAATTGGAGCGTCTTCGCGACCTCGGCGACCGCTCTTTCGCGTTCGGGCTTCGACACGCCGCGCATTTCCATGCCGAACGCCATGTTCTCGGCGACCGTCATGTTGGGATAAAGCGCGTACGACTGAAATACCATCGCGATGTCGCGCTTCGACGGGTGCAGATCATTGATCCGCTGACCTTCGATGCAAATCTCGCCGGCGCTGATCGATTCCAGGCCCGCAATGGTGCCAAGGAGGGTCGACTTGCCGCAACCCGAGGGGCCGATCAGCACGAGGAAGCCGCCCTTGTCCAGGGTCAGATCGATACCCTTCAGGACCTCCAGCGCCCCGTAGCGCTTGTGAAGCCCCTTTATCTCGAGAAAGGCCATATTCTATCCTTTCACCGCGCCTGCCATGAGCCCGCGCACGAAGTAGCGGCCTGCGACGACATAGACGAACAAGGTGGGCGCCGCGGCGATGATAGCCGCAGCCATGTTGACGTTGTATTCGACGACCCCGGTCGAGGTATTGACGAGGTTGTTCAGCGCGACCGTCATCGGCGACTGGTCACCGGCAGCAAAGGTCGACCCGAACAGGAAATCGTTCCAGATGTTTGTGAACTGGTAGATCACCGTGACGATGATGATCGGGGTCGAGTTCGGCAGCAGGACGCGTCGGAAGATCTGAAAGAAGCCGGCGCCGTCGATCATCGCCGCCTTCACCAGTTCTGTCGGAAACGCCTCGTAATAATTCCGGAAAAACAACGTCGTGAAGCCGAGGCCATAGACGACATGGCAAAGCACCAGGTTGACTGTCGGATTGCCGAAACCGAAGGAAAAGCCGGTGGCGTCAATGAGGTGATTGCCGATCTGGCCCAACAATCCCAGGATCACCGCCATCGGAATGATGACGGATTGGAACGGGATGAAGCAGGCGAACAGCATCATGCCGAACACGAGCTTGTGGCCGGGGAAGCGCCATTTGGTGAGGACATAGCCGTTCAATGCGCCGAGCAGCGTCGAGATCAGAACCGCCGGCACGACCATCTTGATTGAGTTCATGAAATAACCGCTGATCCCGGCCGTATCGGAGACGCCGATGCTGGCTTCGCCCCAGGCCCTGATCCAGGACGCAAACGTCGGTGATTTCGGCAGCGCAAACATATTGCCGCCGGTGACCTCGTCGAGCGGCTTCAACGACGTCATCACCATCACAATGAGCGGTACCAGATAGATGATCGCGAAAAAGATCAATAGCCCGTAGATCACAACACGAGTGATAACGGATTGGCTTGAGTAGATTCGACGCGGCGGAGCGGTGACGAGATCTGCGGCGCTCATTGGCGTTTCTCCCGCAGTTCCGAGTAGAGGTAAGGAACCATGATCGCGGCGATCGTCATCAACATGATGACCGCGCTGGTGGAGCCTACCCCCATCTGATTGCGCGTGAACGTGTAGGAATACATGAAGGTCGAAGGCAGCTCGGCAGCCCCGCCCGGGTTCTTGCCGGTGACGGACAATACGAGGTCGTAGGATTTGATCGCCATGTGGGCGAGCACGATGATGGCGGAGAGAAAAACCGGCCGCATGATCGGGATCACGATCCGCCGATAGGTCGCATAGGTCGAGGCGCCGTCAATTTGCGCAGCCTTCAGTATCTCGCCGTCCACTCCCCGCAGGCCCGCGAGAAACATCGCCATCACAAAGCCGGACGTCTGCCAGATGCCCGCTATCGCGACGCAATAGATCATCATGCGGGGATTGACGACCCAATCGAACTTGAAACTCGTCCAGCCCCAATCGTGGACGGCTTTTTCGAGGCCGATGCCCGGATCGAGAAAAAGCTTCCACGCCGTGCCGGTGACGATGAACGACAGCGCAAGCGGATAGAGATAGATCGGACGAAGAATGCCCTCGCCCCGGATCCTCTGATCGAGCAGGATCGCCAGTGTCAGGCCGAGCGCGAGACAAAAGACGATATAGAGCCCGCCGAAAATGCCAATATTGACGATCGCGGTGTACCAGCTTGACGGCGGGTCGGTCTCGAACGTCCAGTTCCAGAGCTTTTCGTAGTTGGCGAAGCCGATCAGCTTGGAACTTGCGAACGCCCTTGAATTCGTAAAGGACAAAAATACCGTCCAAAGATTGAAGCCATACACGAAAATCAAAACCAGCAGGAACGACGGCGCGAGAACGAGTTTTGGGACGAGATCCTGAATGCGTGTCCGTAGCGTGAGGCGCCGCCGGCGATCGGTTACGGCACCGGGAACAATTGTTACAGCCATGGACACCTTCCATCATCTGAAGGCGGCGGATCACGCTCGCCTATGCACCATTGCCTCGGAGGGCAATCGCGGATCGGATGTATCGCACCAAATCAACAAACCGGTCAGTCATGCCTCTCTCCGATGTCGGAAAGAGGCATGAGCAAGAACGCGCTATTTGGCGTTGTTCATCGCTTTGATGAGTTCGGTCACAGCGGCATCAGACGTCTTGATCTCACCATGGAAGAACTTGGTGACGACATCGTCATATGCTGCAGCAACCGCTGGGGGCTGAGCGTAATTCTGCGCCAGCGATCCAACAAAATTTCCGCTTGCGTTCGCAGATTTGACGTCGGCCATGCCCTTCTTGCCGCACATGTCGAAGTCGGTATCCGGCACGTCCATGCGGGCCGGCACCGAGCCCTTGATGACGTTGAAGGCGGATTGGAAGCTCTTGCTCATGGTCGCAGCCGCCATGGCGGTCTGTGCCGCCTTGCGATCGGCAGACACATTGAAGATAGCGAACATGTCCGTGTTGTAGATCACCGCGCCGTCGGTGCCCGGGAAACGGTAGCAGATGAAGTCCTTGCCGGCCTCCTTGTTGGCCGCCCTGAACTCGCCCTTGGCCCAGTCACCCATTACCTGCACGAGCGCGTCGCCCTTGATCACCATCGCGGTGGCAAGGTTCCAGTCGCGGCCCGCGTAGTTCGGGTCGGTGTAAGAACGAAGTTTGGCGAGGTTGTCGAAGGCCTTCTTCATGGTGTCCGACTTCAGGGCAGCTTCATCGAGATTGATGATAGCCTTCTTGTAGAACTCGATGCCGCCGGTGGAGGCGATGACCGAGTCGAACATGGTGGCTTCCTGCCAAGGCTGACCGCCAAGCGCCAGCGGAGTGACGCCAGCCGCCTTCGCCTTGTCGAGCAGAGCAATGAAATCGTCGAACGTCTTGGGTTCCGTGCCGCCGATCTTCTCCATCACGGCCTTGTTGAGCCAGATCCAGTTGACGGAGTGGATATTGACCGGCACGGCATCCCACTTGCCGTTGGTGGTCGTGAACTTTTGCAACGCCGTCGGGATGACCTTGTCCCAGCCTTCCTTGGTCGCGAGTACGGTGATGTCGCCGAGCTTGCCGGCTTCCGCATAGTCGAGCGCGAAATAGCCGAGAATCTGGGATGCGGTCGGCGGATTGCCGGCGGCGACCATCGCCTTCAGCGTCGTCATGGCGCCTGCGCCGCCGCCACCGGCAACGGGCACGTCCTTCCAGACATATCCTTCCTTGACGAGGTCTTGCTTCAGGACGTTCAGCGCAGCCGCCTCGCCGCCTGAGGTCCACCAGTGCAGCATCTGCACTTCCTTAATGTCGGCCGCGTTTGCGGTCGTCGCAAAGCCGAGGACCGAAGCGGCCATCGCGCTAGTTAACAGCAGGCCACGAAGTTTCATTGTTCTACCTTCCAGGGCGTACTCTCCCACCGGATTCGGTCCGGCGCCGTTTCCAGAAGCCTTGTCGACTTCCGATCTTTTTGGTTCAGGTCAGGTCCGTGGAAGCTCGTACGCGGACCTTTGTGAACGTGGAACGTTTTTTCCTCGGTATAGTCGGCGACAGCGCTCTGTCCAAGCGCGGCCTGCAGGGTCCGGTCATTGAGCAATACTGGAGAGAGGCGCCCACGGCTCAAGATCCTTCAGGTGTTGCGGAACGTCGGCGCACGCTTGGCACGAAACGCCGCGACGCCTTCGGCCAGGTCTTGGGTCATCGCCGTCAGCCCGCCCGCGAGCCCCTCGATCGGTGCGTCCAGGTCCTCGCCTTCAGCAAAGTTGATCATCGCCTTGACGATCTGGACGGCGATAGGACCACGCCTGGCGATATCCGCAGCCATGGCCTCGGCGCGCGCCAATCCTTGATCGGGTTCTGTGATCTCATCGATAAGGCCGAGCGCAAGCGCGGCCTCGCCCTCGAACAGCTGTCCGGCCAGTGCCATGCGGCGAACGACCGATGCGCCGAAACGACGGACCAGCCGCTGCGACCCCGACCAGCCAGGCGCCATGCCGAGGCCCGTCTCGGGCAAGCCCAATTTGACGCCGCGCTCGGCAATGCGAAAATCGCCGACGGCCGCCAGTTCCAGGCCTCCACCGAAAGCGTGACCCGTCAGCGCAACGACCAAGGGCGTGCGTAGCCGCGCAAGTGCTTCGAACGCACGGTGACCTGCACGTGTCCAGCTTCGCCACATGTCCAACGGCGGCAGGGCACCCCAGGCGCCAATATCGCCGCCAGCGCAGAACGCCTTGCCTTCGCCACTCAAGATCGTGACGCGCGCTTCGTCCGTCTCGTCGATCGTACGAGCCGCATCAGCAAGCGCGTGGACCATGGCCTGATCGAGCGCATTGAGCTTGTCGCCGCGCTTAAGCGTCAATCGCGCCAACGGGCCGTCGAATGAGAGTTGGACGAACGGACTCATTGCGCCGCCTCCATTGCCGGACGCAGCTGCAGCCTGATCGGCTCGGGACGGAACAGGTTTGCGTCCATCGTTTTCGGCTGCGGAGACACCAGCAGCGGAAATTCGGACTGCGCCAGCACGTCGCGCTCAAGATTGACGCCCGGTGCGATCTCCAGCACGGTCAGCCCCGCTGGTTCCAGCCGCATCACGCAACGCTCAGTGACATAGACAATCTCCTGCCCCTGCTGAACAGCGCGGGGGCCCGAGAAAGAGATCTGCTCGACGGCTTCGACAAGTTTCTTGACCTTGCCTTCACGCCTGATGTGAAGCCCGCCGTCCTGGATTTCAAGCGCGGCACCGGCAGTGAAAAGGCCCGAGAAGGCAATCCTCTTCGCCCGCGCTGTAATATCGACAAAGCCGCCGGCGCCGGCCGTCACATGAGGACGTAATCCAAGTTTGGAGACGTTGACGCAGCCATGGCGATCAATCTGCAAGAAGGACAACAGCGACATGTCGAAGCCGCCGCCCTGGAAATAGGTAAATTGCGCGGGTGACGGCACGATCGCTTCTGCATTTGAGGCGCAGCCGAACTGGAAATCCAGCAGAGGAATGCCGCCGACAGCGCCCTGTTCGATCATCCAGGTCACAGCACCGTGGTGACCCTCCTCAATCAGGATGCGGGGCACATTGGCGGAAATACCGAAGCCGATATTGACAGCATCACCATCCCGCAGCTCCTGAGCAACGCGTCGCGCTATCGTCTTGCCGACGCCAAACGCCGGCGCCTCGAAGGTCGACAACGGGCGGAAGATTTCGCCTGATATCGCGGGATCATAGGGCGTGTTGGTGGTCTGCTTCTGATCGGAAGCGACGACGATCACATCGACGAGGACTCCTGGCACAACGACGTCATGTGGTCGCAAGGAACCGGCGGCGGCGAGGCGCTTGACCTGTGCGATCACCAGGCCGCCGTTGTTGCGTACGCTCATCGCCTGATCGAGCGGGCCAAGAATACCCCCCTCGTGTTCATAGGAAAGGTTGCCGCGCTCGTCGGCCGTGGTGGCACGGATGATGGCGACGTTGGGAACGATTGTCGGAAAAAACAGCCAATCGTCGCCGGCAAAGTTCACGCGGCTGACGATCGGGGCGACGCGCGCTTTTGCGTTCATCGCACACCCCTCATAATTGGGGTCGACGAACGTATCCATGCCGACTTTGGTCAATACGCCGGGCCGCTTCGCCGCCGCCTCGCGATGGATGTCGAATAGAATGCCAGAGGGTACATTGTAGCAAGGGATTGCGTCGTCACTGATCATCTTCCAGATCGCTGGCGGCTCCGCCGAAGACGGACCGGAAGGATAGGAGCCAGCAAGAACGCGCGCGAGGCAACCGGCCTTTGCAATGTGATCGATGCCTTTGACACCCCACATATCGCCAGCGGCAATCGGATGCAGCGTCGTCAGATGGCGTGGATGACCGTGCGTGTCGAAGCGCGCGCCGATCGCCGCCAGAACCGCGTCGGGGCAACCCAGAGCAGACGAGGACGAGATCGTGACGATTGCGCCGTCTGGAATGAGCTCGGCTGCGTCGCTGGCGCTAAGTACTCTCGGCCTTGCCATTGATTAGCCCTGGCTTGCTATGGAGGTTTCCCGGCCCGTTTTTGCGGCCTCGATCGCGGCGAGAGCGAGCGCCAACGAGCACACGCCATCCTCGCCTGTCGCGGCGGGTGCGCCGACACTTGCGGTAGCGTCCTGAAAACGCCGGATCGAGCGCACGTAAAGATTTTCATGCATCAGTGTCAGCGGTACGGTGCCTTCGCTAGTTCGCAGCACGACCTCGCCCCTCGGCTGTTGCGTCATGCAATCGGTCGCGACGAGTGATCCCTCATCGCCATGGACTTCGAAGCCAGTCGTCGCGTAGCGCGTTGTGAACGCGTCATGGAATTGGGCGAGCGTGCCGCCGGCGAAGCGGACGACGCCCATCACACCATCTTCGAGGCCTGCCTCGCCCATGCCTGCGCGAGACACCATCGCGCTGACGCCTTCAGGCTCATCGCCAAGCACAAAGCGCAGCGTGTCCGCGTCATGGACCGTGATATCGAGGATCACGCCGCCGCCTGCTCCAGGCGTCTTGATGCGCCAGCCCTGCAGGTGCGGCGGCAAATAGACCGCATGGAAGACCCGGGCGAATAGCGGCTTGCCGATGCGTCCGGCGGCTATTGCGTCGCGCATCGTTCGGTGGGTCGCGGAGTTGCGCAGATGATGGTTCGTGCCCATGACGATACCCTGGCGCTTGCATTCTGCGACCATCGCGCGGGCATCGGCCAAGGTTAGCGCGAGCGGCTTTTCGCACATCACGTGCTTTCCCGCCGCCGCGGCTGCAAACACCTGATCACGATGCAGTTCGTTGGTGGTCGAGATATAGACGGCGTCAATATCAGAGGATTCCACCAGCGCGGCGAGGTCTGTCGTAGAGCGGGAAATTCCATGGGTTTCAGCGTAGCTTCGCCCACGTAACGCATTTGAACTGAGCACCGCGACAACTTCGCCGCCGTTCGCACGAATGGCGCCGATCATGTGCTCTGAAGCGATGGTACTCGCGCCGATCAGTCCCCAACGCAAACCCCTGCTCATGACGGCCCCCTACCCTGAAACGCGGCGCCACAACTTTCGCGCACGACCAAACGAGCATCGCCCGCGAACGACAGACTGGCAGGGTCCTCGCGACGGATCAAGCCGAGCAAGCCTTCGGCGCATCGCATGCCCATTTCGCACGTGTCGGCACTCACGGTCGTAAGGGGCGGCGCGTTGTGCTCGGCGTCCGCAATGTCGTCGAACCCGACGACCGCAATATCGCGGCCGACCACCAATCCGCGCAAAGCGAGCGCACGCGTTGCGCCCATGGCGACGATGTCGTTGTAGCAGGCGAATGCGGTGGGCGGCTGTTGGCTGTCGAGTGCCCGTTCGATCGCCACACGCCCACCGTCTCGCGTCGGCGGGACTTCAAAGATCAAGGATTCGTCCGCGGCGAAGCCCCAGCCATTGAGCGCATCGCGCCAACCGGAGACGCGCTCTCGTTGCGCCGTCATGGTTGCGGCGCCCCCGATAAAAGCGATACGCCGATGGCCAAGCTTCAGAAGGTGCTCGACGACGGCACGCTCGCCCTTCTGATTGTCGGGACCGATATAGGGGAGTGAACTACCGATAACGCGACGCATCGTAATGACGGCCGGGATATGGGATGGCCATTGCTGGGCCAGCGTCCAAGTATCGGTGCTGCGAGCAGGGCTCAAGATGATTCCGGCGACGTTATGCTCGCGCATAGCTCGAAGCACCTGCGCCTGGCGCGCCGTGTCTTCATTTGTGTTAGCAAGGATCGGCGTAAAGCCACGTTGAAAGAGCGCATCCTCGATGCCCGCCGTGAGCTCGGCGAAAAAGGGATTCTTCAAATCGCCCATAATCATCCCGACAAGATCGGATGATGCCGCGCGCAGACTGGCGGCGCCGCGATGATAGACGTAGCCGAGCGCCTGCATGGCCTCGTTCACGCGCAATTTCGTTGCTTCGGCGACCAATTCGCTGCCCGACAACACTAACGAAACCGTTGATTTGGAAACGCCGGCGCGACGCGCAACATCGACGATGGTCACACGACCAACTCGATCAGCAGCATCTCCCCGCAGCGTCTCGGACATTTATCTCCCCAGTTCTTGGAACGTTCCAAGAATTCTTATTTAACAATTGATCTCCCGATTTCCCATTAATTTTGAAGAAATTCGCGTTTAGAGCTGTTATCAATTGGAACGTGACAATTTAAGCCTATCGCAAGGTGCAAGGATCGTCAACATCGTCAATAAAGATCCATCAGGGGAAATGTCCGTCGCCGCTTCGCTCTGCCAGTCCGTACTGGATGCGCTGACAGATGTTGATATGCCCAAGCGTCATCCCACCCGCTGGGCCCAGGGATCGCTCGAAGCTGATGGCATATGTCTGCCGGTTTACGGTATTCATCCGGTGGAGGCCGTCTTGTCGAATTGTGCGAGATGTAGCTGACCGTTGGTATGGATAGCCTTACCGACACTCCTCCCATCAGTCGTCTTGAGATTGTTGACACGGGCCGGCGTCGTCGATGGCCGGATGAGGTGAAGGTTCGCATCGTCCCGCTGCAGGTGCAGGAGATATTGCGTCGCGATCCTCCGAGCGGCCAGCTGTTTTGCTTTTGTGGACGCAGCGGCGATCTCTTGAAGGTGATCTGGCATGACGGCCAGGGTGCATGCCTGTTTACCAAGCGGCTAACTAATCGTTCGAGCGCAAGCGGCCTGCGCGCAAGCCGTTCCCCGATCATCTGCCGCGCGAGCGCGTGGTGATCGCCGCGCCCGCCAGCGCGGTCCGAATCATCCGTGCGAGATCGGAGCTGAGGTAGGGCTTCGGCAGCAGCAGCACGCCGGCGTCGAGCCGGCCATGATGCACAATGGCGTTTTCGGTATAACCCGACGTGTAAAGGAACTTGAGCCCCGGGCGCCGCGTCTGCGCCTCGATCGCGA
>WNEY01008197.1_pt1 | contig 15258 bp, 13 predicted proteins | sample 5400531 | NCBI WGS metagenome assembly WNEY01 (sample SAMN13153338, study PRJNA577476) | soil metagenome | isolation source: 200 cm saprolite under Douglas fir tree site 1 | place: USA:California | collected 2015-04-18
GTGCTGGCCTTATCGGTGGGAATTGCGGCCGCTTCCGCGAGCCAGACCCTTGCCCCCCTCGCCAAGAACGCTCCGGCGGCGGTGCCGGCCCCGAACAGCGCCACCGTCAACTGCGCCAACAATCCCAACGCGCTCGGGTTATCGCGCATCGTCGAGGTCGACACCACCGGCGGCCCGGGCTTCGGCTTCGAGCATTTCAAGGAGCACGATTTCCTGCGCGCCAAGGAGGTGGTGTTGACGTTCGACGACGGGCCGTGGCCGAAGAACACGCCGGCGGTGCTCGCCGCGCTGGCCGCGCACTGCGTCAAGGCCACGTTCTTCCCGATCGGCAAGCATGCCACCTGGGAGCCCGGGATCCTCAAGCAGGTGGCAGCGGCCGGGCACTCGATCGGTACCCATACCTGGTCGCACGCGGACCTCTCGAAGAAAACCAAGGAAGAGGCCATTCGCGAGATCGAGATGGGCGCCAGCGCAGTGCGCATGGCGGTAGCTGGACCGACCGCGCCGTTCTTCCGATTCCCGGCGCTGCGGCATCCACCGGAAATGGTCAAATATCTCGGCGAGCGCAACATCGCGATCTTCTCCACCGACATGGATTCGTTCGATTTCACCATGCGCAAGCCCGAGCAAGTGATCAAATCGGTAATGAGCAAGCTGGAAAAACACGGCAAGGGCATCGTCCTGATGCACGATTTCCAGCGCGCAACCTCCGAGGCGGTACCCGAGCTGCTCAACCAGCTCAAGGCGAACGGCTACAAGATCGTGCACATGGTGCCCAAGGCGCCGCTGCAGACGCTCGCCGAATATGACGAGATGGTGCTCAAGGAGAACAAGCTCCCGACCATGAGTTCGCGCCCGACCGAGAGCGTCATCCGCACGATCAGCGAAATGCCGCGCTGACGCCGTCCAAACCCGCTGTAGCCCGCGTGCCGCGAAGCGGAATGCGGGGAAGGTTATCCCGGATTTCGCTACGCTCCATCCGGGCTACGGCGTTGCCCCGTGGTTACCGCCCCGGCGGGCTGTAGTCGAGTTTCTTGCCGAGCGCCTGATCGGTCTCCTCGACCGTGAGCAGGGCCGTCGTCTTGGTGCGAACGAGCCCCGACGCGGAGACGCCGAGCGCAATCGCGGTGGCCGCGACCGTATTCGGCAAATCGGCGATCACGATGACATCTTGTTCGCCGAGCGCGAAATACATCGCCTCGACCTTGCCCCCGAGACTTTCCACGACCTTGTGGACCGCGGCCTTGCGGCCCGATGCCTTGTCCTTTTGCAGGCCCTTGAGGCCTTCCGCCGTGTAGGATGCTGCGATCATGTATTTGGGCATGACTTCTCTCCCGAATGCGCGAAGGAAGCTGGTTCGCGTCTGCCGTCCACCAGCAGCATGCGTGCTGCACACCGAGCGAGCCGACAACCGCAGTGACGTCGAGCAGCAATGTTCTTGTTGGTCGGGCAGGTTAGACCAACGCCGCGTCGCGCGCAATGAAGCCCCACGTCGGCGCTCGAGGACACAGCTGGCGAAGCTCACGCCTCGACGTCGCCGTTCTCCTCGGACAGACGCTCGACCGAGACCACGCGCTCGTCCTCCGCGGTGTCGAACACGATGACGCCGCGGGTCTTGCGACCCTTGATGCTGATCTCCGCCACGCCGCAGCGAATCAGCTGACCGCCGTCCGTCACCAGCATGAGCTGATCGGATTCCTCCACCGGGAACGACGCGACCAGCCGGCCGATGCGCGGGCGAATGGCACCGCTCTTGTCGCGGTTGTCCATGGCGACGATGCCCTTTCCGCCGCGGCCGGTGGTGCGATACTCGTAGGACGAGGTCCGCTTGCCGAACCCCCGCTCGGAAATCGTCAGCACGAACTGCTCCGCCGCCGACATTTCCACATAGCGCTGCTCGCCGAGCTCGATGGTGCCGGTGGCGCCCTCCTCCGACTCGACCTCCGAGGCGGCCTCGGCGGTTTCCTCCGGCGTTTCGCCCTGGCCGCGCCGCACCGCGCCTGCGCGCTTGAGATAGGCGGCGCGTTCCTCGGCGCTGGCGTCGACGTGGCGCAGGATCGACAGCGAGATCACCGCGTCGCCTTCGGCGAGCGCGATGCCGCGCACGCCCATGGAATCCCTGCCCTTGAACACCCGCACGTCGCCGACCGGAAAGCGGATGCATTGCCCCTGGGCGCTGGTCAGCAGCACGTCGTCCTTCTCGGTGCAGATCTGCACGTCGACGATCGCCTCGCCGTCGTCGAGCTTCATGGCGATCTTTCCGGTGCGGTTGACCTGGAGGAAATCGGACAATTTGTTCCGCCGCACCGTGCCGCGCGTCGTGGCGAACATCACGTCGCACTCCGCCCAGGAGCTTTCGTCCTCGTGCAGCGGCATGATCGTGGTGATGCGCTCGCCCTGCGCCAGCGGCAGGATGTTGATCAGTGCCTTGCCGCGCCCCTGCGGCGCCGCCAGCGGCAGCCGCCAGACCTTCTCCTTGTAGGCGAGCCCGCGCGAGGAGAAGAACAGCAGCGGCGCATGGGTCGAGGCCACGAACAGCCGGCTGACGAAATCCTCGTCCCGCGTCTGCATGCCGGCGCGGCCGCGGCCGCCGCGCCGTTGCGCGCGATAGGTCGAGAGCGGAACGCGCTTGACGTAACCCAAGTGCGACACGGTCACGACCATGTCTTCGCGCTGGATCAGGTCTTCGTCCTCGACCTCCCCTTCCTGCTCGATGATCATCGTGCGCCGCGGGGTCGCGAACTCGGCTTTGGCGGCCTCGAGCTCGTCCTTGACGATGGTCAGGATGCGCGCGCGCGACCGCAGGATGTCCAGGTAATCGGCAATCTCGCCGGCGAGCTTGTCGAGCTCGGCGGCGATCTCGTCGCGTCCGAGCGCGGTGAGGCGCTGCAGCCGCAGATCGAGGATGGCCTTGGCCTGCTCCGCCGACAGCCGGGCGGTGCCGGCTTCCGACAGGCGATGGCGCGGATCGTCGATCAGCGCGATCAGCGACGCCGACGTCGTGGCGGGCCAGTCGCGGCCCATCAGGGCCTCGCGGGCGGAATTGGGGTCGGGCGCGGCGCGGATCAGGCGGATCACCTCGTCGATATTGGCAACCGCGATGGCGAGTCCGACCAGGATATGCGCCCGGTCGCGGGCCTTGCCGAGCAGATGCTTGGTGCGCCGGGAGATGACCTCCTCGCGGAAGGAAACGAAGGCCCGCAGCAGGTCCTTGAGCGTCATCACCTGGGGCCGCCCGCCGTCGAGCGCCACCATGTTGGCGCCGAACGTCGATTGCAGCGGCGTGAATCGATAGAGCTGGTTGAGCACGACGTCCGGCACGGCGTCGCGGCGCAGCTCGATGACGACGCGGTAACCTTCGCGATCGGATTCGTCGCGCAGATCGGCGATGCCGTCGATCTTCTTCTCGCGCACCAGCTCGGCGATGCGCTCCACCATCGCCGCCTTGTTCACCTGATACGGGATCTCGGTGATGACGATCGCCTCCCGCTCCTTGCGGATGGTCTCGATCGAGCTCTTGCCGCGCATGATGATCGAGCCGCGCCCGAGCTGATAGGCGCCGCGAATGCCGACCTTGCCGAGAATGATGCCGCCGGTCGGGAAATCCGGCCCCGGGATGATCGCCATCAGCTCGTCGAGGCCGAGCGTGGGATCGTCGATGAGCGCGATGCAGGCGTCGATCACCTCGCCGAGGTTGTGCGGCGGTATATTGGTTGCCATGCCGACCGCGATCCCGCCGGCGCCGTTGACGAGCAGGTTGGGGAATTTGGCCGGCAGCACCACCGGCTCGCGCTCGCGGCCGTCGTAGTTCGCCTGGAAGTCGACGGTGTTCTTGTCGAGGTCGTCGAGCAGCGCCATGGCCGGCCTGGCGAGCCGCACCTCGGTATAGCGCTCGGCCGCCGGGGGATCGCCGTCGACCGAGCCGAAATTGCCCTGCCCGTCGATCAGCGGCAGGCGCATCGAAAAGTCCTGGGCCAGCCGCACCAGCGCGTCGTAAATGGCCTGGCTGCCGTGCGGGTGGTATTTGCCCATGGTCTCGCCGGTGACGCGGGCCGATTTGTTGTACGGCCGGTCCGGCGTGTAATTGTTCTCGTGCATCGCGTAGAGGATGCGCCGATGCACCGGCTTGAGCCCGTCGCGCGCGTCGGGGAGCGCCCGCGCCACGATCACGCTCATGGCGTAATCGAGGTAGGAGCGCTTCACCTCCTCGGTGATCGACACGGGGCGGATATCCGAGGGGCCTGGGTCCCCCGGCCTGGGAGTTTCACTGTCCGACAAGGATGGATTCCGGGATGTTGGTTTCTACTCGCCAGATATAGGCGATTCATGCCCTTCGGACCACCCGAAACGGGCCCACCAGCCATGTTTTTTTGCAAATAAATTCAGTTACTTGGGGGCTATTGCGGCGATGCCCTGTCGCCCCCGGCCGCGGCCGGCGAGGAGCCGAATACGACCTGGTGCATGATCCGCCCGGGCACGAGCGTGAATGCGCCCGCGATGACGAGGGCACCCAGGAAAAGCGAGATCATGGCGCGGCGGTGCTCGGCCACGCGATGGCGATGCGCCGCCCAGACCGCGAGCGGCAGCGTGATCAGCGTGAAGATCGACAGCAGGTGAATGGGGCTCCACGGGCCCCACAGCCGGATCTGGTGGATCCGAAGCGAGCTCAGCGCCACCGCCAGCATGAGGCCGACGAAGATCCAGCCGATGGTGCGATGGGGGATGGTACCCTTCGGGGCGGCGAACTGCACGATGCCGAGCGCGAAGGCCGCCATCGCCGCCATGGCATGGAGCGCGATGGGGGGCGGAGCTTCGAGCAGCGGAGCAAGGGTCATGGCGCGCAGCCCATGAGACGGATTTCGGTCGAGGCGGCCGGGCTCCATGCGTCACCGGGCGCTTGAACCTGCCGGAACACGCCGCGACGCGCCGTTTAACATCCGCGGCAGGCGAAGTCATCCGCGCGGCAAGGCTTGCGGCCGCGGCGCGCCTATGGGCTAGTCCCGGGAGACCGCGCTCGGGATATGGAGCGCCGCCTGGGGACGCAGCACGAGATGTCCGCCGTGCCGGTCGATTATCTGATCTCGACCCTCGTCACGCTGTTCGTCGTGGTCGACCCGGTCGGGCTCGTCCCGACGTTCGTCGCCATCACGCACGGATTGCCGAGACCGACGCGCCGCCAGATCGCCATCCGGGCTTCGCTGATCGCCGCCGCGATCCTGATCGGCACGGCAGCCGTCGGCGATTGGCTGCTCACGCGCCTCGGCATCTCGCTACCGGCGTTTCGCATCGCCGGCGGCCTGCTGCTGTTCTCGATCGCCTCGGAAATGGTGTTCGGCGTGCGGATCGAGCGCCAATCGCGCACGGCCGAGCAGGCCGTCGAGGACCTTCGCCATATCGCCGCCTTCCCGCTCGCCATTCCGCTGATGGCGGGACCCGGCGCGATCACCGCCACGGTGCTGCTCGCCGCCCAAGCGGACGGACGGCCGCTCTTCCTCTTCGTGCTCGTCGGCATGATCCTGGTGGTGATCGGACTGTGCCTCGCCATCTTCCTTCTCGCCATCCGGATCGGTCCATTGCTCGGCATCACGGCGAACGTGGTGCTGTCGCGATTGCTCGGCGTGCTGCTCGCCGCGCTGGCGGTGCAGTTCGTGATCGACGGCATTCGCGCGGTGCTCTCGGCCGCGCCGTAGCCCGGATGGAACGAAGCGCAATCCGGGGACGACTACCGTCCCGGATTACGCACCGCTTCGCCGTGCTTCATCCGGGCTACATTGACGGGGCCCAGCCACAGCTCTGCCACATCCTTGGGCAAAAGCTGGAAATCCGGCTCGGCCGCGCCTTGACGGCAGGCGTGCCGCGGGCACTCTGGCGATCGATGCGGAGATAGGGATTCGAGCATGCCGCGGGGGAAAATCCGTTCCATCGCCTTGGCGGCACTGGCCGTCGCTGCAATGGCCGCGCCGGCCGCGGCCGCGCCCTGCCGCAACAACACCGGGAGCTTCGAGCGCTGGCTCGACGGCTTCAAGCAGGAAGCCGCGTCGCAGGGTGTCTCGCGGGCGACGATTGCGGCGGCGCTCGACGGGATGAGCTTCGATCAAGCCATCATCAACCGCGATCACGGCCAGGGCGTTTTTCAGCAAAGCTTCCTGCAGTTCTCCGACCGTATGGTGTCGCGGGACCGGCTGACTACGGGTCCGCGGCTGATGCAGAAGCACGCCGCACTGTTCGCGCGCATCGAGCAGCAATACGGCGTGCCGGCGCCGGTGCTGGTGGCGTTCTGGGGACTGGAGAGCGATTTCGGCAGCAACAACGGCCGGTATCCGATCCTGCGCGCGGTCGCCACCCTTGCCTATGATTGCCGCCGGCCGGAGTTCTTCCGCACGCAGCTGCTCGATGCCTTGCGCATCGTCGATCGCGGCGACCTCACCCCGGGCGAGATGATCGGCGACTGGGCCGGCGAGCTCGGGGCCATGCAGTTCACGCCGTCGGATTATTACAAGTACGCCGTCGACTTCGACGGCGACGGCCGCCGCGACCTCGTCCACAGCGTGCCGGACACGCTGGCGTCCGCGGCCAATTTCCTGGTCGGGCTCGGCTGGCGCCGCGGCGAGCCGTGGCTGCAGGAAGTGCGGGTCCCCGCCGAGCTGCCGTGGGAGGAGGCAGACCTCTCGATCAAGCATCCGCGCTCGCAATGGGCGCGCTGGGGTGTCACGCTTGCCGACGGCAGGGCGCTTGCCGCCGATAGCCTGCCGGCCTCGCTGCTGCTGCCGATGGGTCGGTTCGGGCCGGCGTTCCTTGCCTATTCCAATTTCCAGGCGTTCCTCGGATGGAACCAGGCCTTCGTCTACGCGACCACCGCCGCGTATCTCGCCAACCGGCTTGCCGGCGCGCCGCCGATCCATCGCGGCAACGGTACCGTGGTGCCCTTGAACGCTCAGCAGGTGCTGGAGTTGCAGCAATTGCTGGCGCGGCGGGGCTACATGTCGGGCCAGCTCGACGGCAAGCTCGGACTGACCACCCGCGCCGCGGTGCGCCAGGCGCAATTGAAGCTCGGCATGCCGGCGGATTCCTATCCCACGGTGGACCTGATCAATCGCCTGCGCGGGCTGTGAGGCCGCGTGTCCCGGACGCGCGAGCGCAGCGAGCGAAGATCCGGGACCCAGGAGTGATTTCGCCAAGCGTCCATATTTTGGGCTACCGGAGTATTCCATCCATAATGACGCTTCGCGAATTATTCCTGGACCCCGGATCACGCGACGGTGCTTCGCGCCGCGCGGTCCGGGGAACGCCGGTGGTTATGTCGCCAAGAATTCCTCGACCAACCGGTATTGCGCCGGCACGTTGAGGGCCGGGGCGTGGCCGCAGCCGGCGATCACTTCGAGCCGGCAGCGCGGGCCGCGCCGGGTCATCGCGGCGGCGACGTCGGGCAGCAGCAAGTCGCTGCTCTCGCCGCGCAGGCACAGGGTCTTGGCCGCGATCCGGTCGTAATCGTCCCATTGATCGTAGTCCTCGGGATGCAGCTCGAACTGCATCACCATGTTGGGATCGTAATGCGGCGTGATTTTTCCGTCCTCCGTGCGGCGCGTCGACGTCTCGGCGAGCCGCCGCCATTGCGCGTCGCTGAGGTACCCGAACGGTTTGTAGATCGTGCGAAAGTAGGCCTCGAGCTCGCTGACCTTTGCGAACCGCGGCGGGTTGCCGGCATAGGAGCGGATGCGCGTCACGGCCGCGTCGGCGACCGTGGGCCCGATGTCGTTGAGCACGAGGTGCGAGATGCGATCCCTGAGCGCCTCGCCCGCGACCTTCATGCCGATCGCGCCGCCCATCGAGGTCCCCACCCAGCGCAGCCGGCCGATCCCGAGCGCGTCGAGGAGCGCGGCCGCCAGCGCCGCATAGAAGGTCAGCGAATATTCCTGCTCCGGCGCCGGGCTCCATTGGCTCAAGCCGCGCCCGATCGTGTCCGGGCAGATGACGCGATAGCGGTCGGCGAGGTGGCCGGCGAGATCGTCGAAGTCGCGGCAGGTGCGCGCCAGGCCGTGCCACATCACCACGACGTCGCGGCCGCGCTCGCCCCATTCCACGTAGTGAAGCTCGCGATCGAGCACGGTGACGTATTGCGAAATCATGCCGGTCATTTGCGCGCCGCGAGCTTGCCGACGATGCCGGCCGGAAAGAAATAGACGCTGAGCACGAACAGCACGCCGAGCCACAACAGCCAGCGATCGGGATCGAACAGCTGCGGCAGCACCGGCAGCCCGGCCGCGGATTTGCTCAGGGCGCCCATCAGGGCCTGCAGGTTGCAGGTAATTCTCCGCGAGAATGAAGATGGTGGCGCCGATCACCGCGCCGTACAGCGTGCCCATGCCGCCGATCACCACCATCAGCAGGATGTCGAGCATGATGTCGAAGCTGAGCGTGACCGCCGGCCCGGTGTAGCGCAGCCACAGCGCCGCCAGCACGCCGGCCAAGGTCGCCATCGCGGCGGACAGGCAGTTGACGATCGAGCGATAGACGATGGTGCGATAACCGAGCGCCTCGGCCCGGAACTCGTTCTCGCGGATGCCTTGCAGCACGCGCCCGAACGGAGAATTGACCACGCGCAGCATGCCCAGGAACAGCACCAGCGCAGCGAGGAAGATCAGGTAATAGGTGATGATGCGGCCGTTGATGGAGAACGCGCCGGCCTCGAGCAGGCTGTAACCCGGGCGCAGGACTTCGGGGACCCGGAAGGTGCGGCCGTCCTCGCCGCCGGTCAGCCAGCTGAGCTGGGAGGCGAGAATGGCAAAGGCGCTCGCGACCGCAAGCGTGATCATGGCGAAGAAGATCGCCCGCACCCGCAGCGAGAACAGGCCGATGATAAGCGCCAGCACAACTGCGAGCCCGAGGCCCAAGAGCGTGCCGATCAGGACCGAGGTCCAAGTCGGCCCCCAGGTATAGAGCGCGAGCCCGGCGCCATAGCCGCCGATGCCGAAGAACATGGTGTGGGCGAAGGAGACGATGCCGGTGTAGCCCAGCAGCAGGTCGTAGCTTGCGGCGAGCACGACGAAATAGCAGATCTTCGCCGCCACGTTGAGCGATTGCGTGCCCGGGAACAGGAACGGCGCGGCGGCGAGCGCGAAGAAGATGACGAGCAGCGCGGCCGAAAGAATCCGGCTCTGCGGGAAATCGCCCGACAGGATGGCGCGGAGCATCGTCATCGGTTCGCCACCGGATAGAGGCCGCGCGATCGCCACAGCAGGATCAGCACCATCAGCATGATGTTGGACCCGAGCGCCACCTTCGGCGCCAGGAAGCCGGCGTAATTGGCGGTGACCGCCACCAGCAGCGAGCCGATGAAGCAGCCGCCGATCGATCCGAGCCCTCCGATGATCACCACGATGAAGACCAGCACCAGCACTTCCATGCCCATGCCGGGGGTCAGCTCCTCGCGGTAGAACGCCCACATCACCCCGCCGAGCCCGGCCAGCGCCGAGCCGGCGACGAACACGCCGACGAACAAGCGGCGGATGTGATAGCCGAGCGCCTCGACCATCTCTCGGTTCTCGACCCCGGCGCGGATCAAGAGGCCGATCTTGGTGCGGTTGAGCACCAGCAGCATGCCGGCGAACACCACGAGGCCGACGATCACGACAATGACGCGATAGCGCTCGATGGCGACGTCGCCGAGCACGATGGCGCCGCGGAACGCGGTCGGCAGCGGGAAGGCCAGCTGCACCGGTCCCCACAGCACGATGATGAGCTGCTGGGCGACGATCATGCCGCCGACCGTGACCAGGATCTGTTTGAGGTGCTGGCCGTAGACCGGCATGATGATGATGCGCTCGAACGCCCAGCCGAGCAGGCCGGTGGCCGTCATTGCCAGCGCGATCAGCGCCAGCAGCGCCACGCCGTTGAGAACGAGCGAATCCGCCTGCAGCAGCCCGGAGAGCGGCGCCAGCAGGATCGCGGCCACATAGGCGCCGACCGAGATGAAGGCGCCGTGGCCGAAATTGAGCACGTCCATCAGGCCGAACACCAGGGTGAGCCCGGAAGCGATGATGAAGATGATCATGCCCATGGCGAGGCCCGCCGCGGTCAGTGTCGCCCAGGTCGAGAGCGATCCGATCAGCGGCAAAGCGGCGAGCGCGAGCAGCGGCACGAGTAGCAGCGGCGCCCAATCGTAGGGCCGGCGCTTCGCCAGCTCGCCTGCGTCGATGTCGGTCATTGATGCGAATCCAGGCTCAGCCCCAAGAGCCGATGCTGGAGCTCGCGATCCTCGGCGAGCTCCGCCATGGATCCGGCGTGCACGACCCGGCCGTTGTCCATCACCGCGACGGTGTCGCCGAGCGACTTGGCGAACATGAAATTCTGCTCCACCAGCAGGATCGTCGCCGCGGTCTGCTTGAGCTCGCGGAAGGCCGCAATCATGTTGCCGATGATGGCGGGCGCCAATCCCTTGGTCGGCTCGTCGATCAGGAACAGCTTGCGCGGCTCGATCACGGCGCGCGCGATCGAGAGCATCTGCTTCTGCCCGCCGGACAGGAATCCCGCCGGCAGCGACCAGAATTTCTTCAGCGCCGGGAACAGGCCGAACACCCAGCGCAGGCGCGCGTCGTCGATGTCACCGGCGCGCGCCGCGAGCAGCAGGTTCTCGTGCACGGTCAGATCGGCGAAGATGCCCATGTTCTCCGGCACGTAGGCGATGCCCGCGCGGGCGATGTCGGGGGTTGCCCAATCGGTGATCTCGGCGCCGTCGAACCGCACGCGGCCGGCAGACGCGTGCCAAAGCCCCATGATCGTCCGCAAGGTCGTGGTCTTGCCGGCGCCGTTGCGGCCGAGCAGCATGGTCAGGCCGCCGCGCGGGACCGCGAGCTCGACGCCCTGCAAGATGTGATACGGCCCGATGTGGGTGTTGACGCCGTTGAGCTGGAGCAGCGCGGCATCAGACATTGGCGATACCGAGATAGGCTTCCTGCACGACCGGCGAGGCGATCACGCCGGCGGGCTCGCCGTCGGCCACCAGCTTGCCGTTGTGCAGCACGATGATGCGGTCGGCGAGCGAGCGCACCACGTCCATCTTGTGCTCGACCAGCAGAACGGTCGTGTCGCCGCGCGCCTTGATCTCGTGGATGAGGTCGAGGATGACCGGCACCTCGTCGACGCTCATGCCGGCGGTGGGCTCGTCGAACATGAAGATGGTCGGGCGCAGCGCCAGGAGGATCGCAACCTCGAGCTTGCGCTGATCGCCGTGCGGCAACAGCCCGGCGGCGACGTGGCGGCGTTCCCTCAGGGCGACTTGATCGAGCACGTCCTCCGCCTCCTCGATCAGCTCGACGTGCGAGGTCCAGGTACGGAACAGGTCTAGTCCGGCGCGCCGACGGCTCTGCACCGCGAGCCGCACGTTCTCCCGCACGGAAAGGTGTGGAACGCCCGCCCCAAGCCCTGCCGCGCGCGCGCGGAAGCGGGCATGCGGGTGATGTCCGCGCCGGCGAAGATCACCTGCCCGGCCGTGGGTCTGAGCTGCCCGGAGATCAGATTGAAATACGTGGTCTTGCCGGCGCCGTTGGGGCCGACGATGGCGGTCAGGCTCCCGGGCGAGAACGCGCAGCTCACCGCATCGACGGCGACATGGCCGCCGAAGCGGATGGTAAGGTCGCGCGTTTCGAGCATGGAGCCACGATCGATCACGGCCGGCAACCCCGCCTCTCCAGCCTCGTCATTCCGGCCGAGCGCGACGCGCGAGAGCCGGAACCCATGAACACGGCGCCGCTGGTAATGTCCAACGCGGTGTTCATGGATCCCGGCTCACGCTCGCCTTGCTCGCGTGGCCGGGATGACATTTGCATACAGGGAGCCCATCACCGCTTGTTGCGGATCGGAACCGGAAGCTCCGAGATGGGAATTTCTCGAACGAGATCGAGCAGGTCGTACTCGTCCTTGCCGTCGGCCTTGATCTTGAAGTCGTACATGACCTGCATGGCCTGGTGATCCTCCTTGCGCAGGATCATCTTGCCCTTGGGGGTGTCGAACTCCATGCCTTCCATCGCGGCGATCAGCTTCTCGGTCTCCGTGCCGCCGGCCTTGTTGATCGCGCCGGCCGCCGCGCTCGCCGCCGCCATGCCGCCCGCGGTGAAGAAGTCCGGCGGCATGTTGAAGCGCTTCCGATGCTCCGCGACCAGCCAGTCGTTCATCGGGTTCTTGGGGAAGCCGTAGTAGTAATAGATCGCACCCTCGATTCCCGGATACTGGCGGAATTGCTTCATCACCGGCAGGATGTTGCCGCCCGGCGCCAATTCGATGCCGTAGCGCTCCGGCTTGAGATCCGCGATCTTGGCCAGCGGATGCGGACCGGCCCAGATGAACGCGATGATTTTCCGGCCGGGCTTGTCTTTCAGCGCATCGAACAGACGTTGCGCCGAAGCGGTGAAATCCGTGGCGTTCTGCGGCGCATATTCCTCGAAGACGATTTTCGCCTTGCTGTGGGTGGCGGCCAGCGCCTCCCTGAGCGCGGCCACCCCGTCGCGTCCGAAGGCGTAATCCTGCGCCAGAGTGGCAACCGACGCCTCGTTCGGACCGAACGCGACCGCGGTCGCCAGCGCATCCTGGGTCGAGTTGCGCGAAGTGCGAAAAATATACCGGTTCCATTTCTCGCCGGTGATGGAATCGGCGACCGCCGGCTCCACGATCAGCACCTTCTTGGCATCTTCGGCGATCGGCAGCATGGCAAGCGCGGAACCCGAGGCCGTGGTGCCGATCGCAAGGTCGACCTTGTCGTCGGCATACGCCTGCTCGAGCAGCGATTTCGCCACGTCGGGCTTGCCCTGGTCGTCCTTGGGCAGCACGATGATCTTGCGGCCGTTGAGCGACAGCGTGCCCTGGGTCAGATACTCCAGGCCGAGCATCAGGCCGTTCTCGGTCTGCTTGGCATAGGCCTCGAGCGGGCCGGTCTTGCTGTAAATCAGCGCGATCTTCAGATCCTGGGCGCCCGCCGCGCCCGCCATCGTCACGGTTGCGCTCAACAGCACGCCGGCAATCAGCCTGTTCATGACCATCCTCCCGATAGGCACCTACAGCGATCGGCTTAGCCGCCCGCGGAAGCCGGCACAAGACGAGATTTCGTCCGGTGCCCGTCCCGAACACTGTTCCAAACATGGGCTCCCGCTTGCCTTTGCGGCGGCATCCTGCGAGTGAGACCTCATGCGGGCAATTCCTCTCGCTCTGGCGATCATAGCCGCATTGCTGGGGGCGCACACCGCCAGCGCCCAGGACTTGTCGCGCGCCAAGCCCGAGGATCTCGGGTTCTCATCCGAGCGGCTCGAGCGCATCACCAAGATCTTTCGGGAGGATGCCGCGCACGGAAAGGCGCCGGGATTCGTGTTGCTGATCGCACGCCATGGCAAGCTCGGATATTTCGAGGCTATCGGCGCGCTCGATCCGGAAACCAACGCGCCGATGACCGGCGATGCGATTTTTCGCATCTACTCGATGACCAAGCCGATCACGCAGGTCGCGGCCATGCTGCTCTACGAGGAAGGCAGGATCACGCTCGACGAGCCAATCGCAAAATACCTGCCCCAGTTCAAGGATATGAAGGTCGGCATCGAAAAGGCGGATCCCGCGGGAGGTCAGCCGACCCTCGATCTGGTCCCGGCCCAGCGCCCGATCCTGATCCACGATCTGATGCGGCACACCTCGGGACTAACCTACGGCGATTTCGGAGACCTGCTGGTGAAAAAGGCTTACAACGACGCCGGCCTGACCAAAGGCGATTTCGACAACGCGGAATTCGCCGATCGCCTTGCCAAGCTGCCGCTGGCGTTCCAGCCCGGGACCACCTGGGACTACGGGCACTCGACCGACGTTCTCGGGCGTCTGATCGAGATCGTCTCCGGAAAATCGCTGTACCGATTCGAGAAAGAGCGTCTGTTTGATCCGCTCGACATGAAGGATACGAGTTTCTACGTGACCGATCCGACGAAACAGAACCGGGTTGCCGAGCCGCTCAAGGACGACAGGACGTTCGGCATCGATGCCGAATTCAACGACCCACGAGTCGCCGGGAAATGGGAAGCCGGCGGCCACGGCATGGTCGGCACCGCAACGGATTACGCGCGCTTCCTGCAGATGCTGTTGAGCGGCGGGGCGCTGGACGGCAAGCGATATCTCGGCCCCAAGACGATTGCGTACATGACCGCGGATCATTTGGGAAACGTCATCGTCCCGGGCCCATATTATCTCCCCGGACCCGGCTACGGCTTCGGTCTCGGCTTCGCCGTCCGCCTGGACCAAGGGGTGTCGCCCCGGATGGGGAACCCCAGGGAGTACGATTGGGGTGGCGTCGGCGGCACGTATTTCTGGGTCGATCCCCGCGAAGACATGTTCGTCGTGTTCATGATGCAGTCGCCCAGGCAACGACTGCACTATTATGCCCTCATCCGCGACATGATCTATGCGGCGCTGGTGAACTAAGCGCGCGCTATGACGTTCCCCGGACCGCGCGGCGCGAAGCGCCGTCGCATGATCCGGGGTCCAGCATTAGTCCGCGAAGCGACCTTATGTGGGTCAGCCAAAACTGTGGAGGCTTCGCGAAGTCGCTCCTGGGTCCCGGATCTTCGCTCGCTGCGCTCGCTCGTCCGGGACACGATGGACGGAACCTCAGAACGGAATCTCGTCGTCGAGGTCGTCGCGCTTGGCGCCCGCCATCGCCGGCTTGCGCTCGCGCGGCGCGGTCGGTCCCGCCGAGCCGAAATCGCCGGGCTCGCCGGCATCGGCCCCGGCTCCCCCGGCCCCGCCGGCTCCGGCGCGGTCGAGCATGGTGAGCTGCGAGTTGAAGCCCTGCAGCACCACCTCGGTCGAATAGCGGTCCTGGCCCTGCGGGTCCTGCCATTTGCGGGTCTGCAGCTGGCCCTCGAGATACACCTTGGCGCCCTTCTTGAGATATTGCTCGGCGATCCGGCAAAGCCCCTCGTTGAAGATCACGACCCGATGCCATTCGGTCCGCTCCCGGCGTTCGCCGGTCGCCTTGTCGCGCCAGCTGTCGGACGTCGCCACGCGCAGGTTCGCCACCGGCCTGCCGTCCTGGGTGCGGCGGATTTCCGGATCCGCTCCGAGATTGCCGACCAGGATCACCTTGTTCACGCTACCCGCCATGAGTGTTCTCCAATCCGCCGCTCGTGAAATCCCAAGCTAGTCCGAAGCCCCGCGGCGGCAAGGCTGTTGGGAACGATCCCGGTGGATGTTCCCGTTTCGTTCTTACCATTTCCTTCACCCGCAGGCAAG
>WNEY01007317.1_pt1 | contig 15257 bp, 12 predicted proteins | sample 5400531 | NCBI WGS metagenome assembly WNEY01 (sample SAMN13153338, study PRJNA577476) | soil metagenome | isolation source: 200 cm saprolite under Douglas fir tree site 1 | place: USA:California | collected 2015-04-18
CCCGGTGTCGGAGTCGTTCATGGCGCCGTGACCGCCAACGGCACGCGCGGAATCGCTGTAGAGCGCACGTTCCAAGGAAATAGCTACCAGCTGATCTTCGACCCCGAGACATATGCCTTCATCGGTGAGCGTCAGGTTGCGGTGGGCACGCAGACTCGACTGAAGGTCGGCACCGTCATGGATTCAACGGCCGTCCTCAGTGTGGCCATTGTTGATCATGTTGGGCAACAGCCCGGTCGCCCCGAACACCACAATGATGTGGTTGTCCGGGCGCCGCACCGATCCCCGGGCTAAGCCGGGCCGGGAAGCCGAGGCCACCGCGGCCTGCTCGCCGGCAGACGCTGCGCCCGAGCCGGCGGCGGCTCCGGGAGCGATGGTCGTGGACATGGCTGATGCCCCTTTCTCGGGTCGCGCTGGGCAATGACGGTTAGACCGCGGTGCCGGCCAGGTGGCCGATCAGGTAGGCGATCCCGGCGGCGGCCACGCCGAGCAGCAGCCGCGCAGCCGGGACCGGTCAGGGTCGTACCTGATTTGCGGATCTGAGCGGAATGGCGGTGGCTGTGGTCGCAAGCGCGCAGAGCTCATGCGGCCGCGACAGCGGCGTGTGCCTGGTCGGCGTCGAGGAGCTTGCCGCCGAGCCCGCCGTTCTGGTGCAGGTCACCACCGGGCACCTCGAGCCGCCCCACGTCGCTCACGTTGCCGGCCCTGACCGGGTCGAACCCGGAGACGGTGATGAACCGCTCGATCGCCGCGGCAGCGCGGTCATCGTCGGTGGCGTAGAAAAGCACCGCCCGGCGCGGAGTCCGGTTCGCGCCGTTGGCGAATGAGTCGGCGCCGAGCGTGCCGAACGCCTTGACGTAGTGGGCGCCGGCGGGCAGCATCGCCGCCACCAGTGAGCCCTGGGACTGGCCTTCCGGGATGGTCCGGAAGGGTGTGCCGTCTGCGGTGATGCCGATCGGGTTCGATGGGTCGGCCACGACCTTGCCGTCGAGCAGGTCGGCGTACTCGGTGATGAGCTGCTTCAGCGCGTCGAACCACACCGCGAACACGACGACATCCGCGGCCTCGATCACCTCTTGGACGGTTGCCGCGCTGGCCAGGGGGCCTCCATTCGGCCGTGCGAATCTTCGCGACGGGCCCAGGCTCGCCCCCAGCCAGGTGAGAGATCATCACCGGATCATGGTGATTCGAGGGTCGTCGACGCCGCGTGCGCTGGGCTGATACCGAGCAGACTGTGTCGCCGACGGCAGGGCGTCAGGCGTATACGCCAAGGCATGCCCTAAAGGTAGCTGCGGCAACCGCCCGGCTGATCGACGGGGTGATCTTCTCGGCCGCTCTCGATCGCGCGGCGGCGAGGAAGGTGACGATCATCTCGGCTCCGGTCGCCAGCGGGAAGACGCCGCTGCCGTGCGCCTGGGCAGACCATCCCTGGTCAGCGGCATCGGCTCGCCGTCATCCAGGTGCAGCGCGACCAGCAAGACGTCCAGCTTCTGGCTTGCCAGCGGCTGCCCCGATGGCTCCCGACAGGGGTCCCTTTGACCGTCTACATGTCAGCTGTGGCGGTGAGACGGGACACCGGACTGGCGGGCCTCAGGCAGGCCCAGGTGCTCGGCCAGCCATGGCCCGGTCGCGCTGCCCGGGGCGCGCGCGACGTCTTCCGGTGTCCCGGCCGCGAGGATGTGCCCGCCGTCCGGGCCGCCGCCCGGGCCCATGTCGATGAGGTGGTCGGCGGCGGCGAGCAGGTCCAGGTCGTGATCGATGACGATGATGGTGGCCCCGGCCTCCAGCAGCCGGTCGAACACGCCGGCCAGGGTGGCCACGTCGAGCGGGTGCAGGCCGGTGGACGGCTCGTCGAAGACGTACAGCGCGCCGCGCTGGCTGCTGCGCAGCCGGGAGGCGATCCGCAGCCGCTGCGACTCGCCGCCGGACAGGGATGGGGTGGGCTCGCCGAGCCGCAGGTACCCCAGGCCGACCTCGTCGACGGGCCGCAGCGCCGCGGCGACCGGGGCCCGGTCGGAGAACCGCTCCAGGGCGTCGTGCACGCTGAGGCCGAGCACGTCGGCTATGGTCAGGCCGTCGGTCCGGACGGCCAGGGTGGCGTCGTTGAAGCGGGCGCCGTGGCAGGTCGGGCAGCCGACGGTGATGTCGGGCAGGTACTGGACGTCGAGGTCGATGTGGCCGAGCCCGCGGCAGGTCGGGCACTGGCCCTCGCGGGTGTTGAACGAGAAGTGCCCGGGCTTCCAGCGCCGCCGCCGAGCGTACGCGGACTCGGCGAACACCCGGCGGATCCGGTCGAACGCCCCGGAGTAGGTCGCGGGTGTGGACCGCGCGTTCTGGCCGATCGGCGAGGCGTCGATCTGGACGATCTGGCGGATGCCGCCAAGGTCCAGGCGGCGGACGTGGCCGGGCGGCGCCGACCCGCTCAGCCGCGCCCGCGCGGCCGGGATGAGGCTGTCCAGGACGAGGGCGGTCTTGCCCGCCCCGGACGGCCCGGCCAGCGCGGTCAGCCGGCCCACCGGGAAGGCGGCGGTGAGGTCGTGCAGGTTGTACAGGTCGCCGATCTCGATAGTGATCTGCCCGCCGGGGCCGGCCCGCGCCGGGCGGTCAGACGGCACGGCCGCGGCGCCGGCCAGGAACGGTCCCATGATCGAGCGGGCGTCGGTTTCCAGCTGGCCGGGGGTGCCCTGGGCGATCACCGTGCCGCCGCTGGCGCCAGCGCCGGGGCCGAGTTCGATGACCCAGTCCGCGGAGCGGATGAGCTCCCGCTCGTGCTCCACTACGACCACGGTATTGCCGTTCCCGGCCAGCGCGGTGATCGTCTTGCGCAGCCCGGCGACGTTGGCCGGGTGCAGCCCGACCGACGGCTCGTCCAGCACGTACAGCATGCCGGTGGTGCTGGCCCGTACCGTCGAGGTGAGCTCGATCCGCTGCCGCTCTCCGGTGGACAGCGAGGCGCCGGCCCGGTCGAGGGTCAGGTAGCTGAGGCCGACGTCGAGCAGCGGCGTGAGCCTGCCGTTCAGCTCGGCGAGCAAACCGTTGGTCATCCGGCTAAGCTCGGCGGGCAGCCCGGCGGGCAGGCCGGCCGTGAACCCGCGCAGCTCGCCAAGGCCGAGCGTGCTGATCTCGGCGATGTTGCGGCCGCCGAGCTGTGAGGTCAGCGCCTCGGGCCGCAGCCGGGTGCCGTGGCACACCGAGCAGACGCGGGTGATGAGGAAACGCTGCACCAGGCGGCGGGTGCGCTCGTTGTTGCTGCGCAGCGAGCGTTCCACTGCGGCGGCGGCGTTGTCGTAGTTGACCGACAGCTGCACGGTCCGCCCGGTCCGTTCCGAGCGCAGCGTCACCTGCCGCCGGGCCGGCTCACCGTGCAGCACGATGTCGCGCTCGCGGTCGGTCAGTGACCGGTACGGTACGTCCAGCCGGACCCCGAGCTCGCCCGCCGCATACATCGACAGCCGCCGCCCGCCGGAATTCCACGGCAGCACCGCGCCCTGCTCGATCGTCTTGCCCGGGTCGGGAACCAGGGTGGCGACGTCGACTTCGGACCGCACGCCCAGGCCGTGGCAGGCCGGGCACGCGCCGTAGGAATTGAATGCGAAAAATTCGGCGCTGGGAGGCTCGAAACGCGCGCCGCACACCGGGCAGACGACCTCCATGCCCTGGGTGGCGACCGACGGCCCGACGCGGTGGCCGTTCGGGCACAGGTGCGAGCCCAGCCGCGACATCATCAGGCGCAGCACGTTGAGCACTTCTGACATGGTGCCGACCGTGCTGCGTGGCCCCGGTACCGGCGGCCGCTGCCGCAGCGCCAGCGCGGGCGGCAGGTGGTCGATCCGGTCCACGTCCGGCCGCTGGGCCTGGGTCAGCCGCCGCCGGCTGTAGGTGCTCAGGCTGTCCAGGAACCGCTGCATGCCCTCGGCGTACAGCGTGCCCATAGCCAGCGACGTCTTGCCCGACCCGGACACCCCGACCACCGCCACCGTCTGCCACAGCGGCACATCAACGTCGATGTCCTTCAGGTTGTTGTGCCGGGCCCCGCGCACGCCGATGACCCTGGGCAAGGTTCCCGGCACGGGGATATCATCAGCCGCCATACCAGGCAACTTAAGGCCAGGCGTGAGCGGCTGCTGCGCCAGGACAACCGGTCGGCGGCTCTCCTCCGGCTGCGCGGTGAGCCCCTCATCGCCAGCTATGGTCGCCTCGCTCGCCGTGCGGACCGTGAGCGGCCGCTGCTCCGGCAGCTCCGGCTGGGCCTGTGCACCGTCCGGGCGTTCCGCGCTCCGCGCCGTTGACAGTACGTGCGCCGGCCTGAGGAGGCGCTTGGTCGACAGGGTGGTATCGGAGTTCGCAGGCCATCACGGCCGCGTCATCGTGGTCATCGACGATCTCCACGGGCTGAATTCGCCGGAGGCGCCATTGAGGCAGGCAGTCAGCCCACCAACCAGTCCGCGAGACGTGTTCAACATGCCGCCCGGCTGGGCCTGGCCGCCCCGTCATCGCGGGCCAATTCATGTGGCTCAGTGCCATCAACGAACGTCCAGAACGGCGGTCAGATGACGGGTCACGCCTCAGCCTGTGCCTTTCCCATGGCGTTGCCGAGCGGAAAGGTCTCGGTCAGGCGAGCGATGAAGGACTGGAAGCCGGGTGACAGGTCGCCTAGCTCGACAGCGAACGATAGCGGGGTCACCGAGACGTGACCGGCGCGCAGCGCCCCGATGTCAGTGCCGAGTGACGCGTCGGCCTCAGGAATGATCTCGTCCGGCTCCCCGAACAGGTAGAGCCAGTGCACGTCGCCGTCGCCGGCCCATTCGGGCACGGCCGCTCGTGGGTAGTCACGTCTCCCTGCCCTTGTGAGCACGCTTGTGACACCTTTGCGCGTGGCCGGATAATTGACGCTGAGCACCACGGGCTCGGCAGGACGGGCATGGATCACTGACCGCGCCAGACTGGCGCCGTGCGCGGCCGCGAAGCTGAAGTCATAGGCAAGGCCGGCGCCCTCCAGGTTCTCGTGGTAGTTGACCGAGAAGCTCCCTGTTGGCGTCTGCTGAGACAGGCAGATCGCTGGCGTCCCGAGAATTGCAGCCTCCAGGCCCGCACCTACCGTGCCCGAATAGGTGACGTCGTCGGCCAGGTTCGCGCCATGGTTGATGCCGCTGACCACCAGGTCAGCCGGGGCGGCCAGGCCGCCGAGCAGCCCGACGCGCACGCAGTCCGTCGGCGTACCGTCGCATCGGTAGATCGGGTGCGGGCCGCCCGCAACGCGGGTCACGCCGACGGGCCGAGAGAAGGTGCATTTGCGTGCGAAACCGCTGCAGTCTGCCATGGGAGCGATGGTGATGACGCACTCGCAGGAATCAGCGAGGGCAGCACGGATGGCGAGGATGCCGTCGGCGTCGACTCCGTCGTCATTGGTCAGTAGGACACGCACGGCCTTCTCCGATGGCAGTGGACGCGGCCTGCGGATTCAGGCCAAAGTCCGTCTATCGTTGCGCTATGAGCGCCCGCCATGCTGAGGCTGGCTCTGTAACCAGGGTCGAGAACTCCAGGACCATCCGCGACACGGTCGAGCAGCGCATCCACGAGCTGATCTCCAGTGGCCAGCTGGGCGAGGACGGACGGCTGCCCACCGAGCGCGAGCTCGCCGAGAAATTCGGCGTGAGCCGGACTACCGTGCGGCAAGTTCTCGACCGGCTTGAGCACGAGGGCTCCGTGCACCGCCGCAGGGGGCGCACAGGTGGAACCTTCGTCAATCGCCCGCGGGTCGATATCGACTTCAGCTACCTGGCGGGCATCCCCGCCTACCTGCGTGCCCAGGGCTTCCGGCCAGGAGCACATGTGGTGTCCGCGCGGATGGTACCCGCCGACGACACGGCGGCCAGCGCACTGCGCATTCCGGCGGGCACGCTCGTCTACGAGGTGGTCAGGATCCGGCTGGCCGACGAGGTGCGAATCTCCCTTGAGAACGCGCGGATCCCGGTTTCGCTCGCGCCGGACCTGCTGGCCCAGCCGCTGGATGACAGCATCTATGACCTGCTGGCCGACCGGTACGGTGTGACCTGCGTCAAGGCAGTCGAGCGGATGGTCGCCGTGCTGGCCGATCAGGAGCAGTCCGAGTTGCTTGGCATCAAGGTCGGCGATCCGCTCATGGCGATTGAGCGCGTCGCCTTCGACCTCGACGATCAACCCGTCGAGTACTCGACTGACCTTTTCCGAGGGGACCGGACCACGGTAATCGCGTGGGCGCACGGCGAGGTGAAGGAAGCTCCAGCGGCCAGGGCCCGCGAGTAGTTGCCGCAATTCGGGGACCGCGGATCTCAGGCTCGGATCCGGACGCCGGACGGATCGTATGGAGGCTGCAGCGACACGCTCACGTCGTAGGGCTCGCCGCCGATGGCTAGCTGGTACTTACCCTGGCCAAGCCACTCACGATCAGCCTTACCGCCATCGTGCCGCTCAACGTAACCGAGCAGCACCGCCCGGCCGACGCTGTGGCCGAAAGCGGCTGAGCTGGCGAACCCGGTCGGCTCGTCATCGCGCAGCAGCAGCTCGCCACCCCAGGCGTAGGCCGCCGGATCGGACACAGTAAGGCTAACGAGCCGGCGGGACACGCCCGCTTCCTTGTGCCGCTCCACTACCTCGCGGCCACGGAACGGGATGCCCGTGTGAAGCTTGCATACGAACGAAAGGCCTGCCTCAACTGGCGATGTATCCGGGCCGAGTTCCCGCCCGAACGCCCGGTACCCCTTCTCCAGCCGCAGGGACTCGATGGCGTAATAACCCGCTAGCCTGGTGCTGATCGCATTGCCGGGATCGGTTAGCCGCTCGAACGCGGCAACCGCCATGTCGCTCGGCACGTAAAGCTCCCAGCCCAGCTCGCCGACGTAGGTCAGCCGGGTGGCGCGGACAGTCAGGCCGCCCAGGTCGACGTCGCGGCTGTGACCGAACGGGAACGCAGCGCCGGAGAAGTCATCGCTAGACAGGCCGTTCAGCAGCGCACGGGATTTCGGGCCCATGACGGACAGCACCGCGTAGCAAGAGGTGACATCGAAGAACTCAACGTGCAGCCCAGGCGGAGCGCCCCGGCGGAGCAGGTCGAGATCGTGGATGCCCTGCGCACTGCTGGTCACCAGCAGGTACTCATTCCACCGGATGCGGGTCACTGTCACGTCGGCCTCGTAGCCGCCGCGCTCGTTGAGCAGCCCCGTGTAGACCGTCCGGCCCGGCGGTACCGCGACGTCGTTGGAACACAGGTACTGCAGGGCAGCCTCTGCGTCCGTGCCGCGGACAGCGATCTTGGCGAATGAGGTCTGGTCGAAGATCGCGACCTCGGAGCGGGCGGCCAGGTGCTCGGCGGCACTGTAGCCGAACCAATTCTGCCGCCCCCAGCTGTATTCGGTGACCGGCTTGGTGCCGACTGGGGCGAACCAGTTCACCCGCTCCCAGCCCATCTTCGTGCCGAAGCAGGCGCCCTGGGCGTCCAGCAGGTGATGGATCGGCGACCTGCGCACTCCGCGGGCGCTTTCCGGCTCGCGGTTCGGCCAGGCCATGGCGAAGTGCAGGCCGACGATCTCCTGTACCCGCCGGCGGAGCCAGCGCTTGTTCCCCTGCACGGGCGCGAACCGGCGGACGTCGACGGGGCTGAGGTCCAGGTCGGGCTCGCCGTCGACGATCCACTGGGCCAGCGCGTTGCCTGCCCCGCCCGCGAACGCGATGCCCGAGGAGTTGAATCCGGCCAGCACGAAGTAGTTATCGAGTTCCGGTGCCAGGCCCATGATGAAGTTGTGGTCAGGAGTGAAGCTCTCCGGGCCGTTGTAGAACTTCTTGATGCCTGTGCTCTCCATCGCCGGCACCCGGTGCACGGCGTTGCGCAGGAAGATGTCGATCTGCTGCCAGTCCTCAGGCAGCAGCTGGAACTCGAACGGCTCGGGGATCTCGTCGGAGGCAACCCACGGCTTGGCGTCCGGCTCAAAGCCGCCCATCAGCAGCCCGCCGACCTCCTCCTTGAAATAGGTGTACCCGTCCGGGTCACGCAGCGTCGGTGCGGTCCTGGCCAGCCCATCGATCGCCTCGGTGACGACGTAGTAGTGCTCAGCCGAGTAGAGCGGGATGGTTACCCCGACCTTCTCGCCCATGGCCTTGGCCCACTGCCCGCCGCAGTTCACCACGAACTCGCACTCGATGTCGCCGCGGGTCGTGGCGACCGAGGTGACCCGGCTGCGGTCGACGGTCCAGCCGGTCGCCTTCGTCCGCTCCAAGATCCGCACGCCCCCGTTCCTGGCCCCCCTGGCCAGCGCCTGAGTGAGGTCAGCCGGGTTGGCCTTGGCGTCGTTCGGCAGCCAGACGGCGCCGACCAGGTCCTCGGTGCGCATCAGCGGCCACATGGCGCCTGCTTCGGCCACGGAGATGTCGTGCGCCTCCAGGCCCTGGGCGCGTGCCATGTCGACGGTGCGGCGCAGCTGCACCACGCGATCGGCAGAGGCCGCGACCCACAGTGCACCGCTCTGGTTCCACCCGCTGCCGAGGCCGACTTCGGCCTCCAGGCCCGCGTACAGCTGGCTGCTGTAGAGCATCAGCCTGGTCAACGATGGGTGCGTGCGCAGCTGGCCGACGACGCCGGCCGCGTGCCAGGTCGTGCCGCACGAGAGTTGTCCCTGCTCGAGCAGCACCACATCGGTCCAGCCGAGCTTCGCCAGGTGGTAGGCGACGCTACAGCCGACGGCACCGCCCCCGACGATGACGACCTGGGCCCGCTGCGGGAGGTCATAGGTGGGCATTACTTGGCCTTCCGCCGTCACTGCCTGCGCCCCCGGCCTCCCTTGGCTTATTTGGGCGCACCATATCGATGTCAGCGTAGCTCCGGCACGACGCGTGCGCTAGGCGTAAACAGTGCCGTGATCCTCATGTCTGCCCAGGTCTTGCCAGACCGGAAGCAACTACGTTACAGTGCGCCAAAAGTCTTTCTGATCCGGCAAATGGACCACCCAATCGAGAGAAGGGACGGTTCAGCGGATGGGAACTGTCGAGACCTCAGAGCCGTTCACCACCGCCACCGGAAAGCTCACCCGGGTACTGACTGCGCTCACCAACGGTGCGCTTACCTTCGCTGGCGTAGGCGTATTCGCCGGGCTCTTCTCCCTGTACGGGTTCGCCATCTCCGGCGTCGGAGGTGCCGAGTTCTGGGGCTGGCCGCTGGTCTCGATCAGCGTCGGCGCCATGGTGCTGGTGATCGCCGAGCTGGCGTCCAAGTACCCGTTCGCCGGCAGCATGTACCAGTGGCCGACGATCCTGGCCGGCAAGCGGGTGGGCTGGTGGATGGGCTGGGTCTACGCGGGCGCGCTGTTCCCGCTGATGACCGCCTACTACGCGAGCCTGCCGGTGCTGATACACCCGCTGTTTAACCTGGCGCCCAGCTTCCGCACGGATGAGATCATCATCCTGATCGCAGCAGTGATCGCGGTGCTGTGGAACATCGCGCGGATCGGCGTCCTCGGCCGCATCGCCCAGTGGGCAATGGTTCTAGAGCTGTCCGTCGTCACCGTCGTCTGCCTGCTGATTCCCGCTCTTCATCGGCGCGGGCGTGTTCAACGCCCTCTGGGTCCTTTACACCTTCGAGAACGGCGGCACGCTCGGCGAGGAGACGGTGGACGCGGGCCGCAACGCCCCGCGCGCGGTCATCGGCGCCTACCTGTTCGCGATCGCCTGCGGCTTCCTCTTCCTGCTTTGCCTCACGCCTTCGATCCCGAGCATGAAGGCCGCCATGCTGGGCGGGGTGCCAGCGGAGAACGCCATCACGGCGCACCTGCCCGTTGGCGTATTCAAGCTCTTCCTCGTGGTCGTCTCGATTGGCCTGATCGTCGCCACGAACACCATGTTCACCGGCGCGGTCCGGCATATCTACGGCATGGCCAGAGACGGGCAGATCCCGTTCTCGGCCACGTTCTCCCGGACACTGGCGGACGGCTCGCCGTGGACGGCTGTGCTGCTGATCGGCGCGCTGTCGCTCGTTCCCGTCTTCGTGTTCACCACCAAGACTTCCTCGATCGTTGGCGGCGCCACTGCCGCGATGTACAGCGCGTACTTCCTGATCATGACCGTGACCCTGATCTACCGGTTCCGCGGCTGGCCCAAGGTCAAGGGCTGGTTCTCCCTTGGCCGCTGGGGCGTCCTGATCAACATCGTGGCCGTGATCGGCACCGGCCTGACGGCGCTTGACCTGCTGTGGCCGCGTTCGGCAACGAACCCGACTTACAACCAGATCTCCGGCAGCGCGGGCGGCAATTTCCTCAAGAGCGTGCCGATGGCCTGGCTGATCATCGGCTTGCCGCTACTGATCGGGGTGGTCTTCTATGCCTTCCGGTCAAAGCGGATCCACGACCACCCGCTCGCCATCGACCAGTACGATCCCGAGCCCTGATCGTGGCCAGCGAGACTAGTGGTGACACCAGCGTGGCCAGCGAGACTAGTGGTGACACCAGCGTGGCCAGCGGCGCGAGTGGCGCTGTGACCGGCACCGCTGATCAGCGGTTCGCACGCCAGATGGAGCAAGTCGCCGCGTCGGCCGATGTGCTGCGGGGCCATCGGCTGCAGTGGCGTCAGCTGTTCGGCGGGCTCGCGCACATCACCTACGCAGTCATCACCGATTCTGGCGACCAATATGTGGTCAAGTTCCTCACGCAGGAGATGGACGACTTCGGGCTGATGATCCCGATCGGCGACCTGATTGCCAACACGGTGGCCGCCGGTGAGTCTGGCATCGGCGCGCGGGTGCTCCAGGCGTTGCCTGAGATCCCGTCGATCGTGCTCGAGTATATCGACGGCAGGACGCTCGAGACCCCCGACCTGGCCCGGCCCGACTACATCCCGCGCCTCGGCCGCGCCGTCCGGGACCTGCATACCAACGCGCCGCCGATGCGGAACACCACGGTGATCTGGAAGTTCCTCGACGACTATCTCGCCCTGATCGACAAGCACTCGCTGGCCTGTCCGTCCGGCATCCTGGACTGGCTGCCGACGGTACGCAGGATCGAAGCCGCCCTCGCAGTGAACGCGCTGCCCCTCGTACCGAGCAACAACGACCTGCTGGCCAAGAACGTCATGGATGACGGCCGGATCCGCATCATCGATTACGACTTCAGCGGGATGAACGATCCGATGTTCGACGTCGGCGACCTGGCCATGGAAGGCGACTATGACCCCGAGCAGATCCGGGTGGCCTGTACGGCCTACTTCGGCGCGCACGACCCTGCGCAGTACGCGCGAGCCAGCCTGTTCGGCATCGCGGCCCAGTACACCTGGTCGCTGCTGTTCGTCGGCATGGATGCGCTGCTGAGCGACTCGCCTGCCGAGGGCTTCGACTACTGGCAGGAGGCCTCGTCGCGCTGGGACTGGACCAGGGCCAAGCTGGAGGATCGGGCGCTGGAGTCGCTGATCGCTGCGGCCAGCGCCGGCTCTTATTCCCGATGACCCGCGGAAGCTTATTCGCATCGAAGCACTAGGAGGCACGGTGGACAAGGTCGCGCTGGTGACGGGAGGCAGCAAGGGCATCGGTTACGCCTGTGCCGAGCGGCTTCTCGCGGACGGATTCGCCGTGGCGATCTGCGCCCGGAACGCCGACGAGGTCAGCGCCGCGGCCAGTCGGCTAGGCGGAGCCGACAAGGTACTCGGGCTGCGGTCCGACGTCGGCTCGGTCGAGGACTGCGCCGGGCTGATTCCGGCGGTGCTGGACCACTTCGGCCGCGTTGACGTCCTGGTGAATAACGCGGGCGTCTACAGCCCGGTCCCGTTCCTGGACTTCACCGCCGAGACGTGGGATGCGCTAATGGACATCAATGTCCGCGGCCCGGTGCTGCTCGGCGGCGCGACCGCGCGGGCGATACGAGAGCAGGGCAGCGGTGGCCGGATCGTCAACATCGCCTCCACCAACGGGCAGCTGTCTGAGGCTGAGTTCGCCCATTACAACGCATCCAAGGCAGCACTCATCTCGCTGACCAAGTCCATGTCCGTCGAGTTGGCTCAGTTCGGCATCCTGGTCAACGCGGTGGCACCGGGCTGGGTGCTGACACCGCTGAGCGAGCCGTTTGTCGGTACCCTGACCGAGGACTCACTTGGCAGGATCAGCCCGCTCAAGCGCGTTGGACAAGCGGCAGAGATCGCGGGCGCGGTGTCGTTTCTGTGCGGGAGCGATGCGACCTATGTCACCGGCGTCACCGTGAACGTGGATGGCGGTCTGACAGCCATGCACCCGGCCATCTGATTGCTGTAACCCCGGGCTCTGGCCTCGTTGCCAGCCTGCGAACCGACCGCTAGGACGCGACCGGCATCGGATAATAGGTCTCGTAGACAGCCTGCGCCTCGCGGCGGGCGTCCTCCCAGGACCAGGTTCTCGGAACAAACCGGTCCGGGCTCAGGGACCGCACGTACGGGGAGGGGTCGCTGGTCAGGCTCTCGACCAGGTGCATAGCGAGCCCGGCCGAGCCGGATACGCCGTGCGCGTTGCAGCCTGCGGCGAGCGCCAGGCCGCGGATGGCGCTCACCGGGCCGACGATGAACCGCCCGTCAGGGCTGAACGCGGGCCAGCCCTGGAAGGTGGAAGCGATACCAGCCTCCGCCACTGTCGGCGCGAAGGCGGTCAGGCTCTCGGCGAAGCCGCCGAGCACGTCCCAGTCGGGCCGCGCGGCTAGCCTGGACGTCACAGTCACCTCGCGCGGATCGATGCTGGTGCCCTTGCTTTCGAAGCCGCCGCAGAGTACGCGGTCACTCTCGCCCCGCGCGTATACCTGGACCTCGGGGATGCGCAGGCAGGGCAGGTTCGCGTGCCAGCCTGGCACCGGCTCAGTGACGAAGTACTCGTGCAGCACGGGGACGATCGGCAAATCAAGGCCCGCCAGCCGGGCCAGCGCGGCAGACCAGGGCCCGGACGCGATGATCAGCTGGTCCGTCCGGTAGCTGCCTGCCTCGGTCGAGACCGACTCGATGACGCCGCCGCGCACTCCGATGCCAGTCACAGCAGCGTGTATGGCCAGGGTGACGCCAAGGTCCCTGGCGGCGCTGACGTAGGCATTGACCAGGCTGTTGGGCTGAAGATACCCGTCGGTAGGCGACCACAACGCCGCTTTGACCGACTCGGTGCGCGCAAGCACGGGGTAAACATCGTGCAGCTGCGCGTCGGTCAGGAACTCGACCGGCAGGCCAGTGATCTCGGCTGTCTCCGCGATCTGCCTGAGTTCCCTGACGGAGGTGTCGGAGAGAGCGAGCCGGACCGCACCGCATTCGCGGTAGTCCATCGTGTAGCCGGTCTCTCGCTCGAAGTTGCGGTAGATCTCGGCCGCCGCCATGGTCAGCCGGGCGCGCTCGACTGTCGGTCTGGCCTGCCCGACGAACCCCGCAGCCTGGCTGCTTGTTGCCTCACACAGGCCCCGGCCCTCGAGCAGCTGGACGTCGTGCCGGCCATCGCGGGCAAGGAAGTAGGCAACCGCGGCGCCCACCGCGCCGCCTCCGACAACGGTGATCTCAGCGTCGCGAGGGCCGGACACCTGCCGTCAGCCCTTGCCTATGCGGAGCAATCAGATCGCCTCATCCGCGAGTGAATTGGTATGCCCAAATTATAGTCGAGGTTTTCTTCGACGCCAATAGCCAGGGCCGGCCCTGCCTCGGACGAACCAGCGGTACCTCAGCCGAAGCGACTCAGGTACGGCTCGGCGATCGCACACGTCTCGGCGTTATAGCCGCTCGCGCGCATCTGCGCGGCCAGCTCGGTGTCATGACGCAGCCCCGCATAGGCCGTCAGCATCAGCCGCCGCAGCATGAGGAATGTGTCGATCTCCTCTTCATCCTCGGCGGACAGGTGCTCAACCTGCCGGTAGCCATCAACCCAGAGCGCGATTAGCTCGCGGACGTCGGCGCGGCCTTCGTTGAAAGTGAGCGCGCAGGCCAGGTCATACAGGTACCAGCTCAGGCCGCAGTCCTCGAAGTCGATGACAGTGATGCGATCGCCGTCGACGAGCAGGTTCGCCAGCCGCAGGTCGGCATGCACTAGCCCGAATCGCTCAGATCCCTCGCCAAACCTGCGCAGGCGCACCGTGACCAGCTTGGCCAGGCGATCCAGCTGACGCAGCTCTTCAGCGTCGGCCACACTCGACTGCCACAGTCCCCAGTGCGGCCGGTCGCCAAGCGTCGTGCTCACATCCCATCGCGGACGCCGGAACCAGGATGGCTGGGTCCACGACCGGGCGTGCTGATGCAGCCGCGCCGTGATGGCACCGAGCTGGGGGAACCATGCGGCCAGCTCGTCCTCGGCGGGCTCGTGCCCAGGGGCGCAGCTGAACATCACGCAGTAGCAGGGATCGAGCGGCGTATCACGAGTCAGCTCAAGCACCTGGCTGCCCCTGGTCGTCGGGATGACGCCGGGCACCAGCGATTCCGAGTCCTCCCGGATGGCCGCCATCCAGGCGAGCTCTGACATGATCTCCGCGGGCGAGCGGCCGCCGGGCCGGTAGATGCGCAGCACGGCCGGAGCTGCGGTGCGGGCCTCTACCCGGTAGGTCCAGTTCTCGGTTAGCGGATACAGGTACAGCCTGCAGTCAGGCGACATGCCGTACCGAATGCAGGCGACCCTGGCCAGCTCGGTCATGTCGGCAACCCGAGCCGCACCCAGCTTCTCTGGAGGAGTTAGCGCCGGCGTGCTCACGGCAACTCGGCTAGGACAAGAACCGCCATTGCTACCTCTGATCCGGGCGTAAAGAGTGGGTTCCCCGCGACGCAGATCCAAGGTTAATTTGGTTGACCTTTAATCGCAACGGCACCGCGTGGGGTCGCCGAGTCCGGGCGGCGGCGCCGTCGTATCCGCAAAGAGAAGCCTGACTGAGAATCCAAGGGACGCGTTGACGCTGGGACGTGGCGTCGAGAGATTCCCACGGGTCTCTTCGCCACCAGGACCGGCGCGCCCCTGCACACGGCTAACGTCTGGATTGCCAGGCCGCATCCGCATATGCTCAGGCACACCTACGTCTCTACCAGTTTGGATGCCGCGGTAGACCTGCGGGGCGTCCAGATCGCCGCCCGCCACGCCGACCCCCGCACCACGATGCGCCAGAGCGGGCCCGCAAGGACCTCGACCGCCACTCCAACTACACCCTCGCCGCCTGCATGACCTCAGGCACCTGACCAGCCGGGTGCCTCGCCGGTCACTAAGGCATTTGCGCTGCACCGGCTTCGCCGTCTTCGAGTCCCTGCGCGGTGCTTGACTGCTGGCCTGGCTATGG
>WNEY01001838.1_pt1 | contig 15254 bp, 8 predicted proteins | sample 5400531 | NCBI WGS metagenome assembly WNEY01 (sample SAMN13153338, study PRJNA577476) | soil metagenome | isolation source: 200 cm saprolite under Douglas fir tree site 1 | place: USA:California | collected 2015-04-18
ACAGTCTGTGCTATCGTCGGCTCGTTCAACGCAATCGCCTCCGTGTGGGGAAACGCCGTCTAGTCAACAGCGTAGTACTCACTCGGAGGCGTTTGTGTTTCAGTGAAACTCGCTCACTCGTGAATTATTCAGGCTAAGGGACGGTCTCGAGACCGTCCCTTACAAGCGTTGATTCAGGAACTCAGAGCTGAGCCTTGAGAGTTGCTCCTGGTTCAGAAGGTCATCTGCAGTCCCGCGGCAAACAAACGTCCTTGCAGAATCGCCGTCGGGCGATCGAGAGACACCCCATACGTCTCCACCGCGTTGAGAACCGAACTGGAATTCACGATGTTGAAGATGTCGAGCTGTCCCTGCAGATGGACGTTTCCAACCTGGAACTTCTTCGCGAGCCGGACGTCGATCTGATTCCATCGGTCGAGGTACTTGGTGCCCGGCTTGATCAAGGGCACCGTCACGCTCGTCTGCACCAGGCTCGGCACGACGGTTCGATCGACGACATAGTTCGCGTTGAGCGACGTGTCGATGACGCGGCTGATCGCCGGATCGTAGGTGGCGTCCTGGCGCGCGGTCCCGCCCGGCTGGCCCGGATAGCCCTGCCAGTTGCCGCTGATCTGCACCCCATACGGCAGCGGGTACGAACCCGATATTTTGAACTGCGTGAGGTACGGCATACCCAGGTCGCGCTGATCGCAGTACCGAAGGCTGTTCGGATCGTCGACGTCGCAGTTGGCCGTGAGCTGGCGGCCGATGCTCGTGCCGCCGAAGATGTTGGCGCGGCCGACCCGGGCGGTGAACCCGACGTCGTATCCGTTGTACCAGCGCTTGTTGATGTCGGAATTCTTGTCGATCTGGCTGACCTGCCCGAGCTTTGAGCGGTTGAGGTTATAGATGGGAATCATCTCCGACGGGTCCCACACGCCGCCACACGCTGGCACTGTTGAACCCGTCAGGTTGCACGGGTTCGGGATCATGACCACGGTGTAGTCGTCGAACGTGGTCAGCACGTTGTCGGTCCAGAACAGCTGACTGAAGTCTCTCCGCACCCAGTTGAACGACAGCGAGACGCCGGTCACGATCTCGCGCTGGATCCCGATGCTGTACTCCCACTGGTACGGCCGCTTGATGTTCTGGTCGGCGACTCGATTCAGGACCCCGGTCGTGTTGAACGGCGTGACGACCGGCCCGATCTCGTTGTTCTGGGCGATGTCGTCGCCGTTCAGATCCGTCCAGGTCCGGCGGTCGGTTTCCTGCCGCAGGGGGTTGTACACCTGAGCGAAGCCGACGGTCGAGAACGCGCGCATGTACTTACCCGCGTGAGCTTTCAGCGCCGTTTTGCCGTCGCCCGAGACGTCGTAGACGCCGCCGATCCGCGGCGCCACGTCCTTCCAGTTCGGCAGGTTCTCGATGGGGCCATACTCGCGCATCGGCACGAACCGGCCGGCGGGCGAAACCTCTTTCGGGATGTACGTGTTGAACAGCTCGACTCGCAGCCCGGGATTCAACGTCAGTCGTTCGAACGTCCAGGAGTCCTGCAGATAGAGACCGAGGTCGTACTTGATGTTCTCCTGCGACCACTGCGGCGTGTTGTAGACGATGACCGACACCGGGGTGCGAACGCCATTCGTCGTCCGATACTCCTGGACGAGGTCCACGCCGGTCTGGAGCGATCGCTGGTGGCGGTTTCCTCCCTGTCCGAGCTGCACGCCGCCCTTGAAGGCGTGAGTGCCCGTCACATATGACACCGCGCCGGTGTAGGTGTAGCGATCGGGCGCCCTGAAGTAGAACGGACCGTCAGGCGCGGTCCAGCGCTCGGTGGTCCCGCGGTCCACTCGGGGAATGTCGAGAGGGCCGACGCTCGCCTGCGCTTCGTTGGTCGAGTAAGTCTCGTCGTTTTCTGAAAAGCCCGCTTCGATGAGCAGCTTGCTGCTCAGCGTGCCGGTGTACTTGCCCTGCGTCGTGAAATACCGTTTGGGGCTCCGGATGCCGCACGCCTCTTCGGCGTACAGCGCCGGGCACTCGTGTCCGCGGAACTTGACGATGCGATCCAGATAGGCGGAGAACTTGTGCTTCTGCGCCATCTGCCACGTCAGCCGCACGACGCCGCTCTTGATGATGTTGTCATCGACGGTCGGCTTCAGCTCGCGGCCATTCAGCCCGTTCGCCGGTATGTACGTCTTGTGCGTCGGATCGAGGTTGTAAAAAGAATCGGTGATGCTCTGGTCGACGCCCCAGCGCCGGAACGAGCTGAAGAACCACAGGCGGTTCTTCTTGATGGGTCCGCCGAAACCCGGGTTGAAGTCCTGAATGCGCTCGACCCTGTTCGGCGCCTGGAGTCCTTGTTGCCGGAGCGCGTCGGTAAAGTTGTTGCTCTGCCAACTGCCCGGCGTGCGTGACAGGAACAGCGATCCCTTGAACGCATTGCCGCCTTCTTTGGGAATCATGTTCAGGCGCACGCCCGACGCCTGCACTTCGGCGGTCAAGGCGCTGGTCTGGTAGCTCATCTCCTGGAACATGCCGTCGTTGAAATAGTTCTGGATCGCGCCGTCGCCTTCGATCCCGTTGACGCTCATCCCGTCCACCTGGATGACGTTGTCGCGCCGGTCGGAGCCATGCACCGCCATGTAGGTCTGCTGCATCCCGGCCGTGCCGCCCACGTCCGGCGCGCTCAGGGAGATGCCGGTCAGCGTCGATCCCACGGCCCAGATGTTCCGCCCCGTCGGCAGCGCATCGAGCAGATCGCGCGACAGGACCTGTTGCTGCGTCGCGCTCTTCACGTCGACGACCGGTGACGCGCCGGTCACGGTGACTGTCTCTTCGATCGCGCCCACCTTCAGATCCGCGTTGACCGTCGCCGTGAAGCCCGCCGGAAGCTCGATGCCTGCGCGCCTGACCACATTGAAACCAGCCAGCGTGAACGTCACCGTATACTCGCCCGGCCGGAGATCGATAATTCGAAAGAGCCCCGCCACGTCGGTGGTCACCGTCCTCACCTTCTCGATCAGGGCCGGACTGCTCGCTTCCACCGTGACACCCGGCAGCACCGCGCCCGTCGCGTCTTTCACGACGCCCGCGATGGCGCTCTGCGCGTCGGCCCGGTCGGGCAATAACGCCAGCATGGCCAACCCTGCCAGCACGACCACTGCCACTCTCCTGCTGACCATAATCGCCTCCCAAAGAGGACCGCAAAACGACCGTGAGTGTGATTCGCCGCGTATTGCAGTCGAATCGGAACCAGGATCAGGGCGACAAGCGCACGGTGATGATGATGACGATCGGGCTCGGCTCGCGCTCTATGGAGAACAGCGGATCGCAACGCACATGCGATGTGTAAGATTTTGCGAAAAGGCTACGCCCGCCGATGGTGTAAGTCAACGCCCGGGAGGTGCGGATCGTTGAGATCTCACGGCAATTCCCGGCCGCTCTACGGAAATCTGGATTGATGCAGAGCTACTGTCGGCCGCGCCTTCGCGCTATCTCGCCAGGGCGCTCACCATGAAGGCACGTAACGAAGCTTCGCCTGAGACGAGTAAAGAAAGCGGTCGCGACGCGAATCTTCGTTACTAGGCGGCCGCTCCGCGGCCGCAGCTAAGACAGCTTCTAAAGCCGACCCGACGAAAACTTGCTTCATTTACACCAACATTGGCTGTAGAAGATGTCTAGGCGCGCGAAGCTCACGACGAAGAAAAACGATCGTCCTCGGTGTCTTGGTGTCTCTGTGTCTCTGTGGTTGAAACCGCGGAGAGCAAAGCGTGACGCCTACGGTTTTTCGTACGTGAATGCCTCGAGCCAGCCCATGTCCCAGTCGGTCCCGCGCGGCGGCGGGGAGGACGGCGGCTCGGCCGCGAGGCCGGCGGGCGAGGGCAACGCGGTGAGGAACGTGCGCCGAGACGTCATCGCGCAATGGTAATAGAATTTGGTTCGTGAGAGCTGCCTTCTGGCCGGCCGCGGCTTTCGTCGCCATGACTGCCCTCGCCTGCTCCCGCGGCAAGTCATCGGGCCCGCTGATTCCGGCGAGCACCACGATGGTGACCGCGTGGCAGATCCCGCTGGATCCGCTCAACGATCCATCGCTCACCGATCCGAAGCTCTCCGAGCCGATCAAATGGGGCTATCGCATTTTCGTCGACACCCCGCGTGAAGCGCCGCGGTTTACGGGCGGCAAGGTGGCCTGCATCAACTGCCACCTGAACGCGGGCCAGCGGGAGCGCTCGCTGCCGCTCGTCGGCGTCGCCGGGATGTTTCCGGAATACAACAACCGCGCGGCGCGCCTCATCACGCTCGCCGATCGCGTCGTGGATTGCTTTCTCCGCAGCGAGAACGCGACTGGACGCGATGCCGAAGCGCTGCCGTCGCCCACGTCCAAAGAGGTGCTCGCCGTCAGCGCGTACTTGTCCTGGCTGTCGCGCGGCTACGCAGTGGGCACGAACCCGTCGTGGCGCGGAAGAAACGCGATCGCAGCCGACAAGCTCATTCCCGTCGACAAGCTCGACATGCGTGCGGGCGAAGCGATCTACGCGGAGCGGTGCACGTCGTGCCACGGCGCTGACGGGCAGGGCGTGCAGATCGGCGACAAGAAGGCCGGCCCGCTGTGGGGCGTTGATTCGTGGAACGATGGCGCCGGCGCGGCGCGCGTGTATACGCTTGCGGGCATCATCCGCTACGCGATGCCGTATCTGAACCCGGGGAGCCTGACCGACGAAGAGGCGCAGCAGGTGGCCGCGTTCATCACCTCCAAGCCGCGGCCCGCGTTTCCGTTCAAGGATCGCGATTACCCCGGGTCGAAGGTGCCTGCCGACGCCGTGTATTACCGAGCGACGGCGGTTCGCGACGCGGCGACAGAGACGGCGAATCCATCGGGCGATCGGTGATCGGGTGATCGGCGATAACCGGGCGCCGCGCAACGTTGAAAGGCGCCGTACTCTTCGCGAATCCCGAATCCCGAATCCCTTATACTGAACTGCGGTGCGAACAGCCATCGTCGCCACGATCGTCGCCGCCGCCCTCGCGTCGAGCGCCGACGCGCAATTTCAGCGGCGCGGCGGCCGCTTCGGGTTCGGGCCGCGGATCCCCGAGAATCCGCAATACGACGGCGCCTTCATGTTCTGCCGGATCATGTTCCGCAACGCGTCGAACGGCGACGGCGGCGGCTGGGGGGTCGACTACCCGAAGGCGGATCAAAACCTGTCCTACCGCCTCTCCGAGCTCACGACGACATCGGTCAGCCGCAACCCGGTCGGCGACTTCAACCACGCCGTCATCCGGCTCACCGACGAAGCGTTCCTGTCGCACTGCCCGTTCATCATGATGACCGAGCCCGGCGGCGCGTTCCTGGACGATGACGAGGCGGCGTCGCTCCGACTGTATCTGCAGAAGGGCGGGTTCCTCTGGGCCGATGACTTCTGGGGCGAGTACGCCTGGGAGCACTGGTTGAACGAGATCCGCAAGGCGCTGCCGTCCAGCGACTACCCGCTCATGGACGTGCCGCTCGAGCATCCGCTCTTTCACACCCTCTACGACGTGCACGAGATCCCGCAGATCCCGTCCATCGGCTTCTGGTACGGCAGCGGCTTCAACACCTCCGAACGCGGGCGCGACAGCGCCGTCCCGCACGTGAGGGCGATCAGCGATCGGGATGGGCACATGCTGGTGGTGATGACCCACAACACCGATTTCGGCGACGCGTTCGAGCGCGAAGGCGAGAGCCACGAATACTTCGAGCACTTCGCGGGCCCGGGATACGCGTTCGGCATCGACACGCTGGTCTATGCGATGACGCATTAGCAGATCGGCTCGCCTGAAAGGCTCGCCTCCGTGAAATCCGGACTCACCGCACGATGCGGAGGCCGGTCGGCGCGGAGGGCGCGGCAGCCGGCCCGATCAGCTTCAGCACTCTGCCGTTGGAGTAGCTCACCAGATACAGCTCGCCGTCGGCGTCCACACCGAACGAGCTCACATTGCCCACCTGCGACGGACCGCCGAGCTCCGAAGTGTGCTCCACCAGATCCGAGGCCTGCGCCTCGCCGGTCAACGGGTTGACGGTCAGCTCGATCGACCACAGGCGAGCGGTGATGAAATCCGCAAAGAAGTACCGGCCGCGATGCGACGCCGGCAGCGCGCTGCCGCGGTAGACGTACCCGCCGGTGATCGAGGCGCCGACATTGTGGCCATAGTCGTAGATCGGCTCGACGAGGGGACCGAATGCGGCGGGCCGCGACCGATCGTAATCGTGCGCGCCCTCGCGCAGGCGCCAGCCGTAGTTCCGGCCGCCGCGGCCGCGTGGCTCGTAGTCGACCTCTTCCCACAGGTTCTGGCCGACGTCGCCCATGATCAGCGCGCCGGTGCCGCCGCGCGCCGGATCGTCGAAGAAGTAGCGCCACGGATTCCGCAGCCCGAAGCTCCAGATTTCCGGCCGCGCCGCCACGGGGACGCCGCCCACGAACGGGTTGTCCGCCGGCACCTGGTAGCCGGTTGGGTGGCCGTCCGGCACACTGACATCGATGCGCAGCATTTTTCCGAGCAGCTCCGCCGGATTCTGCGCGCGGTGCGCGGGGTCGCCGCCCGACCCGCCATCGCCCAGGCCGATGTAGAGATAGCCATCGGGACCGAAGAGCAGATGACCGCCGTTGTGGTTGGCAAACGGCTGCGCGATGAACGCCGGTCCGCCGGCGCCGCCCCACCGCAGATCGAAGCGCGACGCTGGATCCGCAATCACGGGATCGGTCGATCGCCGGAACCGCGCGACGACGGTATCGCCCGACCGGTTCGTGAAGTTGACGTAGAAACGTCCGCCGACGGCCGCGCCGTCCGGCTGAAAGACGAGGCCGAGCAGCCCCTGCTCTCCGCCAGCCACAATCGCCGCGGAGAGATCGATGAAGTCCTGCGGAAGCACGGTGGCGCCGCGCAGGACGCGGATGCGGCCGCCCTGCTGCACGACGAACTGCGTCGCGCGGTCCGTCGGATCCTGAACCAACGCCAGCGGCAAGGTGAGACCCGACGCTTGAGTGCGCAACCTCAGCTGCGCATGGGCGACGCTGCCGACGCCGACGAGCGCCACCACGACGGCGGTCCACATCACGCGCGTCAGTCGTTTTCGCAACAGTCGCACCTCCCGCACGTCGCACCTCGCACGTCGCACCTCGCACGTCGCACCTCGCACGTCGCACCTCGCACCTCGCACCTCGCCTCTAGCCCCAAGCCCCTGCGAAAGTTATCCTAATGTACGTGCGACGGCTCTGGATCGCCATCAGCGTCATCACCCTCTTCGCGTGCGGCAGCACGCCCGCGCCTCCTGCCCCGCCCGGTGTCGATCCGGGAGCGAGCCAGACCATCACCGGCACGGAGCGCATCGGCTGGGATCAGCAGGCGGGCGACGCCGTCGAGCTCGCCACGATTCGTTACGCGATCTATGTCGACGGAGCGCGATCGGAGGTCGAGGGCGCTTCGTGCGCGACGACCGCCGGGTCCACGGGCTTTTCGTGCACGGCGCGCCTGCCGACGTTAACGGCCGGTGCACACACGCTGCAGCTCGCGTCATTCGTCAACGACGGCGGCGTCCTCGAAAGCGCCCGGTCGCCGTCACTGCGCGTCACCGTCGTCCCCGCGATCGTACCGGCTCCAGCCACGCCATCGTTCACGACCACTGCGGTCGTCACGAGCGATGGCGTTCGCATGCGCGCCGAGCCGCTCGCGGACGGGGTCGTCGCACCCACCGATCTCGCATTCGCGCCGGATGGCCGCCTGTTCGTCGCCGAGCGGGCCGGCAGCGTCCGCGTCATCCGTGATGGTCGCCTGCGTCCGGAGCCGGCGATCTCGCTGGCGGACACGTTCGGCGCAGACGTTCACCTGCTCGGGCTCGCGTTCGATCCGCAATTCGAGCGCACCCGATTCGTGTTCGCGATCCTCGCGGCGCCGGCCCGCTCGGGTGAGCCGATGTTCTCTCTCGCGCGCTTCCGCGAGGTGGCGGACACGCTCGGCGATGCCGTCGTGCTGCTCGACGGCATCCGCGCGTCCTCGAGGCCGGCCGCCGCCCTCCGCTTCGGACCTGACGGCAAGCTCTACGCCGCGTTCGACGATGGGGCCGACCCACGGCGGCGTGGGGATGCCGCGTCGCTGAACGCGAAGGTGTTGCGGCTCAACCCCGACGGCACGACGCCGTCCGATCAGGCGCGAGGAACGCCGGTGTATGCCGAAGGCGTCGAGTCGCCCGCCGGCCTGGCCTGGGATCGGTCTTCTGGCGCGCTGTGGATCGCGGACCGACGTGACGCGGCTTCGTCGCAGTTGCGGGCGATCGTGCCGCAGGCCGGCGCGCGCGCGACCGAACAGCGCGGCATCGTCCGGGGTGCGTACGCGCTGCCGCCGGCGACGCCGCCGTCCTCGCTCGCGTTCTATGGCGGAGATCTGATGCCGGCCTTCAAGGGCAGTCTGCTGGTCGCCTCCGAGGACGGCCGCCATCTGCTGCGTGTGCGGTTCGACGCGGCGCGAACCATGACGCCCACGGCGACCGAACGCCTGCTGCAGGATCGCGCGGGCGGCCTGCGCGCTGTGACGGTCGGACCCGATGGCGCGATTTATTTCGGGACGGCGCGGACAATCGGGCGCCTGACAGCAGACCGGCCCTGAACTCAGACCTTCCCGGTCCGGTGACGGCATCGGACGGTTCGCCGCCCAATCGCCGTCACCGACCTGATCGAACGACTACCGCGGCATTTCGCCGGAGAGGCGCTGCTTCAACGGCGACGGCGCGAGGAGCGGCTCGAATGTCAGACGTTCCGTCGTATTGAAAGGGGAGATCCCGGTCGTATGATTGAACGTCGTGATGAGCCGGCCCGATCCCCTTCCGCCGGCGTCAGCCTGGTTGGCCGTGAAGGATCCCGTGAATCGCGAGATCGCGCCGCCATTGTTCACGACCACGGCGTACGTTGTCGTGCCCGTCACGTTGCAGGCGGACCAGTAGTCGACTCTTACCGTGTAGGTCCCATTCGGCGCGCTCCCTGTCCAGCGGATGTTCTCGTTGTTCTTGTTGTCGAGCGCGCAGCCGGCATTCGAGTCCACGTCGAGCGTGCCGCCGCTGGCTACTGAAAGATTGTTCCAGTAGACTTCATTGCTGGCCGGATCGATCACATGCAGGTCGACGTCGCTCGCCGTGTCCCACGTCACGCCGACCTGAACGCCGCCGGTTTGCCCGACGATCGTCTTCGTCGAGGTCACCGTCGCGCCCACCGCACCCCCCGCGTTCGCGACCGCGTAGGCCAGCGTGAACCTCGACCCCGTCGAAATCGATCCAAGACTCGACAGCACCAGCACAGTTGTCACCGGAGCCGGCAGCCGCAGCAGGAAGTAGCCGCTCGCCGCGTCAAGCGGGCCGATGCGATTGGGGGAAAGGCTGAACGGGGCGATGCCCGAGGTGTTCGTGACCGACACGTAGACCGATTGAAACGGCGTGCCCGACTGCAGCTGCGTGAGATCGGTCCCATTGGGGATCGCGGAAGAGCTCGTGCTCGCGGTGATCGTCGGGCCGCCGCTGGCTACGGGCGGCGTGCCCGACTGCTGCGACGCAGCGGTGCCGTCGGACGCCGTTACGCCGGTCACGAAGTTGGTCACCGGCGGCAAGGTTGGCGTCGGTGTCGGCGTCGGGGTCGGATTGCTTGGCGTGCTCGAGCTGCAGCGCGCAACAATCAGCCCCGCCGCCATCACCGCCGCGAACCGCGCCGTTTTATTCAATCGCATGTCCTGCTACTCCTCACGCTGGGGGGATCCTGTTTTCCGTCACCGAGTCGATGAACGCGCCGCCGGGCGCGCCGGAGGCGCGTCGTCGACGGTCCACACCTGCTCGCCGCGCAGGAACAACCGCCGAATCTCCTCGAGGTTGAACGGCCGGCTGCCCCGCCGGCCGAACACCGCCACCTGATTGCCGCTCTCGTCGACGGCGCGATCGCGGTCGAGGCCCTTCGCAATGGAGACCGCCGGCGCGCTCGTTTTGTAAGTAGCGACCAATTCGGGTGTGGGACGCGGGCTGAAGCCCAGCGCGCCGGCCGTGCGGTTCCCGGAGACGAGCTGCACGACGCGCAGACCGTTCCGGCCGTCGGCCACATAGGCGAAAACGCTGGCGTTGGTCATTGCGACCTTGACGTCGCGTGCGTCGTTGATCGTCCCGGCCGCATCGAACACCTGATCGACGCGCGGCTGTTCCGGTCTCTCGACGTTGACGATCGTCAGGCCTTTCGATCCGCTCGCGACATACGCGTAGGTGCGTGCGACGTAGAGCCCGTTCGCCGAATCGATCCGCACCGTGGCCCCCTGCACCAGACGCGGACGTGTGGGCATCGTCACGTCCACGACCTTCAGGCCGTCAGCATCCGTGATGAACGCATACCTGAACTGTACTGCAATCGAGCGGGGATCACGGACCGCCGGCGCGGCCACCTGTCCAGCTAGCTTCGGCGCAACGGGGTCGCTGACGTCGACGATGACGAGGCCGCGCGCGCAGACGACGTACGCGTAGTTGCCCGCGATGGTCAGGCTCACCGCACCGTTCAGCAATCCGCCGGGGTTGAACCCGGCGGCGCGCTTCAGGAAATTGTTCGTCGGGTTGCCGTCCAAAAGCGGCGCGGCAGTGGACACGACGAGCCCCTCTTCGCGATCGGTGATGTAGATGTAGCCGTAGACCTTCGCGATCGGCTGCTCCTGATTCTCCGCCGCGTGGGTCCGCAGCGGATCCACGGCGACCGTCGCCGGCGCGGCGACCGCCGTCGCGAAGCGTGTCTTGACGTTGGTGTCCTGGCCGAGCGGTGACACGGGAGCGGTCACGATCTTCTCGGAGAAGCCCTTCTGATTCACCTGCGCGATGTCGAAGATGCGAAAGCCGCCCGCGCCATCGGCGATGTAGAGATACTCGCCGCGCGCCTGCACGCCGAGCGCCTCGTTCGAGCCGTGATGGATCGCCTGCTTCAGCATGCGCCCGCTCTTCTCGTGCGCGGCGAACTCGTCGGGATACGCCAGCTTGTGCAGGTCGCTACCGATCACGGCCTGCGGCTCCTCGCGTTCGGTGACGGCCACCGCCTCGATGCCGCCTTTGCCGGTCGCGACGTAGACGAAGCGGCCCATGAAGTTCACGAAGTTCGTGCCCTGCAGCACGAGCTGGGCCATCGCGGCATTGTTGTCGCCGGCCGCCGACACGTGGCAGTCGGTGCACGTCTTGGTTTCCTTGCCCCGCACGGTGTGCGGCACGTGGGTGTTGAACGCCTGCCCCGAGTACCCTTCGGCCGACACGGTCTGCTGCTGGAAGTAGACCTTCTGCCGATTGATGTCCTCCGAGCTGACGACGACGGCGCTCGAGGAGCGGACCGGCGCGATGCGGTTGCCCGTGACCGAGCCGTCGATCCCGAGCATGAACACATCGTCGCGGAGGACCTGGAAGTTGTAGGACGTCCAGTTCCTTGTCGGTATGCCCTCGTTGTGGAGCATGTCGCGCTTCTGGTTCGCCGATTGGGAGAGGTGGCAGCCGAAGCAGCTCGTCACCCATGACGAGTGGCAGGTGTAGCAGGTCATGCGGCTGTCGGCGTGCGCGAGCTGATCGCCCCCGGGTGCGCCCCAGGAGCGGTCTTTCTGCACCAGCTTCGCCCAGGCGGATTTCACGTTGTAGCGCGGGTTCCCTGCCGTGACCGAGTCGATCACCTGTGGGATCTGCCACTGCAGACCTTTGGTGACCATCGATCGCTGCAGCACGACCGTGCGTGCGCCGCGCGCCGGGACGAATCGCGGATCGCCGAACGGCGTCTCCAGATCGGCGAGGCTGGTGCCGCCCTCCTCCGTGCCGCGATTGAGCGCCGCGGTGCCGGACGTGCGCAGCGTCGCGCGCGCGCTGACGGTGCCGTGACAGTCGACGCAATCGATCTCGACCGCGTTGCGCGTCTCGCCGTACAGCTTGCCGTTGCCGTGACTGTCCTGCCGGAAGTGACAGTCGATGCACTGCATCCCCCGTTCGAGGTGGATGTCCTTCAAATGCACCGGCAGACCGGGACGCACCGGCGACCGATCCGGCGCCGCCGGGCGATTCGGGACGGTCGCATCCTCGGCGACGAGCGCCGGCAGATTCTTGTAGTTGAACGCTTCGCCGAGCGCCTGCGCGCTCGTGTTCGTGACCGGCCTGCCGTCCGCATCGATCAGGTTGCCGGCCCGGTCGCGCTTGAACACGGCGCGGAACAGCCAGCCATGTCCGTGAAAGTCCGCGAACTGCGTGTTTTTCAGCGTCGCGTTGAACTCGGGGCTGCCGGTCCTCTGCAGGAATTGCGGGTCACCCCACAGCCCGCGCAGCGCGCTGCCCTCCGGATTGCGGTTTTCCAGCTCGGCTCGCTCGCGCGCCGAAAGGTTCCGCGGCGTGGCCGGGTACATCTTGTCGCCGTCGATCTCGTTGTCCCACCAGGTGAGACCGAGGTAGGTCGCGACCATGTTCGTGCCAGGGTGCATGTGGCAGACCATGCACTGGCTGGTGGGGATCGCGTTCGTGAAAACGTGCGAGATCGGATGACCCGATTCGTCCTTCGGGATCATCGGATCGGCCGTCTGCGTGCGCCCTTCGTTCCCGGCCGACGCATACCCGGCGGATGTGACCGGCGAGCGATCGTTGGCGTAGACGGCGTGACACGACGTGCACCCGCTCGAGCGATAGTCGCCCGGCTGATCGTTGGTGCCGAAGAAATTCAGCGTGGGATCGAGCAGCCGCGTTTTCTGGAGGCCGATGAACACGGGATCGGTCCGGTTGAGCGTGCCGAAGCCGCGGTTGCTGAATCGGTTCGCGGGGCGCCCTGGCGATTCTTCCGGATCGGGGATGCCGGCTTCCGTCGGCTTGCGGCCGCCGCGCTCGAAAATCCGGAGCACGTTGCTCGGCTGCGAGATTTCCCACCGGTACAACGGCTCGAGGAACGGCAGCACGCCCTGCCGCGCAGTCTCGCGCGCCGACGGCGGCGGATCGGCGATCGCCTTTCCCGGCCGCCCGTCGCGCGTGTAGAACTCCCCGAACTGATACGTCTTCACCGGAAACGCGCCGTTGTTGTACAGCGCGGCGCCCCAGAGCATCGCACCGTGCGTCATCATGCTCGACCTGACGGCAGTCACTTCCTGGAGATGGCACGGCGCGCAAGTCTGATCGACGACCCGCAGATCGCCCGGGTTCACGAAGCGGACGAAGTCGAGCGATTCCTGAAGCACGGCGGCGGCCGAACGGACCGGATTCGCCGACGTCTTCCAGATATCGAGCTTTGGCGGCACGTGCGCCTGTTTCTTCGTGTCGCTGAACGCGCGGCTGTTGCGGTCCGCGCCGGCCGGCAGCATGGCGGCAGAATCGCCGCCGTGGCAGTCGGTGCACCCGATCGCCTTGGCCCGGTTGTGCATCGACGGGCTGTCCGGCTTGTGGCACGTCAGACAGCCGGCGCTCTTGCGCGCGACCTCGGCGTCGGTCTGCTGCTTCGGCACCTGCGGCGCCGTCGGCGGCGCCGCGCTGTGGGCCGGCCACAATCCGACGGCGCTCGACCCGTGTCCTGGCGCCGCCACGTGCGCGGCGGCTCCGCCCGCGAGCATCGACGTGCCGGCGATCGGTAGCCAGCCGAGCGCAAGGAGCGTCAGCCCGAGCTGCCACGGCCTATGCATGTTCATCACCACGAATCCCAAATCCCAAATCCCAAATCCCGAGTTCAATACCGCAGCGACAACACGACGAACGGAGCGAAGAGCTTGTCGGTCGTCAACAGGTTCTTGAAACCCGCGGACGGCATGAACAGCGACGCGCCGCCGGTGACGATAATGTTGTCGTTCAGCGCGGGCCGGTACTGGAACCCGACGCTGTAGTCCATCCCGATCGATCGGTCGATGCTCGACTGGAACAACACGCGCGACAGCACGTCGGTGTACTGGAACCGCAGCAGGTTCGCGTCTGCCGTCATGCGCAGCTTCGGCGTCAAATCCCCCTCGAAGCCGGCGTTGTACTCGAAGAGGCCGGGGTTGACGAAGTTCGCCTGACCTTCCGTCTTGCTGGATCGGAGCGACGGCAGGATGCTGCTGCGGGCGACGAGGCCCACGGAGGTCTGCGTCAGGCGGATCCCTTCGCGGTTCCAGAAGCTGAACGGCCCGCCGGCGATGTTCGGGTTGTCGAAGATCGCATCGAACCCTTCCGCCTTGCCATCGTCGGGATTGGGATCGCCCGAGGCCCAGATGAAGGTCCCTTTGATCCGCCACCAGTCGTGGTCGAGCGAGACTTCGGCCGACGCGAAGCGCGCGTTGATGTCGACCGCCTGGCCCGCGATGCCGTTGAATTCGTCGGTGCCGAACGCCTGGTAGAACTGATGCGAGATGTTGATCGGGCCCCAGTGACCGTCGCCGGCGAGTCCCACGTAGTAGGCGTGGACGCGATGCCCCTGGATCAAGCCGATCGGTGAGGGACGCACGAGAAACCCGTTCGCGTCGTAGAACCGCTCTTCCCCGTTGTCGAAATTCGCGTGGACGCTCGGCGAAATCGTGTAGCCCGGCGTCAGGAAGTCCTGACGAAAATAGTTCGCGATCAGCACTTTCTGGCCGCGGCGCTCGGTCAGGTTCAGCTCGCTGTTGGTTTCTTTTTCGAGCTGGTCGAACGCCGCGAGGTTCCACTGGTTGCGGTTGCGGCCCCACGTCCCGAAGAGGCGGACGCCGAGGTTCGTGTCGCGGTACAGGAAGCCGCGGAAGTCGCTCGTGAACGGCTGAATCCCGGCGCGCACCGAGACGAAGTCGTAGTTCGAGCCGATGTCGAACAGCTTCACCTCGCCGAACGCTTCCTGCAGCGCCAGGTCGGTCCGGCGGCGTATCTTCCCCCCCTCGGGCGACACGTTCACGACGTTGTATTCGCCGACGTTCACGTAGTTCAAGTTGAAGACCGGGGTGACGCGGAACGCCCATTGGCGCGGCTTGAACGAGGTGTCGCCCTTGAACATCTCGAACGACGCCACGGCCTCCGACACGAATGAGAACTGCTCGGGCTTGCCGAAGAAAGGATCGGTGTCGGAGCGCGCCGTGCTGACGCCGCCCGGCGTCGGAACCCTGCGGTACTCGAACGGCGTCTCGAGCACGCCGGTCAGCACGACGAACACGTCGTTGCCGAACGCCGGATAGTCGCCTTTGAGGACGTTCTGGTTGTACGGATCGAGTCTCCGCGCCGTGACGTACGGGTAGTCGCCTTGCAGCTCCGGCGGATAGCGATACCACACCGGAAACTCCAGGCGCCAGCGATC
>WNEY01001839.1_pt1 | contig 15251 bp, 11 predicted proteins | sample 5400531 | NCBI WGS metagenome assembly WNEY01 (sample SAMN13153338, study PRJNA577476) | soil metagenome | isolation source: 200 cm saprolite under Douglas fir tree site 1 | place: USA:California | collected 2015-04-18
GTCGGAGAACGCCGAAATCTTCAAGGATGTCGGCTTCGCCTTCCGGCTTACCTTCGTCAACAAGTGCGATGAATTGGAGCGGCCGATCGTCGCCGAGTTCTATCAACGCTGCTTCGGAGCCGAGCTGCCGGAATCGTCCATGAACGTAGCGCTGAGCTAGTTAACACGTTGCGTCATGCGCGGGCTTGACCCGCGCATCCATCACTTTGCAAAAAGGATGGATTGCATCCGTACTCGGGCTTGCCCGAGTACCGCACTATAAAGTGCCGCAAGTCGGGTAAACCCGACTTGCGGTGTCAAGCCCGGCAATGCCGGAGAGGAAGCTCTCCCGAAAATGTCCTCCAGCATCAAGGGCAAGATTTCCGCCAAGGAGTCCCCGACCGAGCCGTTCAAGCGCGCGGTCACGGGATGCCTGCGCGCCATCGCGAGGAAGCACGAGCTCGAAGTGACGTTCGCCGCCGAGCGTCCCGGCATCGTCGGCGGCAAGGCGCGGCTGCCCGAGCCGCCGAGAAAGCTCACCGGCCCGGACGCCGCGATCGTGCGCGGCCATGCCGATTCGATCGCGCTCAAGCTCGCCTGTCATGATCCCCTGGTGCATCGCAAGCTGGTGCCCGGCGGGCAGCAGGCGCGCGCGGTGTTCGAGGCAGTCGAGCAGGCGCGCGTCGAGGCGATCGGGGCGCGCCGCATGTCGGGCGTCGCCAAGAATCTCTCGGCCATGCTCGACGACCGTTTTCACCGCGGCAAGTTCGACGAGATCACCGACCGGGCCGATGCGCCGATCGAGGAAGCGGTGGCCATGATCGTGCGCGAACGTTTGACCGGGATGGCCCCACCGCCCGCGGCGAAGAAGATCGTCGAGCTGTGGCGGCCGCTGATCGAGGATCGCGCCGGCCGCGATCTCGACCGGCTCGAGCGGCTGATTGAGAATCAGGCGCGCTTCGGCGACGCCATCCACGATCTGCTCGACGCCCTCGACATGGGCGAGGACCGCTCGACCGAGTCGGACGAGGAGGAGGGCGAGGAGGGCGAGCAGGATCGCCGCAAGGACGAATCCGGCGAGGACGGCCAGGGCGCCGACGCGGAGGACACCCAGACGCGCCTCGACGAAGCCGACGTCGCGGGCGAGGACATGTCGGACTCGACGGCGGAAGCCGCCGAGGCGCTCTCCGCCGAGATGGCGGACGATGCCGAGATGGGCGACGCCGAGTCGCCGGCCGAGCCGCGGCGGCCCCGCCGGCACGGCCAGAACGAGCCGCGCGGCCCGGACTATCGGCCCTTCATCATCAAGCACGACGAGACCGTGGCGGCCGAGGAGCTGTGCGAGCCGGAGGAGCTCGGTCGGCTGCGCGGCTATCTCGACAAGCAGCTTTCCCATCTGCAAGGCGTGGTCGCGCGCCTCGCCAACCGGCTTCAGCGACGATTAATGGCGCAGCAGAACCGCGCCTGGGAATTCGACCTGGAGGAGGGGCTGCTCGATCCGGCGCGGCTCGCGCGCATCGTGGTCGATCCGCTGCATCCCTTGTCGTTCAAGCGCGAGAAGGACACGACGTTCCGCGATACGGTGGTCACGCTCCTGCTCGACAATTCGGGCTCGATGCGCGGCCGTCCCATCACGGTCGCGGCGACCTGCGCCGACATCCTGGCGCGCACGCTCGAGCGCTGCGGCGTCAAGGTGGAAATTCTCGGCTTCACCACGCGGGCATGGAAGGGCGGCCAATCGCGCGAAGCCTGGCTCGCGGCCGGCAAGCCCGCCAATCCCGGCCGGCTCAACGACCTGCGCCACATCATCTACAAGTCGGCGGACGCGCCTTGGCGGCGCGCGCGCAAGAACCTCGGCCTGATGATGCGCGAGGGCCTGCTCAAGGAAAATATCGACGGCGAGGCGCTCGATTGGGCGCACAAGCGGCTGCTGGCGCGGACCGAGCAGCGCCGTATTTTGATGATGATCTCCGACGGCGCGCCGGTCGACGATTCCACGCTCTCGGTCAACCCCGGCAACTATCTCGAACGCCATCTGCGCTGGGTGATCGAGGAGATCGAGACGCGCTCGCCGGTCGAGCTGATCGCGATCGGCATCGGGCACGACGTGACGCGCTACTATCGCCGCGCCGTCACCATCGTCGACGCCGAGGAGTTGGGCGGCGCCATGACCGAGAAGCTCGCCGAGCTGTTCGACGAGCAGGCCCCGGCCGAGCCGCGGCGCACGCGCAGGCTCAACGCGTGAACGCGCCCCTCCGGCGCGTGCCTGCCGGCCGACGAAGCGTCCTGTTTTTCGCCTTGCTGGCCGGCTCGCTGTTCGCCTTGGTGCTCGTTCCGGGCGCGTTTTTCGTTCCCGGTCTCGCGCAGACGGCAGCCGAGCCGCCGGTTGCCATCGACGTGCAGGCCCAGCCGCTCGGGGCCTTCGAGATCCGCGACCCTTCCCGGCGGCAATTCGGCCTGCTCGAATTCCGCGGGGGCCTCGTCCTGCGCTCGCCCAACAAGAATTTCGGCGGTCTCTCGGCTATTCGTGTGGCGGCGGATGGGGCGCATTTCATCTCCTTGACCGACAAGGGCTGGTGGTTCCGCGGCCGCATCGTTTACGAGGGCACGCGCCCGAACGCCATTGCCGACGCGGAAATGGCGCCGATCCTCGGCGCCGACGGAGAGCCGCTCGCCGCGCGCGGCTGGTTCGATACGGAATCGATCGCCGAGGACGGCGGCACGCTCTATGTCGGGATCGAGCGCGTGCATCAGATCGTGCGCTTCAACTACGGCAAGGACGGCTTGCTGGCCCGCGGCCAGCCGATCGCGGTGCCGCCGGGATTGCGCGCGTTGCCCGCCAACAAGGGCCTCGAAGCGCTGGTCTTCGTCCCCAAGGGGTTCGCGCTCGCCGGCACGCTCATCGCGATCTCGGAACGCGGTCTCGACAAGGCCGGCAACCTCAGCGCGTTCCTGATCGGTGGTCCGAGCCCCGGCAATTTCGCGGTCAAGCGCAGCGCGAGCTACGATGTCAGCGACGCCGCGCTGTTGCCCGGCGGCGATGTCCTCATCCTGGAACGCAAGTTCAGCTGGACCAGCGGGCTCTTCGTGCGCATGCGGCGCATTGCGCTCGGCGAGATCAAGCCGGGCGCGCTGGTCGACGGTCCGATACTGTTCGAGGCCGATCTCGGCTACGAGATCGACAATATGGAAGGCTTGAGCGTTCACCGCAGCGCCGGCGGCGAGGTCGTGCTCACGCTCATTTCCGACGACAATTTCTCGGTGCTTCAGCGCACGCTGCTGCTGCAGTTCACGCTGGCGGAGCCGTAACGGATTAGCTCGCGGCCGCCTGCTTCTTCCGGATCTGCCGCTTGAGCTCGAGCGCCTTGGTGGAGAGGTCGTCGTCCTTCGCCTTCATGAGAAAGGCATCGAGACCGCCGCGATGATCGACCGTCTTGAGCGCGTTCGCTGATACCCGCAGCCTCACCGAGCGGCCGAGCGCGTCCGAGATCATGGTGACGTTGAGCAGGTTGGGCAGGAAGCGCCGCTTGGTCTTGATGTTCGAGTGGCTCACCTTGTGCCCGACCTGCGCGGTCTTGCCGGTCAGATCGCAACGCCGCGACATTTGAGAAACCTCTGATTTTCCAAAATCGTTTCGCCGCGCCGGCCCCTCGCGGAATTGCGGGCGGGGCGGCGGGACCGCCTACGGCTCTCGTAAGCCGGCGGACCTATAAAGAGGGCATGAAAAGCCGTCAAGTCGCGCATCCCGGTGGCTGGCCTCGCGCGGCATTCGGGCCGGATCACACAATGGACTCATTCGCAGGCGAAGGGCGAGGGGTTGAGTAGTACCAAAATTGCCTTGTTCGGGCCAAGATACGCGTCGAGGGTAGCTGGCATCGGCCAAACGGCAGGGACCGCCCGGCCGCGTCGGGACGGTGAACCCGCCCTAGTCAGGGGCCGGCGGCTTCAATAATAAGTGACGCGACAGCAGGGACCGGACTTCGTGGGTTCATACCGCCTCACTCGCCACGCGATTGCTCTGAGCGCGGCCGCGCTCGTGGTGACGGTGGCGGACGCCTATGAGGGGTGCGCCTTCGCCCAGGGCAAGCTCGATGCCCGTTACACCGTCAGCGTCGGCGGCCTCCCGGTCGGTCGCGGCTCGTGGGTGATCGACATCACCGACGATCATTTCAGCGCGGCGGCGAGCGGGGCGACCGCCGGCCTGATGCGGGTCTTCGCCAGCGGTCAGGGACAGAGCGCGGCGCGCGGGGGCGTCTCCGGCGGCCAGCTCGTGCCCTCCACCTACGCTTCGAGCATCGTCACCGACCAGAAATTCGACGAAGTGCGCATGGTGATCAGCTCGGGCACGGTGAAGGAGTTCGTCGCCGACCCGCCCACCATCCCGAGCCCGGATCGCGTTCCGCTCACCGAGGCCCATCGCCGCGGCGTGTCCGATCCGATGACGGCCTCGCTGATGCGGGTTCCCGGCAACGGCGACCCGATCGTGCCCCAAGCGTGCCAGCGCACGCTGTCGATCTTCGACGGCCGCATGCGCTACGACCTGCGGCTTGCGTTCAAGCGGCTCGAGCAAGTGAAGGCGGAGCGGGGCTATCAGGGCGCGTCGGTGGTCTGCGCAGTCTATTTTTCTCCGATCGCCGGGCACATCCCGGATCGCGCCGCGATCAAGTACCTCGCCGAATTGCGCGACATCGAGATGTGGCTGGCGCCTATCGCCGGCACGCGGGTGATGGTTCCCTACCGGGTGACGGTCCCCACCCCGATCGGGCTCGGGGTCATGCAGGCGACGCAATTCGTCTCGGTCCCGCAGCCGGGCAAGGCCACCGCCAAGACCCAGTGAGTCAAGACCCAGTGACCCATGCCCGCGGCGCTCGGGCCTGTACCCGCGGCGCGAGAATCCCCGAATTTGTGCAGGCCCACATCGTATTAACCGATTGGCGCGCTACCCGGCCCCACCTCGATTGGCCATTTACACGATTTGGGGGTACCGGCGGGGGAAGCCACGACATGTCGCCGTGAACGAATTCCGACAGGGAGCGAGTCAGCGATTCGGGCGCGATTCGTTCCAGACTCGTTCCACAGCTTAAGCACAGGACCCGACCCGGGCTTGTCCCGTCGCATTGTGGTACAAATCCACCTCGTGGAGGGGGCGAAAGGTGTTTGCGATGCGCGGCAAGCCGCATCCCCTGAACGCTCCCGGCGATTGGTCGCTCGACACGCGCGGCGAAGCCCTCCTACGGCGCCATTCGTTTGCGATCCGGCGCGCAGCCGGCACTATTGATCCATCGGAACGACGTCGGTGATTGCCAAACGCTACGGCGAGCATTTCTCTGCGCGCGCCGGATACCCGCCATCCCGATCCCCGGCCACGCGCAAGGCGGCGTCTCGCCTGGAGCTTCGAGGAGGACGATCTCGCCGCCTTTCGCGACTATTGTTGGTGGTTCGTGGCCGGAGCAGGTACGCTCGCTGCGGCGCCTACTGGACTACCGGTTCGAATGGGTGTTTGCCGGGCATGGCGGAAGTCGGTATGTTCCGCCGCTCCAAATGCACGCGCGGCTCGAGGCACTGCTTGAACGGTTGGTTGAACGGTTGGCAAAAATATAGCCGCGCGGCACGGACCGTACTCCGCTATCGTACGACGTCCGCTGCGTTCGCCGCAGGGTGATGACGGATAGCATCACGCAACAGCAACATCGGTTTTGTCCGACCTTCGACCGTCGATGCCCATTTCCTTCTCCTCTCCGAGCAACCGCGATTCCGGCGCCCGCGGCGCCGGCGTCACCGCCGTGCTCGGGCCTACCAATACCGGCAAGACGCATCTGGCCATCGAGCGCATGCTCGGCCACTCTTCCGGCATCATCGGGCTGCCGCTGCGGCTGCTGGCGCGCGAGGTCTACAACAAGGTCGCCGAGCGCGCGGGCGCCGATGCCGTCGCGCTCGTCACCGGCGAGGAGAAGATCAAGCCGCCGTCACCGCGCTATTGGGTCTCGACCGTCGAGGCGATGCCGCGCGACCTCGACGTCGCCTTCCTCGCCATCGACGAGGTGCAACTCGGCGCCGATCTCGAGCGCGGCCATGTCTTCACCGACCGCATGCTCAACCGCCGCGGCCGCGAGGAGACGCTGGTGCTCGGCGCGCAGACCGTCCGCCCGATGGTCGAGCGCCTCCTCCCCGGCGCCCACGTCCTCACCCGGCCGCGGCTGTCGACGCTCACCTTCGCAGGCGAGAAGAAGATCACGCGGCTGCCGCGCCGGTCCGCTATCGTCGCATTCTCGGTCGAAGAGGTCTATTCGATCGCCGAGCTGATCCGCCGCCAGCGCGGCGGCGCCGCGGTGGTCATGGGCGCGCTCTCGCCGCGCACCAGAAACGCCCAAGTCGAGCTCTATCAGTCCGGCGACGTCGAATATCTCGTCGCCACCGACGCTATCGGCATGGGGCTCAATCTCGACGTCGATCACGTCGCCTTCGCATCCGACCGCAAGTTCGACGGCTATCAATTCAGGAAGCTCAATCCCGCCGAGCTCGCGCAGATCGCCGGCCGCGCCGGCCGCGCCACCCGCGACGGCAGCTTCGGCACCACCGGGCGATGTCCGCCGTTCGAGACCGAGCTCGCGCAGGCGCTGGAAAGCCACTCCTTCGAGCCGATCAAGATGCTGCAATGGCGCAACACCGCGCTCGACTTCGCCTCGATCGGCGCGCTGCAGGCGTCGCTCGCGGAAACGCCGAAAGAGGGCGGGCTCACCCGCGCGCCGATCGCCGAGGACATCCTGGTGCTGGAGCATGCCGCGCGCGACGACGATATCCGCGCGCTCGCGACCGCGCGGGCGGCGGTCGAGCGGCTGTGGGACGTCTGCCAGGTTCCGGATTATCGAAAGATCTCCCCCGCCACCCACGCCGAGCTCGCCACCACGCTCTACGGCTTCTTGATGCGGGAGGGCGCGATCCCCGTCGACTGGTTCGCCCGCCAGGTCAACGATGCCGACCACTCCGACGGCGACATCGACACGCTGTCGAACCGCATCGCCCACATCCGCACCTGGACCTTCGCCGCCAACCGCCCGGACTGGCTCGCCGATCCCGAGCACTGGCAGGGCGTCACGCGCGCGGTCGAGGACAAGCTCTCGGACGCCCTGCACGAGCGATTGACCGAGCGCTTCGTCGATCGCCGCACCAGCGTGCTGATGCGGAGGCTGCGCGAAAACACGGTGTTGGAGACCGACATCAGCAAGAGCGGCGAGGTCGTGGTCGAGGGCCACGCCATCGGACGGCTCGATGGATTCATGTTCACGCCCGAAGCCTCGACCGCGGGGTCGGACGCCAAGGCGCTCGCCGGCGCGGCGCGCAACGCGCTGGCGGGCGAGATCGACACGCGCGCCACGCGCCTCGCCCAAGCTGCGGACGGACAGTTCGTGCTGGCGACCGACAGCACCATCCGCTGGCTCGGCCAGAGCGTGGGCAAGCTGGTCGCCGGCGAGGAGGCGCTCAAGCCGCGCGTGCGGATCATCGCCGACGAGCATCTCACCGGCGCGCCGCGCGACGCCGTGCAGGCGCGGCTCGATCTCTGGCTCAAGTCGCACATCGAGCGGCTGCTGGAGGCGCTGTTTCGCCTCGCCGCCGGCGACGACGTGACCGGCATCGCGCGCGGGGTCGCGTTCCAGCTCGCCGAAGGGCTCGGCGTGCTCGATCGGGCGAAGGTCGCCGACGAGATCAAGGGGCTCGACCAGCCGGCGCGCGCGGTCCTGCGCAAATACGGGGTGCGCTTCGGCGCCTACCACATCTATGTTCCGGCGCTGCTCAAGCCGGCGCCGCGGGTGCTGGCGACCCAGCTCTGGGCGCTCAAGCACGGCGGCTCGGAGACCAAGGGCCTCGAAACGATCGAGCAGCTCGCAGGGAGCGGCCGCACCTCGATCGCCGCGGACAAGGAGATCTCCAAGGCGCTCTACCGCATCGCCGGTTACCGCGTCTGCGGCGAGCGCGCGGTGCGCGTCGATATCCTGGAGCGGCTCGCCGACCTCATCCGCCCGGCGCTCGCCTGGCGAGCCGGTGCGCCCGGCGCGCGGCCGCAGGGCGCGATCGACGGTTTCGGTTTCACCGTCACGGTCGGCATGACCTCGCTCGCCGGCTGCTCGGGCGAGGATTTCGCCTCGGTCCTGCGCTCGCTCGGCTATCGCATGGAGAAGCGGCCCAAGCCGGTCGAGAAGCCGGTCGAGAAGCCGGCGGAGCCGGCGGTTGCCGAAGCCGCACCGGTGGATGCCGAGGCCGCGGCAGCAGCGCCGGAAGCCGCGCCGGCGGAATCCGCGACGCCCGAGGCCGCGTCGGCGGGTGAAGCGGCCGCACCTGCGGCCGAAACGGATGCGATGCGCGAAGCGGCGATCGAATTGACCGAGACCGCGCCGGTCGAGCCGGCCGTCGAAGCGGTCGCGCCCGAGGTCCCGCCGGCGAGCGAGCAGGTCGCGGCGGAAACGGTGATCAGCGTTCCGGAAGCGCCGGCGCTTGCCGTCACCGAGCCGACCGCTGAGGCAGGCGACGCGTCGACGTCCGCGCCGGCCCCGGAGGTCGCGGCGGCGGAGCCCGCGCCGGAGGATAAGGCGGACAAGGCGGAGGAATTGATCGAGGTCTGGCGGCCGGGTCGCCGCGACGAGCACGCGCGCCGCCCGCGCCACGAACGCGGTCAACGCCCGCGCCGGCCGCAGCGCCAGGCGGCGGATGCCCCGCCGGTCGCGGCCGCCGATGCGCCGCCGGCGGCCGGCGCGGAAAGTGCGCCCGCGGAGGGTGCACCGGTGGAGGCTGCGCCGCCGGAGCGCCGAGGCCGCCGACAGGAGCATCAGGAGAACCAGGATCGTCCCGAGCGCGGGGATCGTCGGCCACGCCCGGATCGTCCCAATCGTCAACAGCGCTCCGAGCGGGGGGATCGCGACCCGCAGCGACGCGGCGACCGTGCGGATCGCGCGCCGCGCGGCGATCGCCCGGAGCGCGATCCGGCGCTGCGCGCGAAATATATCAAAGGCCGCGGGGAGGGCAGGGACCGCCGCGACCGCGAGCCCGATCCGAATTCGCCGTTCGCCAAGCTCGCCGCCCTCAAGGAGCAGCTCGAGGCGAACAGCAAGGAGCCGAGATAGACTTCCGCCTTGGACCGCCAGCGTATCGACAAGTGGCTGTGGCACGCGCGGGTGGTGCGCACGCGCTCGGCGGCGGCGGCGCTTGCCGCCGCGGGTCACGTGCGCATCAATGGACAGCGCATCGATGCGCCGAGCCGCGCGGTGCGGCCCGGCGACGTGGTCACCGTCGCGCTCGACCGCAGCGTGCGTCTCATCAAGGTGCTGGGCTTCGCCGAGCGCCGCGGCTCGGCCGATGACGCCCGCGCGCTGTGCGCGGAGCTGGAGCAGCCGACGAAACGCCCAGTCGTCGAGTTGGGAGCTCAGCGGGAGGCTGGCGCCGGTCGGCCGACCAAGCGCCAACGGCGCGCGATCGACCGATTCACCGGCGACGACGACGAGGTCTGACGCCCCGTTCAAAACCGGCGCAGCCGCGCCATCGCGTAGGAGTCCACGAACGCGCCGTTGCGGAACGCATCGCTGCGTCGCGTGCCTTCGATCACGAAGCCGAGCTTCTCGTAGAGTCGCACCGCCGGCTCGTTGTCGACATAGACCGTGAGCTCCAGCCGTCGCAGGTTGAGCCAGTTGTCCGCGACGTCGACGAGCGAAGCGAGCAACGCCGCGCCGATACCGCGCCGATGGAAGTCGTCGTGCACGCAAAGCGCGATCTCCGCGGCGTGGCTGCGGCGCCCCTTGTGTGGCATCACGCCAGCTGAGCCGACCAGCCGCCCGTCGAGCACCGCGACGATGCCGACATGGCCTTCCGGCAGCTTCTCCATCCACTTGCGCGTCTCCTCGGCGCTGACAAACGGCAGCCGCAGCGTGCCCCAGCGCACCCTCGGCAGCGCCAGCAGCGCCGCGAACTCCTGCCAGTCGCCAGGCTCGCGCGCGCGGATGGTCAGCCCCGCTGGCCGCGTGCGCGCGAGGGCCGGGAGGCGGTCTTTGATCGATGCATTGCTGTCGTCGGTCGGCATGGGTCGCTCCATCTCCAAGGCCGGCGGACGGACGGGACCGATAACGAAAAAGGCCCCGTCCGATGCCGGCGGGGCCTGCTGGAAAAACGTTTGGCACGTCAGCTCAGCGCGCAAAGTCCTCCACCGGCCCGCCGCAGCGGGTCATGGTCATTTGGCGCACGATGTATGCCAAGCGGTTCATGGCGTGCCGATATCACGGCGGCAAAGGGTTGCACAAGGGTTGTAAACGCCGCTGCCGCATCCCAGGTTTGGCCGGAAGGGGGATTCAGATCCCGCCGGCGGGCGGCGGCCGTAGCCGGCGGCACGCGACCGAGATGTCGCTGCGAGAGCTGGTTTGATCGAAGAACAGCCCCCCGATCGCCAACTCTTGCTTGGCCTGGGCCCATGCGCTACTAGCGCGCGCGGGGCGGAGAGTTCGGAATGACCTACATCGTCAACGATAAATGCATTAAGTGCAAATACATGGACTGCGTCGAGGTGTGCCCCGTGGATTGCTTCTACGAGGGCGAGAACATGCTCGTCATCCATCCCGACGAATGCATCGATTGCGGGGTGTGCGAGCCGGAATGCCCGGTCGAGGCGATCAAGCCGGATACCGAGCCGGGGCTGGAGGAGTTCCTGAAGCTCAATTCGGATTACGCCAAAACCTGGCCGAATATCACGTCCAAGAAGGAACCGCCGGCCGACGCCAAGGACTGGGAGGACGTACCTGGCAAGCTCAAGCACTTCTCGCCCAAGGGCGGAACCGGGGACTAGATCCGGGGTGGGCACCGGTTTTGCGCCAAAGCGATCAAGCTTTTGCGCAGATCGCGTAAACTTTAATCTGCGGATGCGCGCCTGCTCCTCGGAACATCCTTCCCGTTAACCAGTCGTGACGAAAATGTAACGCTGAAATGCCCGAATACGGGCTTTTGCAGCGCCCTAAGGCTTTGATTTTTGCGAAAAATGTGCTATATAGTTTGAAAATGAGCAAAACACGCACCCGAGCCGCTCCCCCCGTGGGGGAGCATTATTTTTCGGGTCGTTTCCGAGGAACCCTCAACTAGGGACGTGAGACCCACGCAAACCGCCGTGGCAGGAAAAACGCGCCATCGGTCGAGAAAGACCACCGCCATGACCCGGCGGACCAAAAAGACCTCAACCGGCGACCGCCGGAGGGCATCGCAGGCTCCCCGCGCGGCGACGCGCCGTGGGGCCCCCGTGGCCAAAACACCCGTCCGTCGCAAGCCGGACGAAGGAGCGTCCCCCGGAATGACCAGCAAGAAGACGACTCAGCGTCAGGGCTTCAAGACCAGCGAGTTCATCGTCTATCCGTCCCATGGCGTGGGCCAGATCGTGGCGATCGAGGAGCAAGAGGTGGCGGGCGCCAAGCTCGAGCTCTTCGTCATCAACTTCGTCAAGGACAAGATGACGCTGCGGGTCCCGACCGCGAAGATCGCCTCCGTTGGCATGCGCAAGCTCGCCGAGCCGCCGCTGGTCAAGCGCGCGCTGGAGACGCTCAAGGGCCGCGCCCGCATCAAGCGCACCATGTGGTCGCGCCGTGCGCAGGAATACGAGGCCAAGATCAACTCCGGCGACATCGTCGCGATCGCCGAGGTGGTGCGCGACCTCTACCGCTCGGATACCCAGCCCGAGCAGTCCTACTCCGAGCGCCAGCTTTACGAGGCTGCGCTCGATCGGCTGTCGCGGGAAATTTCGGCGGTGCAGCGCATCACCGAGACCGAGGCGATCAAGGAGATCGAGGCCGCGCTCGCCAAGGGTCCGCGCCGCGGCCCCAAGCCCGCCGAGGGTGAGGCCGAAGGCGAGGACGAGGTGGTGGAGGAAGAGGCGGCGTAAGCGTCCGACGTTTCCATCTGCGAGATTCGAAAGCCCGGCGGAAACGCCGGGCTTTTTTCTTGCCATGATCGTCCTGCCGGAACCCGTGACAGCCGGTAACCCTTTCGTTTAAAAGGAGAAAAAGATCGAGGAAATATCCCCCCGCAGCCACAATTACGCTCGGTTTCTAAAGAGGATGGGCGCCGTATTCGGGGAAACTGTCGTGGGGAGACATGCGGGGGCCGTCCAAGCTTTCAAGCTTTTCAAGCTTTAAGCGTACGAGCAGGGCAATAGTCGCGGGCATCGCCATCGTTGGCGCATGCGGCGCGGGCGGTCTCATCGCCGGCATCACCGTGCGCTCGGGCCTCGGCCCGGCATCCACCACCGCCGTGGCCGCCACGATCGCCGATATGGCGCCGTCCGACATCGTGAACCTGCGGTTCCCGTCCGATTGGACCGCGCCTGAGCCTGCCGAGGCCCCTGCGCCGCGGATGCTTGCATTTGCCGGGGACGACGGGTCCTTCACCTTGTTCAGCCCGAGACCCCTCTATCCGATCGCCGAGGCCAATCTGTCGGCGCCACCTGAGATGCCGGCCAGGCCCAAGTCCGCCGCCCAGACCGCGCCTGCCAAGATGATGACGCTGGCCTCGGTCTCCAGCAAGCCGGCCCCCGCGCCCAAGCCCGCGACCCGCACCAACGCCGTGCTCAACGATTCGCAGATCGCGAGCATCAAGAAGCGCCTCAACCTCACGCCGGACCAGGAGCGCTATTGGCCCGCGGTCGAGGCCGAGCTGCGCAAGATGGAATACAAGAAGGACAAGACGCAGGGCACCCGCATGGCGGCGATCGACACGAGCAAGGTCGACGTCGAGGGGCTCAAGTCCGCCGGTTTCCCGCTGGTCATGAGCTTCAGCGAAGACCAGAAACGCGAGCTCAAATCTCTCGCCCATCTCCTCGGGCTCGAGAACGTGATGTCCGGAATCTGATCCGGCAATCCACGGAACGTTGCCAAGGCCCGGCCGTTTGCGCCGGGCCTTTTGATTGCGCGCGGCTCCATTGCAGCCGGCCGGTATCCATGCGGCCAGGAAGCGGGCTAAGCTTCGGCCGACCAACTACAGAAAATGCGGGAGATGGTGATGGAGATGAGCGTCAAGGTAGGCGCGGCGGACGGCGACCGGCAGCAGAAAGCCGGCGCCGGAACGATCGCGCGCGGCGCCAATTCGAGCGATCTCGACGCCTGGCTGGAGAAGGTCGAGGCGCTGGGCGAGCTCAAGCGCATCACGGCGCAAGTCGATCCCGATCTCGAGGCTGCCACCATCACCTATCTCGTCGGCAGCGAGAAGTCGCCCGCGTTGTTGTTCGAGAACATCAAGGGCCATCCCGGCCACAAGGCGCTCTACAACATGATCGGCTGCAATCTGTCGCGCTTCTGCGTGATGATCGGTGAGCAGCCGGTGGATCATCCGCTCGAGGCCGTGCGGATTCTCCAGCGCAAGCTCGGGCGCAAGATGCCACCGAAGGAGGTGCCGCCGGAGCAGGCGATCTGCAACCAGAACATTGTCGAGGGCGACGCCATCGATATCCGCATGTTTCCGGCGCAGCGGATGTGGCCGCTCGACGGCGGCATGTATCTCGGCACCGGCGACGCGGTCGTCACCAGATGCCCGGAGACCGGCCGCGTCAATGTCGGCACCTATCGCATGATGATCAAGGGACCGCGCGAGGTCGGCGTCTACACCTCGCCCGGCAAGGACGCCACCATCGATCGCGAGAAGTGGTGGAAGATGGGCAAGCCGATGCCGATCGCCGCCGCCTACGGCATCGATCCGCTGCTGTTCCTGGTCGCCGCCACCAGCCTGCCCAAGACGGAATGCGAGTACGACTACTATTCCGGCATCAACGGCGCGCCGATCGAGGTATTCACCAGCGAGCTCACCGGCCTGCCGCTGCCGGCGCGCGCCGAGATCGTGCTCGAGGGCTTCCTCTATCCCGACGAGACCTTCGCCGAAGGCCCGTTCGGCGAGTTCACGGGCTATTACGGCCGGCCGAGCGGCGCGACGCCCTATATGCGGGTCGAGCGCGTGCGTTACCGCAACAATCCCACCTTGACCTGCGCGCTAATGGCGGATGGCGCCGCCAACGAGGCCGGGCTGTTCTGGGCGGCGTTGCGCTCCGCCGGCATCTGGGCCGACCTGCAGAAGCTCGGCGTGCCCGGCATCCAGGGCGTGTGGTCGATCCCCGAGGCGGCGGGCTGGGGCATCACCGTGGTCTCGATCAAGCAGATGTATGCCGGCCACGCCCCGCAGGTGATGGCGCTCGCCGCGCAGTGCACCGCCGGCGCTTATTTCGGCAAATACGTGATCGTGGTCGACGAGGACGTCGATCCGACCAACGTCAACCAGGTGCTGTGGGCGATGGCGACGCGCTCGCGTCCGGCGCAATCGATCGACATCCTGCGCGAGACCTGGAGCACCTATCTCGACCCCAGCCTCAACCCGCCTGAGATCAGGCCTTGGGGCTCAAAATGCCTGATCAACGCCTGCATGGACTATCGCTTCATCAAGACCTTCTCCAAGCGCACCAAATTGTCGAAGGCGGCCTACGAGCAGGTCGTGGCGCGCTGGCAGGAGCTGGGCTTGAGCGGCACGCCGCCCGCGATCACGGTGTTCGAGGACGAAAAGTTTCCGGCGAGCGTCACTGAGTGACCAAAGCCGTCCGCATCCACGCCAACGGCGGCGCCGAGGTCCTGCGCTGCGAGGACATCGAGCTTCCCCCGCCGGCGACGGGCGAAGCGCGCGTGCGCCACACCGCGATCGGGATCAACTATTCCGACATCAACGTGCGCCGCGGCGGCTTCTATATCGCGCGGCCGCTGCAGTTTCCCGTGATCCTGGGCAACGAGGCGGCCGGCGTGGTCGAGAGCGTCGGCCCCGGCGTAGGCGACGTGCGGCCGGGCGACCGCGTCGCCTATGCCGGGATGCGCGGGGAATTCTTCGAGCAGACCGGCTCGTACGCGCAGGCGCGCAACGTGCCCGCCGACCGCCTCCTCAAGCTGCCGGACGGCATCTCCGACCAACAGGCGGCGGCGATGATGGTGAAGGGCTTCACGGCTTCGCTCATCGTCAACCGGGTCTATCGGCCCAAGCGAGGCGACACCATCCTGATCCATACCGCAGCCGGCGGCGTCGGCATGATCTTGTCCCAGTGGTCGAAGCATCTCGGCGCCACGGTGGTCGGCACCGTCGGCTCGCCGGACAAGGCGAAGATCGCGCAGTTGCACGGCTGCGATCACGCCATCCTTTATCGCGACGTGGATTTTGTTGCCGCCGTGAAGGCGATCGCCAAGCAGCTCATGTCCGCGGTGTTCGACGGGGTCGGAAAAGATACGTTC
>WNEY01001841.1_pt1 | contig 15249 bp, 15 predicted proteins | sample 5400531 | NCBI WGS metagenome assembly WNEY01 (sample SAMN13153338, study PRJNA577476) | soil metagenome | isolation source: 200 cm saprolite under Douglas fir tree site 1 | place: USA:California | collected 2015-04-18
GGTAAAAGATGCGGAGCCGGGCGAGGGTGGGGAGGCGTGTGTTTCGATTTTCATTTTGCGCGATGTGAGCGAGGGCAAACGGCTGCTGCGGGAAAAAGACAAGCAGCGGCGCGAACAGGCGCTGGCGGAGATGTCGGCGATTCTGGCGCATGAGATCCGCAATCCGCTGGGCAGCCTGGAATTATTTGCCGGGTTGCTGGCCGGGGCCGGGCTTTCTGCGGAGTGCCGCCAGTGGGTCGAGCAGGTGCAGGCCGGACTGCGCACGCTGGCCGCCACGGTCAACAATGTTTTGCACTTCCATAGTCTTCCCGCGCCGGAGCGTGCGCCGATCGACTTGGGACAGTTGCTCGACTGGGCCGGCGGATTTCTGGTGCCCATGGCGCGGCAGGCGCGGGTCGAATTGTGTCTGCGCAATCATCTGCATGGCATAAGGTTCGCGGCCGACCGTCATCGTCTGGAACAGATCCTGCTGAATCTGGTTCTCAATGCGCTGCGGGCCATGCCGGGCGGAGGCTGGGTTGAGATCTCGGGACACAAAGTCAACGATGGCGACGTGGCGACCGCAGTAATTTCAGTGAGCGACACTGGACCGGGAGTTCTGGCGGGCGATGGGGCAAAAATATTTGAGCCAGGATTCAGTACGCATGCGGGCAGTCCGGGACTGGGGCTGGCGGTGTGCCGGAAGATCGTCGAGCAGCATGGCGGACGCCTGGCGGCGGGGAACCGTCCGGGGGCGGGCGCGAGTTTTACGTTGATGTTTCCGCTGGCGGAGAGAGTATTGCAGGAAGAGCTGCCGCAGAAAGCCGTGCCGCGAGAGGTGAAGAAATGAATCGAGTGCTGGTGGTGGACGATGAAGCCGGCATGCGTGCCGCGCTGGAGGCGCATTTCCTGCGGCGTGACTGGAGCGTAGATACGGCGGCCAACGCGGGCGAGGCGCTCGATAAATTTCGCCGGGTGAAGCATTCCCTGGTGGTGACGGATATCCGCATGCCGGGAGCGGACGGTTTCAGCGTGATGCGCGAAGCGAGAGCGCTGGCGCCGCACACGGCAGTGATCCTGTTAACGGCATTCGCCAATGTTCCAGACGCGGTTACGGCGATGAAAGGCGGAGCCTGCGATTACCTGGTCAAGCCGGTATCGTTTGAGCAACTGGAGCAGGCGGCGGAAAGGATTCTGGCGCAGGCTCGGACTCAGGCGCAGGCAGCGGAAGGTCTGGCCGGGCATGCCCCGGGCTGGCTGCGGGCGCTCGATCGCGCCCGCCAGGCGGCGGCCAGCGGCGCCGACGTGCTGATTGAGTCCGAGAGCGGCACGGGAAAAGAATTAGTAGCCCGGTTGATCCATCGCCTGAGTCCGCGCCGCGATTATTCCTTTGTCGCGATCAATTGCTCAGCCTTTCCCGAAACTCTGCTCGAAAGCGAACTGTTCGGATATGCTCGCGGAGCTTTTACGGGAGCCACCGTGGCCAAGCCGGGCAGGTTTGAACTGGCGCACCGGGGAACGTTGTTGCTTGACGAAGTAGGCGAGATGCCGATGGGCCTGCAGCCGAAGCTGCTGCGCGTGCTGCAGGAGCGGGAATTCGACCGGCTCGGCGATACCCGCAGCGTGCACGTGGATGTGCGGGTCATTTCCACTACCAACCGCACTTTGTCCGAAATGGTGCGCGAAGGAAAGTTTCGCGCCGACCTGTTTTACCGGTTGAACGTAATCCCGCTGTCGCTGCCGCCGCTGCGCGAGCGCCGGGAAGACATCGGGGAACTCGCCGAACATTTTCTTCGCTTGTATGGACCGCAAGGCAAAGCCCTGCACCTGACACCGGAATTCATCGAACGTCTGGAAGCCCATAGCTGGCCGGGCAACGTGCGCGAACTAGCCAACTGTCTCCGCCGTGCCGTGGCTTTGGCCACGGGTACGGAGATTGGTACAGAAGGTCTCGAAGGCCCGGCTTGGGAGCACGACGAAAAAGAAAAAGAGGAAGACAAGAAAGCCAACAAACAAAAAGAAGACGTGCCTGACAATCTCGGCGATTGTCTGCGCGCCGGAGTCTCGCTCGGGAATATGGAACGCCGGCTGGTCGAGATGACGCTCGAAGCCACCGGCGGAAACCGCTCGCGGGCCGCCGCCCTTCTCGGAGTAAGCCTGCGCACTGTGCGCAACAAAATCCGCAGCTATGGGCTGCCCGCCTGGAGAAGTTATGTCCATGATTGATAGTCCGATGACCGAGGCCCTTGGCCGCTTCCTCGATGTGGATGTGGCCCGCTACAAACTGATTGCCTCAAACCTGGCCAACATCGATACCCCGGGCTTCCGCACCCGCGATCTTAATTTTCGCGCGGAACTGGTGCGGGCCGGCAGCCATGCGGCGGCGACGAGCGAGGGAGCGCTGGCGCAGGCGGCCTACACTCCCGTGGTGCGGCATGTGCGCGGGCTGCTCGAGCGTCCCGATGGCAACGACGTCAATGTGGAGCGGGAGAGCCTGCTGCTGGCCGAAACCCAGATGAAATTCAACCTGGGCGTGCAACTGTTGAAAGGTGAGTTCCATGGTATTGCCCAGGCGATCAACTCCGGAGGTACGTCGTCATGAATCTTTTTGGCATGCTGGAAGTGAGCGGCTCGGCGCTGGGCGCGGAGCGCTGGCGGGCGGAAGTGGTGGCCGCGAATATGGCGAACGGAGAAACCACGCGCACGGCCCAGGGCGGCGCCTACCGGCGGCAGTTGCTGGTGTTCCGCGCTCAGCCTATGCCGCGATTTCCGTTGATGCTGGCGCGGCTGCGGAAGGGAACGCCCGACGGCGGGGTGCGGGTCGAGCGAGTGGTGGCCGATGCATCGCCGATGCCCAGCCGCTACGAGCCCGGACATCCGGACGCGGACAGTGCCGGGTATGTGACTTATCCGAACGTGAATCCGGTGATGGAGATGGCTGATCTGTTGAGCGCGGTGCGCGCTTATCAGCTGAATGCGGCTGCGGTGCAGGCGGCGAAAAGCATGATCCAGCAGTCTTTGCAGATTCTGAGTTAGTGCAAGTATGAGTATGAGTATGAGTATGAGTATGAGTATGAGTATGAGTATGAGTAAAGGACAAGCCCGATGAGCAGTCCGGTTTCCGCTTTGCGAATTCTTCCCGCCGAGATTCAGAGTGCGGCCGCGGGATTCCCCGCTGCGTCCGGCAGCGGATTTGCCCAGACGCTGCGGGGCGCGATGGATGAGATAGGGCAGTTGCAATCCGGCGCGGAGACGAAAGTTGCGGGCGTGCTGGAAGGCAACGGCGGCGATGTACACAGCGCGCTCATCGCGGTGGAGAAGGCCGATCTCTCCTTCCAGCTCATGATGCAGGTGCGCAACAAGATTGTTGCCGCCTACCAGCAGATTTCGCAAATGCAGTTTTGACGTGGTGACAGAGTTTTTCTGGCGATGCAGGCACAGAGATGGCCGATGACAAACCTCAGTCCTTCGACGACGTTATGCATCGCCTGGGAGAGTTTTTCAAGGGGCTCAGCTTCCAACAGCAGCTGCTGATGCTGATCGGCGCGGCTCTGGTGGGGGGAACGCTGTGGGTATTTGTCGCCCTGCTGGGCCAACCGAAATACGTCACGCTGTACTCAGGGCTGAGGCCCGAAGAAGCGCAGGCATTGGGCGGGCGGCTGGCGGCAAAAAATATCCCACACCAGATTTCTCCTGACGGGGGCAGCCTGCTGGTTCCCGAGGACAAGCTCGATGCCAGCCGCCTCGAAACCGCGGCTGCGGGTTTGCCGCGCAGCGCGCGCCTGGGGTTCGAACTGTTCGACACGCCCAACTGGGCAGGCTCGGATTTTACCGAGAAAGTGAATTACCAGCGCGCCCTCGAGGGCGAACTGGAGCGCACGCTGGGGACGTTGAGTGAAGTGGAAGGCGTGCGGGTGCATCTGGTGATGCCCCAGGAATCGCTGTTCACCGAACAGGAGCACGAAGCCAAGGCGGCAGTAATTCTGAAAACCCGCAGCGGCCGGCTGTCGGAGCAGGCGCAGCAAGCCATTCCGCAACTGGTCGCGAGCGCCGTCGATCGCCTGCGTCCGGAGAATGTCACGGTGGTCGATGCCGACAGCAATACGCCTCTGCTGCACGGGCGGGATGGGGCGGGGGGACGGGCGTTTGCTCCGGAGGAAGATTTGGCCAAGGCATTGGTTCACACCCTGGAGCCGGTGGTCGGAGCGGATCATGTGCGAGCCAGCGTGCATGTGGAATATGACCTTGGGACCAGCGAGGAAACGCAAGAGACCTACGATCCGAAGACCGCCGCCACGCTGACTCAGGAACATTCCGAGGAGAGTTCGACGGGAACCGCTCCGGCGGGAGTTCCCGGCACGGCCAGCAACGTTCCGGCTGCAACCGCGGCAGCCGCCGCGATAGCGGGCGCGCCGCCAGCAACGCCGACGGCCGCGGGCGCGGCGTCGGGTGTGGTTGCGCCGTCCGGGGCGGAACAATCCACATCGCGATCGGATGCGACGACTTACGCGGTGAGCAAGAGCCTGCACCGCAGCGTGGAACCGGCCGGACGGGTGCGGCGGATCGCAGCGGCGGTGCTGGTGGACGACGCGGCCGACGTCACCGAGGAGGCTGGGAAGCGGGTGACCAAGCGGCGCAAACGCACACCCGACGAGATGAAGGAGATCGAGCGGCTGGCGCGCGCCGCCATTGGCGTGGATGCGCAGCGCGGCGACGTGCTGGCGGTGGAAAATCTCTCGTTTCAGGAACTGCCGCTGGAAACGCCGCCGCCGGCGGGCAAGTCCGAGCATTGGCGGCGGCTGTTGGAGCCCTGGTTGTGGATGCTGCGTTACCTCGCAGTGGCTGGCCTGTTCTTGGTTGTCTATCTCTTGATCCTGCGGCCGGTGAAGAAGCAGGTCATGACGGCGTTCCGGGAGTTGCCCGGAAAAGTGCTCTCCCGGAATGCGGCGCAACCCTTGGCAGCCGGCGGGACTCTGAGTCCGCTTGAGGCGGGGCAGTCTCAGGGGGAGGGGCAGAGGGCCAATCAACTGAAGCGAATGCTCACGGACAAGGTGAAAGCGGATCCCGCCGCGGCCAGCCGGCTGGTCGAGTCCTGGGTGCGGGAGGATAAAGAGACGTGAGCGCACCTGCCACAGGTTTACGGAAGGCTGCCATGCTGATGGTGATTCTGGGGGAAGACGCGGCCAGCGAGATCTACCGTCATCTGCCACAAGGCGAGGTGGAACAGATCACGCAAGAGATTGCAGGCCTTGATTACGTCAATCCGGAAACCGGGCTGGTGGTGCTCGAGGAGTTTCATCGGCTGGTATTGACGGGCGACTATATCAGCCAAGGGGGGACGGCATACGCCAACAAGTTATTGGTAAAGGCTTTCGGGAAGGAGGGCGCGAGCGAGTTGTTGCGCCAGGTATCGCAGGCGGCCGAGGCTAGCGGAACCAAGCTCGACTCGTTGCGCAAGGCGGATCCGCAGCAGTTGGCGAAGTTTATCGAGGGTGAGCATCCGCAGACAATTGCGCTGATCCTGGCCCACCTCGAATCCAAGCAGGCGTCGATGGTGCTGATGAAGCTGCCGCCGGAATTGCGGGCTGAACCGATCAAACGGCTGGCACAGTTGCGGCAATTCTCGCCGGAGATGGCGCAGCGGGTAGCCGTAGTTCTGCACGGCAGGCTGGAAGCTTTGGGAGAGCAGAGCCGGCGGGCGTATGCGGGATTGCGGGGGGTGGCGGACCTGATGAATCGTCTGGACGTGGCGGTGGGCAAGACAATTCTCGAGGCGATTGAAGGAGAGGATCCCAAGCTGGCGCTCTCCATCCGTAATCTGATGTTCACTTTTGAAGATCTGATAACGGTGCCGGAGGCGGGCATCCGCGAACTGCTGGGGCAGATGGACAAGAAAACGCTGGCGACGGCCTTGCGCGGCGCCTCGGAAGAAATGAAGAACTACATCTTCAAGTCGATGTCATCGCGGGCCGTGGAAATGTTGAAAGAGGATATGGAAGTGCTGGGGCCGGTGAAATCGCGTGAGATTAACAAAGCGCAACTGGAAGCGGTAGCGGTGGCGCGCAAGCTGGAAGCCGAAGGCAAGCTGACGCTGACGCAGGAGACAGAAGATGAGTTCGTCACCTAGCCGGGTACAGGCTCCGCCGCCGGATCGGACGCGGGGGCAGGGGGAGCAAGCGGAGGCAGCGCCATTCCCGTACCGTGAAGTTACGGTTTCGTCCTCGCAGCATGGCTCTCAGGCGGCGGGGTTTGAGTTGCCGGGCGGGGGGAAATCCGAATCCGGTCCTCGAGCTCAGGCGGCGGAACGGGAGGCCCAGGCGCGAGCCTCGGGAAGGCAGCAAGCCGAGCTTGAGTGGCGCGCCAAGTTCGAGGAACAACTAGTTCGGGAACGCTCAGCGGTGGCCACGGCGCTGGCGGAGTTTGCCCGGGAGCGGGCAGCCTATTATCAGAAAATCGAAGAGGAGGCGGTGCGGCTGGCGCTGAGCATCGCGCGAAAAATATTGCATCGGGAAGCGCAGGTGGACCCGCTGCTTTTGATGGGCATTGTGCGGGTGGCGCTGGAACGCATCGAGGGCGCGACCGGGGTGGCGCTTGCGGTGCACCCGCAGCAGGCCGCTGACTGGCGTCGTTATCTGGCTTCGCGCATGGATGCGGGAGCGATGCCGGAGATCGTGGAAGATGCGGCGATGGCGCTCGATCGATGCACGCTGCGAACTTCCATGGGAACCGCCGAACTTGGCCTGGAGGTGCAGCTCAAGGAGATTGAGCAGGGGCTGATGGACTTGCTGGCGGCACGGCCGCAGGCGAAGGCGTGAGCGCAGACACTTTACTGGCACCGTACTTTGCGCGCCTTGAATCCTGCGCAACCTTGCGCTGGCAGGGCCGGGTGACGCAGGTGATCGGGCCCCTGGTCGAGTCCGAAGGACCTTTTTGTACGGTGGGAGAAATGTGCGAAATCACGGACTCGCAGGGAAGGGTGCTGCCGGGCGAGATCGTTGGCTTCCGCGATACGACGGTGTTGTCGATGCCGTTGGAACTGCCTCGCGGAATACGTTATGGCGACCGGGTGTCCACCTGGGGGGAGCGCCCCAAGATTCGCGTGGGCAACGGCTTGCTGGGGCGGGTAATTGATGGCAGCGGCCAGGCTCTTGACCGGATGGAACCGTATTGCGGCCGCGAATTCCGGGCGCTCGATGCGGCCGCTCCACTGCCGCTCGATCGTATCCCCATCACTGAGCCGCTGGGCTGCGGCATTCGAGCCATCGATGGATTTCTAACTTGCGGGCGGGGCCAGCGCGTGGGCATCTTCGGCGGCAGCGGAGTGGGCAAGAGCACGCTGATTGGGATGATGGCGCGCAACACCAGCGCCGATCTCACAGTGCTTGGCCTGGTGGGGGAGCGCGGCCGCGAGGTGCGCGATTTCCTGGAAAACGCTTTAGGGGAAGAGGGATGCAAACGCGCCTGCGTGGTGGTCTCGACTTCGGATCAATCCCCGCTCTTGCGGATACGGGCCGCGCTGGCCGCGACTGCCGTGGCAGAGTACTTCTGCGCAAAGGGCAAGCAAGTTCTTCTGGTAGTGGATTCGCTTACCCGCCTGGCGATGGCGCAGCGGGAAATCGGATTGGCTGCCGGCGAACCGCCGACCGCAAAGGGTTATACGCCGTCATGCTTCACCATGCTGGCGCGTTTGATCGAACGCGCGGGCCGGTTTGGCGCAGGCAGCATCACTGCGTTTTATACCGTTCTGATGGAAGGCGACGACGAGCAGGATCCGCTGGTGGATGGAGCGCGGGCCTTGCTTGATGGCCACGTGATGCTCGACCGGCGGCTGGCGGTGCGCAGCCACTATCCGCCGATCGCGGTGCTCGACAGCGTAAGCCGGTTGATGCCGGCTGTATCTTCGGCTACGCATCAGCAAAAAGCGCAAACCCTGCGCCGGCTCCTCGCGGCTTATTCCGCTTCCGAAGATCTGGTTCGGATTGGGGCTTACCAAAAAGGCAGCGATTCGACTCTGGACAAAGCTCTCACTCTGGTTCCCGAGCTGGATCAGTTTCTGATGCAGAAACCGGGCGAAGCTGCGCCGCTGCCAGAAACAGTAACTAAGTTGCTGGCTTTGCCGGGCTGAGGGCTTTCCCGGCTAGAACATGAATTTTTAGAACATGGCTTTCCATTTCCCGCTCGAAGCTGTTCTGCATCTTCGCAAGAGCCTGGAGCACCAGCAGGAACTGCGGCTGCGCGCCGCCAACCAGCAGGTGGCGAGGGTGCGGCGTCTGATTGAACAGATGGAGGGACGCAGGCAGCAACTCCATTCCGCGCAAACCCAGGAATTACGTTCTGGCACGACAGTAGCCGAGCTGCGATTTGGCTTGCTTTGCGAGTCGGAAGTCTTGCGGCACCGGCGGGTGCTGGAGCAAGAACTGGCGCGGCTGCAACAATTGCGCGAACAGCAGCGCGAGATCTTTCGGCAGGCGCGACGGGCGCGGGAGACGTTGGAGAGTGTGCGCGATCGGCAATTCCGCCTGCATCAAAAGGAAGCTGCGCGGCGCGAGCAGCGAAATCTGGACGATTTGTTTCTGCTGCGGCGGGAATACCTGCGCCGTAGCTAGAGTTTGCCGGGTCTGTGGTCACACCTTGCCCAGTGCGGGCTCCCGGAGTTTCGGTTTCTCTTCGGCGAGATCCGGATTCGCTTGAATTCATGGCGTTTGACACTGGGCTCAGTTTTCGGACATCGGGCGTGGCGATGGTAATGCGAATGCATGAGAACGTCACGAGCCTCCGAACGTTGGACGAAGGCAGACATCGTGAATCCTATCCTTCAGGCCATTTCGAACAGTATCTCTATCCCTGCGATGCCGGCAGCGTTCTCGGCGGCGCCAGCGGTCCCGGCCCAGCGTGGGGGTTTTGCCTCGACTCTCGCCACTGCGCAGGGGCTTTCTACCGCGTCGCAGCGTACAGCGAATGAAGGATCAGGCTCGAACTCAAGCTCAAGCGGGTTACTAGTGGGAAGCATCAAGGCTACAACCGGCCGGGCGGTGACTGTGCCGCCGGCGCAAGGTCCCCAGCAGAAGAAGGCGCTGAGTAGCGGTTCTGCGCCTACCGCTACCGTCCCGTTGCCTGACACTAATCTGACCCTGCTATCGACATCACTGCCCGGTACATCGCCGCCGAATGTTAATGCGGGTGGGACGGCTCAGTCCGAAATCGCATCCGTCGCCGCTATAACAACTCAGAACATAATGTCTGGTTTGTCGGCACTCACCGATCGGTTGATGGGCGCTTCGATTGCGAATCAAATAACCGGCCAAGGCAGCGGGCGAGAGACACTGATGACGGGCCAACTGGGCTCAGGGATCGTTCCGCCGAACAATATTCCGCCGACCAATATTGCGCAGGACAATATTCCACCGAATAGCGTTCCGCCCAACAGCGATCCGAGCGGCCCGCGGAGTGGATCTCAGTCCAACGGTGTGGGATCGGCGCCCGCAGAAGCGCTTCCTGCGCTAGCTCGGACACTTGCCGGCACATCGAGCCAGATGGAGGTCGGAGCCGGAACTGTTCAACCCGTATTCTCGCGCGCTGCAACGCCGAATCCGTCCTTCGATTTCGTTGTACCTGGCGCTCAGTCGGCGGGGGCGTTCCTGCCGAATCAGATTGCGGTCCCGCAAAGCGCGCAAGAGGTACGAGCGGCCGGCGGAGCACAGCCAGGCGATATCTCCATAAATGTAAATACAGACCAAGTCATCTCAAGGACGGTTCAGGCAGACACCAATCCGGGCAGCCAGCGGAGAGGATCTGCGGGCAACGGGTTGGGATTGGCAATGGCCGAATCGATTCCGCAAGCCAACCAGGCAGTTGGTTCGACGCCGCCAGGGGCAATGGTTGTAGGGAATGCATCTTCCGACGCTGGGCCGGGTGCTGGGCATATACCGCTCGCTCTTGCCATCACTCCGCAGATCGCCGCAGCAAACTCTGCGAGCGTCAGCGCGCCCGGCGCGGCCGCTCAACTGAGTCTTTCCGCGCAGACGGGAGCGGGAAGTGTGCCGTTCGCAACCGTGAATGGGCAGAACTCCGGGTCGACTATGTTGAATGTGGCAGCCCCAATTTCTATGGGGAGGGCGCCTCTGCCGTTTGCCGCTCCCAGCGCCGCGCTGCCGAATCCGATTGCTCCTGCGGTGGTCCCAGGCGCGCCAGTGGCCACGCCGTCTTCGACCGTGCCGACGGGGCCGGATCCAGGCAATGGAGCGCCAACCGCGAGTCAGACGCCGTTTTCGGTTTTCTTCTCTGGACCCGGTACGGAATCCGCCGCATCCGCTTTGCCGAAGATGATTCTGCCGACGGCGGGTCCCGCAGGCCACAACAGTCACCCAACGCTCAGCGGCGCGCCCGGTTCGAGTCCGCAGATCAACAATGCGCCGAGCGGCGCGCAAAACGCCCCTCCGCAGAACAGCAACAGCACCAGCAAAGACTCACGCGCCGGAAGCGCGAGCGCCAGTTTACAAATGGCCCAGCCATCGCGCCAGATCGGAGACCCGGTTACGGCGAACGTGCAAGCTGCGGCGCCAACAGTCCAGGCGCCAACTCCGGCTTCCACGGGCTCGAATCCAGCGCTAGGCGGACAACCAGCGCTCGCGGCCGAGCTGCCGAAGGCAAGCCCGCAGCCCGCGTCCGGTCAAGATGGGCCTACACGTGCCGTTCCCTGGGCTCCAGAACAGGCGGCAGTTGTTCCGGGACCTGTGCAAGTGGCGCAACTGGTCACCCGGATGGGCCAATCGGAGATGCGGATTGGAATGAACACGTCCGCATTCGGCAGCGTGGAAGTGCGCACGGTAGTCCACGCGAGCGATGTCGGCCTCATTATCGGCAGCGAAAAAGGGGATTTGCGCACGCTGCTGGCGAATGACATACCGGCGATTACGCATACTTTGCAACAGCAGAATCTGCGGCTGAACAGCGTGAATTTCATGCAAGGGTTTGCCTTTTCGAATCATGCTTCGGGCGGAGGCGACTCCCAGCCGCGATCTTTTGTCCCGATGCGCAGTTCTGCGAATTCCGGATTGCCCGAGACTACAAAAGACGACTCCCGGGAATCCGTTGCGGCGGCAGAATTCGACGGTGGGCGCAGCAGTCTTAGCATTCTTGCTTAAAGGAGAAATTTGTCATGAGTACAACTCCGATTCTTCCGACGACGCCTACGAGCGGCCCGACCCCTCCCTCAGGATCGCCGCTCCCCAGCGCACCCAGCTTAAACAACATGTTTTTGCAACTGCTGGTGGCACAATTGCAAAATCAGAGCCCTTTGAGCCCCATGGATCCGGCGCAGTTTGTGGGGCAACTGGCGCAATTCAGCGAATTGAGCGAGGTGACATCGATTTATCAGCTGCTGCAGCAGAGCGTGCCTGCATCCGGAGGGTCGGGATCAGGTTCGGGTTCCGGGGGCGGAACGCCACCCGCGAGCGGCGGGTCGACCGCCGCCAACGGTGCAAGCCCAAGCGCGGCTGCAGCTTCTGCCATGCTTCCCCCGGCAGTTGGTCCTGCTTCCGCAGCGGCGTCCAACTTTTCATCACCATCTTTGTCCGCACTTGTCAGCAAGATCCAAGGAGTGTTCTAACATGCCGAATTTTTCCATTCCACTTTCAGGCTTAACCGCGGAATCGACGGCGCTGTCAACCGTCGTCAACAATCTCTCCAACCAAAACACGACCGGCTACAAGGATAAGGTTGCACTGTTCAGCGATTTGTTCTACCAGACGCTGGGGACGACCGGCGCGGGAGATCCGATTCAAGTGGGAGCCGGCACTCAAATTGGCTCCTTGCCTTCGTTGTTCACCCAGGGCAGCGTCGCGGCTACGGGGGTATCGACGGATGTAGCTATCCAGGGAACCGGATTTTTCGCCGTGCAAAACTCCAGCGGCGTCATCGATTACACGCGGGCTGGCGACTTCTCCGTGGACGCCAACAATTTTCTAGTGACCTCAGAAGGACAGCAAGTCCTCGGCTATCCCGCGGTCAACGGGGTGGTCAATACAGGCGCCGGGATCGCGCCGCTACAGCTGGGTGCGGGAACCATCAGTCCGCCGACGGCGACGGGTAACGCGCAGTTGACCGCCAATCTAAATGCCGCTGCTTCCGTGGGCGACACTTTCTCCACGCCAGTCACAATCTATGACTCCCTGGGAAACAGCCATGCCCTGACCTTTACCTTCACGAAGAACGCCAGCAATACCTGGGGCTACAGCCTCGCTGTGCCGGCCTCTGACTTACTTCCCATCGGCGGCGTTGCCCAGACCGGAGTCCTGGCCGCAGGCACCCTCACTTTTGACGGAAATGGAGTGCTGACGGCCACAACCCCGGCCACGGCTGGGGCTCCGGCCTATGCCGGGACCGGAAATGGGGTCATGTCGGGCGTAACGGCGGGTGCGGCAAGCGTGGCCGAGACCATTACTATGACTGCCGTGGACGCGACTCACTTTACCGTGACCGGTTCGATTTCCGGCGTCCTGGGGACGGCCACGGTTGGAACTCCGTTCACGTCCGGCCAGGTTGGCTTTTCGATTGCGGCGGGATCCACGCCTTTCGTGGCCGGCGACGCCTTTACGGTGGCCACGGCTCCCGGAACACTGAGTCCGATTCCGCTGATCGTCGTCCAAAATTTTTCCGATGGCGCTTCGAACCAGACATTCAACTGGAACGTGCTCAACGGTACCACTCCGGTTCTCACGCAAGTAGCGGCGCCCAGCACGACGTCGTCCACTCAGCAAGATGGCAGCAGCAGCGGGTCGCTGGTGAATTTCAACATCGGCTCTGACGGCACGATCACCGGTTCATTCAGCAATGGCAAGACGCAGGCGCTGGGAGAATTGGCTCTGGCGAACTTCGCCAATGTCGGCGGACTCGAACTCAATGGCAATACTGATTTCACACCCACGCTGGCTTCGGGTCCAGCCGTGGTTGGGGTTCCGGGCGCGGGAGGACTGGGAACGCTTTCCGGCGGCTCGCTCGAGTTGTCGAACGTAGATATTGCCACCGAGTTCGCCAATTTGATCGTGGCGCAGCGCGGTTATGAAGCCGACGCGAAAGCCGTGACCACGTTCGATCAGGTGACGCAGGATACGATTGCTCTGAAGCAGTAGACCAGACTGGAGGTTCTGCAGTTTGGCCTGGGTCTCTGGCGGCGAGTCTCGCCGCCGGAGACGGAGGGTCGTTTTGCAGAAAATTCTAATGAGGATTCTCCTACCAACGTGCCCCTGCTCCCCAAAGAGTCTGCCGTGATGAACGGCCGGTAGGCGGCGAGAATTGCCTATCTGTTGATGCGCGGACACTTGGCGTTACCCAGCTGAGCCAGCTCCACCCCATCCCTTCGTGCTCTGTCGCGGACTCTGGATTGCTTTTTTCTTCCTCGAATGTCTTCCGCAACAACCATCGGCAGCAAATCTCCGCCATCGAGTCGGATAGGGGTCGCGTTCTGGGTTTTTGCTGTTGTGCTGGTAGCAGTGGGAGCGGGGGTCTGGAGCACTCGTAGCAGAGGACCCGAACTGTTGGGCGGTGGAAGTGGGCAGCGAAAAGGCACTCTGCACCTGGAGACCTTCGTTCTGAACCTCGCCGATCCCGGGCAACGGTCTTATTTGCGCGTGGGCATTGGAGATAGGCAGAGGAGAAACCGCGCCGGTCGGGCAAGTGCGCGACACCATCCTCGGCGTGCTGGCCGAGTCTAGAGTCGACGAACTGCTGACGACACAAGGCAAGACGAAGTTGAAAGCGGGCTTGCTGCGCGCACTGCAGGAGCGTGAGCCGGGATTAGGGGTGGAAGAAGTTTATTTCACCGAGTTTCTGATTCAGCGCTGACCGAACGAACTACGCGAGGAAGGAATGGCGATGACAGCAGAAGCCAGTCTGGCGGGAACCGCGGAAAAGCCGCCACGGCCCTCAGGCGACGAAGCGGGCGCGGTTGCGAACCTAGATGCGGCGAGCGGACACGAAGGCGACGAAGACGCACGGTGGAGGCCGGTTCTGGGCCTGCCCTGCGAACTGACTGTGGATCTTCCGTTGCCCGGCTTCAAGATCGCGGACCTGTTGAAGTTAGGCGCCGGATCGGTCATCCACGCGCATTGGCGCCTGGGCCGCGACGTTCCACTGCGCCTGAACGGGACGGTGATTGGCTGGAGTGAGTTTGAGGTTATGGGCAACAACCTGGCGGTGCGTTTGACGGAGCTGGCGTGAAGCGGGAAACAGAGTTGCAGTGCGGGGCAGGGAACTTCATTACGACAGAATTACAGCGTGTTTCGTCGAGTCCCATCGGGCGGCGCTTCATTGCGATGTGGGAACGCGTTCTGCGGCTGAGCCGGCGCGCTCCGAAACGCTTGCGGCTGTGTGAGAGCTTGGCGCTGGGCGAACGCCGCTTCGTGGCCGTAGTCGAGTTCGAGCAGGCACGCTTCCTGCTGGGAGGGACGCCGTCGTCTTTGGTCCTGCTGTCCCGGCTGCAGGATGGCGGAGGCCGGGCAGAGAACGAATCCGGGGAAGTGGCCACGGCCGTGGGGAAGCCGCGAGGCGAAATATGCTGACCGGATACACGATCGCGGATGGGATGAGGTGGGCAGCCGTCGTTCTGCCCCGCGCCGACGCCATGGCGGCAGGCTGGCTGTCGCGGCCGCGCCACAACTCCGCCTTGCACTGGACGGCGCCCGGGGGCGCCAGCGGTTCGGTGCCCTGGAATATTGTCGTCCTGCTGAGCCTGCTGACGCTGCTGCCCGCGCTGCTGGTGGCGGTGACGCCGTTCACGCGCTTGCTGGTGGTATTTCACTTTTTGCGCCAGGCGTTGGGTACCCAGACGGCGCCCAGCAATCAGACACTTATCGGGCTGTCGCTGGTGCTGACTTATTTCTTGATGCAGCCCGTGGGCAGTTCGATCTACCAGACGGCCGTGGTGCCGTTTCAGCGCGGGCAAGTGGATGCGCTCGAAGCCGTAACGCTGGGAGCGCCGCCTCTGCGTCACTTCATGCTGAAGTATGCCCGGGAAAAAGATCTGGCGCTCTTTCTCGAACTGGCGCGGGCCCCGCGTCCGGCGCGGGCCGACGAGGTTCCCATGCGGGTGGTGGTGCCAGCTTACATTCTTTCGGAGTTGAAGACCGGGTTTCAGATCGGGGTGGCGCTGTTTCTGCCTTTTCTGGTGATCGATCTGGTAGTGGCGGCGGTGACCACGTCGATCGGCATGATGCAACTGCCGCCCGTGATCATTTCGACTCCGCTGAAGATTCTGCTGTTTGTCATGGTGGA
>WNEY01006778.1_pt1 | contig 15241 bp, 14 predicted proteins | sample 5400531 | NCBI WGS metagenome assembly WNEY01 (sample SAMN13153338, study PRJNA577476) | soil metagenome | isolation source: 200 cm saprolite under Douglas fir tree site 1 | place: USA:California | collected 2015-04-18
CTCACCAAGGCAGCGGCCGTGGACCTCGGCTCGGCGGGGATCAACGTGAACGCCGTCGCGCCGGGTTTTGTGAAGACGGAGCTGCTGACGCAGCTGCCGCGCGAAGTGCTGGAGCGCGCCGAGCACGAGTCGGTGCTCGGCCGCGTGGCGGAGCCGGAGGATGTCTCGCGCGTGATCCTGTTCTTGTGCAGCGAAGCGGCACGGCACATCACCGGACAGGTGATCGTGGTGGACGGCGGCCTGACGCTCGCTTAGATTCGGGCCGTGACTCGCCCACCTACTAAGCTCTTACAAGGCAACTACTTCCTACTTCTGCTCGCCTCACTCAGCTGCGGCGGGAAGAAGCCTGGCCAGCAACCGACGCCTGAGCCCACGGCGCCATTGCCGACGGCAGGCCTGGCGGGTGAACGAGTTGCGCTGACGCCGCTCGCGTTGGTCGCCGCCGAGGACACGCTGCATTGGGACACGCTGTTCGTCAATCGGCGCACCGCGCTCGACAAGAGCGACAGCATCATCGCCACGTTGCTCGCCGCGCGGGCGCCCGAAGTCACGTGGGTTGGCCCTGCGGAGCTGCGGCATGTGGCCCGTCGCGCACCGGGCATCGCGCCCGATCCCGACCAGATGGGAACGCCGTTCCTGCGTGCGTCGAACATCGTGGTTGTCCCCGACCCGCTGCGCTACCAGCTTCGGACCCTGATGGGACTCGTCGGAGGGCGATACGTCCTGGTTCCAGCTGGGCTTGTATTTCGGAAGCCGGCCGTCGGGCCGTCCGGCCGTCCGGCCCTCGCGACAGCTGAGCTGTCGGTCGTGCTCATCGACTCGCGTGTCGGCCAGATCGGGTGGCGTACCATCGCGCGCGGCGAGGGCGATGATCCGTGGACGGCCCTCACGCGGGCGGTGAAGAGCCTGACGCCGGGCCTGCCTTGACCGCCCGCGAAGCAACCCTGATCCAGGGCGACGGGATCGGGCCCGAGATCACCGAGGCAACGCTCCAGGCGCTCGACGCGTTGGGGATCAAATTCGATTGGGACGAGCAGTACGGCGGCATGGCGGCCGTGGAAAAGGCCGGTACCCCGCTTCCCAACGCCACGCTCGACTCGATCCGCCGCACTCGACTCTGCCTCAAGGGTCCGCTCACCACGCCGGTCGGGGGCGGGTATCGGTCGGTCAATGTGGCGCTGCGCCAGGAGTTCGATCTCTACGCCAACGTGCGGCCCACCAAGACCATCGTTCCCGGGGGACGCTTCGAGCATGTCGATCTCGTCATCATCCGCGAGAACACCGAAGGGCTGTACGTCGGGCTCGACCACACGTTCAAGATCGGCGGCGACCGCCGCGCCATGGCGCAGGCGATGTCGATCGTCACGCGCGAAGGCAGCGAGCGCATCGCGAAGTACGCGTTCGAGTATGCCAAGCGACACGGCCGTAAGAAGGTGACGATTGTCCATAAGGCAAACATTCTGAAAGCCACCTCCGGCCTGTTTCTCGAGGTCGCGCGCCGCGTCGCCGAACAGTACGCGGGATCGATTGCGTCCGACGACAAGATCGTCGACAACACCGCCATGCAGCTCGTCATCAAGCCGGAGCAGTTCGATGTCATCGTGACGACCAACCTGTTCGGCGATATCCTCTCCGACGAAGCGGCAGGATTGATCGGCGGCCTTGGGCTCGCGCCCGGAGCCAACATCGGCACGCACGCGGCTATCTTCGAGCCGGTGCATGGTTCGGCGCCGGACATCGCGGGGAAGGGGATTGCCAATCCATCGGCGCAGATGCTCGCCGCCGCGATGATGCTCGATCACCTCGGCGAGCTGGAGGCGGGCAAGCGGCTGCGCTGCGCGATCGAAGCGACGATCGTGCAGGACAAGGTCCGCACACCGGATTTGGGGGGACGTGCTGCTACGGCCGAGTTCGCCCGCGCCGTGGTCAAGCGGGTTAGGGCCTAGCCATCCGTGCGCGAAATGCGGCGAAACCACCGCCGGCATCGCGATCGGTGGGCTGTGCCGCAACTGTACCCGGCTGCTCGAGCGGCGGGCGAGCAAGATCGCGCGCCTGGTCGCCATCGGCACGACCGCGCCGCTTGCGGTGTATGTGGCCTTGGCACTGCCCGTGGAGCGGACGGCCCGGTTGGTGGGGGCGGCGAGTGTGCTCCTGTGGTACGTGTTGACGTTTCTCATAGCAAAGCGCGTCACACTGGAGTGGCTCAAATGACAATGTCGAATGTCCAATGTTCAATGTCCAAGTGGTGCGCAGTGGTGGTTGCGCTCCTAACACTTCCCGTCGCCGCTGCGGGACAGACGTCCCTTTCCATTTATAGAGACGGCCGAGTCGTGGTGCGACGGACGCTGCCGCAGGCGCTGCAGCAGGGTCGCAATGCGTTGACGCTGCGGCTCGAGGCTCTTGATCCGGGGACACTGTTCTCACCAGATACAGCGGTATCCGTGACCTCCGCGACGGTTCGTTATCCGAGCACCGCGAACGACGCGTTAGCGCGGGCAGTCGGTCAGACGATCTCGTTCGTCCGCGCCAAGGGGGATACGCTTCGTGCGACTGTGGTGCGCGTGGATCCGCCCCAGTACAAGCTCTCCGATGGGCGGCTCCTCCTTGGACCACCGGGCGAGGCGCTGTTTCCGACAGAACTCGTGCGAACCAGTCCCGAAGCCCAGCTCGTGCTCGACGCCTCCAGGGCGCGGCAGCGCACCGAGCTCGCGTACGTCGCACAAGGCATGACGTGGGAAGCGCTGTATCAGGTCGTCCTGACCGGTGCGAAGGCGCAGGTGTCGGGCACTGCGACGGTCACATCGCAAGGACTGACTGCAGACAGCGCGGAAGTACAGCTCGTGGCGGGGTCGATCCGGCGTACGCGCGCGCCGAAGGCTCTGGAGGAAGCTCAAAACGGAGTTGTGTGGATCCGCCGGCAAGCGGCCGTTGCGGACGCGACGGAGACGACGGAAGAGGCGGTGGGCGAGTCACATGTGTATCAGCTGCCGGGTCGCTTGACGATCGAACCGAACGTTCCCGTCACCACGGCGCTCTTCCCGCGCACTGGGACGGCGTTCACCCGGGAGTTCGTCGCGCGCGGGGCGTTTCCCTTGCACGGGTTCTACGGCCCCGGTCCCACCGGCCCGACCGCGGTGCCGGTCCAGGTGTGGTACACCCTGAAGCGGCCCACCCGATCGCCCTTCGGCGACCGGCCGCTGCCCGGGGGGACCGTGCAGGTCTACGAGAGCGATTCAGCAGGCCGCGCCCAGCTTCTCGGTGAAGCGACGATCGATCACACGCCGGCGGGCGCGGACGTGCGGCTGTATACGGGCGACGCGTTTGACCTGACGAGCGAGTGGCTACAGACCGACTGGCGCACCGAGCCGCTCCAGCGTCAGCCCATCACGGGCACCGCCGGGCCCCAGAAGCTGACGGCGTCGTACCGAGTCACGCTCCGGAACGCGAAGGCGGAGGCGGTGACGATAGACGTGATCGAGCGCCATCAAGGGGAGTGGAAGGTGACTGAGAGCAGCATCGCCGCGGAGCGCCTGTCTGCCGGTGAGGTGCGATTCCGCGTTGCCCTGCCGGGCGGTGGGAGCGTCCAACTGACTTACACGATCGAAGCCAAGTCGTGACCGTCCAGATCGTTCACATCGGGGATCTGCACTTCGGCGGACTCGCCGACGTGCCGGTGGTCGAGGGGCTGGAGCGGATGCTGCCCGATCTGCGGCCCGACGCCATCGTGATCGGCGGCGACCTCTCGCAGCGCGCGCGCCACGGCGAGTTTCAACGGGGCCGCGCGTTCGCGAATCTGTGCCGTGAGACTGCCCCGGTCCTGGTGATTCCCGGCAACCATGACGTGCAGTGGTGGCGCCGTCCCTTCGTTCCGTTCGGCAAGGACGCCGTCTACGAGAAGTTTCGCGGGTACTTCGGTGCAGACCTCACGCCGACGCTGACCATTCCTGGCGGAGCGGTCATCGCGTCCGCGCTGACGGCCCATGGCGTTGCGTGGGGCTCGCTGACCGCTCGGGTGCGCGACCTCGCCGTGAAGGGGCACCTTCCCAAGAGCGAGATGCAGCGGGTCCAGTCGCTATTCGCGAAGGCCGAGCCGGGCCTGCCACGCGTCCTCGTGATCCACCACAATCTGCTGCGCGGCGAGATGTCGCAGCGCATGGGGCTGGTGCGCTGGCGCAGTGCGCAACGCCGCATTGTCGAGGCGGGGACCGACGTCGTGCTCTGTGGCCACGACCACCAGGAAGGCGCCGAGCTGCTCGACGGCCGGGTCGCCGTGTCGACCGCCGGCACGCTTTCGACGCGGACGCGCGGCGGGCGTCCCGTCTCCTTCAACTTCGTCACGATCGATCCTGCTGCTGTGCAAGTGACGTTCTTTCGCTGGGATTCGGCGAAGCAACGGTTCCAGCCGTCGGATACGGCTGCGTTCGCGCGAAAGAATCAGGCAACAACGCCGCAACCGGCAGCGGTCCCCGTAACCTAGGCATAGGGTTAGTTTTGGTAGCCCCGGGCCGTGGGCCCGGGGCTCACTACGACAGAGGCCCTGCATGCCCCCGAAGTTCACAGGCGTCGATTTCTACAACCTTGACGGGTTGCTCAGCGAAGAAGAGCGCGCCATCCGCGACACGGTGCGCGGCTGGGTCGACGACAACCTCATGCCCGTCATCGGCGAAGCCTACGTCGCCGGCAAATTCCCCAAGCAGCTGATCCCCGGCATGGCTGAGCTGGGTCTGTTCGGCGCCAACCTGCCGGAGGAGTACGGCTGTGCCGGCCTGAACAACGTCGCCTACGGGCTCATCATGCAGGAGCTGGAGCGCGGCGATTCGGGCGTGCGCTCGTTCGCCTCGGTTCAGGGCGCGCTCGTCATGTACCCGATCTACACCTTCGGCACGGAGGAACAGAAGAAGGAATGGCTGCCGCAGATGGCGAGCGGCAAGGTGATCGGCTGTTTCGGCCTGACGGAGCCCGACTACGGCTCCAATCCGGCGGGCATGATCACCGTCGCGAAGGAGATGAAAGACGGCTGGGTCCTGAACGGCGCCAAGATGTGGATCACGAACGGATCCACAGCGCAAGCCGCGATCATCTGGGCCAAGACGGGCCGGATCGACGATGCCGACTCCATCCGCGGCTTCATCGTGCCGACCGACACGAAGGGATTCTCAGCGAAGGACCAGAAGGGCAAGCTGTCGCTGCGGGCCAGCGATACGAGTGAATTGGTGCTGCAGGATGTGCACCTCCCCAAGTCCGCGCTGCTGCCCAAGTCAGGCGGCCTCAAATCGCCCCTCATGTGTCTGACAGCGGCACGCTACGGCATCGCCTGGGGAGCAGTCGGCGCGGCGATGGCGTGCTACGACGAAGCGGTGAGCTACGCGAAGCAGCGCGTGATGTTCGGCAAACCGATCGGCGGATTCCAGTTGCAGCAGGCCCGCCTGGCGGACATGCTCACCGAGATCACCAAAGCTCAACTCTTGTGTGTGCAATTGGGACGATTGAAGGACCAAGGTATAGCGACGCCCCAGCAGGTGAGCCTCGCCAAGCGCAATAACGTGAGCATGGCGACCGACATCGCACGCGAGACTCGGCGCCTGCTGGGTGCGAACGGCATCCTGGCCGAGTACCAGGCGATGCGGCACCTCGCAAACCTCGAATCGGTGTACACCTATGAGGGGACGCACGACGTCCACACGCTGATTCTGGGGCAGGAGATCACCGGGATGAGCGCCTTCAACTAGAAACCACGTCACGTCGCGTCCCGTTATATCAGCCATGCCTGTCGCGCTGTTGCTCGTCCTCGCTCAAACGCAATTGGTGGACATTCAGAACCTCGGTCCTCGAGAGCTGCGAGTAAGCGCCTTCGTTCTCACGGCGCCGCAGGACCTCAACGTGTCCGCCGTCGGCGCCGAGCCGTGGCCCGACCGGCTGCGCAGTCGAGACGACGAGCATTGGCAGGAAGACGAGCAGACGACGTGGCCGGCCGCCGCGTGGATCCTCGACGCGCGCACCCGTGCGGTCGTGTGGGATCTGCGGGCGGTGGAGACGCACCGCGAATCCAATGGCCTGCGGCGCTTCTCGGGCACCGTGCATTTGCCCGCCGGTACCTACGAGGCCCATTACGCGTCGTATCCCGCTTCTTCCGTCACCTGGAACGGCGACATCAATCTCAGCCTGAAGGAAATCGTGCGGCTTGGCCGGCGCGCGAAGTACGGCGGTCCGTACGTCGAGACTGAACTGTACAAGCAGTTCGCGCTGAGCATTGAAGGTGCTGGGCGCGCTGCCTCGCAGGACGACATCAGCGCCGCGCATGCCGCCTTCACGGCATCCGCGATCGCGAGGGTCGTCCCCGACCGCAATAGCTCGATGCGGAAGGGCTTCGAGATTACCCGCCCCACCGCCGTCGAGGTCTACGCCATCGGCGAGCTGAGGGTCGACGGCGAGTTCGATTATGGCTGGATCATGAACGCCGACACGCACAAGCGCGTCTGGTCGATGACGTACGCGACGAGTGATCCCGCGGGCGGCGCGGCCAAGAATCGGATGGCGCACGAGACGCTGCAGCTCAAGCCGGGCCACTACGTCGCCTACTTTGTGTGCGACGATTCGCACAGCCCCGACGACTGGAACAACGTGCCCGCGACCGATCCCGAGTTCTGGGGGATGACGCTGCGGGTCGCCGACCGGGCGGCGCGCGCGTCGGTGAAGCCGTTCGATTACGAACCGGTGCCGCAGGGCCAGACCATCGTCTCGATGATTGAAGTCCACGACGACGAGATGCGGTCGGCGGGGTTCGCGCTACCGCGTCCGATGGATGTGCATATCTACGCCCTGGGCGAAGGTACCAGCGACAAGATGTCCGACTACGCGTGGATCGTCGACGAGGAGCAGCACAAGCGCGTCTGGGCGATGCGTTACGAGGAGACCGAGCACGCCGGCGGTGCCGAGAAGAACCGGTTGTTCGACGGGACGATACACCTCGATGCCGGCAATTACCTCGTCTACTATCACAGCGACGGCTCGCACTCCTACAACAACTGGAACGGCGCCCCGCCTGCCGAAGAACGCTACTGGGGAGTGAGCGTTTTCCCGGCGAGTCGCCGGCTGAATCCGGCCGACATTGGACCGTTCATGCGTACCCGCGGCGCCGGCACCAATAACACGCTGGCGCAGCTCACGCACATGGGCAACGACGAAGACGCGAGCACGACGTTGCGTTTGACCGCCGAGACGCGTCTGCGCATCCTGGCGGTGGGTGAAGGCCGTGACGGCGACATGTTCGACTACGGATGGATCGAGGACGCGGACGGCCGACCCGTGTGGAAAATGAAGTACGCCGACACCGAGCCCGCCGGCGGCTCGGACAAGAATCGCATCTTCGACGGCGGTATCACCCTGCCCGCAGGAAACTACGTCCTGCGCTACCGCTCCGACGGCTCTCACTCGTACAACGACTGGAACGCCGACCCACCTGACGATCCCGAGAGTTGGGGCATCTCCGTGTTCCGATTGGCGAGGCGGTAGCGTAGCTTTCGGTCCTCATGAAAATCGCGGTGTGCATCAAGCGCGTGCCCGATTCGGAGACGCGCGTAAAAATCGCTGCCGACGGCAAAAGCCTCGACGAAACGGGGGGGGGCGTGAAGTTCGTCCTGAATCCCTATGACGAATTCGCCGTCGAAGAAGCGCTGCGCCGCAAAGAGAAGGCGGGGGCCGGCGAGGTAGCAGTGCTTTGTCTCGGTCCTGCGGCGGCGCAGGAGACGATCCGCACCGCATTGGCAATGGGCGCCGACCGCGGCGTTCTGTTGCAAGTGGAGAAGATCCCTGTCGACCCTTTCGAAGTCGCGAAAGTCATCGCGGCCGAGCTCAAGAGCACGATCTGGGACCTGATTCTGTTCGGCCGCATGGCGATCGACGACTACAACACCCAAGTCGGCTCGCTCGTCGCAGAGCTGCTCGGCCTGCCGTGTGTCACCGCCGTCTCGCATCTCGACATCGAGGGAACGAAGGGTGTCGCCGAGCGCGAGATCGAAGGCGGCATCGAAGTCGTGGACTTTCCCCTTCCGGCCGTCCTCACGGTCGACAAAGGGCTCAACGAGCCGCGCTATCCCGCCCTCAAGGGCATCATGGCTGCCAAGAAGAAGCCGCTCGACGTGAAACCGGTCCAGCCTGGCGGCGGCGCTCTCGAAGTCATGGCCCTTACGCCGCCACCCGAGCGCAAAGAGGGCAAGATCGTGGGTGAGGGAGCCGGCGCCGTCGGCGAACTGGTGCGGCTGCTGCGCGAAGAGGCCAAGGTTCTGTGACGACGCTTGCCGTGCTGGAGCAGCGCGACGGCGTGCTGCGCAAGATTTCATACGAGGTTGTCACGGGCGCCCAGCGACTTGGCGGGAGCGTGGAAGCGGTCGTGTGCGCGCCCGCCCAGGTGCAAGGCGCCGACCAGGTTGGCAAGTTCGGCGCGGACAAGATCGTCACGCTCACTAATCCCGCCTTTGTGAAGTACGCTCCCGAGGCGTGCGCGCAGGCACTGGCCGAGCGCGCGAAGCAGGGCGGCTATCGCACGCTCGTCTTCGCCGCGAGTGCCACGGGGAAAGATCTTGCCCCGCGTGTCGCGGCCAAGCTCGGCGTCGGCGTAGCCGCAGATCTCACCGATCTGGCCGCTGATGGGAGCGGTCTGGTGGTCACGCGTCCGGTGTATGCCGGGAAGGCACTCATGAAGGTAAAAGTCACGGCGCACCCCGCCGTGCTCTCGCTGCGACCCAATGTTTTCACGGCGGTGGAGCGGCCCAAGGCGGGCGCCGCCGAAACGGTCGCCGTCAACGTACCGCCGGGGGGAGGCCGCGTGATCGTGCGAGAGATCAAGGCCGCGCCCGCGGGCACGCTCGACGTCGCCGAAGCGCAGGTGATCATCTCCGGCGGCCGCGGCCTCAAGGAGCCGGCCAACTTCAAGGTGCTGGAAGAGCTGGCGCGTGCGTTTGGCGGCAAAGCCGCGGTGGGCGCATCACGCGCGGTCGTCGCCGGCATGCGGACCTCGAAAGTGATCGTCGCGATCAACAAGGACAAAGACGCGCCGATCTTCAAGGTGGCCGACTACGGCGTGGTGGGTGATCTGTTCGAGATCGTGCCCAAGCTCACCGAAGAGATCCGCAAACTGCATGGCTAAGATCGTCCCGGCCCAGTATCAACCACCGCTCCCCTTAGACCAACTCATCCTCCAAGACGGCGCCGAAGGTGCCGGCGACCGCATGGAGCTCGACGTCCTCATCGTCGGCGCGGGGCCGGCCGGACTCGCGTGCGCAATCGAGCTCGCCAAACTCGCGAAGGCCGACGCCGCCGAGCTGAACATCGGAGTCCTGGAAAAAGCAGAAGCACTGGGAGAACACTCGCTGTCCGGTGCCGTTGTAAACCCGGGGCCATTCCGCGAGCTGTTCCCAGATCTCAAGGACACCGACTTTCCGTTCCGTGGGCCGGTCGTCAGGGAAGCCGTGTACCTGCTGACGGCTGAAGGCAAGTGGCGTCTTCCCACGCCACCGTCGATGCGCAATCACGGCACCTACGTCGCGTCGTTGTGCGAGATCGTGCGTTGGCTCGGCACCAAGGCCGAGGAGCTCGGCGTCAATGTCTTCACGGGCTTCCCGGCGGCGCAGCTATTGGTGCGCGACTCGGCCGTCGCTGGTGTCCGAACCGCGCCCGCCGGACTCGATCGCGAGGGGAAGCCGACGCCTGGTGGCGCGGCGCCCAGCGATCTTGTCGCCAAAGTCACGGCGCTCGCCGAGGGAACGAGGGGCTTGCTGGCGCAGGCGTGGTGCGAGTGGCAGCGCGTGCCGTCGGAGAATCCGCAGATCTTTGCCCTCGGCGTGAAGGAGCTGTGGGAGACGAAGCAGCCGCTCGATCGCGTGATCCACACGCTAGGGTGGCCGCTGCCGAGGGACGCGTTCGGCGGCAGCTTCGTGTATCCCCTCGAGCCGAATCTGGTCGCGCTGGGCCTCGTGGTGGGGCTCGATTACCGCGACGCGGCGCTCGACGTGCACGTGCTGTTGCAACGGTTCAAGCAACACCCCTTGCTGCGCGCGCTGCTTGCCGGTGGAGAACTGATCGAGTGGGGTGCGAAGACGATCCCCGAGGGCGGCTTCTACTCTCTCCCCGAGCGGCGCTCGGGCGCTGGTGTCGTGGTGCTGGGCGACGCCGCGGGCTTCGTGGACGTCCCGTCGCTGAAGGGCATTCACTACGCGATGCAGTCAGGGATGTACGCCGCGCGTGCGATCTTTCAGAATCTGAAAAACGGGTCGGCACTCACGGAGTACGACCGGTCGGTGAACGCGTCATATCTCGCCGCCGATCTCTACCGCACGCGCAACATGCGGCTGGCGTTCCGCGACGGATTCTATTTGGGCGGAATCCAGGCAGCGCTGATGACGTTGACAGGCGGGCGGTTCCCCAGTGGAAAGTATCGGATGCATGCCGATGCGGAGGTTGCGCGACGGTCTTCCCCGGGCCTGCGCCCGGGGTCAGCCGAGACTGCGAAGGGGTTCAGCAAAGTGGACGCGGTATTCAAGTCTGGGAATTCAACGAGAGATACGATTCCCAGCCACCTCGTGGCGCCGCAGGACGTGCCGGTCGAGGTTGCGCGGTTCTACTCACATATGTGCCCTGCCGGAGTCTTCGAAGCGGTGGAGAGTGGTTTGCGGATCAACGCCGCGAATTGCGTGGACTGTAAGGCGACCGACGTACTCGGACCGCGGTGGACGCCCCGCGAGGGCGGCAGCGGGCCGAAGTACAAGCGCATGTAGCGTTAGGCGGCGTGGCTGTCCCTGAAGTAGTGCCGCGCGCGTTCCGCCAGCTGGGACGTGGACAGGGGCAGATTGCGTTTGACCCAGAGCATCGTCCGCTGCCCGCTCGGAAACCGCCGAGCTTCCTCCTGCTTGGATAGGGCCGCCATCTGCGTGAGTGAAATCCCGAAGATCTCCTTGCTGGCCCGATCGAGCGCGACGCCGAACTCCTCATCCTCAGGCGTGCCCAGGATGTCGGAGTGGGTGCGGCCTAACTCCTCGAGCGGCGCCGCGTACGAGTGCTCGGAGTGCGTATCCATCGTGTAGCCACAGTAGAGCGAGAAGGGGTATGTACCGGCCAAGGCATTCCAGAAGTCCTCGACCTGGATCGCGGCAGCGGTGTTCCCCGCTTGCCACAAGGCATTCGCCAGCTCGCTGTAGACGCGCGTGCCGCGGCCGGATGGCTGGAGGCGCGACAGGACGGGCGCCAGCGCATTCCGGAACGGTGCCCATTCCGGCAGGCCGCCAGCAACCACTTGTGCCGTGATCTGTCCAGAATCCAGGACGGACAGTTGTCCCGGATCGCGCAGCGATTGCGGGCGGAATTCTCCCGCGGCCAGGCGTTCGAACAGCCGGTCCCGCTGATCGGCCCCCGCGATGACCAGCACGCTGTCGCCGCGCCGCAAGCCCGCTTCGACGAATGCGAGCGCCGACTCGGTGAGCGTGTCGCGACGACGATCTTCGCCTTTGGTATCGCGGTGGAACTGCGCGAAGTGGCGGCCGGAAGGCGCTTCGGCCAATAGCGAACTACCGGCGGGGGAAGTCACTCTTTACTCCAGCGACTCTTCGAAGTACCGACGTGCTCGCTCCAGCACGGCGGTACTGGCGGCCGGCAGATTGCGCTTCACCCACAACATCGTCCGTTGCCCGCTGGGGAAACGGCGTTCGCCTTCGTGATTGTGGGCCGAGAACCCCACCATCTGTGACAGGGGCACCCCGAACACATCCCGGCTCGCGGCGTCCAGCGCAACGCGGAAGCGCTCGTCTTCCGCGGTGCCGATCACGTCGGAGTGCGTGCGGCCAATCTCTTCGAGCGGCCCGTTGTAGGTGTGGTCGTGATGCACATCGAGCATGTAGCTGCAGAACAACGAAAACGGATACAGGCGCGCGAGCTCGTTCCAGTACTCCTCGAGGCGAATGGCGGCTTCCTGCTTGCCTTCGTGCCACAGCATGTTCACCATCTCGACATACGCCCGCGTAGTACCGCGCCCGAACGCCCGTACCCGCTCGAAGATGGACGCCATCGCCCGGCGGAAGTCTTCCCAGTCGGGCACGTCGTTGCACATGAACTTGCGCAGGGTCAGCTCGGCATCGTGCAGCTCCAGCTGGCCGGACTTGAGAAACGCCCCCGGATCGAGCTCGTCCTCACGCAGGCGCGCGAGAAACAGGTCGGTGTGCGTGCGCGACGCGATCACGACGACGGGGTTCCCGCGCCGCAGGCCCGTCTGCAAGAACGGCGTGACGGCGTCGGTGAGGGCCTGCGGGTCGCGATGCAGCTGCGCAAAGTGCCGGTTGACCGGCGCTTCGATCAGCAGCGCACTGACAGGTGGCGATGACATTTAGCGAGCCCTCGACAACGGAAGGAGAACGCTCATAGTGGCGTAGAGTAGGGTTTTGGATTTCTTGGCACAATCGTTCAAATGAGGGAATGCACAACGGTTTCACCTCAACCTCTTGGACTAGTCCATCGGATGGAAATCGCGAAAACTCAGCTTGATCCCGTCGATGATGAACTGTACGGCGATCGCGGAGAGCACGAGCCCCATCAGCCGCGTCAGGATGCGCATCCCCGTCTGGCCGAGCCGCCGCTCGACCATCGAGGCGCCTGAAAGCACGAAATACGTGATGACCGAGGTCAGCACGATCGAGACGTAGACCGTGACCGTCGCGGCCGTGGATTTCGCGCCGAGGGCCAGCACCATGACCGTCGAGATCGCGCCTGGCCCCGCGAGCATCGGTACGCCGAGCGGCAGGATGCCGATGTCGTCCTTCTCGATTCCTTCGGCCGTTTCGATCGGCGTCTCGCGCTGCTGGCTGCGGCGCGCCTGCACCATGTCGAGCGCATTCAGGCCGATGAGCACCCCGCCTGCGATCTTGAAGGCGCCGATCGTGATTCCGAAGATCTTGAAGATGATGCTGCCGCCCAGCGCGAACGCGATGAGCGTGATCGCGCAGGTCCACGCCCCGCGCCGCGCGAGCACGCGCCGTTGTTCCGGAGAATCGCGGACCGTCATCGCGAGGAACGTTGGGATGACCGCGAAGGGATCCACGATGAAGAGGATCGACGTGAAGATCAGGACGAGCTCGATCGCCCGCTCGCTCATCGCGCGGCTCGGAGCAGCCCGGCGCGAATGCGCCGCATCTTCGCCGTCTGCGCCGGCAGGTCGCGCAGCTGCGCGCGGACGCGATTATACTTTCCGGCAGAGAACCGAATCGTGAGAGGCTGGCTGTCGCGCTCCGCTTCCACCACGACCACCGCACCCCGGCCGATCGCCCGCACCGCCGCGGTGACGTCGGTCCCGTCGATGATGGGGCGGCCGTTGATTCGCACCAGCTCGTCTCCGGTGCGCAGCCCCCTCCCTGCGGCCTCCGCGGCGCTCGCGGGTGCAACCACCGCGCGCCAGCGGCCGCCCTGCACGGCCGGAGGGATTGAGCCGATGCGCGCGTCGACGGCGGGCGTCTCGGTGAACACCACTTTCCATCCCGCCGCTCGGAGATAGTCGTCCCAGGGGATCTCGCTCGCGCCGCTCACGTACAGCCGCCAGAACTCGTCGAAGTCGCGTCCGGTGGCGCTGCGGACCGCCGCCACCAGCTCGTCCCGAGTGAAGCCGCGCTCTCCCGCGGAGTGGTCGAGGAGATAGCGCATCACGTCATCGAGCGATTTCGCATTGTCGGTCGAGTCGCGGATGGCAAGATCGAGCAAGAACCCGAGCAGCTCGCCCTGCAGATAGTACGAGATGACCTGGCTGTTGTTGACCGCGGGGGAATCCCATACGGTCCACGATGACCGCTCGGGGGAGATCAGCAGGCGAGCGGGATTACTGCGGTGATTCCCAATGGAGGTCGCGAGGCGCTGAGCAAAGTCGGCGGGACGGTCGAGTCCCGCCCGCGCCAGAATCACGTCCGCGTAATAGTCGGTGACCCCCTCGCTCCACCACAGATTGACCGTGCGCACCTCGTGCTCGTAGTCGAACGGGCCGAGCTCGACCGGCCGGATCCGCTTGACGTTCCAGACGTGGAAGAATTCGTGGGCACTCACCGTTCTGGCGCCGCGGGGATTGCGGGCCAGCGTTTCGGTGGTGACGCCGATCGTGGTCGAGTTGAGATGCTCGAGGCCGCCGCCTCGGCCTCCGACAAAGACGTAAGTGTAGTCTTTGTACGGGGCGGCCCCAAAGACGCGGATCGCCGCCGTGGAAATGCGCCGCAACATGTCCACGAACACCGCCGGCGCGTGAGCGCGGCCGCCGCCGAGATCGACGACGGCGCGATGCGGCGTGCCGGCGGCGGTGAACCGATACGTCAGGAACCTCCCTAGCAGCGCGGGCGAGTCGATGAGCACATCGTAGCTCGGCGCCGCAAACGTGGTGCTGTCGATCGTCGTCGGGATGAGTCCTGTTGCGATGCGCCACCCCGCGGGAAGCTGGAAGGTGACGCGGGCCGGCGCCTGCTTCCAGCCGTCGAGATACATGAACGTGCGCGGACCATCCACGACGCCGGAGCTCGACCGCAAGAACCACCGGTTGTTGGGCCGCCGCCACTCGTCCACTTCCCGTAGCCCCGCGGCATAGCGAATCGTGATCCGGCTGGCGCCTTTCGGGTCGATGACCCAGGAGATCGGGGAGTCCTGGTGGACGGGAAGAGGATCACCGGCGGCGCTGACCGCGACGACGTCCCGGATGTTCTGCCACGAATCCATGAGCCGATAGGCGCCAGGGGCCCAGTTTGGGATGACGACACGGCTCGGAGTCGGGGGATTGTTGATCTGCATCTCGACCAAATATGCGGAGCGGTCCGTAGGAACCGTGACGCTATAGTAGAGCTCGGGAGCGGGGCTTTGGAGCGCGAGGAGAAGAACGAGCAGCATGGTGCTATCTGTCTGAACTAGATAGCTACCTGCACAACCCGATCTTTCCCCGACTTCTTCGCGTCGTACATCGCCTGGTCTGCTCGTCTGAGTAAGTCGTCAGTACTTGCGTCGGTCGCCGTGCAAGAGACTACGCCGATGCTCGCCGTCACATTCGGCGTTCCCTTGAAGACGTTGCGCAGGCTGGCGATGAGCCGCTTGGCCGCCGCATCCGCGAGCTGGGCATCGGTCTCCGGCATCAGCACCGCAAACTCGTCGCCGCCCAGCCGCCCGACGACATCGGCCTGCCGCACCGATGAGCGCATCGCGTCGGCGACGAGCCGCAGCACGGCGTCACCGGTCTGAT
>WNEY01001843.1_pt1 | contig 15239 bp, 13 predicted proteins | sample 5400531 | NCBI WGS metagenome assembly WNEY01 (sample SAMN13153338, study PRJNA577476) | soil metagenome | isolation source: 200 cm saprolite under Douglas fir tree site 1 | place: USA:California | collected 2015-04-18
CGTGTTCGCGGCCGCGACCGGGCTCAGGCCCTCGGAGCTGTTCGCGCTCGAATGGGCCGACGTGGATCGTGCCGCCGGTGTCGTTCAGATCCGGCGGGCGTATGCGAACGGACGGGTTAAGCAGACCAAGACGCGGCTGAGCAGACGCGCGGTTCCGCTGCAGGCGATCGCGATCGAGGCGCTCGAGCAGCTACGGCCGCGGGAAGACAGCCCGCTGCTCTTCCCGAACGCACGCGGCGGCCACCTCGACTTCCGCAACTTCAACCGCCGCCAGTGGAAGCCCGTCCAGCGAACGGTCGGGATCGAACCGCTGCGCGATCTCTACGACCTGCGCCCCACCTACGCCACCTTCGCGCTCCGCGCCGGTGTCCCGGTGTTCGCGCTCTCCCGGTTCATGGGTACAGGCATCGCGATGATCGACCTCCACTACGGCCACCTCGCAGTCGACAGCTACCGGCACGCCGTCTCACTCCTAGACGCGCTCGCGCTCGAACGGGCCGTGGACGCTGGGTGGACGCCGGCCCGCAAGCACGCAAAGCCGCACGGCGACACGGTTTCCAGGCGTCACAAGAGCGGCTCGCGGCGGGCGGTGGACGCCCGGTGGACGTCGACGCGAAGACCGATCGCGACGGGACCCGACGGAAGGGGCTGATTAGCAGGAACTTCGCGAAGCCCTCTGACGGACTCGAACCGTCGACCCCCTCCTTACCATCAGTTTGTGCCAGCTCAAGCCGTTTTTGCGCCCTTGGCGGGCCGAACGTTTGCCACCCGTTGCGCCCCCTCTGTTCCATAACTGTTCCATCTCAATAGGCCGAAAACGGGCGCTTTGGCTCTGACCGTGCAGCCGCAGATCTCAGCGCGAAACGCATCGACGATGTCGCAATGAACCTTCTCTCACTGAGAGGTGGTTATCGCGTTCGTTCGGACTCCGTTTGTCGCGGGCTTGTGAACGATGAAACCCTCGAATTCTGGGATCAGTCGTAAGCGGTTCCAGACTGTGGTTTGCCTGGAGAACGAGGGGATTCCTGGCGTGAACCAGAGTTTTGAAACCCTTCAGGGATTGCCGCCGGCGGCCCGGAGGACTCCGGCAAGTCTGGAGGGAACAACACGGACGACCCTCCGCCAGGAGATGCTTCTTCGGTGTGCGTGAAGGGGCGGGTCGGGCTTGACGAGCCGCCAGGGCGGCGAGATGCCGCTTGCGAGCTTCGCTTCGGTCGTCTGAGATCAGATACCTATGCCGACCGCGCTTTCAGGGAGGCAGGGTGCGGCTTCGAGCAGTCGGCGAGTGTAGTCGTGGCTGGGTGTTGAGAGGACCGTGTCCACCGGTCCGGTCTCGCAGATCGACCCTTGATTCATGACCAGCACGGTGTCGGCTATGCAGGCGACGACACCAAGGTTGTGCGTGATAAAGAGCATGCTGAGGTGGAGATCACGACGGAGCTCCTGAAGCAGTTCGAGCACCGCTGCTTGCACCGAGACGTCCAGCGCCGACGTGATTTCGTCGCAGATGAGAAGAGCGGGCTCGGCGGCGAGCGCGCGAGCGATCGCGACGCGCTGCCGTTCGCCGCCGGAGAGCTCGGCCGGGAACCGCTCTCCAAGCCGCTTCGGCAATCGAACACGTTCCAGGAGGGCTCCCACCTCCTGTTCGGCGGCCCTGCCTGGAAGTCGTCTGAGCACGCGTAGCGGGCGCTCGATCGAGGAGCGAACGCGATGTCGCGGGTTCAGCGACTCGTACGGGTTCTGGAAGACGATCTGGATTCGGCGCCTTAGGTCGAGTTGGCGCGACCGAGCGTGGCCTGCGAGTTCTTCTCCCTCGAACAGGATCCGCCCGGAGGAGGGCGGGTGCAGGCCGGCGATGCAGCGACCGATCGTGGACTTGCCGCTTCCCGACTCGCCCACGAGCGCAACGCAGCGCCCGCGCTCGATCGCGAACGAGACGTTGTCCACCGGAGGCCGGTGCCCGGAGCGATAGCGCGCCTCGAGTCCAGACACCTCGAGCAGCGGCGTGGCCATATGCGCGACGGCCGCCTTGGACCGGGTGGCGGCCGGAATGTATTCGGTCGCGGCGAGCTCCTGCCAACGCCAGCAGCGCGCAAAGTGCCCTGGGGCCGTCTCGACGAGTTCGGGCAACGCATCGTGGCAGCGGCTGAGCTGGTGTTCGCATCGCGGAGCGAACGGGCACCCGGTCGGCCATTCGCCTACTCCGACCGCGACGCCGACGATGCCGTGAAGGGCGCGGGGCTTGTGCACGTCCGGAATCGCGGCGACGAGGGCCTTGGTGTACGGGTGGCGAGGGCGCTCGATGACGGCGGCGGTGGGGCCGCTCTCGAGCACTCTGCCGGCGTACATCACGATGATGTGATCGGCGATCTTCGCCACCACGGCAAGGTCGTGGGAGACGTAGACCATTGCCATCTGCTCTTCGTCTCTGAGGCGCAGCAGTTCGGCGAGGATCCGGTCCTGCGTGAGGACGTCGAGCCCGGTGGTGGGTTCGTCGAGGACTGCGACCGGCGGCTCGCAGACGGTGGCCATCGCGATCGTGACGCGTTGCTGCTGTCCGCCGGACAGCTGATGCGGGTAGCGACGGCGGAAAGCGTCGCCGAGGTCAACGCGCGCCAGCGCCGCGCTCAGGGAGTCCTGGGAGACAGCGCTCGCCCGGTGGGCGCGGAGGACGTCGAGGATCGCTTCGCCCACGCGCAGCGAGGGGTTGAGCGCACCCCCCGGGTCCTGGGGGACGTAGGAGACGAGCTTTCCGCGCAGGCTGCGAAGCGTTGCGACGTCCTGCCCCACGATCTCCTTCCCGCCCACGCGGATGGTGCCAGCAGTGATCCTGACCCCCTGACGCGTGTAGCCGAGCAGCGCTAGAGCGACCGTCGTTTTTCCACTGCCGGACTCGCCGACGACGCCGAGGATCTCTCCCGGAGCGACGGCGAAACTCACGTCATCAATCACGCGCTCGCCCGAATCAAGCGCGAGGGAAAGACCCTCCACACGGACCGCCGCGCCAGCTACTTGCGAGCTCATGGCGCCGCGCTCCGGACGACGCGAGGGACGTACGACCTGCCGAGCGCGCGAGCGATCGCGTCTCCGGTTAGGTTGACGCCGATGGTGAGGACGGCGATCATTGCGGCCGGCGCGACGACCGCCAGGGAATTTAGCGAGATGTAAGAGCGGTTCTCGCCGATCATGCGCGCCCAGTCGGAGCTCGGGGGCTGCAGACCGAGCCCGAGGAAGTTGACCGAGGCGATGATCAGGATTGAGAACGTGAAGCGCAGGCCCGCATCCACCAGGACCGGGGCGAGGATGTTCGGTAACACCTCGCGGGTGAGTACTGCGATCGCGCGCTCGCCGCGGGCGACCGCTGCCTCGACGTAGCCGCGCACGGACACCTCCAGCGTAGCCGTGCGGACGATCCGGCTGATTCCCGGTGCCTGGACGAGTGCGACCCCGAGCACCAGCACGCCCACCGAGGAGCCCGCACCGGCGATCAGGACGAGCAGGAAAAGAAGCGGCGGGAACGCGAGCATCACGTCGACCGTCCGCATCAAAAGCGGATCGACGAGCGAGCGGCTGTACCCCGCGACCAGTCCAATCGTGAGTCCGACGAGATAGGCAAGGGCGGTTGCAGAGGCGGCGAGCCCGATCACCGAACGGCCGCCGTCGAGCAGCCGGCTGAGGACGTCCCTGCCGAGAAAGTCGGTGCCGAGTAGCGCTGTGCCCGACGGGCCGGTGAGGGGAGCGCCGACTGGCGCTGTCGGGGAGTGCGGTGCCAGATACGGGCCGAACACGGCAAGGAACAGGACGATCGCGAGCACACTCGACCCCACGGCACCCGACGGCGTTCGCAGGAACCGAAGACGTCCCTTCACGCCGGCTCTCGCAGCTTCGGCACCAGCAGCATGACGATGAGGTCGGCGACAAGGTTGATGGCCACATAGACGATCGCGATCAGCATCGCCACAGACTGCACAACAGTTACGTCGCGGTCTTGCACCGCACTGACGAGCTGGCTGCCAATGCCTGGATAGGCGAATACCGCCTCGACCACGATCACGCCGCCGACCAGGTACTGAAGGTTCTGGGCGAGCACCTGCACGCTCGGGGCCAGCGCATTGCGAAGCGCGTAGCGCAGGATTACTCGGCGCTCGGAGAGGCCGTTGAGGCGTGCCGTCTGCACGTACTCGGTCCGCAAGACCTCGAACGTCCCGGCACGTACCATCCGGATCCCAGCCGCAAGCGACGCGAACAGCAGCGTAGCCACCGGGAGCACCAGTTGCTTGGGGTTGCTCAGGGGATCGCCGCCGGGCGGCACGATCGCAACGGGCGGGAGCAGGTGCAGGCCAACGAAGAACACGGCGACGAGAAGAGAACCGATCACGAACTCAGGCATCGACACCGCCGCAAGCGATCCCAGTGAGATGAGGTGATCGGTCGGCCTGCCGGCTCGTACAGCCGCGAGCGCTCCAAGACCGAGCGAGAGCGGAATCATCAGAAGGGCGGTGATCGCGGCAAGGATCGCGGAGTTTTTGAGCGAGCCGGAGATCAGAGGCCAGATAGGAGCGTGGGTCGCGCCTTGCGCGAGTGCCACCGCGGAGTCGCCGAGATCGCCGCGGACGAATCCTTTCAACCAGTCCCTGTAGCGAGCGGAGGCCGGGCGATCGAGGCGCATCTGATGCGTGAGAATCCGCACCGCTTCCGGGGAGGCGTTTCGTCCCAGCACCGCGCTGGCGGCGCTTCCCGGCAGTACCTGAACGGCCGCAAAGATGAGCACAGACGCGGCCAGCAGCGCGGCGACGGCCCCGACGAGCCGCCGGCCCAGGAACGCGAGCACCGGCGAGACCCCGCGACGAGCAGGTCGCGGCTCTGCCGCGGCAATCACCCGGAGCCCCGCGTACCCCCGTCCCGCCTCCGGGCGCGATTCCGCGTCACGATAGCCACGCGTCCTGGAAGCGGTGGTTCCCAAGGATCCCGGCAGCGCTCGGTTTGAGCCCGTTCACCTTCTTGGAGAGTCCGTCCACGAAATCTGCGTTGGTCCAGTTCAGATATCCCCCCTCTTTCCACTGAATCATCTGCACTTGGTTCCAGTACGACTGTGCCTTGGCGTGGTTGAGCTCGCCGATCGCTTTGAACAAGAGGCTGTTGAAGGAGCGGGAATGCCAATGCGTCTCGTTGAAGGGCGCGTTACGCGCGAGAGCCTGTAGGTAGAAGAACTTCAGCGACGACGGCGGCCATTGGGTCTCGGCGAACAGCATCTTCAGGTACTGAAGCGATGGGTTGAAGTACGAGCTCGCTGGCACTTGCTGGAGCCGGATGGTGACTCCTGCCGCCGACGCCTGCTGTGCCAGGAGCGTCGCCGACTCGACGAAGCCCGGAATCACATCGGAAGTCCTCAACTGGACCTTCAGGTGCGACCTTCCAGCGGCCTTCAGGAGCGACTTCGCGCGGGGGATGTCCTGCACGTGTTGTGGAATCGAGTTGTCGTAGAAAGGCAGACCCTTTCCGACAATGTCGTTGCCGACCGTCCCGTAGCCACTGATGGCATCCCTGATCAGCGCGGGCCGGTCGGCGATGAGCTTCATCGCGAGCCGAACGCGGTTGTCGTTGAAGGGCGGTTTTGTCGTGTCCATGTAGAACATCAGCACCTGTGGTGCATGGGCTACGAGCACCTTGATGTCCCGGGTGGCCTGATGCGCTTTCGCCTGTGCGTACGCCATCTGCGCCATCGCGTCGATCTGGCCTGACAACAACGCGTTCAGCCTTGCGGTGGGGTCCGAGATCGAGACGATCTTCAGCGAGTCGACATAGGGGCCCCCGTGTCCCCAGTAGTGGGGATTCCGCACGAAGACGCTCTGCTGCCCCGGCGTGAACGATTTGAACTTGAACGGTCCAGTTCCGACGGGGCGAGAGAAGTTCGTTTCTCCCTTCTGAACGATCCAGGTGTTGTAGTAGACGAAGTTCGCGGCAAGGTTTGCGTCAGGAAACTTGAGTGGGATACGCAGCGTTGTCTTGTTGACCGCCTTGAGGTCGCGGATGTTGATCCCTGAGACGAACGGGAGCGCCGCGCTCGTCTTCTTGGCCATCAAGTGGATCGAGTAGATCACGTCTTCGGCATCGAAGGTTTTGCCGTTGTGGAAGGTGACACCGTGACGAAGCTTTATCTCGTACTCGGTTGCGTCTTTGTTCGGAATCCATTCCAAGGCCAGGCCTGGGGTCAGGCTCAAATCGGCGTTCAAAAGAACCAGAGGATCGAAGATGCTCTGAATGCGCCCCTCGTCGATCGGCGTCACGCCGAGCGACGGGTTGATTGTCTCGGCCGTGCCGCCGCCCACGTATCCGACGCGCAGCGTCCCGCCGCGCCGCGGCTTCGCCGCTGAGGCCCGCGCCAGTGAGGCAGCCGCGTTGCCAAGATGCCCGCCGACGAGGGGGACCGCTCCCAATCCGACGGCGGCACCCTTCAGGAAGCCGCCACGCGAGATCGTCCGCTCGCCCTCGTCGTTCTCGTCCGGGGGTCGACGTCGTTGCTGGTCGTCAGTCACCTTGCCCTCCCATGGCTCGCCGTTCTGCATGTCCGCGTCGGCCGAAGCGGCTGTGCGGCTGTTTCACGAGGTACTTCGGCGCGACAGCGTGAAGCGGGTTTTGAAACCTCCCGGTCTCCGAAGCCACGACCCTCCTTCCGCTCTGCGCAGGTCACGATCGTAGGCTGCCTGGAGCGCCCGTTCAAGCCGCTCGGTCACGGCGGATAGTTGTCGAGCCACCACCGGGCGACGTCCAGGCGGCGCATGAACCGCACCCCCGGGACGGTCGGCGCGTGTTCGACGAACGTGCGCAGTGCCGCGGCGCGGCCGGCCTGGCCGGTCCACCTCGCGTGCACCGCAACCGTCATCATCGTCGGCCGGTCGGCGCCTTCACGTGCGAGCTCGTCCAGGCCCATCGTGAGCGTGTCGAGAAAGTCGCGGGGGCTTGCGAACCCGGGCGTGACGAGGAAGCGGCTGTCGTTGTACGTCTTCGAATACGGGACGACGAGGAACGGCCGGTCGAGGCAACGGGTGTAGTACGGCAGGTCGTCGGCAGACGCGTCCGAGTCGTAGATGAAGCCGCCCTCCTCGACCAGGAGCTCACGTGTGTTCTCGCTCGGCCAGCCGCGACAGTTCCACCCGAGCGGGCGCTGCCCGAGAACGCGCTCGTAGGTCTCGATTGCGCGGCCGAGATGGTCGCGCTCCTCGTCGCGCGAGAGCCGCCAGAGCTCGATCCAGCGCCAGCCGTGCCCGAGCAGGTCGTGGTCGTGCTCGCGCATCCATTCGGCAACAGCTGGGTTCAGCTCGAGGGCGACCGCGGCGGCCGAGACGGTGACCGGGATCGCGGCAGCGTCGAAGATCCGCGCAAGCCGCCAGACTCCGGCCCGGCTTCCGTACTCGTAGTGCGCCTCCGTGCCGGGGTCGCGCTGCGGCGGCTCGACTCCTGCTTCCGGGTACTCGCCCCAGCCGTCGTTCCGGTCGTCACCCCAAAGGACGGAGTATTCCGATCCCTCCTCGTAGATGAGCACGACGTTGACGACGACTCGTGCATCGTCGGGCCAGGCGAAGCGTGGTCGAACCCGCCCGTAGCCGACGAGGTCACGCGCACGGACCCGCTCAGGGATCACGGTGCTCAACTATAGGATCGGCCGGGCACGCAGACGAAAGGGACCGCATGAACGCAAACCTCCTCGCGTCCGACCTCGGCTTTCCGGAGGGGCCGGTCGTACTCCCCGACGGCCGGCTTGTCTTCTGCGACGGCAACATCGGCGAGCTCTTGGTGTACGCGGACTGCGCTGTCGGCACGTTCGCGGTGACGGGAGGCTCCCCCTGGGGCGCGGTGCTCGGCTCGGACGGCGCCGTCTACGTGACGCAGGGAGGCAACGTTCCGGGGAGCGGTGACACGAGCGCGGTCTCGGGGATCCAGCGCGTACGTGCCGATGGCACCATCGAGCTCCTCCACTCCGAGGTCGAGGGCCGGACGTTGGTCGGTCCGAACGATCTCGCCTTCGGGCCCGACGGGCGCCTGTGGTTCACCGACTCGGGTTCGGAGTTCGACGAGCGCTTCGACTTCCGCTCGCCGGGTCGACTGTTCGTCGTCGACGGCAGCGGCGGCGAGATGATCCTCGAGCGTCCCGAGGTGTATCCGAACGGCATCGCATTCGACGCAGCCGGCCGGCTGTACTGGACGGAATCACTGGCGCACCGAGTCTGTCGCCTCGACGACGGCGAGGGAGCGACGTGGTGCCAGCTCCCCGACGAGTACATCCCGGACGGGATGGCGTTCGCTGCAGACGGGCGTGCCTTCGTCGCCGCGACGATCTCGGGCGGTGTGGCGGTGATCTCGGCCGAGGGGACGTTGGCCGACCACATCGACCTCGGGGAACATGCAACCAACTGCATCTTCGACGGCGGCACGCTCTACGTCACGGCCACGCGCTCCGCCGACATCGAGGCGTCGCAGCGGACGGGCACGCTCTGGGCCGTCGAGACCGACGCGAGCGGGCCGCTGCCGCTCAGACCCGGCGCGCTCTAGCGTTGCCTCGAATCGACGCGGGTCGCTTTCGCGCCGACTTCGAGGCACTGGCAGCGATCGGCCGCACTGCCGACGGCGGTGTGCACCGGCCGACGTTCGGCGATGCCCATCTCGCGGCGCGCGCCTGGTTTCTCGACCGAGCGGCGGCGGCCGGCCTCGAGACCCACGTCGACACCGCCGGCAACCACTCGGCCATTCTCGCGTCGGGATCAGGCGAAGCGCCGAGGATCCTGCTCGGCTCTCACCTCGATTCCGTCCCGAACGGCGGCCGCTACGACGGCGCTCTCGGCGTCGTTGCGGCGCTGGAAGTGCTGAGGGCGATTCACGACGCCGACCTGAACCTCCCGTGCACGCTCGAAGCGATCGACTTCACCGACGAGGAAGGAACGCTGGTGGGTCTGCTCGGAAGCCGGGCGCTCACGGGGGCATTGACGCGAGACACGTTGATGGCTCCGCGCGGCGGACGCGATGCCTTGCTCGCCGGGCTTGCACGGGTCGGACTGACCGAGACGGGGCTCGCAGACGCTCGGCGTGATCCCGGCACCATCGCGGGTTATCTCGAGCTGCACATCGAGCAAGGTCCGGTCCTCGAGCGTGAGGACGTCGACATCGGCGCCGTCAGCAGCATCGTCGGCTCACGCTCGCTTGGCGTCATCTTCCGGGGCAAGGCCGGTCACGCCGGTACCACGCCGATGGACGTGCGCCGCGACGCCGGTCTCGCCGCCGCCACGTTCATCGTCGGTGTGCACGAGACGGTCGTGCGCGACTTCCCGAACTGCGTCGCGACCGTCGGCAGAGTCACGCTCGAACCGGGCGCCTTCAACGTGATCGCAGGAGCGGCGCACGTCGCACTCGAGTTCCGGTCGGCCGACACCTCGGAGCTCGACGCGCTCGAGCGGGCGCTGATCGTCCGCGCGCGAGAAGCCGAGACGCTCGGCGTCGCGGTCGAGATCGATGCGGTTGGCCGCTGGGAGCCGGCGCCGCTCGACATCTCCGTGCGAACGGCGATCGAGCGCGTCGCGGGCGCGCTTGGCTTGAGCGCGATCGAGCTCACCTCCGGGGCAGGCCACGACGCGCAGGCGCTCGCCCGCGTCGCTCCGTCCGGAATGATCTTCGTTCCATCCGTTGCGGGCGTGAGCCACCAGCCCGCCGAATTCACCGCCTGGGACGACTGCCTGAACGGCGCGAACGTCCTCTTGGGTGCAACCCTCGACCTCGCGGGGACGCCGGCCGGTTAGCGAGCGGAAGCGACGGTCGCAGCGGCCGCGAGGAGCAGATCGTTTTCCTCAGCCCTGCCGACCGAGATCCTCGCGAGGTCTTCGCTCATCACCCTGATCACGATCCCCTGCTCGCGTACGCCTTCCGCGAACCCAGGCGCGCCGCCGGGACGATCCGACACGTCGATCGCGACGAAGTTGCCAAGCGAGTCGAATGCACGGAGACCGAGATCGCGCAGACCCTCGATCATCCTCGCCCGTTCGCTGCGAATCCGCTCGACCTGGCGCCGGTGGTGGCCCTCGTCTCCGAACGCCGCGAGTCCCGCATGCAGCGCAGCAGAGCTGATCGAGCCACCCGGAACGAGAAAGCGGTCGACATGGTCGAGCACCGCCGCGTCGCCGACGACGTAACCCACGCGCAGCCCCGCCAGGCAGTACGCCTTCGAGAACGTCCGCGACACCACGATGTTCTCGTACTCGTGCACGAGCGGCATGAGATCGACATCCGGATCGAAGTCGGCGTAGGCGGCATCGACCAGGAGCAAAGGCGCTGCGTCCGCGCAGCGCCGGACATCGGCGACGCCGAGCGAGTTGCCGGTCGGATTGTTCGGCGTGCAGAGGATCATCAGCTTCGTGCTCTCGGTCACCGCCCGCACGAGTCGCTCGACGTCGTAGACGAACGAGCGCTCGCCGACCGAGAGCGGGACCTCGACGATCCGGGCCTCGAGGGCCTCGAGACGGCGCCGGAAAACGGGCCAAGACGGCGTCGGCAGGACGACCTCGTCCCCCGCGCGCACGAACGTCCGCACGGTCGCCTCGATCAGCTCTGTCGAACCTGCACCGACCAGTACGCGCTCGGACGTGACTCCGTATCTCTCGGCGAGCGCGAGGCGCAACGGCGGAACGGTCGGCGGCGAGAGATTGGCGTCCTCGTAGGCACGCTCGAGTGCCTCCCGCACACGCGGCGACGGCAGCTCGGTGTTCTCGTTCGACGCGAGCCGGATCAGCGTTCGATCGGCGGCGGCCACGTCGAGGTGCGCGAGGTACTCCCTGTTCGAGGGCAACACGCGAGCCGCAGGGACGAGAAGCGGGTCCAACCAGTCGGTGGCTTCTGCGCGCCTCAACGCCGCACCGTCCTGGTACCGCCGCGCGAAGTCCATCGTCGGGTAGACCGTACCGCGCGTGTCACCGTTAGGTCCTCACCTCGGTCCCGTGTCCCGAGACGAGCGCGCGTTCGCAGGCGACGGCGACGGCCAAGGTGCGTGCCGCGTCCTTGGGGGCGCAGAACACGCGCGACGGATCGCCCGCCCTCGCCGACTCGATGAAGCGCGCGATCGTGCGCTCGAACGGGTGCCCGCTGCTGCGCTCGTCCACCTCGTCGCCGGATGAGACGCCGCGCAGAGTGAAGTCCGGATCGAGTGTGAGCTCGAGCGTCGCGTCCGTAGCGGCGACGTCGATGCTGTACAGACCCGGCAACCCCTGCTGAGTCGAGCCGAGGACGATCGTGGCAAGTGCACCGCTCTCGAGCTGCAGGACGAGCACAACCGCGTCCTCGATATCTCCGCGAACGTCATGCGCCTGCGCCAGCAGGACCCCGGATGCTGCGGCCTGGACGCGGACCACCTCACCCGCGATCGCGCGGACCAGGTCGATCTGATGGCTCCCGCGCTCGAGAATGTTGCCACCGCCCTTCGAGCGGTCGAAGAACCAGGGGCGACTGATGGCCGGCCCGATGTTGCGACCCAGGAGCAGTCCAACCTGCTGTCCCTCGAGCGCGCGCGTCAAGTCGTCGAGAACGTCCGTCCCGCGCCACTGGTAGCCGATCGCGCAGATGGCGTCGCTCTGCTCGGCCGCAGTGACGATTGCCTCGGCATCCTCTTGCGTTCGAGCAATCGGTTTCTCGAGGTAGACGTGGATCCCGCGCGCGAGCGCCGCCACCGTTGCCTCTCGGTGCGCGAGCGGTGGCGTGCAGACCCAGACCGCGTCGGGCCGCTCCCGCGAGAAGAGCTCCTCCCACCGCTCGTAGACACGCGCTCCGGTCGGCGCAATGTGTTCGGCGCGACTCGCGTCGACGTCGCAGACGGCGACCACCTTTGCATCTCCACGCGCAGACAACACTTCGAGGTGGCGAGCGGCGATCCAGCCTGCGCCGACGAGCCCCACGCGAAACGGCGAGTCCACCGAATCACCTTACTTCGCTCGGGACGTGCCGACTGAGCGAGGCCAGTCGGTTCCAACGGCCGACTGCCCCGCGCCGCCGTAGGCTGTGCGCCCGTGGCGGGCCGTCTCTCCGATCGAACTGCCGTCGTGACGGGCGGAGCATCCGGTCTCGGGCGCGCGATCGCGTTGCGCTTCGCGGACGAAGGCGCGTTCGTCGTCGTCGCCGACGTTCGGCGCGATCCCCGTGAAGGCGGGGCGTCGACGGAGGAGCTTCTGGCGGATCGGGGCCTCTTCCTCGAAGGGGACGTCTCCGACTCGGCGGACGTCGATCGCCTCGTCACGACCGCCCTCGAGCGGCGCGGCCGACTCGACGTGATGGTCAACAACGCCGGCATCGCCGGTCAGTACTCGAAGCCGCTGCTCGAGACCGAAGAGGCCGACTGGGACGCGATCATGGCCGTCAATCTCCGCGGCGTCTTCCTCGGCTGCAAGCGAGCCATCGCGGCGATGCTCGAGCAGGAGCCGATCGGAGAGGTCCGCGGCCGCGTCATCAACATCTCGTCGCAGCACGGCATGATCGGTCCACCCGGCCATGCCGCGTACGCCGCGAGCAAGGGCGGTGTCGTGAACCTGACTCGTCAGATCGCGGTCGACTACGGCCGCCGCGGCGTGCTCGTCAACGCCGTCGCGCCCGGCAAGATCCTGACCGGCTCGCCGGAGCAGCAGAACCCGGAAACGCTCGCCTACGCCGAGGCTCGCACGCCCTTCCACCGGCTCGGCCGTCCGGACGACGTCGCCGGGGCTGCGCTCTTCCTCGCCTCGGACGACTCGGGCTACGTGTCGGGCGTCAACCTTCTCGTCGACGGCGGCTGGATGGCGTACTGAGGAAGCGGCGAGACCCCGAGCGCGGCCAGCGCCTTGCCGAGCTCGTCGTCATGCCTGCCGTCGCCGGCAAGAACGACCTCGTAGTCGTTCCTGACGAACTCGGCGACGTGTTCGGCGACCTGCTCGATCCACGCAGCCTCGACATCCGCCTCGAGGCCTTCGGGTGGGAGCTGGATCATGCCGAAGCGGCGAGCTCGGAGGTCAGGCAGCAGCGACTCGAGCAACGAGTCTGCGACGACCGCGACACGGCGCGAGCGTGCATCGGTCGTCACCGGTCTACTCGCTCCTGCTGCTGTTCGGCTCGAGCACCGCTTCCAGCCGCCGACGCTCTTCGTCGGGGTCATAGTCCGGGAACCAGTGGCGGGTGGCGGCGGCGCGTGGCATCGGCAAACCGCGCTCGGCGAGCTCCGCGCGAAGCTCCGCGAGGAAGATGCCGTCTCCGGGCACGAGCTTCGAGTCGTCGTCGCCGATGTCCGGCTTCCCGGCCCACTCGGCCGAGGGAGTGAAGTCGACGCCCATGGACGGACTCGAGTCGACGCCGATCACCACGAGGTCGTCCCCGGCCGAGACATGCTGCGCCATCACGGCCGCGACGAGCTTTGCCAGTCGCCGGCAATGGCGCCGGTAGAGGGGCGTATCGAACTGTTCACGGACGCCCCAGAAGCGTCGCGCCCCTCCGAAGGCCAGTTCAGGGCACGGCATCTGGCGAATGACATAGCCGTGTTCGCGCAGCAGGTCGAGCACGGGCTCCCAGACTGCCGGTCGCGCCGCGCCGCCCTCGACCTTGGCGTTCTGATTGAGCATGCAGTGTGCGATGAAGGCAACGCGGGCCATCAGAACGCCAGGAGGACCTTGCCGAACTTGCCGGAGCTCGCCATGTGGTCGAACGCGTCGCCGGCTTCCTCGGCCGGAAAGATGCGATCGATGACGGGCCGCAGCCGGCCGGCAACGAGCAGCGGGACGACGTCGTGGGCGAACGCCTGGACTGCGTTCGCCTTCTCCTCGGTGGTGCGGACGCGGAGAACGGTCCCGAACAGGCGAGCCCGCTTGCCCATCAGCTTCCGGAACGAGAGGACGGCTTCTGCGCCCGCCAGCGTGCCGACGACGGCGATCCGGCCCTTCGTCGCCAGCGCATCGAGGTTGCCGTCGAGATTGGGCGCACCCACGAGCTCCAGGATCACGTCCGCGCCACCCGCCGCCTGGACCTGCATGACCGCCTCGTCCGGGGTGACGGCGTTTGCGCCGAGCTCGGCGAGTCGCTCGAGGCCGGAGCGGGCAGAGGCGAAGACTCGCGCACCGGAGGCGAGACCGATCTGAACCGCAGCTGTGCCGACGCCACCGTTGGCACCGTTGACGAGCAGGACGTCTCCCAGGCCGAGGTCGGCCTGTGTGACAAGCGCGTCGTGCCCGGTGATGAAAGCCTCCGGGACGGCCGCAGCCTCCTCGTCGCTGAGACGATCTGGGACATGTGCGACATGGCGCTCGTGAACGAGCACGCGGTCGGCGAGGCCGCCGCCTCCAACGAGCCCGAAGACGCGCTGGCCCTCAGAGAAGTCTCGCACCTGTGTGCCGACTGCCATGACCACGCCAGCCACCTCGAGTCCGGGAACGTCCTGCGGCGCCCCGGGCGGAGGCGGATAAGCGCCCGCGCGCTGGGCCAGGTCCGCAGTGTTGATACCGGCGAACCGCGCGCCCACAAGTACCTCCTCGCTTCCCGGCACCGGATCCGGGCGCTCCTTGAGTCGCATGACTTCGCGTCCGTCAGTGCCCTCAAAGACGACCGCTCTCACGCGCGGGCAAGTCCCCATGGCGAGGTCGGCCCGCGGCACACGTTGGACGCTGGCAAAGACGACACGACGCCGAGCATACTGGCCGTCAGTCGGAAGGCAAACGCGCTTGCTTCTTCTGCGCTGGGTTGCGGTCACACGAGTCCATGGGCTGTCGGGTCAGGGCGTTGACGGTTACGTCAGCCCCGCTCTAGTGTGGTGCTGCGATGCGCACAAGCCGACATTTTGGGCGCCTGCTCGCGGGCTTGTGATTGTGTCGTCCTTTCGCGTGGGAGTCACCCACGATCTCCTAGCGCCGGATGGAACGGGACCTATGGCCGACATAGGCCTCGATCTTCTGGATTCAGGTGGGATCGAATGGGCGTTTCTGGGCGACGATGTCGACGAGCTTAGTCCGCACCTGATCGACGGATTCGACGCGATTTTCGTTGCAGGCCCGCGAGTCACCGCACGCTCGATCGCCGGCAGCGAACGGCTCGCGCTCATGGCCCGATTCGGCGTCGGCTACGAGAAGATCGACGTCGACGCGTGCACACAGGCGGGAATCCTTGTGACCATCACACCTGAGGCTGTTCGTCGCCCGGTTGCGGTTGCCGCGTTGACGCTCCTTCTCAGCCTGACCCAGAACCTCCGCTCCCTC
>WNEY01002436.1_pt1 | contig 15228 bp, 13 predicted proteins | sample 5400531 | NCBI WGS metagenome assembly WNEY01 (sample SAMN13153338, study PRJNA577476) | soil metagenome | isolation source: 200 cm saprolite under Douglas fir tree site 1 | place: USA:California | collected 2015-04-18
CTACTTTCCGGTGAAGAAATGACCGCGTAACTCGCTGACTGGTACCGAGGGCCGGCGGCCGGCCGTGACCAAACGGTCGATTTTGCGATGGCGACGATCGATCCTCCGTACTACACTGCCCGCGCGTGATTCATCAAAGGAGCGGGCATGGTTCAGCGACGACAGCGCGAACGGAGTCTGTTCGAAGTTCTGTTGCCCGATGGTCACAAGCTGTGGCCGGACTGGTTGCGAAAAATCGATACGCTGCTCGAGGAAGACGCGGTGATTGACGTCGTGGCCCAAGCGCTCGAGAAACGGTGGCCGCAGAGCCGACGCCGCGGACGTCTCGGGACGCCGGTCGAGGTCGTCCTTCGGATGCTGATCCTGAAGCACATGTTCGATTGGAGTTACGACGACCTGGAGCAGGAGGTCCGCGCCAACCTCGTCTATCGGGCGTTCACGCGGATTGATGCCGGCGAGGTGCCCGACGCGAAGACGATCTTGAAGATCGCGCGGGCCCTCGGTCCGGAGGTGATCGAGCAGTTGCATCGACAGGTCGTCGACGTGGCGAAGCGGGCGGGGGTGACGCATGGGCGCCGATTTCGCGTCGACACCACGGTCGTAGAAACGAATGTGCACTATCCAACCGACAGCACGTTGTTGCAGGATGGGGTGCGAGTCCTGACGCGTACCCTCCAACGCGCGAGTACAGCCTTGGGCGACCGGGCCGGGCGGATTCGCAATCGGCTGCGGAGTGTGACGCGGCGCGTGCTGATCATTGGGTACGAAGCGCGGTCGCCCAAGACCCGGGACGCCATGGTCAAGAGTTATCGCAAACTGATGGCGACGACGCGCGCCGTGCTGCGTGACACGGCGACGATGGTGCGGCGGCTGGGCCAACGGGTGCGCACCGCCCGTCCGCACGTGAAACCGATGCTGCAGCGCGCACAGGCTCGGCTGCAGGCGATGCGGCCGCTTGTTCAGCGTGTCGTCGACCAAACGCGGGCGCGCGTCCTGGGCGGCGACACCCATGTCCCCGACAAAGTCCTGAGCGTGTTCGAACCGCACACCGAGACGATCCGCAAAGGCAAGATCGCGAAACCCAACGAGTTCGGCAAGCTGGTCACCATTCAAGAATCGGAACATCAGATCATTACGGGCTACGACGTGCACGCGAAGCGACCGGCCGATGTCACCTTGTGGACGGCGGCGTTGGATCGGCATCAGACGATCTTCGGCCGCGCACCTGACCTCGCCGCGGGTGATCGCGGTTTCAGCTCCGCGACCAATGAACAGGCTGCGACGGCCCGCGGGGTCCGCCGAGTGGTCTTGCCGCGTCGTGGCCCCAAGTCGCCAGCGCGGCGCGCGTACGAACGCCAACGCTGGTTCCGTCGGGGCCAGCGGTGGCGCGTCGGTTCGGAGGGCCGAATCAGTGTGCTCAAACGCCGACACGGACTTGACCGCTGTCGCTACCATGGCGAAGAGGGCATGCACCGCTGGGTTGGGTTGGGCGTCATCGCAAACAATTTAGTGAGTACCGCGACCTTCTCGAATGCATGAGTACCGCGACCCTGTCGTGGCGCGGGCCGCCGGATAGAAGCCGGCGATTTGAAACGATCGGACACCGAGCCGGCCGCGCGATCGGGACAGAACAGCTCGCTGAGCGGTCATTTCTTCACCGGAAAGTAGGACAGAACAGCTCGCTGAGCGGTCATTTCTTCACCGGAAAGTAGACTAGGAGCGTGTCCGAGTAATCGCCGTCTCTAATTAAGTCTAATGCGGCCGGAATGTCTTCCCCGTCTCAAGCAGAGTCTTCAATCGCGAAAGAATCCGCGGCCAACCATCCGCGTTCTGAGCATACGCAGGATCGTCCTCCGCCCACTCATCGTTCGTTACCACAACCTTCACCGCCTCGGTCTCCGGAGTCAGCTCCACCTTCACTCTCGACATCACCGCCCCATCGCCCATGCCGAACTTGTACTCGAACAGCTTCGGCGCCTCCACCCGCAGCACCTTAGCCGTCACATACCGCATCGGCTTCCCATCCTTACCCGGCCCCGACCAGGTCATCGCCCCGCCAGGCTTCAGGTCCAATTCAAAGTCCGCGCCGATGAAGATTTTCTGATTCGCCTCCTTCGAAACGAACCCATCCCAGACCTTCTCGACGGGGGCGGCAATGTAATACGTAAAAATCAGTGGTGCCTTCGCCATATCACTCCTCATCCCAGGCAATCCTCACAGATCACGCAGCGACTGCCCCAGAACCTAACCTAACATTGACAGTTTCACGCTGCGCGCCGAGCGAAAAATGTACTACACTGCGCGCGATGGCCAAGACCTATCGCCCGTACGTGCCGAAGCAGGATTTCCTGCTCCCGCCGAGCCTGCGAGAGTGGTTGCCGGAGGACCACCTGGCGTACTTCGTGAGCGACCTGGTCGATCAATTGGACCTGTCGGCGATCACCACGGTCTATGAAGAGGAGGACCGCGGCTATCCGCCCTATCACCCCGTCATGCTGACGAAGGTGTTGGTGTACGCCTACTGCGTGGGCGTCTTCTCGTCGCGGAAGATCCAGCGCCGGCTGATCGAGGACGTGCCCTTCCGCGTCCTGGCCGCCGGGCAACGAACCGGACTTTCGAACGATTGCAGATTTTCGCAAGCGGCACCTGGGGGATATATCCGGCCGCGATGTCACCGGTCCTGCCGCGTTGCGTCCAGCAGCCGCTGCAGCCGCACGTCCTTTCGCAGCGCCGCGAATTCCGGCTCGATGCGGGCCCGCTCGATCGTGAACGCCCGCCGCGCGGCGGCCGCGCGCTCCAGGAACGCGATGGCGGTGTCGGCGTCGCCCTTGAGCGCGTGGGCTGCGGCCGCGTAGTACCTCGTGAAGGGCTCGTCGGCACCCAGGCGCACGCGCCGATCGAAGGCTTCAATCGCCACGTCGAGCAGCGCGTGGCCCTTGCGCGTCTCACCGAGCGAGAGATGCGCCGCGCCGAGACGGACGTTGAGCTCGACAATCACGCGGTTTCGCAATGCGTGGTCGATGCCATTCAGGAATTCGAGCTCCTGCATGTAGGCGGCGATTGCTTCGCCGCTCCGTCCCTGAAGCGCACGGAGATGTCCGAGCCGGATCGACGCGCCGACGATCAGCACGCCCTCCTGCCCTGACAGCGCCGCCTGCTGCAGCTCAATCGCGCGGCTGGCAGCGGCCTCGCCGCGAACAAAGTCCCTGAGCAGCGCGGCGCAGTGCGAGAGCTGCAGCGCGTACCATCCAGCCTTGGGATTTGCTGCGAGCGCGCGCTCGTACCAACAAGCGGCTTCTTCGAAGTCCGCGCGTCCGATGAACAGCGCCCGCCCCATCGCCGCCAGCGCTCCCGCGTCGGCCGGATCGATGACGAGCGCGCGACGCAGCGCTTCGAATCCGTCGCTGTCCTGCCCCGACGCCATCAGCACCAAGCCAAGCTCGCGCCACGCGCGCACAGAGTCCGGCTGCAGTTCGAGCGTACGCCGCAGGCTCGTCACCGCTTGCTTGCGCAGCTCGCCCCTCGCCAGGTACTCGGCCTTGGTCGCGTATGCGACGCCGAGCTCCAGATGCGCGCGAGCGTAGCCGGCGTCGAGATCGACCGCCTGCTCGAACAACATCACCGCGCGATCGAGCGACTCGTAGGTCTCCGCTCGCAGGTTGATCACGCCTTTGGAGAACGCTTCGTATGCCCCCACCACGCCGGTTTCCAGCGTCGCTGCCCCGGTCGGGCGTATGACGGCCCGCAGGAGATCGGCAAGATCGCGGACGAGCCGATCCTGCAGGGCGAAGATTTCATCCATTCGGCCATCGACCTTGATCGTCCGTTCGACATGGGCCGTTGCCGCGTCGAGGAGATACGCCGTGACGCGCACCGCGTCGGCCGCGCGCTGAAAACTGCCTGTCAGCACCCATCGCGCGCCGAGCTCGCGGCCAACGCGGATCCAGAAAGCCTCGCTTTTCTCGCCTCCGTAGCGCTCGAGCGTACGCACCAGCTCGGACACGCGTCCGTGCGGCACCACCGTCACGCCTTCGAACCCTTCCAAATCAGCGGTCACGGTTTCCGAAATTCCAGTGCCGAGCCAGTCATCCTCGGCGTTCGCGGTGATGTTTCGAAAGTCGGTGACGGCGAGGATCGGCGCGGCGATCTCCGCTCGCGATCCTTGAGCGGCGTCGCCTCGCTGGGCTGCGGCGAGCGCCAGCCCAACCGCACGCAGATCGTCGAAGCGGCTCAACGGGTTTTTCTCGAGCATGCGCCTCACGACCCGCTCGACAGCCGGCAGGCGTGGATCGTCGAGACGCACGCGCAGCGGCGGCGGCTCTTTCTGCAACAGCGCCTCGAGCACCTGCGCCGCGTTCGATCCTTCGAACAAACGATGTCCGGCCAGGAGCTCGTACATCACGACGCCGAGCGAGAACATATCGCTGCGTCCATCGAGTGGCCGGTCCGTGATCTGCTCCGGCGACATGTACGAAAGCGTGCCGGCTGCTGCACCCAGGAGCGGATCGACCGTCTGCGTCGGGGCCGTATCGACCATCGGCGCGGACCGGCGCGCAACCCCGAAGTCGAGCACCTTCACCAACCCGTTCTCGGTGACCATCACGTTCGAGGGCTTGATGTCCTGGTGCACCAGCCCATACGCGTGCGCTGCGGCCAGCGCATCGGCCACCTGTCGGCCGACGTCCAGGATGGTGTCCAGAGGCAGAGGACCCTGAGCGGCGAGATCGGCCAGCGTCCGTCCGGCCACATACTCCATCGCAATGAAGCTGAGCGTTGCGCCGTGATGCTCGACCTCGTCGACCTCGTAGACGACCGCGATATTGGGATGGGTGAACGCCGAGCCGGCCCGCGCCTCCGCGAGCAGCTGGCGCGACGTCTCCTCCGGGTCGCACGCCGCGCGAACGACTTTCAGCGCGACCGTCCGGCGTAGACGCTGGTCCTCGGCACGATACACGTCACCCATCGCGCCGGAACCAAGGTGGGCGACCAGGTGATATCGCGACAGTGTCTCGCCGACCACCGCAACATTATGGAGCCATCCTTCGCCCTCACTCCAGGCGGAGTCGCCCACCGAAGCCAGCCCGCTCGGGTACGGCGTCGAGTCCTGCCTCGCTACGAGGAGCGCGCCTTCTCCGCGGGCGCCGCTGACCGCTGACCCGCTGAGAGCAGGATCCCGATCCCCACCAGGTTCATCGCCACGACCATCATCGTGATCTTGAGCGCGAACGTGGACACGCTCTCGACCTCAATGATCGGGAACACCGAGAGCACGATGTACAGCACCGTCATCAGCAGGCCCGACAGCGACGTCAGCCGAAGCCACGTGGGCGGCCGCGGCGTGACGGTGCGCAGCCCGAACAACGGGAGCGCGAACATCACGACATACGTGAGCGCGTAAAAGATGCCACTCGCATTGAACACGAGTTGAAACGCCTCCGCCTGCCCCACGCCGATGAGGCTCACCGCGGCGATCCCGAACGAAGCCGCGCCGACGAGCATGATCGAGTTCACCGGCGTCCTGTAGGTGGCATGCAGACGGCTGAACCAGGCGGGCAGCATGTGGTCCCACCCGGCCACCATCGGCAGGCGCGTCACCGCCGTAAAGGCCACGCTCGCCTGCCCGATGCGCATTGCCAACGTCATCAGAATCGCCGTGGTCACGAGCGGCATGGCGATGCCGAACGGCCCGTAGCCGACGCGCAGCACCTGCGCCACCGGCCCGATCAGGTCGATGGCGTTGTTCGGCACGTAAGCCACAACCGTGCTCGTGCCCAGCACGAACATCAATGCGATGACCGGCGCCGCGATGAACACGGAGCGCGTGACGGATCGCGCGGGCGCCCTGGTCTCGCCGGCCAGGATCGCCATGTACTCGAAGCCGCCCAGGGCGCCGAAGCCCATCTTCCCGAGGATGTTCAGGTTGTAGAGCGAGAGCTCGGGAAGGTGGGTTCGGAAGGGGTGGTACTCAGCGAGTGTGCCGGTGAGCAGGCCGATCACGGGCAGCAGCACTACCGCGCCGAAGATCGCGATCATGAAGATGCCCCCGGTGTTGTGCACCCACTTGCCTACCGACAGGCCGATGGTGGATGTGACCACCATCAACGACAGGATCACCCCAGACGACAGCGCGACGAACCAGCTGCTGCTCCTCATCCACGCCGCACTCGGCCCGATCGCATACGAGAGATAGGTGGCGCACTGCAGGCCGATCTCGGACGTGAACACGATCACGTAGAGCCACAGATTCCACGCCAGCATGAAGCCCACGGTCTGGTTGAAGCCGAGCTTGGCCCACTGGTACAAGCCTCCCTCCAGTGGCATCAGGCGATTGAGGTAGATCACGACTGCGGCCGACGGCAGATAGAACAGCACGAGGGCCAGCAGCCAGAAAACGACGTGCGGCGGTCCGAGCTTCCCCGCCACACCGATCCACGCGAGGCCGACGATGAAGAGGATCTGCGTGAGGGCGAGATCGCCAGCGCCGAGTTCCTTCTTCAGCGACGCGCTGTGCGCCTCGACGCGCGCCTCCGCCCGCGCGAGCTCGGCAGAACCTGCGGCCGCGGGATCGGACGACGAGTCGCGGCGGTCTGAGCTCACGCGCTCGCCTCGCCGAGGATCTCCCAATAGCGCGCCCCGGCCTCGAGTCCTTCGTGCAGCCGGTGCACGCGGAAGAACCCGTTGGGCGCGTGGAAGTCACCATCGCCAGCCATCATTTCCCGCCGTCGATTGAGAGCACCTGGCCGGTGATCCAGCTCGCATAGTCGGAGGCGAAGAACAGCACGCCGTACGCGATGTCGTTCGGCGTGCCCAGGCGTTTGAGTGCGATACGATCGACGAGCGCGCGCTGCCCCTCCTCGCCGTACGATTCCCACTGCCTCTCGGTCGTCGGATTGGATCGGACGAACCCCGGCGCGATGTTGTTGACCGTGATGCCCCACGGTCCCAGCTCGTGAGCAAGTTGTCGCGTGAGCCCGATCTGCGCGGCCTTGGCCGCCGCGTACGCCTGGATCCCCGTGAGGCTGATGCCCAGTCCGGCGCCGCTCGAGATGTTGACGATCCGTCCGCTGCGCGCGGCCTTCATGCCGGGCGCCACCGCCTGCGAGAAGTAGAACGCGCCGGTGACGTTGACGTCGAAGATCGCCTGCCACTCCTCGGGCGCAATCTGCTCCAGAGGCCGTCCCACCTGTCCGAGCACGCCCCCGGCGTTGTTCACCAGGATATCCACACCACCCGAGGCCGCGGACGCCGCGGCGACGCATGCGGCGGCGGCGGCGCGATCGCGTACGTCGGTGATCACCGCGCGACACGATCCGCCGGCGTTGCGGCACAGGGCTTCCGTCTCGCGGAGTTCGTCATCGAGCACGTCACACGCCCAGACGTGTGCGCCACGCTCGGCGAATGCCACACCGATGGCGCGCCCGAATCCGTGCGCCGCCCCGGTGACGATGGCTGTCTTTCCGGTGAAGTCCAGGTTCATGGAGTAACCGTTTGGGAGGCGGTGCCGGCCAATCGGTCGAGCGTGTCGAGCGACTGCTGACGCACGCCGCGCTCGACCTCGTGAATCAGCGCCACGAGGCGCGCGGTGAGCGGCGTCGGCACCCCGGCCTCGGCCGCCAGCTTGACCACGATGCCGAGCCGCGCGTCAACTTCAGTCGGCCGCTTCCGCACCGCGAGGTCCCGCCAGATGCCGCTGTGCGACTTGGCCGACCGCCGGTTGTGCGCCACCAGCGCGTCGAGCGAGCGCTCCGCCGCGCCGGCCGGCGCGGTGCTGAGGTAAGCCGCAGGGTCGAACCCGTCGAACGCCTCGGGCCGAACGGCGCGGGCCGCCGCGGCGGCCAGGATCTCGCGTGCCAGCGCGATGTACAGCCGCCGGTACGCGGCCATGTCGAGCGCATCAGCGATCGATTCGTTGGTGAGCGCCGTGGCGAAGAGCATGGCCCCGTACGCTTCCTTCCCCCACAGGTAGCCCCAGATGTTGGGCGTCACGATCGCGCGCGGATCGAAACGGCGCCACGCGTCGCCAATCGCGGTGACGCGAGGCGTGATGCGGCCGTCGATCTCGCCCACCACCACGGCGCCGCGGCCGCCGTAGTGGATCACCCCCGGCTCCAGGTAGTCAGCGCCGAAGTTGATGAACGCGCCGACCGTGCGCTCGACGCCCACGATCTCCCCGATCGCGAGCTCGTTGAGCCCGTTCTGTGCCGACACCACGTATCCGCCTTCGGTGAGGTGCGGGAGCAGCGCGCGGACGGCGGACGCGGTGTGATGCGCCTTCGTGGCCAGGATGATCGCGTCCCACCTGCCGCTGAGTGTTTGCGGCGTGAAGGCCGGCACGCGCACCATGAACTCGTCAATCGGCCCGGTCACGCGCAGGCCATCACGTCTGATGGCGTCCACGTGCTCGACGACCGTGTCGACCATCGTGACAGCGTCGCCGGCGCGTGCGAGATACGCGCCCAGCGTCCCGCCGATCGCGCCCGTGCCCCAGATGAGAAGTGGCATGGTCGTCTCCTCGATCAGGACGCGTCGCCCCACGAGCCCGTCAGCAGGGCGCGTGTCTCGTCCACCGCGACCTGCCACAGCGCCAGCATCTCGTCATCCGAGCGCTGATATCTTCCGCCGAAATTGCCGTCGCCGACGTACTGACGCAGCGCGACCGGATCGAGGACGCGCACCCGCGCCATGTCCACCATCGGACGCTGTGTCCCCGGCATGTCGACCCCGGGGAGGCGCGTCCACGGAAAGTTCTCCATCCACGAACCGTGCGACGCCATTGAATCGATCGCCTGCACTTTAGCCCACGTGTGCGGCGCATTCCACCAGTTGTGGAAGAGCACTCGGCAACCAGGGTGATCGGCGGCCCACTCGACCGCGAACTGCTGCACGGCGCTGTTGCCGCCGTGCCCGTTGACGATCAGGATGCGGCGAAATCCGCTGTGGGCCATGCCGTCCAGGATGTCGCCCACGACGCGCACGTGCGTCTCGACACGCAGCGAGATGGAGCCGGGGAACTCGCGGAAATACGGCGTGACGCCGTAGGGCACCACCGGAAACACCGGCACGCCGAGCGGTTCGGCGGCGTCGGCCGCCACACGTTCAGGGAGGATGCAATCGACCGTGAGCCGCAGATGACTGTGCTGCTCCGTGCTGCCGAGCGGCAACACCGCGCGGTCGTCGTGCCGCAGGTACTCTTCCACCTGCATCCAGTTCATGTCGGCAATGCGCACGTCGATCTCCAGTCCCTGCAGAACAGACCGCACTCGCCGCGCGTCGGAAACACCGCTTGCGTCGAGTGCGCGCCGGTCACACGTCAACGAAGCGGCCCACGGCCGCGGGCCTATCATACGGTCACACCTCCGGCCGGACGGCTCACTCGGCAGCGCGTGTCGGGACCGTGGATGGGGTGACCGGGTACGGCGCGGATGGCTATGCGGCGAGCGCGCCCTCCTTGACCTTCGCGTTCGCAGCAGAGAATTCTGCGGGACGCTCTCGAATGATGGCCACCCACCTGGCGATCCCGGCGCCCGAAAGAGGCGAACCGGGGGAGGGGCTCGAAGCGCGTCAGTGACGACAGACCGCAGCCAACCACCCGCGGAGGAACTCGATTCGCGTGCGACGGCTGTTGGATTCGCTCACGGTGAGTTCGCCGTAGGAGCGATCCTCGCGATCGACAATCACCGGCGCGTGCAGCGCATAGGGATTGCACGGGCTGAGCGCGCTGGAGGGGCTTCCGAACCGGCCGAATGGATTCAGGATGCTCATCGATGAATACGCACTGCCGTGCAGGCCGAGCCGATTGCGCACGGAGCCAGCGTCATACTCCGGACACGTGAGGCACCCGAGAAAGACCTCGTGGTTCCCCCCGCCAAAGAGCAGAAGCACCACCGGTGCCTGGCCCGCGCCGCGCAGTCCGTCCGCAATCGCCCCGGACGTGCCCGCCGCCGCCAAGCCCATCGAACCGCTCGCGATCGCACACGCGCCTATTCCACCGAAGATCACCGCCAGGAACGCACGCCGCATGGTGGGCTCCCTTGAAGGTGCCCGATACTACGCACGGGCCCGAGGGCGGTCAACACCACGATGGTGGTGTCTCTTTACGTAAAGGGAACCCAACGGCGCCGAGCCGCATCCGTGTCAGAGATAGCTCAACCAGGAGTCCCTGCGCCGCTCTTTTAGCGTGGCACACCAGTGGCAGAGCGGAAAGAGCGTCAGCACGAGCCCGATCCACACACCGTACACGATCGGCAGCGAGTACCGCCATCCAGGCGGTCGCGTCACAGGAAACCGGTCCAGCGCCGGCGACTCGAACATCCAGTGGGCATCATGGTATCGCCCGAGGCAAACGATCACCGCGAGCAGATGGATCAGCGGCAGGTGCAGCATGAAGTAGAACAGCGGCACATGGCCGAACACGAGAGCTGGCCGGAGACTCCGCGGCGTGCCCTTATCCATCATCCACAGAATCAGCGATGCCGGTCCAAGCGTCATCAGCAAGTACAACAGCGACGGCGGGTATTTGGTCGCGTTCAGAAACGAGAGCATGGTGCCGATCGCGGAGCGCTGCGGGCTCCAGCGGATCGGATCGCCGTACACATTCGCGAAGCGAAGCACGACGAAAGCGAGCGTCAGCGAGGCTCCGAGGCGCAGTAGAAAGCGACGCCGCCGGTCGGGCGTCCAGGTGAAGATCGGTCCGAGCCCGTAGCCCGCGGCAGTCACGCCGATCCACGGAACGAGTGGATACGCAACAAAGACGACATGCGTCGGATTGCTGACAATGACGTTCGGGGCGTGCAGGATCGACCACAGCGGCGCGAACGCGCCGAGAGACGACGCCCTCACGCCATCGAAAAGATTGTGCGCTACGATGAGCGCGATCCCGAAAGACGCCACAGCCTTGGTCGGCAGATGGACCAGCGCAGCAAGGACGATCATCGACCATCCCAGCGCCCATAAGATGATCAGCATCGTGACGCGGTAGTCGACGTTGAACTGATAGGCGAGGCAGCGAAGCACCGTCAGCTCGAGGCCGATCAGCCAGATCCCTCGCACGAACAGGAATCGCGAGAGATCGGGCGTTGTCCGGCGCCGGCCGGCGAGATAGGCGCCCGTGCCGGTCAGCAGAAAGAACGTGGGCGCGCATAGGTGGGTGATCCAGCGCGTGAAGAACAGCGCGGCGGTCGCCCGCGCCGGATCGGTCGGACTCGCCGCGGTCCCGAAATAATCGCGGACGTGATCCAGCGCCATGAGGATCATGACGATGCCGCGGAGGACGTCGATCGATTCGATGCGGGTTCGAACCTGACTGGCTGCGGTCAACAGCCCGTGGCGGGCTTCTCTAGTCAACACGCGCGTTCACCTGTCGCCGGCTTGCACAAGCCTGGCGCCCTCATATCGTAAGGCCACTAACGCGAGGCGATGCGTGGCGAGCATCGCAGTCCTCGATCGCATCAATCGACGATACAGACGCGCGAGTGACCGCCACACGCTCCGACGAACGAGCGGTCAGACAGCTCGACCAGGCCGAGTTGCGGCAGCGTTGATGTCGTCATCGATGTGAGGCCAAAGTGCCAAGGCATCGCCCACCGCCCGGAGATCATCGGGCCGAAGCATGACGAGCGCTTGCGACAGCGAGCGGGGTGGGGCGCGGGGATTTCGCGCGCTAGACCTTGAACTCCTTGTCCAGGACGAACACTTTCACGGTCTCTCGCTTGACGCCATCAAATGCCATGGCCTCCGCCGTCGCCGGAGAATCCAGGATCTTCAGACACGTGTCTAAATCATCGGGCTCGAGGCAGACCGCGACCTGATTGCCTTCGATTGTCGCGAAACTAACGGGTTTGGTGACGGTTTGACTCCTGAAGAGGTTACCGTGTGTCCGGAAGCTCTTTTCCCATTTCACCGGGTCCTCAACTTGCGCCGTGACTACGACCTTTGGCATGTCCAACCTCCATGGGTATCAATAACAACTGAGTGCCTGACATCTGGCTATTTCTGGAAGATCGCTTTCGGCATCATGGCATGAATACCTTTGGTGCCGTCCACTACCTGCGTCACCATCAGATCCATCGCTGCGCTGGCCAGCAAGTACGCGTCCTCACGCGACAGCCCTTTCGTCTCGACCAGAAAGTTCAACATCTCACTGGTGGCGATCTTCGCGGCTTCGTCGAGATCCGCGTTGAGTCCCATGGTGATGTAGTGCGTCGTCGTTTCGGCGCGCGGCCATCGCAGGCGACGTCCCTTCTGCAAGACCACCTGGATTTCGCCTTTGAGCGACGTCTCCACGGCAGAGAGGCTCACCTCGCCGTGACCCTGTACAGCATGCCCATCGCCGATCGAGAGCAGCGCGCCAGGCACGTGGACGGGCAGATACAACGTGCTCCCCGCACCAAGATCCGGGTTGTCCAGGTTTCCACCGAAGACATTCGGTGGGCCGCTGGACACCCGTCCCATGCTTGAGGGTGGCGCGACACCGATCACTCCCCAGAAGGGTTTCGCTGGGATTTCAATGCCCGGCGCGAATTGGACGACCTTGCGGGCCACGTCAATCCATGTCACGCGGCCCTTTTCGAACGGGAATTCTTCGGGCAACAGACCACGGTTCGGAACGAAACCCTGACCTGCAATTGGCAGGCGGACGTCGACCGACCGGATGCGGATTTCAAGCATGTCGCCTGGCTCGGCGCCGCGGATCGCAATCGGGCCGTTCAGCGTGTGATCTCCACGTCCATCGCCCTCCACCCCTTCGAAGACCGCATACAATTCGGCGGGGATCTTGTCCTTTGGGACACCAAGCTTCTCGTACCATCGCGGGTTCCCAGACGCGGTCTCGAGCCGCACGATGTCGCCAGAGTCGATCGTGAGAACTGGCTTCAGCGAGGCATCGAAGAAGCCGCGATGCACGGTCGCGGGCGACGCCTTGAGCTCATGAATCTTGGCGGATCCTTGAGCCCGTGCGATTCCAGGCAGCAGCAACAGACCTACGAACGTAACGATGCGCGTGAATCGCATACCCCTCCTCTTTTCAGGTTGGAAAGCGGCTACCCGCAACGATGTCAGAATCAGCAATCCCTGATGTGCCTCCAATGCCCGTGGCTTCCACTCGCAGCGGCCTAACGTAACGCCGCTCAGCCGCGAGCGGGTCCCGATTCAAGCGCTACCACCACCAACTCCAGCCGCGCGTCGGCTGCAGCGGCCGGACAGGCCGCGTAAGATCGTATGGCCATACAACGCACAGGCCGCCCGCTCCTGCGCCGCCCAACGCGCCAGCTAACTTCCATCGATTCGCGAATTCAACGTCGTGAATCGCTGCCGTCATAATCGAGCAGAACACGAATCCGACACAGCCGCCGGCAATTACGCACGCGAAAAAGAGTGCGACGCGCGGCAGGCGAACTCGCAAGCCCATGCGCTCGATACCCAGCACTGCGGCTCCAGCCAACACAGCGGCCCAGCCCCCGACACTGAGAACGGCAACTGGCAAGGAGATGATGGCGGCGAACAATGTCCCCGGTTTTTGTGCCTCAGGCGCTGTCATCCACATGACCACCTCACCGACGGCGGCCGCGAGCACAGCACCCGCGATGGATATACCGGTGATCGCCGGTCGCCATCTGAAAAGTGCGATCGCCGTCACGAGTCCCCCCAATGGGATGAGTTCCGCAAAAGCGTCCGTGAACATGGTTCCGAGTAGATGTCTCGTCAGCGGCCTAACGTAGGCAACTGAGCCGCGGCGCGAGGGTTTACGTCGCGCCGTCGGCTCCAGTTGCTGTCAGGCGGACCAATGGGGACCTGTACCTCAAAGTGCTCGCCGTTCGACCTGAATCGTTGGCGAAACCCGAAGGACAGCATCAAATCCTGTCCCTGGCGAGAGCCGCAACGTATACCTTGAGCCAGCGCGAAGCGAGCACGTTCCGAACACGAGCGCGCGACTCTTCAACGGCCCGCCACCGAGTCCATTCAACGAAGTCTCCGCATAGCCTGTCACACGTTGTTTCCCATCACCGCGCGCCACTTCCCGACTGTCGTTTTGAAGTTGCCATGACACATCCAACTCCGGCGCGCTCGACGAGCCCGCAGTTGCTGCAGCACGATCGACGAACGCAGCGACCTGCGGATCCTCGATCGGCCATGAAAACTCCAAGCTGATGTCGTGGATGCCGTCGTTCTTTGCGGTAAACGAAGCCGAAAAGCCTGTCTGATTCGCCGGTCCAAGCGGCGTCCGGAGTGAAATCCAGTCTGGTCGACCGTTTCCACAACCCCCCACGAAGGTTCCCGTAACAATCAGAACGGCAAATCCGATTTTGGACATCCAAATCGCCTGAGTTGCAAATTCGAGCCGCCTAACGGCCGCGCGCTGCGCGCGGCTCGGCGGGTGCAGCGCCTGTTGGGCAGCCAGTCGCGGCCCACATCACCCATTCCAACTCGGGGATTGGTGCACGAGCCGTCCACCAACCATGGTCATTAGCGAGGTGATGTCAGCGATGCTCTTTTCTTCCACCGTGAGCGGATTGTCGCTCACCACCGCGAGATCGGCGAGCTTGCCTGGCTCGAGCGAGCCCTTCTTGTCCTCGTCGAAGCTGAGGTAGGCGCCGTTGATCGTCGCACAGCGCAGCGCCTCGGCGCGGGTGATCGCCTGATCCGGCGCCACGCGCTCGTTCGTGACCCGGGCCAGGCGGGCAACCGATTCCCAGATCGGCCAAAACAACGAGATCGGTACGTTATCCGTCACCAATCCCACATGGACTCCCGCATCGATGAGATCGCGCATCGGTGTGATCTCGCTGTGCCGCTGCGGCGGCAGGCTCTTCTGCAGCACATGGCCCTGCTTGTATATGTCTCTGTTGGTGTGCGGCGTGATGACCAGGCCCATGCGGACGATTCTCTCGACGTCCCGCGGTGACAGCGTGTTGATATGACCGAGCACCCAGCGCCGCCCTTTCAGCGGGACCTCGCGGTCGACCTCCTCAAACAGATCGAGCATGCCCGGCGAGGTGCTGGCGGTGGCGACCGCCCGGATGTCATTCTTGGCGCAATGGAGCAAGACGTTCTTGACCTGCTCCCGCGGCAGGCCAGCGTCGTAGTTGAATCCGGCCCATCCGGTGTAGGGCGCCGCCGTCGCGCGCAGCTCCTCCGCCGTACTGCGGCCGATATTGACATAGAGTCCGGTCACCTTGAGCCAGTCATCGCCGAGCGCCGGCTCGCCGAGCCATCCGGCCCAAGCCTCGATGA
>WNEY01001848.1_pt1 | contig 15215 bp, 13 predicted proteins | sample 5400531 | NCBI WGS metagenome assembly WNEY01 (sample SAMN13153338, study PRJNA577476) | soil metagenome | isolation source: 200 cm saprolite under Douglas fir tree site 1 | place: USA:California | collected 2015-04-18
GTTGGCGAATGAAAGCGTTGGAGCACGAAGATGACCAGCGCCAGCTGCATCATCTGACTTGCGGTCCGGGCCAGCAGAACGCTCGCCGCCAGGCGGGGAAACGCCGGAATCCGAAAGAGCGCTGGATAAGTCGCGCTTTCGACGGGCACGACTTTAAAGCTTACGGAGCGAGAACTTTCTCCATCGTTTTGAATGACACTTTGGCGTACTCCTTGAGTGCCTCGGCTCCCAGCCGGGCGACCAGCAGCCTTCCGGTCTCGATCACCTTCGGCGATGCCCCTTTTGGGACGGTCAGCCCGAGCCTTTTTCCCGCTTGCTCGAGCCACCGCAGGAAGGCGTCGCGGGCCAGGATCGAGGCCGCGGCGACTGCCACGTCGGCCTCGGCTCGATGCATCTGGATCACCGGAACGCCGCTGAGACGCGTATCGATCAACAAGCGGCTCTCGATGTACCGCTTGTCACCAAATTGATCGCTGAGGATGAATTTCGGCTGCAGCCCATGACGGATCAGGTCCTCAATCACGCGCGTGTGCGTCCACGCCAGCAGGGTGTTGAGGTTTTTCCCTTCGCTGCGCATCTGCCGGTAGAGCTCGTTGTAGCGTTGGGGGGCCACCACGATCACCGCCCGCTTTTGCTCCTCGACCACGTCCCGGATGCTGCCCGCGAGGACCCGCAGTTCCCGATCGCCGACGGTCTTGCTGTCGCGGACCCCGAGCTCGCGAAGCAGCTTCGTGACTCGGTCATCCACGTAGACGCCGGCCGTCACCAACGGACCAAAGAAATCGCCTTTCCCGGCTTCGTCCGTGCCGATGTGGGGCTCGTTCTCCGGAGGCGCCTCGACCGGCGCCGATGTGGTGGGGCGTGTTGGCGGACGCTTTTTGGCGACCGGTTTCCCAACCGCGTCGACGATGGCCAGCGCCTGGTCGAACACGGGCGCGTGTCCGGAGATCACGAGCTTGCCCGACTGATAAAGGATGGCCGTGGCTTGACTGCCGCGGTCCGACAGTTTCAGCCGCCAGGCCTCGTAGGGGCCCGGGGCCTCGTCGATGCCGCCCAGGCCGTGCAGCCGTTCATGAATCGGTTCTCGATCAGCCAGCGCCACGGAGTAGGTCGTGGTGGGCCGCGTTTCGCGAGCTGACAACCGGCTTACTTCGCGGCCGGCGGGCGACGCAACAGACGACGTTCCTCGGTTGCCGCGAACTTGAGCCCGGCTTCGATCTCGGCGACGACCTGCCTCCAGAAGCGGTCGGCAGTGTAGTAGACGCCGAGCAACGCCGCGATCAGGATGGCGGCGTCGATGCTGATCCGGCCTTCGCGGAGCCAGTACACGTCGCGAAGGTTGAGCCAGAGGCCAAACTCATCGATCACCAGGGCGGCGCCGATGCCAAATGCGGGCGCCAGCCAGGCATGAAGACGAGCCGAGTTGATCGTGATACCGAGAAAGCCGACGATCAGCAAAATCAGGATGCCCCAGACGAAATGGTGGATGTGGAGGCCGCCGCTGGTGACGATGTTGCGGGCGGGCAGGAAATGATACCGAATGCCATAGGTCAGGAATCGCAAGAACAGGAACGTGCCGATAAAGGCAACCCACATCCGCAGGGCAGCTTCGCGCCGATAGTCGACGTGCTGCTGGTAGGCGGCGACAAGCCGCTTCCGAAAGTGAAAGCCAGGATGGAGCAGGTTGTGGATGTTCACGGGGACATACCGACGGTCGGCAGTATAACGCCGGTATACGATAGTTCAGACAATGGCGGACGTGGTTCGAGTCGTTGCGGCGGACGACCCGCTGCGCCCCTTGTTTTCGCCGGCCGGCGAGCTAACGGCTGACGCCAGAGGCACGCTCGGCCTCAGCCCCCATGAGCTGCGCGACCTGTACCACAAGATGGTATGGATCCGGCGCACGGATCAGGAAGCGCTGAACCTTCAGCGGCAGGGCGAGCTTGGCCTCTGGGGCCCGTACCAGGGACAGGAAGCGATTCACGTTGGGACGGTGGCGGCGCTCCGGCCGACGGACTGGATTTTTCCGAGCTATCGCGAGTTCGGCATGGGGATGTGCCGCGGCATCGACCCGGCGGAAATGCTGACGCTGTTTCGAGGGCTCTCGCATGGGCCGTGGGACCCACGCCGGTACCACTTCGCGCCGCTGGTCATCCCGGTGGCGAGCCAGGTCCCGCATGCCGTCGGGATGGCGATGGGCGCACGGTTCAAACACGGCGACGACGTCGTGCTCTCTACGTTCGGCGACGGCGCGACCTCGAAAGGCGACTGGCATGAGGCGATGAACTTCGCCGGCGTGTTTCGGGCGCCGGTCGTCTTTCTCTGCCAGAACAATCGCTGGGCGATCTCGGTCCCGCTGGCCAAGCAGACCGCGGGCTCCATCGCCGAGCGTGCGCAGGGCTATGGCTTTCCCGGGATTCGCATCGATGGCAACGACGTCCTCGCTGTGCTGGCAGCGGTGCGTGCCGCCGCAGCTCGGGCGCGTCAGGGTGACGGCCCCTACTTGATCGAAGCCATGACCTACCGTATGGGTCCCCACACCACGTCGGATGATCCGACGCGATACCGATCGGAAACCGACCTTGAGCGCTGGAACGTCAAGGATCCTATCCCCCGCTATCGCGAATGGCTCCAGGGGCAAGGCCTGATCGATGAGGCCTCGCTGGCGGCGATCAATCGGGAGGTCGAGACCGCCGTGGAGGCGACTCGCAATCGCCTCAAGTCGGCGCCGGTCCCAGCGGCTGGCGCGGCGATCTTCGGCCGGGTGTACCAGCACCCGCCTGACAGCTTTCTGGAAGAGCGCCAGGAATTCGAATCCTCGCTGGAGAGCAATTGACGGAACCGGTGACGATGGCGAAAGCGATCAACCTCTCGCTCCGGGAGGCTCTCGCGCGGGATGATGACGTCCTGGTTTTCGGTGAAGATGTGGGCACCCTCGGCGGCGTGTTCCGCATCACCGACGGACTGCAGAAGGCGTTTGGCTCCGACCGCGTCTTCGACACACCGCTTGCCGAGTCGGCGATCATCGGCATTTGCATTGGCCTCGCGCTACGCGGCTTCAAGCCGGTGCCCGAGATTCAGTTCGACGGCTTCATCTATCCGGCCTTCGACCAGATCGTGAGCCACGTCGCGAAGTACCGCAATCGAACCGGTGTCTCGATGCCGATCACGATCCGCGTTCCTTTTGGTGGCCGGATCGGCGCGGTCGAGCATCACTCCGAAAGCCCGGAAGCCTACTTCACCCATACGGCCGGCCTGAAAGTCGTCGCCCCCTCGACACCCGGCGACGCCTACGCCTTGCTGCAGAGCGCGATCGCCGACCCGGACCCGGTGATCTTCTTCGAACCGAAGGCGCGCTACTACCTCAAAGAAGAAATCGACACGGCGAAAGAGGTGCCAATCGGCCAGGCGCGGGTCGCGCGGGAAGGCTCGGGCGTAACCGTGATCGCCTATGGGCCCACCGTGAGCATCGCGCTCGATGCGGCGAAGGCGGCGGAGAAGGAAAACATCTCGCTCGAAGTCATCGACCTGCGCACGCTTTCTCCGCTCGACATGCCAACGATCCTGGCATCGCTGCAAAAGACCCACCGGGCCATCGTTGTCCACGAGGCGCCGGTCTTTGGTGGCTTCGGCGGCGAAATCGTGGCGCGGATCGCCGACGACGGTTTCGATCTTTTGGAAGCGCCCATCGCGCGCATCGGCGGCATGGACACCCCGTATCCCCCCGCACGCTACGAGAAGCTCTACCTGCCGGACGTCGATCGCATCCTCGAAGCCGCCGACCTCGCGTTGGCGTATGGCTGATCAGACGTTCCGGCTGCCAGACCTCGGTGAAGGACTGACCGAGGCTCAACTCGTCGCCTGGCGCGTCCAAGAAGGCGCTCACGTCGACGTCAATGCGCCGCTGTGCGATGTCGAGACGGCGAAAGCCGTCGTCGTCATCCCTTCGCCATGGGCGGGCACCGTCCAGAAGCTCCACGCTCGGCCCGGCGACTCGGTGGCGGTAGGCGCGCCGCTGGTGACGATTTCGGCGCAGGGCGCCCCGGCATCGGCTGAGCCGGCGGCCGAGGCCGCGCCGAGCACCCTGGTCGGCTATGGTCCCGGCGGTCCCGAGGCTGGCATCCGACGCCGCGCTCGGGTTGCGCCGTCAGCGGCGGTCGAGCCGAGCACCGACGTCCGCGCTGCTCCTTTCGTGCGTCAGATGGCGAAAGAGAAGGGTGTCGACCTGGCGCAGGTCACGGGGAGCGGACCCGGCGGGCGGATCACGAAAGCCGACGTTGACGCGGCGGCGGCACCGGCAGCGGCGACCACCGCGCCCTCGACCGACGGGGAACGGCGCATCAGCGTGGTGGGAATCCGCAAGGCGATCGCCCGCCAGATGGTCCGCTCCGTCTCCACCATTCCGCAATTCACCGAGTTCGCCATCTTCGACGCCACCAACCTGATGGCCGCCCGCGAGCAACGAAAAGCAAGCGGCCGCCCGATGACGCCTCTCCCCTATTTCATCGCGGGCGTGGTCAAGGCCGTCCGGGCCCATCCCTTGATGAACAGCTCGTGGGACGAGAGCCGCGACGAGATCATCGTGAAGCAGCCGATCAGCGTCGGGATTGCCGTCAATACCAGTCAGGGGTTGCTGGTGCCCGTGCTCCGCGCTGCGAACAAGCTCGAATTGGAGGCGATCGCGGAGCAGAGCGCCCACCTGATCGAAGGCGCGCGCGCCGGCACGCTTCCACCCGGGCAGATGAGCGGAGGCACCATTACCGTCACCAACGTCGGCGCCAGCGGACCGGTGGAGACCGGCACGCCAATCATCAACCCGCCGGAATGCTGCGTGGTCGCCTTCGGCGCCATCAAGCCGCGACCCATGGTGGTCAATGGCCAGGTCCTGGCCCGCAGCGGCGCCTGGATCTCGATCTCCGTCGATCACCGGATCGTGGACGGCGCGCTGGCGACGGAGTTCCTCACGGCGCTGGTAGCGGAGCTCGAGTCGATCCGTGCCTGACGAAGCGCAGCTGATCTACGACTGGAACACCGTTGATGCTCCGGCCAAGCCGCCGCACCCGGTCCACATTCACGACGAGACGTTGCGTGATGGCATCCAGGGCCCCTCCGTCCGTGACCCTGATATCGAACACAAGCTGCGCTTCCTGCACCTGGCCGACGAGCTTGGTGTCGGCTCGATCGACCTCGGCCTGCCGGCGTCAGGACCCCGCGCCGCGGCCGACGTGGAACGGTTGGCCGAGGAGATCCGCGACCAGCGACTTCGGATCAAACCGCTCTGCGCCGCGCGTACCCTCGAAGGCGATATCCAACCGGTGGTCGAGATCTCACAGCGCGTCGGCATCCCGATCGAGGTCGCAGCCTTTATCGGCTCCAGTCCGATTCGCCAGTACGCGGAGGGCTGGACCATCGAGCAGATGGTCGACAACACCCGCAAGGCGGTACGCTTTGCCCGCCGGCATCAGCTGCCCGTGCTCTACGTCACCGAAGACACGACGAGGGCCCAACCCGAAACGCTTCGCCGGCTGTTCGGCACGGCAATCGAGGAGGGCGCAGCGCGCGTCGCCGTCTGCGATACCGTCGGCCACTCGACGCCGGACGGCGCCCGCGCCGTGGTCGGCTACGTCCGGCGGATGCTGGACGAAATGAAGCCGGAGACCGGCCTGGACTGGCACGGCCACAGCGATCGCGGCCTGGGCGTCATCAATGCCATCGACGCAGCCCTGGCCGGCGCTGACCGGATTCACGGCTGCGTGCTCGGCCTGGGCGAGCGTGTCGGCAACACGCACCTCGACCTCCTGCTCGTGAACTTTCGGTTGCTCGGTTGGATCGATACGGACCTCAGCAAGCTTCGCGAGATGGGCCAGGTGATCGCCGACGGCACGGGGATGGCGATCCCGGCGAACTATCCGGTGCTGGGACGGGACGCCTTTCGGACGGCCACCGGCGTCCATGCGGCCGCCGTCATCAAGGCTAAGCGCAAGGGCGATGACTGGCTCGCCAACCGCGTCTACTCCGGCGTGCCCGCCGAGCTCTTCGGCTGCGAACAGGTGATTGACATCGGGCCGATGAGCGGCGAGTCGAACGTCGTGTTCTGGCTGGAGCAGCGCGGCATCGAGCCACGGCCCGAGCTGGTCCGCGCCATCGTCGAGCGCGCCAAGCAGGGCAATCGGCTGCTCGACGAGCCCGAGATCTACGCCGTCGTCAACGAGCGCGCCGCGAAGACCGGATCCTGATTCTGTACGTCGTCAGGCCTTCGGCGCTGCCGTCCGCTCCGCCAGCTTGGCAAGCTGCACCATCACGATGACCGCGAGGATGGTGACGATGATGGCATAGATGAACAGCGAGACGATCTGGGCACCGCTGCCAAAAATCTGCTTGACGAGTGCGGTGATCGCGCTGTTCCAGGCGAGCGCGGCCACCACCCCGAATGCAGCCGACGCCAGGGCAATCATGGTCTGTAAGTACGCCGCACGGTTCGTCACGTAAACCTCCTATTACTCCGACAGTCCGTCTCTGTCTAAATTCTGAAGGAGCATAGGCCCAAACCCCAAATTTCTAGAGGGTTGGTCAAGCTTCTCATCGCCGAGGAGCCGCATCAGTGAGGGCAGGTCACCCGGTCCCCAGGGCTCGAGGTGGACCGCCGCGGCGCGGCTCAACCGAAGACGGAGCGCGCCACCCGACCGACCAGGTCCAGCTTGGCCCGCTGCTCATCCTGCGTCAGTTTGTTTCCCTCCATCGTGGAGGCGAAGCCGCACTGCGGGCTCAGCGCAAGCCGCTCCAGCGACACGATGCGGGCGGCGTCGGCGATGCGCCGTTTCAGGTGTTCCTCGTCCTCCAGCCGCGGTCGTTTGGTTGTGACCAGCCCCAGGACGACAACCCTGTCCTCCGGAACGTCTCGTAGCGGTTCGAAGTCGCCGGAGCGCTCGTCGTCGTACTCCAGCAGGTATCGATCGAACTGGGTGGCGCTCAGCACCCTGGCGATCGGGCCGTAGCCACCCTCCGCGTAGTACTTGCTCTGGTTGTTACCGCGGCAAATGTGCAGGCCGAACGTCATCCCCGGATGGCCGGCAATGATCGCGTTGTCCATCTCGAGGCACTCGTCGAGCAGCTGGTCCGGATCGCTGCCGCGTCGCCGGTAACCTTCCCGCAGATCGTGGTCGAGCAGGGCCGCGTACTGCGGCGCGTCGATCTGGACGTAGGTGCAGCCGAGACGGCGGAGCTCCGCGATCTCGCGGCGAGTGAAGTCCACGATGTCGGCGAGGTATGCGTCACGCGTGGGATAGGCGTCGCGTGACTTCTCCGGGTCGTAGTAGGCAGCCGCTTGCTGGGCCGATATGAGGGTGACCTTGGCGGCGTGGGACGTGCGTGCGCGCAGGTAGCTCCATTCCTCGGCGCACATGTGCCGGCGCCAGCGCAGTTTCTCGACGACCAGCGGGCGCCGCAGCCGGGTCGTGTCTCCCGTGTCGTCACGGAACTCGATCCCCCAGCCGCCGAACTTGTCGAAGCCATCCAACGAATCGATGAGGTGTCCGTAGAACGCATAGCGCCTCATCTCGCCGTCGGTGATGACGTCGATCCCAGCCAGCGTCTGCGTCTCGATCGCCTCGTCGACGGCGCGGTCCTCGACACCTTTGAACTGCGGCTCGCTGATCTCTCCTTGCTCGTGGCGGCGGCGCGCCTCCGCCAGATTGGGCGGGCGAAGGAGGCTGCCGATAACCTCGCATTTCGCCTGAGCGGCGGTGCCGGTACCGGGCATGGTCTACACGGATACGTCAAAGTGCTCGGGATCCCATTTGATCCCGAGCGACGACGGCCCGGCCATGTAGCCGAGCAGCGCCGACGATGCGACAACTGCCGGGCTCGCCAGGTAGCCCAGGCCACCTACGCCCATCCGGTTCTGCCAGTTGCGATTGAAGGAGGTGACCGCGACCTCGCCCTTTTTCAAGGCATCCGGACCCTGCCCGAAGCACGGGCCACACCACGACTCGCGAATCTCCCCACCCACGGACCGCACGACCGATGCGATCGACTCGCCGCCCAAACGCGGTTCCGGGTTTTCGATGTCGCGCTTGACGCCGCCGGATCCGGGGAAGATGACGAACTGCTTCGGCGCCTTTTCAAAGCCGTGCTCCCGGCCGGAGCGGATCACCAGCGCCGCCTCGAGCAGGTCGTCGTACCCGCCGTTGGTGCACGACCCGATGAAGGCCTTATCGAAGGTCAGCTTCTCGAGCGCCACCTCGTCGGCGGGAAACGCATTCCCCGGGGCGAAGGGCTTGGCGATGAACGGGACCAGCTCCGAGAGGTCCAGCGTCTCGTCGAGGTCCCACGCCACGTCGGCGCCAGGCTTGAACAACGGATAGGGCAGATCGCTGATGCCCTTGCGCCGGTACCACTCGAGGGTCACCTCGTCGGGAGCGAAGATGCCGTTCTGGGCTTCGGCTTCGGCCATCATGTTCGCGACCGTGTTGCGGTATGGGATAGGCAGTTGCCGATCGGCATCGACGAACTCGACGCTCATGCCCTGCGCCTGGGCTTTCCCCCATCGGCGCAGCAAGGCCAGGACGACGTCCTTCCCGCTGACCCATGGTCGGAGCCTTCCGGTGAAGACGACCCGCCGGCGCTTGGCCGGCGTGAAATAGATGTAGCCCGTCGACCAGCCGAAGCCGAGCTGGGTGCTGCCGACACCGGTGCCGACCGCGCCGTATGCCCCGTAGGCACGACTGTGGGAATCGGCGCCCGGGATGAAGGCGCCGGGCACGACCAGCCCCTGCTCCGGAAAGTAGAAATGAAAGATGCCGTCGCCGGGCGTCGCGTAGTACGGCTTGCCGATGTCGTGTAGCTGCGCGAACTCGCGGCCAATGGAGGTCTGTTTGTCGTCGGCGTTGCGGCCGGAGAAAACGAAATGATCGTTGGCGATTGCCGCCTGCCGCGGAAAGATGCGGTCGCCGCCCGTGATCTGGTTGAAGGTGTGAATCGAAAACGGCGCCGTACCGTCGGAGGCCGGCAGCAGGTCACACCAGACGCGCAGGGTACCGCCCGGCCGCACCTCGGCGTCTTTGTCGACCCGATGAGACCAGACGATCTGCTCGGTGCTGGTCAGACCTTTCGCGGTCTTCGAATCAGGCCAGTCGATGCGAGGAGGCCGCGCCGTGGCCTCGGTGAACTCCCGGCGGCCGACCTTGATGATGCCGCCGGAGCGGCGGATCTCGTCTTCCATCGGCGTCAGCGGAACGGGGTCGTAGGTCTTGCCGCGGGTCTCGTTGGTCAGCCGGCGGGTCAATGGATCAAACGTCAGGACATCGCCCTCCTGGGCGTCCTCCGACGCGGCGCGGCTCTGGACCACATGCAGCCCAAGGTTCAGCGCGTTGCGGCGAAAAATGTCGCCCACTCCATCGCCGCACACGATGACGAGCTCGAGTCCGGCCTCCTCGGCGACAGCCTTGAGACCGGCGGGGCTCATCTCGCGCGACGAGCCGATGCCGAAGCGCTCGCCGGCAATCACGAAGGTCTCGCCGCGATGCACGCGCTGCCGGAAGTCCGGCATCAAATAACGGAACGCGCCAAGCTTCCAGCGCTCGTCGAGCCGGTCGAGGCTCTCCGAGACGCAGTCATCGGCGGGCGTGATCTGGTCGGTGTCGATGGCGTCCAGCTTCTTCCCTGGAACTTTTGGATCCCAGAAAATCAGCGCCCGGCCTCGTACCAGGTGGTCGCCGACGGGCGGGCGGTCGACCGCAGAGACGGCCGGCCTCGCGGACGGCGCGGCGCCCGACTTCTGACGCGCAGGCTGGATCGTGTTCACGAGGCGCGCGATGATTCAACCCTCTCGAGCCGCTCGACCACGGCCTCGGCGGCGGCAGTGGTGGTCAGGGTCCCGCCGAGATCCCTCGTCGTCCGGCGATCGCGTGCCGCGGACATGACGGCCGCCTCGATCTGGAGCGCGCCCGCGACGTCGCCCAGGTGTCGCAGCATCATCGCACCCGCAAGGATCGCACCGACCGGGTTGGCGATACCTTTGCCGGCGTGCTTCGGGGCGGATCCGTGCACCGGCTCGAACAGGCCCCGTCGGTTGTCCGGGTTGATGTTCGCCGAGGGCGCCTGGCCCAGGCCGCCGACCAGCTCGGAGGCGAGGTCGCTCAGGATGTCACCGAACATATTGGAGGTCACCACCACGTCGAAGCGGCCGGGGTCCTTGACCAGCTGCATAGCGGCCGCGTCGACGAAGAGATGCTCGGCCTCGAGGTCGGACGCCGCCTGCCGCTCGAGGGCGAAGACACGCTGCCAGAGGTCGTGCGCGTGATAGAGGGCATTGCTCTTGTCGACCATGGTGACCCGCCCTTGATGGCCCGCCATCTTGCGCTGTTGCGCCAGCCCGAAGGCGTACCGCACGATCCGCTCGACGCCCTTGCGGGTGTTCACGTCCTCCTGGATCGCGATCTCGTCGGGCGTTCCACGTTTGAACTGGCCACCGATGCCAACGTAGGCGCCCTCCGTGTTTTCGCGCACGACGACCAGGTCGATCGAGGTGGCATCGCGCAGCGGGGTCAGGCCGGGCGCCAGCAGCCGCGACGGCCGCAGGTTGACCCAGAGGTCCAGTTCGAAACGCAGGCGGAGCAAAAGTCCGGCGGCATACTGCGGGTTCTGGACGCGCGGGTCGCCGACGGCGCCCAGGTAGATGCCGTCGACCTGCTCGAGCTCGCGGAAGACCGAGTCGGGCAGGATCTCCCCGGTTCGCAGGTAGCGGTCCGCGCCCAGGTCATAGCTGACGAAATCCAGGTCGGTGCCGGTCGCGGCCGTGACCACCTGCAGGACGCGGATTCCCTGGGCGATGACCTCGGGGCCAATGCCGTCGCCCGGGATGACGGCGATCCGAAACGGCATCGGCTACAAGCATATCGGCAGCGGCGGGAGAAAGATTCCGGCCTCCCGGCCGATACCCTACATAGTGCTGACCGAGGAGAAGGCCCTCAACGTGGCGCTCGGCAAGATGCGTCGCCTGCGCCGGGTCCGCCGCCTTTCCCGGCTGACCTACTGGGCGGCGTGGGGATTCGTCGGAGTCGTGTGCCTGCTGTTGCTCGCCGGCGGTGTCGCCGGCCTGGCGTCCGGCTAGGAGCCCTTTGACGTCTCGACCAGCCGGCTGAGCGCCTGCTTCGCGCGCCCGCTGTCCAATGACTCGCGAGCCACGGCGACCGCCCGGCCCCAATCGTCGGCCTTGCCGGCCGCGAGGACGGCGGCGGCGGCGTTGAGCACGACGACCTCACGCCGGGGCCCGGCTTCCCCATCCAGGACCTGGCGCAGCAGGGCGGCGTTTTCGGGCGGAGTGCCGCCCCGCAGGTCCTCCGGTCGGGAGCGGCCGAGCCCCAGGTCCGTGGGATCGAGCTCGTACTCGGTGACCGTCCCTGCGTTCAGCTCGAAGACCCGCGATCGGCCGGTGGTGGTCAGCTCATCGAGCCCGTCCTCGCCGTAGAAGACAAGCGCGCGCTCGTGGCCGAGGTCTTGCAGCACGCGGATCATCAGTGGCGCCAGCGCCGGCGCGCCGACGCCGAGCGCCTGGCGGCGGACCCGCCCAGGGTTGGCGAGCGGCCCAAGGACGTTGAAGACCGTCCGGACACCGAGCTCACTCCGGGCGGGGCCCGCGTGGCGCATCGCCGGGTGAAACGTGGGGGCGAAGCAGAACCCTATCCCGGCAAGGTCGATGCAGCGTCCCACGCCCTCCGGGCTCAGCCTGATGTCGACGCCGAGGGCTTCCAGGACGTCGGCGCTGCCACAGCGGCTGGAGGCCGCGCGGTTGCCATGCTTGGCCACCGGAATGCCGGCGCCCGCCGCGACCAGCGCCGCCGCCGTCGAGATGTTGAACGTCCCGGCGCGATCCCCACCGGTTCCGCAGGTATCGATCGTCCCTGGCGGCACCTCGAGGGGTGTCGCATGCGCTCGCATCGACTCGACGAATCCCGTCATCTCTTCAACCGTCTCGCCCTTGGCCCGCAGCGCGATCAAAAGTCCCGCGAGCTGTCCCGTTGTCACCTCGCCTGCCATCACCTGGTCCATGACATCGCGTGCCTGCTCGCGGTTCAGGGGCGTCCCCTGGAGTAGCTGTTCGATCGCCTGACTCGGGGTCACGGCCGCGGGTACTGATAGGCGGCGGGGGTGGCCATCACCAGCAGCGCGAGCAGCATCTGGTAACAGGTCTGAAAGTCAGTGGCCCGATAGCGGATGGTCCGTCCGCCGGCGCGCTCGACCTCGGGAATTTGTACGCAGAGATCCGCCATGCTGGCGTTCATCCAGTCGATCTCGAGCGTGAACGGGCCCTTGGGCCGGTACAGCGGCCGTCCGGACCGCTGCGCGTAGGCGCGGTGGGCGCCCTCTTCGATCCGCCGGCAAGCCTCGACCGGGTGCAGCGAACGGGCCGCCTGCCGCCCGAGCGCCTGCTTGACGACCACGCCTTCGATCCCGGGAAGCTCGGCGGTGGCCTCGTCGATCGTAGCCTGGTCGCCGGTGACCAGCGCGGTCCGGACGCCGAAGCTGCCGGCCAGCGCCGCATTCAGCGTTGCCTCGCTCTGCTCGCGGCCGTTGATCCGCAGGGCGTAGATCGTCCGGCCGCCATAGGTGTGATCCATGATGGCGCGCTCGCTTCCAACCGACGCGTGATAGCCGACGAAGAAGGCGACTTCGAAGCTTGGGTCGAGGCCGGCGCCCATCGAGAACGGCTTATCCGCCCCGCTGATCACCTCGACGCCGTCGTCCAGCTCCTCCAGCAGGAAGTTGCGCATATCGCCGTGCGAATCGTTGACGACAAATCGGGTGGCGCCGGCTCGGCGCGCGCCGGCCACCGCGGCGTTCGTTTCGGCCGTCATCAGGCGGCAGGAACGCTCATATTCCGGCGTCCCTCGCATGACCTGGTGCAGGTGGACGATGCCGGCCATCCCCTCCATGTCGACCGAAATGAAGACGCCATTGCGTTCCGATGAGCGAGCGCGCCGCGCTGTGGCCAAAGTCCTCCAATTCTAGGGAGGGTCTGGCTGGACCCCGCCCGCCAATCGTTTGGGCCTCAGCAGGCCGGCTGACGGCAAACGTTTGGGGCTGGGCGTGCTTTTGCGCCTGGAGAAAAGGAAGTGGGGTCCTGGTTCCGGGGGGCTTGGAACAAGAACCCCACCGGAAAGTATAGGGAAGTGCCCCTCAGTTTTCCACCCGCTTCTCACCCTTCTCTTAGCTCGAGGCGCTTGCTTTCAGTAGCGGGCCACCCGCCGTAATCCGTCCGCGACTTTGTCCGGATTGAGCATGAACGCGTGTTCGAGGCTGGCGCTGAAGGGCATGGCCGGCACGTCCGGGCTGGCAATCCGGCTGACCGGGGCATCGAGGCTGGCGAAGCACCGCTCAGCGAGCTCAGCCGTGATCTCAGCCCCGAAGCCGCCCGTTCGATTCGCCTCGTAAACCACCGCCGCCCGCCCGGTTTTCTCGATCGAGCGGACGCAGGTTTCGACGTCCCAGGGGCGGAGCGTTCGCAGGTCGATGATCTCGACCTCGATGCCGTCCTGGCTCAGCCGGGCGGCGGCCTGGGCGGTGACGGCTCGCATGTATCCATAGGTCACGGCCGTCAGGTCGACACCCTCCCGGACCACCGTCGCCGACCCCAAGGGACGCACGGCCGCCTCGCCGTCGGCCACGTCCTGGCGCTCGGCACGGTAGAGCTTCTTGGGCTCGAGGAAGATCACCGGGTCCGGGTCACGGATGGCGGCCTTCAGCAGGCCCTTGGCGTCGACCGGTGTCGAGGGCAGCACGACCTTGAGGCCGGGCACGTGGCAGTAAAACGCCTCAGGCGATTGCGAGTGGTAAAGCGCCCCGCGAACACCGCCACCGGTCGGCGCCCGGATCACCAGGGGACAGGAAAAGTCGCCGTTCGACCGGTACCGCACCTTGGCGATTTCGTTGACGATCTGGTTGAAGGCCGGGTAGCTGTAGTCGGCGAATTGCATCTCGGCCACCGGCAGGAAACCCTCGAGGGCCAGCCCCTGGGCAACCGCGGCGATGCTCGACTCCGCCAGTGGCATGTCAAGCACGCGCTGCACGCCAAACCGCTGCTGCAGGCCCTCCGTCGCCTTGAACACGCCGCCCTTGAGGCCGACGTCCTGGCCAAGGACACACACACGATCGTCGCGCTCCATTTCCTCGTAGAGCGCGTCGCGCACCGCCTGGACCAGGGTGCGATCAGGCATTGGCATACACATGGCGGCCAAGCGATGCGGGGTCAGGATCCGGGGCCGCTTCGGCCGCGTCGGTGGCCTGCTCGACCTCGCGATCGACCTCGTCACGCAATGCCGCGTCGTCGTCCGTATTGAGCCAGCCACGCTCGATCAGCGCGTTACGCATGCGGGGAATCGGGTCGCGCTCGGCCTCGGCTGCCAGCTCGGCGGCATCGCGGTAGGCGCGCTGGTCGTCATCTGTCGAGTGCGACTGCAGCCGGAGAACCTCTGCCTCGATCAAGCTCGGCCCCTCCCCGGCTCGCGCCCGCCGTGCCGCTTGTTGCACAGCCATATGGACGGCGAAGAAATCGTCCCCGCGGACCCGAATGCCGGGAATGCCATACGCCGCGGCGCGTTCCGCGACGCCGGGGCCGGCCACCTGGAGCCGCTGGGGCACGGAAATCGCCCAGTGGTTGTTCTCGCAGAAAAAAATCACCGGGCAACGATGGATGGCGGCGAAGTTCAAGCCTTCGTGAAAATCGCCCTGGCTGGTCGCCCCCTCACCAAAGCTGACGTAGCAGAGCGCGCCCTCCCCTCTCCATTTCAACGCCAGGCCGATGCCGGCCGCCTTGGGAATCTGCGGGCCGACCGTACTCGAACCAATCACTACGCCGCGCCGCCGACTGCCGAAATTCCCTGGCGTCTGCCGCCCGCCACTCGACGGGTCGGCCGCCCGAGCAAACGCCGCGAGCATGAGCTCTTCGGGAGTAAAGCCGCACGCGAGGGCGGCCGCGAAGTTTCTGTAATAGAGGCAGAAGCGATCACGGCCCGGTTCGAGCGCCGTGATGGCGGCCACCTGGGCGACCTCATGGCCACGAGGCGAAATGATGAACGCCAGCTTTCCCGCTCGGTTCAGGACAAAGCGCCGGTCGTCAAGCGCGCGGGCCCGAAGCACCGTGCGATAGGCGTCCAGGACCCGCTCCCGCGTGAGGGGGACGACGTCGGTAGACAACCGACAAACTTTACTGGGCCGTG
>WNEY01001849.1_pt1 | contig 15215 bp, 11 predicted proteins | sample 5400531 | NCBI WGS metagenome assembly WNEY01 (sample SAMN13153338, study PRJNA577476) | soil metagenome | isolation source: 200 cm saprolite under Douglas fir tree site 1 | place: USA:California | collected 2015-04-18
AGGCCGACGGTCTTCTTGATGATCCAGAAGAGTCCATAGCTGAGCACGAATACTGTTGTGAACGATGCCACCACCGCGATCGCCTGCGACCCGAGCTGGTGGAAATCGCCCGTGTAGAACAGCCCGCCCTGGCCGACGCCGTTGAACTTCGCCAGCGCCGGCACCGTGAACAGACCGCAGCTGAGCGTGCCCCAGATCCCGGCCATACCGTGTGCGGGCAGAGCGCCCACGGGGTCGTCCAGGATTTTGTCGAGAGCGAGCACGCCCAGGACGACGATCACCCCGGCCACCGCTCCGATGACGATCGCGGCCCACGGCTCTACGTAACCAGACGGCGCGGTGATGGCGACGAGCGCCGCGATAGCGCCGTTGCCGATCATGCCGACGTCCATCGTCTTGGTGATGAAGTAAATCGTGGCCAGCGCCGCCACCGCGCCCGCCGCCGCGGCAAGGTTGGTCACCACAACGATGTCCGCGAAGTGGAGGTTGGTCGCGTTCAGCGTCGACCCTGGGTTGAAGCCGAACCAGCCGAACCACAGGATCAGCACGCCGAGCTGAGCCAGCGGCATGTTGTGGCCGGGGATCGCGTTCGAGCGCCCCTTCTCGTACTTGCCGATGCGCGGACCAAGCAGCAGCAGCCCGGCGAGACCGGCGGTGGCACCGGTGAGGTGCACCACGGTGGATCCGGCGAAGTCCTGCGCCCCAAGGGTCGCCTGCAAGAAGCCACCACCGAAGAGCTGGTGGCTGATGAGCGGATAGATGAACGCTGCGAACGGAATCCCAAACAGGATGTAGACGATGAACTTGGTCCGCTCGATCATCGTGCCCCACACGATTGCCAGCGAGACCGCACAGAAGACGAACTCGAAGAACCACTTGGCTGACGCGGTGGCCGTGCTGGCGTCAATCGCCGGCAGATGCAACTGGGAGCCTGGGCTGAAGGTCGGGAAGAAAGCGCTGCCGCCGATGAAAGCGAACCAGCCGCCGGCGCCGAACGCGAGACCGAAGCCGACCGCCCAGTATGCGATCGAGCTGACGCTCAGGTTGGTCACAACTTTGGCGACCACGGTGCCGACGTTCTTCATTCGGCTGAAACCGACCTCGAGCATCGCGAAGCCGGCCTGCATGAACATCACCAGACAGCCGGTGACGATCACCCAGACCGTGTCGGCTGCGACGCCGGCCGCCTGGGTGGCTGTGGGGTCGTCCGCTGCGACCGCGAGGGGGACGAGCGCACCCAAGAGGGCGAATCCCGCCGCGATCATGAGCACCGGTTTGCGCCTCTTGAGCGCCGTCCTGAGATCAGAGCTGGGCATCGACAAGTAAGTCACCTCCGCGTTTTTAGCCATCGGCCTGTGGTCAGGCTAGGTGCGACGCGGTCACGCCTGAAACGTGTGCTGGTTACGAAGACCGCGCCTTTGGCTCGTGCAGTCCGCACGACCGAGAGGCGCCTGTGGATATCTCTTGTCGTGTCATCCACACGTAAAACGTGGCTGTCGATTCGGTCGCCCCTACCGTGATCCTGCCCGCGCCCGATTCCTACGATGCCCTTGGGGCCCGCTCAAAATCCAAGGTTCTGGAGGGTGTTGATGGCAGTAGAGACGAAGACAGGCAAGAAGGCAAGCCCGCGCGAGGTGATCGAGCGCGCAAAGGCCGAGGGCGTCGAGGTCGTCGACGTCCGGTTCATCGATCTGCCGGGCACATGGCAGCACTTCAGCCTGCCGCTCGGCGAGCTCGAAGAGGACAGCTTCACAGGCGGCCTCGGATTCGACGGGTCCAGCATCCGCGGCTTCCAGTCGATCGATGAGAGCGACATGCTGCTCATCCCGGACCCCGACTCCGCCACCATCGATCCGGTCCTGTCGCACAAGACCTTGTTCTTGATCTGCGACGTCATCGACCCGATCACTCGCGAGCCATACAGTCGGGACGCGCGCTTCATCGCGAAGAAAGCGGAGGAGTACCTGAAGCGGTCGGGCATCGCCGACGTCAGCTACTGGGGCCCTGAGGCCGAGTTCTACCTGTTCAGCTCGCTGCGGTTCGACCAGAACGCCCACAGCGGCTACTACCACATCGATTCGGACGAGGGCATCTGGAACTCGGGCCGAAACACCGAGCCCAACCTCGCGTTCCGGCCGCGGCACAAGGAGGGCTACTTCCCCGTGCCGCCGACCGACAAGCTTCAGGACCTTCGGTCGGAGATCATGCTCAAGCTCATCGAAGCCGGAGTGCAGGTCGAGGTACAGCACCACGAGGTCGGCACCGCCGGCCAGGCAGAGATCGACATGCGCTTCGACACCCTGACCAAGATGGGCGACAAGATGATGGTCTACAAGTACGTCATCAAGAACGTCGCCGCGCAGCACGGCTACGTGGCGACGTTCATGCCCAAGCCGCTTTTCATGGACAACGGCTCCGGGATGCATGTGCACCAGAGCTTGTGGAAAGACGGCGAGAACCTTTTCGCCGACCAGAGTGGTTATGCCGGCCTGAGCCAGACCGCCATTTACTACATCGGCGGCCTGCTCAAGCACGCGCCGGCGCTGCTGGCGCTGTGCGCGCCGACCACGAACTCGTACCGCAGGCTCGTGCCGGGCTACGAGGCGCCGATCAACCTCGTCTACTCCAAGCGGAACCGCTCGGCATGCGTGCGCATCCCGATGTACTCGACCAACCCGAAGACCAAGCGGGTCGAGTTCCGCTCCCCCGACCCGGCCGCCAACCCATACCTGGCCTTTGCTTCGTGCCTGATGGCCGGTCTGGACGGAATCAAGCACAAGATCCTTCCTCCCGAGCCGGTCGACAAGGACATTTACGAGCTCGAGGGCGAGGAGAAGGCGAAGATCAAATCAGTCCCCGGCTCGCTCGGCGAATCGCTGGACGCACTCGAGAAGGACCACGCGTTCCTCATCGAGGGTGGCGTGTTCACGAAGGATGTCGTCGAGACCTGGATCGAGTACAAGCGCAAGAAAGAGGTCGACCAGGTGGCGCTTCGACCGCACCCGTGGGAGTTCATGCTCTACCACGACGTCTGATTTCTGACCGCTCTCCAAGAGGGCTCCGGGTCTTCCCGGGGCCCTTTTTTTATCCAATCCGCGCCCGGTTTCGCGCCGCTTGATCAAAACGTGCGAAATCCGCGCATGGAATAAGCGCGGTTTGATCCAAACGTGCGGAATCGGTGTGCTACATCCCGAGCATCGCGCGCGCGCGGAGGGCGATCGAGATCGCGACCCGCGTCTCCGGGTCGTCGAGCTGCAGGCCCGTCAGAGACTGGATCCGCTCGACGCGATAGCTCATCGAGTTGATGTGGATCCCGAGCTGCCGCGCGGCGGCGCGGCGCACCCATCTCGCCGACGACAGTGCCTCGAGCGTCTCGAGCAGCGGCGTGTCACGCGACTGCGCGTACTTCAGCAGCGTGCCCAGCAGCTCTTCGACGAAACGGCGCAGCGCGTCGGGGCTCTGCACCTCGAGTAGGAGGCGAAAGGCGCCCAGCGAACGGTAGGAGGCAATGCGGCCTTTTCCGCCCGCGCGGCGCGTGAGCCGGAGCGCCTGGCGCGCCTCCACATGGGATCGAGCCAGCTCGGCGACCGAGTTGGCGAGGTTCCCGATCCCTACCGAAGCGGTCCCCGGCTTCATCACCGGGGCGGCCCCGGCCAGGAGAAGGCCCGCCAGCTTCTCCACCGTGGGCAGGTCGGTCGCGATCTCGTCAGGGATGAGGAATACCGCGGACGCCGAGCGGACCAGCGTGAGCGCGCCGGGGAGCCGGGACCGGATCACGCCGCTGAGCGCCGCATCGAGGCGATCTTGCTGCCCGCGACCGGCCAGCGCCGCCTCGGTCGCGTCGTCGTCGGGTTCCAGCACGACCACCCACGCTTTATGAGGGAGCCGGTGGCCCAGGCGCTCGGCCTGCCTGGCAACCCGCTCGGCTTCGTCTCGCTCCAGCCCGCCGGCCAGCACCTCCTCGACGAGGTCGCCGCGCAGCCGGCGTTCGACCTCGGCCGCCGCCCTCTCCTTCGACAGCTCGAGGGCCAGCACCGTCGAACCGTGCTCGAGGGCGCGCCGCCGGCCATGTGAGTCGACCGTCTGCTCATCGACCGCGACCGCGAGCAGACCGAGGAGGTCGGCGCCCGCGCGTACAGGCACGACGTCAAGCGGGCGCGATGGCCGGCCGGCGTTGATGCGCACTTCGCGCGCCCCCGCCTGCGCCAATGGCACCGGCACGTGAATGCGCGGCGGCATGCCGTCCGACGCCTCACCCATGCCCCTCACCCGATACCCGTCGGGCGAGTAGAGCACCGCGTGCCCACCGGCCAGCGTGCCCGCGACCTCGAGGATCGATTGGATGCCCGCGCCTTCGAGCGAGAGCTTGGTGAAACGCTCGTGGATGTCGTGCGAGAGCTGGATCTCGCCGAGCTGCACCTCCATGCGGCGCTGCAGCTCGCTGCGCTCCAGGATGCCCGCCACCTGGCCGGCGATCGCGCGGAGGAAGTCGATGTCGCCAGAATCGAAGGCGCGCTTGTCGACCGTCTGCACGTTGAGCACACCGACCAGCCGCGGGCCCGACTCGATCGGCACCGACAGCATCGATCGGAACCGGTCCTCATCGAGACCTGGAACCCACTTCCAGTGCGGCTCCTCGCTCACATCTGGCACGACCGCCGGCCGCCGCGTCTCCGCCACCCAGCCGGTGATGCCTTCGCCCACCCGCATCGTGGCCTTGCCGACCATCTTCTCGTTCAGGCCGTTGGTCGCCGTGAGGAGCAGCTCGCGCCCACGCGGGGTGACCAGGTAAAGCGAGCACACGTCGGTGCCCATGGCCGAGGTCGCCTCGCCGATGATGAGCTCCAGCAGCTCGTCCGGCTTTTGCGTCGATGCCGCCGCCTGGGCGAGCCGGACCAGGAAGCTCAGTTCGCGATCGGCCAGGCTGCCTTCCGATTCGAGCGCCCCTACCCGGCCGCTCCCGGTGACGACACGCATGCGGCTCAACTTACGGTTGCTCACGCCTTCAAAGCTCGTGTCAAGGTTACAACGAAGAGCGCCTTGGTTAGTGTGACTGACACAGGTCTAGCGGCCGACAAATCCATTTGGGTACTTGGGGCGCGGGGTTGGTTCTCCTTGGTCTGCAGAGAAAGGAATTTCGTTCGGGAGAATTTGCATGTCCAAGGTTCGTTTTCTCTTGGTGGGAGCCGGAGCGGCGCTGGCCCTTGTTGCGGGAGGCGCCCTGGCCAATGTTGGCGCGCTGACTCACAGCAACTCCGACTCGCACGGAGACACCGTCGCGTCCGCGGCTCGGACCAGCTGCCCACACGGCCCCAACGGCGTCCACGGCAAATGCGTGAGCGCCATCGCCAAGACGGACACCGAAGCCAAGGAAGCCAAAGCCAACAAGAACGACGCATGCGAAGTCGCCGACGTCAGCGAGGACATCTCGGAGAAGACTGCCGAGCGCAATGAGAACGCGTCCGAGAAGGCGGCTCACACCAGCAAGGCCGCCGACAAGACAGAGGATGCCTCCGAGAAAGCCGCCGATAAGGCCGAGGACAAGATTGAAAAAGCGCAGGCCAAAGCGTGCAAGCAAGCCGCAGCCGCAAATCACTAGTCACCTGGAGGTGGGAAGCGTGACCTGGGCGAAGGAGACCTAGCGGCCGCCGGTATTCATGTTCGTTGAGAGGCGCGGGTATCCAACCCCGCGCCTCTTTTTTCATCTCTCGTGCCGCATGCTATGCGGTCATGAAGCTTGTGGTCGAGATTCTGCTGGCGATCTTTCTGCATCCGATTGCCTGGGTCCTTTGCGTCATCAACATCGTCGGGCGCGCCGAGATGAGCGGCCTGAAGAAGGTCCTGTGGATCATTGTCACCTTCATCTGGGGGATCGGCCCCATCCTGTACATCCTCCTGGGCGACGGCGCCTTCTGGTGATGTTCTAGGCACGCGCACGCGCGCATGAGAGATCGCGCCGCGACCCGCGCGTTCGTCCTGGGTCTCCTCAGTCTCCCGTTCGGCATCTTCGCGCCCTTCGCGATCTGGTCGGGCGCACGCTCGCTCCGCCGCATCCGCGCGTCGAACGGGGTGCTCCGGGGCGGCGCGTCGGCGATGGCCGGCCTCGTCGCCGGAATCCTCGGGCTCGCAGCGTTCATCGCCGGCACGACCTACTGGTTCCTCGCGTCCTCATGAGACGCAAATACGTGTCGCGTGCGGTGACGACGCTCGTGGTCCTCCTGCTTGCATCCTCCACCTACCCCGGCGCGGTGCTGGTCTCGATGCTGGTCAGGCTGACCCCGGCCCCCAGGGTCTCCTCGCCGGCGCCTCAGAGCGTCATGCCGTGGCTGCACGTCGAGCACCCGCAGGGCGGGCAACCGTACATCGCCGACGACCAGGGGCGGATGGTGCTGCTGCACGGCGCCATCCCAGGCGGGCTGATCGACTTCTGGTCGCGCGGCGACCCGCCGATCCCTGACCCTGCCCCCTATTACCCGATCGACCCAGCCGCATACGACGGCAGCTGCCCGGACAACTCGCCGGCCATGCCCGTGCCACCACTATGCGAAGACGACCTGGCGAGCATGGCCGCGCTCGGATTCAACTCTCTACGCCTACCCCTTTCGTGGAGCCTGCTGGAACCGGAGCGCGGCCGATTCAATCAGCAGTACGTCGCTCGTGTCGCCCAGGTCGTGGATTGGGCGCGGGCTCTCGGCATCTACGTGATCATCGACATGCACCAGAACGCCTACTCGCGATACGTCGGAGCGCCGCAGGACGGGATCGCGAACCTTCGCAATTACACCGGTGCGCCGGCGTGGGCAACGTTCACGGACGGTTTTCCCTCGCATGCTTACGGCCAGCGTGAGATCAATCCCGCCGTCTTGGAGGCTGACACTAACTTCTGGTACGACCGGAGCGGCATCCAGGACGAATACATCGCTGCCGTTGCCTTCCTTGCCAAGCGCTTCAAAGACGACAGCGCCGTGGCCGGGTACAGCGTTTTCAACGAGCCCTTGCCGGGTTGGAACCTGCCACCCGGTTTCGAAGATCTGCTCCTGTTTCCGTTCTACCGTCGTGTCATCGACGCCGTCACCGGCGTCAGAGACGGGCTCCCATGCTGGAGCGGGTTCTTCATGCCGGCGGTCTGCGGATATCGCGACCTCGGGGTGCGCGAGCAGAATCACCTCTTCTTCCTGGATACCGGGCTGGCGCGCGAGGTGACCGACTTCCCGACCCATCTGGGACTGCCGGTCAGCTCATACCCGAACCTCGTGCTCGGCCTTCACCCATACACGCACGGCTACACGATCGAAGCGTTGATGGGCCAGAAGCCCAATCAGAACCCGAGCTACCCCTGGGGCGGCTACGACCAGAGCTACAGCCTGGGCCTGCGCGAGGCGAAGGCGATGAACGCGGCCATGTTCGTAGCCGAGTTCGGCAACGATCCGGATTGGGACACGCTGATCCTGACCAACGAGCTGCTGGAGCAGGAGAAGCATCTGACCGGGTTTGCGTTCTGGACCTGGAAGGAGAACGGGGGCGGCCACAGCTGGGGCGTCTACGACGCACCCAATACCGGCGTCACGCCAATGCCCTCGAGCGGCTGCCTACGTCGGGCGCGCGACCTTCAACTCGCGCGCATCTATCCCCGGGCGTCCGCCGATCCGCAACTGAGCTATCACTATGAAGCCGCCTCTGGTGCGTTCACGCTGCACGCACAGGGACGTACTGGCGACGCGCCCACGATCGTGTACGTGCCACGAGAAGCCGCTGGAGAAGTGAGTACGACGGGCGCCACCGAATCGGAGTCGGCCGATGCCGGCGGAGGCAGGATCGTGATCGTCTCACCGGCCGGAGGCGCCTTCTCCGTCGCGGTCTCGGCCGCGCCGCCGGCCCCCGCAGGATGCGCCTGAGATCGCGACTGGACAGAGCCGACCGTCAGCGGCTACGGTTGCTTGACGGGTCCTGGGGACCCGGGGCTCCATCAACGTCCATTTGAAGAGGAGGCTGGTGTGGGAACAATCCATCTGCGTCGTATCTCACGCTTCGTGACGGGCTCGATCGCCACGTTCGGCGTGGCGCTGGCGGGTCCGGCATCGGCGGCGCCGGCCGCCGTCGCGGTGTTTCATCCGACCGTCGCCGAATACGTACAGATGAGCACGTCGACCACGCCACCCACTGAGGCGCAGTGCATAAGCGTCGGTCGCACTTGTTTCACGCCTCAGGCCATCCAGTCTGCATACAACCTGAGTCCGCTCTATGCCCAGGGCCTGAATGGGAAAGGAATCACGATCGCGATCGTCGACTCCTACGGCAGCGACACGATCGCTCACGACCTGCATGTGTTCAACCAGGCATTCAACCTCCAACCGATGTGCGGTGAGGAGGGCGTGACCTGCACCGGCGACATGCCGACCTTCAGCATCCTCCACGTACAGGGCGCGCCGGCGACCAAGGCGCCGCCTCCGACCTCGAATGGCACCGGGCAGGAAAACAAGAGCGCATGGGCCCTCGAGGTTTCGCTCGACGTTGAGACGTCTCACGCGATCGCGCCCCAGGCCAACATCCTGCTCGTCGCGACCCCGACCGCCGAGACGCTCGGCGTGCAGGGGTTCCCGGACATGATGAACGCCGAGCAGTTCGTGATCGACCACCACCTGGCGAACGTCATCTCGCAGAGCTTCGCCTCCGCGGAAGAAGGTTTCAGCAGCTTCACTGCGCTTCAGAGCCTTCGCTTCGCATACATCTCGGCCGCCCAGAACGGCGTCACCGTGCTCGGCTCGTCGGGAGACGGCGGCACCGCCAACATCGTGAAAACCCCCGTCCACGCGGGAGGTTCCTTGATCCCGTTCCCGACGGTCGAATGGCCGGCCAGCGATCCGCTGGTCACCGGCGTCGGGGGCACGTACCTGTGCACGGACCCGCAGGCGACCGCGACCCAACCTCGCACGCTGTTCGTGGGCCCGGTGTTCAGGTGTAACGCCAATCCGACGCAAACCGAGGTCGGCTGGACCTTCAGCGGCGGCGGCTTCAGCCACGTCTTCTCGAGGCCCAGCTACCAGGACGCGTTGCCCGCAGGAAGCACCGCGATCCCGTCTTCCGCGCGCGGCGTGCCTGACATCGGGCTCCAGGCCAGCGCCGGCACCGGCGCCCTGGTCTTCATCAGCCTCCCGCCGGACGGGTCGAGCGGCCTGAAGTGCGCGGGAGTTCCCTGCAGCACCGGCTGGTTCGACATCGGCGGCACCTCGCTCAGCTGCCCGCAGTGGGCCGGCCTGGTGGCCATCGCTGACCAGATCAATGGCGGCGGGCTGGGCCTCATCAACCCCGCGCTTTACAAGCTCGGGGCAAGCCCGACTCGCTACGCGAACGACTTCTTCGATGTGACCACCGGCAAGAACATGGGCGACCCGACCGTCCCCGGCTACCCGGCCACGACCGGCTGGGATCCGATTACGGGCCTCGGCACGCCGAATGCGGCGAACCTGGTGCCGGACCTCGTGGCGGCGGCGCACGGCCACTGATCGAATTTGCCTAACTGATGCCAAGGCCGGCCCGATTCGGGCCGGCCTTTCTTATTTCCTTCTTTCGGCCCGGCTTGGGCTAATCTGGACGAGGAAAGGGTGGGACACGGTGGGGTAGTGTCGAACGGCACGCCCGCCACGGTTCGCGAGCGCGTGGCGGCGGAGGAAAAGCCCGCGACCAACGGGCATGTGGCGTCGCGCCCGGCCACGAATGGCGTCGTCTTGCCGCCTACAAAGCCGGCGGCCGCCGTTGGCATCTCACACGTAGCCAAGTCATTCGGGCGCACCGCTGTTTTCGCTGATGTCACCTTCAGCGTTGCCAAGGGCGAGCTCGTCGAGATCACAGGGCCGAGCGGCGCGGGCAAGACCACCCTGCTTCGCCTCATCCACGGCCAGCTCCGACCGACCCGAGGCCAGGTCTGGGTTGGGGGGCGAGGACTGCACAGATGGTGGCGGCGCGGCCTCGGCCGAATCCGCCGCGAGGTCGCCTTCATCTATCAAGAGCAGCGGCTGCTGCCGCGCTTGAGCGCGCTCGAAAACCTGGTCTACGCCCTCATGCTCGTGGATCCGACCGTCCCGTACGGCCGCATCCGCCGCCGTGCGCTCGAAGCGCTGGAGGCGTTCGGGCTGGCCGGCCGGCGCAAGGCGTACCCGGTCCAGATGTCCGCGGGCGAAAGGCAGCGAGTGGCGGTGGCGCGGGCGCTCGCGAGCCGTCCACGAGTCATCCTGGCCGACGAGCCGCTTGCGGCGATAGACGACCAGAATGCCAAGTTGGTCAAGCGCATGCTCGAGGAGGCGGCCGCCTCCGGCACCACGGTCATCGTCGCCACGCACAAGCCGACCTTTCAGGCGAACCGGGTCCTTCGCCTCCCAGAGGGCAAGCTGCTGGTCCGGCGTGGTCTGCTCAAGGAATCGGGTGGCGCCCAACCGCTCTGGCGCCGCCTCTTGCCGCAGAACGGGAATGGCAACAACGGCCACAACGGTCATAACGGCAGTAACGGGCACGTCGCGATTGCAGCCAACGGGCACGCGACCCGTAATGGAAAAAATGGATACGGCCCGCGCGCTCGCCGCCGCAAGGCCCGCGGCGAGCTCGCGCTGTGGCGGCGCTTCGTGGCCCTGCTCGGGAACAGCTTCCGGCTCGTCGTCCTGGGCGGGCTGCGCAGCTGGCGTCGAGACCTTCGGCTCACCGCGCCCGGTCTCGGCTCGATGGCGATGCTGCTCGTGTTGATCGGGGTGCTGGCGATGGTGGGCCTCGCGGTCGCCAACGTGGCCGCGTATGAAGCCTCCCAGGCTTCCGTCGTAAGGGTCTACCTCGCCTCCGACGCGAACAGCGACGACGTCAGCGCGCTCAAGACGCGCCTGGTCTCCGACCCGCGTGTCGCCTCGGTGACCTATGTGAGCGCTGAGCAGGCATTGAAGGAAGCCAACAGCCGGCCGGGTCTCGAGTCGCTGGGCAGCCTGAGCTCCTCGAACCCGTTCCCCGCCAGCTTTGACGTGAATGTGCGATCGGTGACCCAGGTGGCCGCCGTCGCGGCCTCGGTGGTCGGCGACCCCGCTGTCGACGCCACGTATCCAACCTCCTACGACCCTGACACCTACTCGCGGCTGCGGCATCTTGCGATCGTCATCGGCGCGGTCGGCGCGGGGCTGCTCCTGGTCTTCGCCGTTGTCGCCTATGCAGTGAGCGCCAACTCGGTGCGCGCCGTCGCCGCCGCACGGAAGGACGAGGTCATGATCACGCGACTCCTCGGAGCGCGCGGATGGATGCTGCGCGGGCCATTTGTGATGGAGGGCCTCATGACCGGCGCTCTCGCCGGGGCGCTCGCGGGGGCCGTCGCGGGAGGCGCATGGCTGCTGGCCACACGCTTCGCTGCCGCCACATATGCGCAGATCCTTCCAGGTGTAGGTCTCACCTCGATGAGGTACGTCGTGGCCGCGGTCATCGTGGCCGGCCTCCTGCTGGGCGCGTTGACGTCGACGTTGGGCTTTCGCCGGCATCGCGTGTGAGACGCGCGGTCGCGGGCATCGCGGTCCTCGGCTTGCTCCTGTCGGTCTCCCTATCCCATGCCCGCGTCGCTTACTCCACGTGCGGATCGTCTGCCTCCGGCCGGCCCACAGCCGCCTCGGGCGCGGCGCTCGGGTCGAGCGGAGTGTGTCCGGCGGCCGGCGCCCAGGAGACCATCTACGAGCAGCTCGCGGCTCGGTTGGGCGGCGACCTCGCGACTGCCCTGATCGCACAAGAGCGGTTGAACACGGCGCTCGACCAGACCGCGGTGAGCGAACAGGTGGTCACCGACCAGATCACCCAGGAGGAGGCCACGCTTGCCGACCTGGAGGACCAGGTGGCTCAGTTGGACACTCAAATCCAGGACGCCCAGGACCGCATCGACGTCGAACGCGCGCAAATCGCCGCCATGGCGCGTGCGGCTTACCGCCAGCCGCGCTCGCTGCTCGAGGTGATCGCCCGCGCGGGCAGCCTTCGCGAGGCGCTCGTGTCGACGATCGATCTCGTCGTCGCCGGCGACCGCGCGCACGCGTTGCAGTCGCAGCTCGAGGCGGATCTCATGAAGCTGCAGGCCGACCGGAGCGCCCGGCTTGCCGACCTCGATCGTGAGGGCGGCGTCCGCGATCTGCTGGTCGCGAGCATGAATGCGCTCAGCGACCTGATGGCCACCCAGGACGACATCAGTGTCCAGCTCGACGACCTGGTCTCCCAGATCCAGGATGCCCAGAGCCAGCTCCAGGGCCAGCCGGCTGACGTCACCGCTGCCCTGGCGACGCTGCTCGAGCAGCAGGAGCAGGACCTGATTGCCAAGGCGAATCAAGCCGCCTGGAACCAGGCCCAGGTCGGGGCCGGGCTGGCGATCGCCATGCGAGAGCTGCCTCCGGGCACCAACCTGTCGCCCCTGGCCCTCTCCTGGCCGATGATCGGCGCTCGCATCACCCAGCCGTTCGGGCCCACCAACCTCACGCTCGAGCCCAGCCTCGGCCCATATCCCCACTTCCACACCGGGATCGACCTTGCGGCCCCGCTCGGCACCCCGGTGATGGCGGCTGCCGACGGCATCGTCGTGGCCGTGGCTCACACGTCCGTCGGTTACGGGAACTACGTGATGATCGCCCACGGCGGCGGGGTCATCACCCTTTACGCGCACTTGTTGGAGACCGACGTCGGCATGGGTGACAAAGTTGCGCGAGGCAAGAAGATCGGACTCGAGGGCTCGTCCGGCCTCTCGACCGGACCGCATGTGCACTTCGAGGTGCGTATCAACGACCAGGTGGTCGACCCGATGCGCTTCCTGACCCCCGCGTCACCGCCCTGATCCAAGCCCCAAAAGCCATCAACACCCGAATCGTCCGTAGTCGTTGCGGCCGACGTGACGCACCCGGCAAAATACGCGCATGCTGCAGCACGCCGAGCTGACCGGTCTCGAGCAGAGCCTCGACCATATCCGCGAGGCGCCCGCGGACGGTGGGACCGTGGAGTTGATCGCGCGCCGGCCGGCCGAGGACGAGCGCGAACTTCTGACCGAGGCCCGGCTCAACACGCATGACGGGCTCGAGGGCGACACGTGGCGCGCTCGCGGGAGCAGACATACCGCCGACGGCGGTCCGAATCCGGAGGCGCAGCTGACCCTCATGAACGCAAGAGCAGCCGCGGCCATCGCCGGCGAGCGCGACCGATGGGCCCTGGCCGGCGACCAGATCTATGTCGATTTCGACATCAGCCGCAATAACCTGCCCCCCGGCAGCCGGGTGCAGATCGGATCGGCGGTGATCGAGTTCAGCGAGGCGCCGCATACCGGATGCGCGAAGTTCTCCGCGCGCTTCGGCAACGACGCGCTGCGATTCGTGAACTCTCCGATTGGCCGCGAGCTTCGCCTGCGGGGGGCCAACTGCCGCGTCGTCGTGGCTGGCACCGTGCGACCCGGCGACGCGATCAAGAAGCTGCTGAGCTAACCGTTCTTACGACTACGCCGGCGTGGCCCGTGCCAGCTGATCCGACCGCCGCGCAGCAACGACCGCGACAGCCCAGGTCAGGGCGCCACAAACCAGTAGTGCGGCGATGGCGGTGATGTTAGGGGTCGGCGCCAGCCAGTGACTGCTCAGGTACCGCCCTTGCATCAGGTCGCGCGCTTCATCTGGGATTGGCCACAGTGACCAGTCGAACAGGATTCGATCAAAGACCGCCTGCGTGCTCGGCAGGGACGCGTCGATTGCGAAACCAGGCCCTAGAACTGGGGGATGCGCGCGTAGCAGCGCACTGAACATCACGGCGTGTTCGTATCCGACCGCCGCTCCCACCACCTGGACCAAGCCGCTCACCGCGAGAACTGAAGCCAGAGCCGCCTTCAGCCCTAAATGAAGCCCAGACCACCGCCGGCACACCTCAATCAAGCCGACAGCGAGCACAGGCATCGCAGGCACCAGATAACGCGGTCCCCAAACCCAGTACGCCGACCACCCGAACCACACCGCGTAAACGAGAATTCGCACAGCTAGCAGGACCAAAGCCGTGGAAGCCAGCAATGGCAACCGGCGCATCGTGAGGAACAAACCGACAAGCGCGAGGGGCAGCAGCGGGACGTAGATGAACAGGCCGGCCGCCGGCGAGAGAAGGAGACCGTACAGCCCAGCAACAAGAGGGTGATTGAAGGTCGCGAAGAAGTACCCGGTGCGCCACGGTGCACCGTAGCGCAACGTGTCGTATCCCGCGGTGACGATGACTGCCGGCATCAGCGCGACACCAAAGCGCAACGCCGCTTGCCACGAACGTGCGCCGGCGACCCAGCTGGCCACACCGAGGACTGGCACGACGAGAAAGGCGGAGTCGACCCGCATCAGCAGCGCCAAACCGGCAGCGGCACCTGCCACGACCGGTCGATTCGTCTGCACGCCGATCAACCCGAGCGCAATCGCCAGGGCTACAGCAGGTTCGGAGAAGCCTGTTGCGACGTACGGGAGGAGCAACGTCCCAAAGACTGTGAACGCCGCTGCCGCAAGTGACTGGACGGCGGTGGCGCGTGTCGCCAGGCCCAGCGCGAACACGGTCCCGGAAGTGACGGCAACGACGGCAGCATTGACGCCCATCACAAATACGCCGGGATCCTGATGCAGACGCTCGGCAACCCAGTAGGGGAGCGCCATCAGGAGTGACATTCCGATGCCCCAGAGCGAGTAGGGGGTGTTCATGCCAAATGGGTCTTGATGCACGGTGAAGCTCCCGTGGTCGACCATGCTCTGGGTAACCTGGAACATGATCTGTGCGTCGTAGCTCTCAGGCGTGGGCCGAGTGAAGAGCATCCCCAGCGACAGTGCGCATATTGAAAGTGCGGCTCCCGAGAGGCACGCCCACCAACGCATGGCAACGGTTACGCTACGCGATCGCTCATGCGGGCCCATCCGTTCCTGATACGGCTCGTAGCCGGTTGCTGCATCGCATGCGTCGCATGCACGCAGTCCGCGCCTAAGCCGTCACCGCCGCACTATCGACTCACGGGTGCGGTGCGGGCTTCTTGTTACCAGGCGCCCCCTGCCCAACCCCAGGGATCGTGCGCCATGCACGCGCAGATCCAAAACGAGGGTGGCCCCGGCCGTGGTGGCATCGGCGAACTGATCCTTAACTACCGGCCCGCCGGCAGAGAAGACGTCGTTGCGGCGACTTGTGATCTGGCCTTCCCCCCGCTGGACACCGATGACGTGGCAGAG
>WNEY01002174.1_pt1 | contig 15212 bp, 12 predicted proteins | sample 5400531 | NCBI WGS metagenome assembly WNEY01 (sample SAMN13153338, study PRJNA577476) | soil metagenome | isolation source: 200 cm saprolite under Douglas fir tree site 1 | place: USA:California | collected 2015-04-18
GATCTGGTTGCCCATTGTCAGAAGAATCACGATGACGACGATCGACACCAGGACCAGGATCAAGGCGTACTCCACCATGCCCTGGCCGCTTTGTTCGCGGTCCGACCTGGTTGCCACCTCTTTGCCCACCTCCTTTCTCTGTATTCAGCTGCGCCTGTCGCGGCTGTGGAAACGTAGGGGTATAACGCGGGTGTTCATCTTTCATTAAGTGTTCCGTGACTAATAACTTGTGATCGTTTCCATAAGCCCGCCTAATATGTCGGCGTGCGCCGGCCGGCTTTCAGCCTCGAGCAGATCCACTCCTTCGTCGAGGTCGCCGAGACCGAGCACATCTCCCGCGCGGCGGCCAACCTCTTCCTGACCCAGGCCGCCGTCACGCAGCAGATCCGGCATTTCGAGAAGGCGCTTGGCTTGCAGCTGCTCGAGCGTGATGGCCGCCGCGTCCGCCTCACGGACGCCGGTCACACACTGGCCGAGACCTGCCGCGGCGCGCTGCGCGCGGTCCAGGTCATGGATGACACGGCGAGAGCGATCAAGGAGCTCGAGGCCGGTTCCCTGCACGTCGGCGCGAGCCCGACCTGCGCGACCTACTACCTGCCGCCGCACCTGGCGGAGTTCACGCGCAAGCACCCCTCGGTCAAGCTCGAGGTCGCGGTTGCGACGACCGCGGAGCTGAACCGCCGCGTGCTCGCCGGCTCGCTCGACTGCGCCCTGATCGAGGGTGAGCCCGACCACGCACTGCTCTCATGCGACCTCTCGCCCGACGAGCTCCTCCTGGTGGCGCACCGCGACCATCCTCTCTCCCACCTGAAGCGTGTCACTCCGAGCGAGCTTGCCCGCCACCGCTACGTTCTGCGCGGGCCGGAGTTCTCGGCCGAGCGCAACGTCCGGCAGATGCTCGGCGACTCCTACGAGAGGGTGGAGAAGATGGTGCTGGGCCACCCGGAGTATGTGCGGGCGGCGACGATCGCGGGCCTCGGCTGGGCCGCGCTGTCCAAGCGCGCCGTCGTCCAGGACATCAGGCTCGGGATCTTGAAGAGCCTGCCGGTGCCGCCGATCGTGCGCATGATCAGCATCGTTCGCCGTCACGCCCGGGGTGGCCCGGCTCAGGAGGCGTTCTGGACGATGCTGACCGGGGGCGAGAAAGGCCCTTCCGCGAAAATCTCTTCCGATGGAAGGGGCACGTCCTGAGGCGGTGATCGAAACACGCGGTCTGTGCCCTAGCGTCCGAACAGCCGCCGCAACGCCTTCGCGATCGCCCTGAAGATGTCGAGACTGCCCGTGGGCTCGATTGGCGCGTACGCGTCCGTGCCGCCGGCCGTCACCGCCACGGGCGCGGGCGTTGCAGCCGCGCGCCCCCGACTCCGACCTGTCTCGTAGAAGGCGCGCGCCTGTCGCTCCACATCGGGAGGTATGCCGTCCCTGGTCATCGCCGAGCGGCACGCCTCGCGCAGGATCTCGGCCCGCTGGTCCGTACCCGTGAAAGGCATGTGGCCGATCGCCTTCTTCATCACCTCGGCGCCGGGCGCTCCCTGCTCGATCAGCATCTCGGCCGCCGGCCTGGCGGCGAACCGGTCCTCCCAGGCGCCGATCGACCTGGCGATCCGTTCGACCTCGTCGAGAGATTGGCCACCCTGGCCGATCTGCTCGCGCAGCTGCTGGAGCCTGGTCGGTCCCCTTTTCCCCGGCACGATTCGCGCAGATGCTACCCCCGTGGATAATGGCCGCGAGCAAGGGAGCTGTCCCTCGTCAGGGGCACCCTCGATGCGGACCAGCCACATGCAACGGAGGCCTGTGAGGGTGGGCGCGTGCGGTACGCCTGCGTTACGCCGTTTACAACGGCCGTTTAAGCGGCCTCTCCCTTGCTCATGACCTCTTCCTTCACGGCGGCGGCAGTCGAAGCACCGGCCTTCTGGGAGGCGCTGGTGGAACGGTTCGCCGTGCGCGCCGCCTCCCGGCCGCGCAAGCTGCGCGCGTACCGCGAGCTGATCGCGTCGGGGGCGATGGCGGAGGCGGGAAGCGCGTATCGTGCCGGCGCCTTGGCATTGAGCCCGCCGAGCCGTTACCTGATCAACCGTTCGGGCGGCCGCAAGAAGACCATCTACATCTTTCCGCCGCGCGAGGAGCTGTTCATGAAAGGGCTGAACGTCGCGCTTCAGCCTTTTTCACATCTCCATTCGCCGCTGTGTCACTCGTTCCAGCGTGGGCGGGGAGTGCGCACCGCGTACGCGGCTCTGCGTTCGATCGCCGGACTCGATTCGATGTCCTGCTTGCACCTGGACGTGCGGGAGTACTTCGCGAGCATCCCCGCGGAGCGGCTGCTGCAATCGCTCCCGCGAGAGCTGGCGGACGCCGCGCCGCTGCTGAAGCTGCTGCGCGAGGTCCTGCTCGAGCCGGCAGTGGTGGTCGAGGGCCACGTCGTAACGGATCCGCGCAAGGGCGTGCTCGCGGGCACGCCGCTCGCGCCGCTGCTCGCCAACCTCTATCTGCGCCCGCTGGACGACATGTTCGAGGCGGCGGGGATCGCCTATCTGCGCTACGCCGACGACCTGATCGTCTTCGGCTCGCCCTCGGAGATTGCTTCGCATGGCGGGGTCCTGGAGGGGCGGCTCAGTGAGCTCGGCCTGGCGATCAACCGGCAAAAAACACGGGTGAGCGCCGCGGGCGAGGCGTGGGAGTTTCTCGGGTTGCGTCACGAGCGGGGGCGGATCGACCTTGCCTCGACGACCGTGGACAAGATGCGCCACCGCGCGCGAAGGCTGGCTCGGCGGGCGCGCGGCCGGCCGGACGCCGCGCGCTACGTGATCCGGCGGCTGAACCGGAAGCTGTACGGCGTGGGGGTCGACGTTTCTCGGTTCACATGGTCGACGTGGTTTTTCCCGCTGATCGATTCAGACATCACGCTGCGGCGGCTTGACGGCGCCGTGCAGGAGCAGCTGCGGTTCGCGGTGACGGGCCGGCACGAGCTGAGGAATCGCGGGGCGGTCTCTTACGCGCAGCTGGCCGCGGCAGGCTACCTCCCACTGGTCACCGCGTACCGCGCGTACCGCCGGGGACCAGCCGACTTCGAACGTCTGCTTGAACGGCGGCTGTGGCCGAACCGATCGCTTACAGGTCGGGAGGCGGCGGAATCGGCACCGCAACGCGGCGCAGCGCCGCCAGGACAGACGCGTCCGGCAACCCCCGGATGCCGCAATACTATGGCGCCCGATGTCGACCTCAGAGGAAACGTCGGCACTCATCGCAAGCCTGGAGGAGGGGCTAAAGACAGGGCGCCTCACGATTGAGTCCGCGGACGGCCGGATCTGTCGCGTCTACGTCCTGATGGGCAAGGTCTTCCACGCCGAAGGGCCCGCTGGAGAGGGCGAGCCAGCGCTCACAGATGCGCGCTCATGGCCCGATGTGACCCTGTCGTTCGATGAAACGGCCCACCTTCCTGAAAAGCAGACCATGACCGCCCTCCAAACATCGGCATCCGAGCTCGCCGATTCATCGGCCGGGGCGAGCTCGGGCCGTCTCCGGACCCTGTCCGACAGTCGACCCTTGACGATCGCGATGTTCGCGTATCTGGGGGCTGGCTGCCTGTTCGGAATCGCGGTGCTGGTGGGAATCGGCATGGCAATCGTCGGCGGTGCGTTTCACGTTCATACCGATTCGGTCCTCGGGACGTTCATCCTCCTGCTTTTCGCCACCGGACTTCTTTGGCTGGTTCTCTACGTTCGATATGGACTCATGTTCCGAGCCGCTGCAGTTGAGGTCCAGGGCGGGCTCGCCAAAGCTGACATTCCCCGCGTCATTGATGCCCCCGGACTGGTCGATGGAGAACCCGAGTTGGTTGTCGAGCTACCGGCCAGGTACCTGCCTGGAAGGCTCGGCAAATGTCGCGTGGAGTTTTATGCGACTGGCATCCAGATCCGGAAAGGACCCGCCGATCCTGAGCCGCGTTGGCAATTTTCCTACACCGATATTCTCCAGGCGGAGTCGGTTGTGATGGAGGCTTCGGGCAGCCGCAATTCGCGGGATCAATATTCCCTGCGACTTATCGCGGCTCAGCCTCGGATGGCATTTCTATTCGGCAGCTCCTTCACGAATCGCGACACCCAGACGATGCTGGACGAGCTGCGCAAACACGGCGTGCGAACCTTTACTGAAGCCTAGGCCCGCTCCTCAAGGTCCGAAGTTGGTCGGGGAGGCGGGATTTGAACCCGCGACCCCCTGGCCCCCAGCCAGGTGCGCTTCCGGGCTACGCCACTCCCCGACGAGCCAGTAATCGTACCGGCGGCCCGCATGGTCCGCAGGCGCGCGCGCGGTTGCTAGCTGCGCGTGCCGGCCGGGACCAACGTACCGAGCGCGATCAGGTTGCCCTCCGTGTCCTTGAACCACGCGCCCTTGCTGCCGTCGGGCAGATCCGTGATTCCATCGCGGGTCTTGAAGTCAGGCATGTCGTACTCCTCGAGCTTGACGCCTCTGCTCCTCAGCTCGCGGGCCGTCTCCTCGACGTCGTCCACGTCGAGCGCCATCTGGGTGTGCGTGCCTGACGCCTTGCCCGCGCTCGGAAAGACAAAGAAGCCCGTCTCGCCGACCATGTACATCGCGCCGCCATCGGGCGTCTCCTGCGAGGGCTTGAGTCCCAGCTTCTGCTCGTAGAAGGCGCGGGCCCTCTTGACGTCCTGGGCCGGGATCGCCGTGCCGACTCGCTTGATCTTGAGCATGTGACTACCTCCTGCTGCCCTAAGTTCTAGCACCGTACGCGACCAGGCTGCGGTGGGTCGCTGAGAATCCCGCCTCCCGAAGCGCGTTCTTGAGCGGCGATTCCATCACCGGCACGCCGTCCACCTTCTGCAGCTCGACCTTGCCCGTGCTCGTCGCGAGCGCGATCAACGCTTGCAGATGGGCTAGCTGGACCTCGCCGTTGGTCAGCAGCGAGCGGCCACCGCGCTCCAGGTACAGCACCAGCCTGCCCTCGTCCAGGACGCAGTAGGCGCCGGCGGCCCGGCTCATCCGCCCGTCGGATTCGGGCCAGGCGAGGATCGTTCCATAGGCATTCGCGGGATCCGTCGCGGCGACGGCGACAACGCCCCCGCCGGCGTCACGAAGCGACCGCAGCCGGTCGACCGCGCCGGGCAGCGCGAACTGCGAACCGCCCAACCCCTCGACGAAGTAGCCGCGGCGGATGCGGCCAGACTCCTCCATCGCACGCAACACCGGGTACAGGCTCGCGAAGCCGCCCGGCCAGCCTTCACCGACCACGGCTTCGCGGGTGAGCACGCCGTGGCGCTGGAGCAGAACACCAGCCTCCGAGTGCAGGCGCTCGGTCGGATTCGCTCCGCCGCCGATGAGATCCGCGACGAGCGACCACCGCCCTGTGGCGCGCGGCTGGATTAGCCGCGGCATGCGCGGCTTGCGCGCCGGGCGGCGCGCGGCCGGACCGAGCAAGCGCAGCGGCGCGAAGGTGTCGTTGGTCACCTCGCCCGACCACACCAGGTCCCAGAGCGCGTCGAGCATCACCTCTTCGTCGCCGCCGCCGCACGCGTTGTACAGGTCCCGGAAGAAGCTCGCGCCCCGAGACTTCAGGTGGGCGCGCAGGCGCTCGTGCAGCTCCGTCTGCGGGACGTCAACCGGAGGGCTGACCAGGCGCGGCGCGTCGCCGCGCAGATAGAGGGCGACCCGACCGTCGGTCGCACCGAGCGAGCCGCGGCCCACCCACACCACCTCGCCCATCGACACCAGCTCGTCGAGCAGCCGCGGGTTGTAGTTGCCGACGCGGCTCGCGATGACGTCGCGCTCGATCACGGACGCGGGCAGCCCCAGCCCCTGGAGCTGGAAGACGACCTCGAGCAATCGATCCGTCCCGCCCGCGCGCACGCCGATGCCGTGCCATGCGGGGAGAAACCGCGCGAGTGCCTCCTGCGGGACTGACTCGACCTCGCGGCGTAAGGCCGCTAGCGAGCGCCGGCGGAGCGTCCGCAGCACGTCGGGGTGGCAGTACTCCCGCCCTTCCGCGGCCTTGCGAAACTCACCCGCCACGATGTCGCCCCTCGCCGCGAGGTGCGAGAGAACCTCGTCGACGGCGTGCGGCGGAAGGCCCCAGCGCCTGGCGGGCTCGGCGGTGACGAACGGGACGTGGGTGCGGGCGTACCGCCGGAGCAGCGAGTCGAGGGGAGCAGGCCCCGCCTCGAGGAAGACGTCCGGCAGTCCGACCGGCAGGCTCGCGCCCAGTGTGTCGCGATAACGGCCGGCGTCCTCGGCGGCGATCCATCGTTCCTGGCCCGCGATGCGCGTCGCGGCCGCGCGGCGCTCCTTGACCAGCGAGTCGAGCCAGTCCGCGCCCACACCGCGCGCCAGCGCTTCCTCGGCCGACAGGTCGCCCAGGCGGGCGAGCAGGTCGTGGGCTTCATCGACGTCGCGAGGAAACCGCTCCGGCAGCAGCCCCTGCAACTCCAGCTCGACCGCCGCGATGGCCTCCGGGTCGAGCAGCTCGCGCAGGTCCTCGGACCCAAGGAGCTCGGCCAGCAGGTCGCGGTCGAGCGTCAGCGCCTGGGCGCGCCGTTCCGCAAGCGGCTGGTCGCCTTCGTACATGTACTCGGCGACGTAGGAAAAGAGGATGGACGACGCGAACGGCGACGCCCGCTCGGTGTCGACTGACACCACGCGGATCTCGCGCGAGCGGATCGACCGCAGCAGCGACGTGAGCGCGGGCATGTCGAAGTGGTCGCTCATGACTTCGCGCCATGTCTCGGCGAGGATCGGAAAGTCGGTGTACTGGCCGGCGACCTGCAGGAGGTTCGCGCTTCGCATGCGCTGCTGCCACAGCGGCGTCCGCTGCCCGGGCCTACGCCTGGGAAGGAGCAGTGACCGCGCGGCGTTCTCGCGGAATCGCGCCGCGAACAGCGCCGACGCGGGAAGCTGCGCGGAGACGAGTGCGTTCACCTCCTCGGGATCGAGGATGAGCTGGTCGAGCGTAGGCGGCGACTCGACCTCCGGCAGGTGCATCGCGATCCCGTCGTCGGTCCACAGCGCCCGCGCGTCGACCCCGAGGGTCTCATGCAGGCGCGCCTCGAGCGCCAGCGCCAGGGGCGCGTGCACGCGGCCGCCGAAAGGCGTGTGCAGGCACACGCGCCAGTCGCCGACCTCGTCGCGAAATCGCTCGACGACGATAGTGCGGTCATCGGGCACCGAGCCCGTGGCCGCCGCCTGGTCCTCCAGGTAGGCGAGAAGGTTCTTGATCGCCAGGTCGTCGAACCCTGCCCGCTCGCGGAGGCGCCGGGCCGCGGCGTCGGGGGCCATGCCCCGCAGCTCGCGCACCATCTTGCCGAGCGCCGCCCCCAGCTCGACCGGCCGGCTCGGGGCGTCCGCCTTCCAGAACGCGATCTTGCCCGGCTCGCCGGGAGCCGGCGTGACCAGCACCTGAGAGGGCGTGATGTCGACGATCCGCCACGTCGAGGCGCCAAGGACGAAGGTCTCGCCGACGCGGGTCTCGTAGACCATCTCCTCGTCCAACTCACCGACACGCCGCCCATCCTCGGCGAGGTTGACGCTGTAGAGGCCGCGGTCGGGGATCGTGCCGGGATTGGTGACCGCAAGCCGCTGCGCCCCGGCGCGCCCACGCACCTTGCCGGTCACCCGGTCCCAGACGATCCGCGGCCGCAGCTCGACGAACTGGTCGGACGGATAGCGCCCGCTCAGCATGTCCAGCACCGACTCGAAGGCGCGCGGACCCAGCTCGCCGTACGGGTAGGCGCGGCGGACGACCCGCCCGAGCGCCTCGACCTCCCACTCGTCCAGGGCGCACATCGCGACCACCTGTTGCGCGAGCACATCGAGCGGCTTGCGCGGGACGACGGTGGACTCGATGCGGCCCTCGAGCATGCCCTCGACCACCGCGGCGGACTCGAGCAGGTCGCCGCGAAACTTCGGGATGACCACCCCGCGCGAGATCTCGCCGACCGAGTGACCCGCGCGGCCGATGCGCTGAATGCCCGAAGCCACGCTGGGTGGGGCCTCGATCTGAAGGACCAGGTCGACCGCGCCCATGTCGATGCCCAGCTCGAGGGTCGAGGTCGCGACCAGCCCGCGCAGCCGCCCCGCCTTGAGCTCGTCCTCGATCAGGAGCCGCTGCTCGCGCGCGATCGAACCGTGGTGCGCGCGCACCAGGTCCTCTTCGGCGAGCTCGTTGATCCGGGCAGCGATGCGCTCCGCCAGCCGGCGCGAGTTGACGAACACGATCGTCGAGCGGTGCGCGCGGATCAGGTCCAGCAGCCGCGGATAGATCGCCGGCCAGATGGAGTTCTGGCCTTTCGCGCCGTCCTCGTCCTGGTCGTTCAGGCGCGTCATGTCCTCGACCGGGACCTGCACCCGCACGTCCATCGTCTTCAGCCGGCCCGCGTCGACGAGCGCCACTTTGCGGTCGGTCCCGCCGAGGAAGCGACCGACCTCCTCCAGCGGGCGCTGCGTCGCCGAGAGCCCGATGCGCTGCGGCTCGACCTTCGTGATCTCGCACAGCCGCTCGAGACTCAGCGCGAGGTGGCTGCCGCGCTTGGTCGAGGCGACGGAGTGGATCTCGTCGACGATCAGCCAGCGAACCGGCGCGAGGATCTTGCGCGCGGCGCTGGTCAGGATGAGGAACAGCGACTCGGGCGTCGTGATCAGGATGTCGGGCGGATGGCGCTCCATCGAGCGCCGCACATCCGTCGGCGTGTCGCCGGTGCGGATCGCGACCTGGATGTCGGGCGGCTGCCGGCCTTGGGCCTCGATCTGGCGGCGCAGGCCGACCAGTGGCGAGCGGAGGTTGCGGTCGACGTCGTGGGCGAGCGCCTTGAGCGGTGACACATAAAGGACGCGACAGCGCTCGGCTTCCGGCGGCATCGGTTCGGTGATGAGGCGGTCGAGGCACCACAGGAAGGCGGCCAGGGTCTTGCCGCTTCCAGTGGGGGCGGCCATCAGGACGTGGCGGCCGGCCGCGACCTCACGCCAGCCCCGCTCCTGGACGGGTGTCGGCTCCGCAAAGGCGGCGCGGAACCAGTCGCGCGCCGGCGCGGAGAAGAGGTCGAGAGCGTCGAGAACCTGCCCCACGTGAGACACGTTAGACGCTCCTGGGGCTACAAACAAGTGTTCTTTACACGGGTTGGCGTTGCGCGCGCAGCAAACTACTCCCGGTGCCGAACTACCCCTTCGAGAAGTTCAGCCAGGACTCCAGGCGAGCGCTCGTCTGCGCCCAGCAGGAGGCCGAGGACGCCGGCGCGGGCTACATCGGCACGGAGCACCTGCTCCTGGGTCTCCTGCGGGTTGGCGCGGGCTCCGCCTTCCGCGCCCTCCAGGCCCTGGATGTTGACGAGATGCGGCTGCGGGCGGACATCGACCGGCTCAGCAGAGCTCCGGCTCAAATCCGGCTGATCCCGACCAAGGCGGTGCAGCGCGCGATCGAGCACGCCTTCGGCGAGAGCGCCGGTCGGGGCTCCGCCACCGTCCGGACGGCGCACATCCTCGCCGGCATCGTCCACGTCGCGGACGGCGCCGGGGCCACGGTCCTCAAGAGGCAGTGGGCCGAGCCGGGGGCGGTCATGGCCGCGGTGGATCGAGAGCTGCGGCTCGCTTGATCGACGCGGTGCGGTTTCGCGAGGTCATGTCCAGCTTTCCCAGCGGCGTCGTGGTCCTGACGGCGTTTGGCGAGGACGGCCGCCCGCGTGGCCTCACCGTCAGCGCTTTCTGCGCCGCCTCCCTCGAGCCTCCGCTCGCACTCGTCTGCATCGACAAGACCTCGAACACCCTCCCCGCCGTCCAGCACACCGGAGGCTTCACCGCCAACATCCTCGCCGCGGGTCGCGAGCAGCTCGCGCGCAGGATGGCCACCAAGCTGAGCGACAAGTTCGACGGCCTGGAGTGGGACCGTCCGGAGAGCAAGGTCGGCGGCCCGATCCTGAGCGCCGACAGCGCCGCCTACGCCGTCTGCGCGCTGCGAGACACGATCGAGGCGGGCGACCACTGGGTCCTGGTCGGGCTCGTCACCGCGGGCGAGCAGCGCGAGGGCGTGGCGCCGATGGTCTTCGCGCGCCGCGCCTACGCCTGAATGTGGGCGTTAGTCCGGACTAACGGCGGTCCGCGGTTGCAAACCGGGTGATCAGTCCGGACTATCGCCTACGGCCGCGCCAGCTGACTGATCACCGAGGTCTCAGAGGCTGGGTGACGGCCACGACGGGATGAGCTGCACCAGGCCTGCGGAGAGCCACGTCAGCCGGTTGGTCAGCAGGAGCACCCCCATCACGACCAACACCGCCGCGGAGGCCAGGTCGATCGCCCGCCGGTGGGCGTTGACGTAGGCGACCAGAGGACGCGCGTTCTCCAGGCCGAACGCGAGGGCGAGGAACGGCAGGCCGAGGCCCAGGCAGTACGCGATCATCAGGCTCAAGCCCTGCGGCGTCGTCCCCACCGTCACCGCCGAGCTGAGCACCGCGCTGAGGGTGACGCCGATGCACGGCGTCCACCCGCTCGCGAAGCCCATCCCCAGCAGCAATCCGCCGGCGGCGCCGCCGCCCTGCGGCGCGGTCTTCATCACGCGGTACTCGCTCGACAGGAAAGGGATCCGGATCAGGCCCGCGACCTGCAGCGCCATGACGATCACGAGGATCCCCGCAACGACCGGGACGTAGGCGCGGATGGGCTGGACCGCGAGCGAGAACACGTAGAAGAAGAGGATGAAGATCAAGGACAGGCCCGCTACGAACGCGGCGCCGGCGACCGCGATCGAATCGGTGCCCGCCCTTCGCCCGCCCAGGTAGGCGAGGTACGCGGGGACGAGTGGGAGCACGCACGGCGACACGAACGACGCGAGTCCGGCCAGAAACGCGACGAGAGGGTTCAGGCCGTTCAGCAAGCGGCGGCTTGCCGGGCGAGGGCGGTGATCTCGTCGGCGACCTGCCTCCACACGCGCCGAGGCACGTCGTGACCCATGCCCTCGATCTCGACCAGGCGAGCGCCCGGGATCGCGGCCGCGACGCTGTGGCCGTTCGCGACCGAGACGAGGTTGTCGGCGTCGCCGTGGATGACGAGCGTCGGGACCCGCAGCGACCGCAGGCGCTCCAGGCGCCCGATCGCGGCGGCGATCGCCTGCAGCGGGCGGATGAAGCCCGCGGGGTTGTAAGCCCGGTCGATCGCCGCGGCGATTCGCGCCCGCTCCATCGGCTCGTCGAACGGGTCCGCCGGCCCAAGGAGCTTCTGCTTCGCATAGACGCCCAGCTCGATGCGCCCCTCGCGCGTCTCGGGCGCCGGAGCGAACAGCAGCGCGCGGGCTTCGTCCGTCGGCTGAACCTGGTCTTCGCCGCTGGGCCCGGACATGATCGAGGTCAGAGACAGCACCCGGTCGGGATGGTTGAGCGCCACCAGCTGGGCGATGAAGCCGCCCATGGAGGCGCCGACGACGTTCGCGGCGCGAATCCCGAGCACGCCCAGCAGGCCGGCCGCGTCGTCGGCCATGTCGTCCAGCGTGTACGGTTCCTCCGCCCGCGTCGACAGCCCGACGTCGCGGTTGTCGAAGCGGATGATGCGAAATCCGCGGTCGGCGAGCAGCCGGCAGAAATCGTCGTCCCAGCCGATCATCTGGGCGCCGAGGCCATTGATCAGGAGGAGCGGCGCGGCCCCTGCGGCGCCGAAGATGTCGTACTCGAGCTCCATCCCGTTTGCGCTGGCACGCGGCATCGAGACCATGCTACTAATCGGCCGTGGCCAATTCGCTCCCTGCGCGCTTCGAGGTCGACAAGCGGTTCACCTGGAACGCGGAGACCGTCTTTCCCGACGAGTCGGGGTGGGACAAGGCGGTCGAGGGCATCCTCGCCAGCCTTCCGGACCTGGCCGAGTTCAAGGGTCACCTGGGCGATAGCCCCGATAGCCTCGCCGACTGGTTCGACGCCAACGAGCGCGTCCACCGGCTCATGGCCAGGGTCGCCGTGTACACGACGATGTCGTACTCGGTCGATGTCGGCGACCAGCTCGCGTCGGCGCGCATCGACGGCGCCCGGACGGTGGCGGCCAAGCTGAGCGCGGCCGCGTCGTTCGCCGTCCCCGAGATGCTGGCGATCGGCGTCTCGAAGCTGCGCGAGTGGGTGGTGATCTCGCCTCGGCTGTCGCATCTCGGCCACTACTTCGACCGCCTGGAGAAGCTGCAGAAGCACATCCGCAGCTCGGAGGTGGAGGAGCTGCTCTCCCAGGCTTCGGACCCTCTCGCGACCGCACTCTCGGTGCACGGCGTGCTCGCCAACGCCGACTTGAAGTTCGCGCCCGCCGTCGGCGGCGATGGCGAGCTGCACGAGGTGGCGCAGGGCACCGTCGCCAACCTGCTCACCAACCCCGACCGCGAAGTCCGTCGCACTGCTTTCGAGGCCTACGCCGACCAGCACCTGGCGATGCGACACACGATGGCGGCGAGCCTTGCCGGCGGCGTCAAGCGCGACGTCTTCTTCGCGCGCGCCCGCGGCTATGAGTCCTCGCTGCACGCCGCGCTGGAGCCCGGCCACATCCCGATCGAGGTCTTCCGCAACGTCGTGCGCACGTTCCGCGACAACGTGGGCACGTGGCACCGGTACTGGCGCGTCCGTCGCGAGGCGCTGGGGCTGGAGGTGCTGAAGCCGTACGACCTGCGCGCCCAGCTGAGCCCGAACGTGCTCAAGGTGCCCTACGAGCAGGCGGTGGAGTGGATAGCCGAGGGCGTGGCGCCGCTCGGCGAGGACTATGTGCGGATCATGCGCAAGGGCGCGTTCGAAGACCGCTGGGTCGACGTCTACCCGAACAAGGGCAAGCGCATGGGCGCGTTCTCGACCGGCGCGATGGACACGCCTCCATTCATCTTCATGAGCTACAACGACGACATCTACTCGATGAGCACCCTGGCGCACGAGCTGGGGCACTCGATGCACTCCTACCACACGCGCGGCACGCAGCCGTTCGTCTACTCGAACTACGGGCTGTTCCAGGCCGAGGTGGCGTCGAACATGCACCAGGCGCTGGTGCGCCGACACCTGCTGGCGACCAGGACCGACGCCGCCTTCCAGGTCGCGGTGATCGAGGAGGCGATGTCGAACTTCTACCGCTACTTCTTCATCATGCCGTCCCTGGCACGGTTCGAGCTCGAGGTGCACGAGCGCGTCGAGCGCGGAGAGGCGCTGACCGCAGAAACGCTGAACAGCCTGATGGCCGACCTGCTGCTGGAGGTGTATGGCGACGAGGTGGACGTGAACGAGCGCGACCGCGACCGCGTCGGCTCGACGTGGGCGCAGTTCCACACCCACCTGTACTCGAACTTCTACGTCTACCAGTACGCGACCGGGATCGCGGCCGCGGACCACCTCGTGCAGCGCGTCGCGGCCGGCGACCGCAAGGCGGTGGAGTCGTATCTCGCCTTTTTGAGGAGCGGCGGGTCGATGTACCCGCTCGACGGCTTGCGGATGGCGGGCGTGGACATGACGTCGCCGGAACCGGTGGAGGCGGCCTTCGCGACTCTCGCGTCGATGGTCGACCGGCTCGAGAGGCTGACCGCGCCGGGCGCGCGCAGGGCGCAGTCTGACTAAAGCACGATGCGCATGACGTCGGAGTCACGGATCTTGAAGCCCAGCCTTTCGTAGAGGCGGTGGGCCGCGTCGCGGTTGGGCCCTCGGCCTGACTGCAGCTCGGCGACCTGGGCGCCGCCGTCGCGACCGATTTCGAGCGCGGCCTTGACCAGCGCCTCGCCCACTCCCTTGCCCCGCGCCGAGGCGTCGACGACGACCTCGTCGAGCCGCGCCTTGATCCAGAACGGCGTCGTGTAGACGATGACGGTGGTCGTGCCGACGATCTCGTGGCCCTCTTTGGCCACGAGCAGTGTGACGTCGGGGTCGGTGAGCAAGCGGCCCAGGCGGTGCATGTCAGGGACGGGCAGGGTCGGGTTGAGCTGGAGAAGCAGCCGCCCGAGCGCGGCCTGGAGCTCGTCGGTCGCTTCGCGGACCGTCTCGATGCGCATTGCCACACACTAGAGCGCCGTGCAGCTCGAACTCAGCGCGCGCACGGACGCCGGCGACTTCAAGCCATTCCGGGTTGGCGAGCGCTGGGGTACGCCATGGGGCACGACGTGGTTCCATGTCCGCGGCCGGGTGCCGGAGGAGTGGGCCGGCCGGCGGGTCGTCGCGCTCCTTGACCTTGGCTGGGACGGGCCGACGGGGTTCACCTGCGAGGCGCTGGCGTGGAGAGACGGCAAGCCGTGGCGCGGCGTGGATCCGAACCATGCGTGGCTGCCGATCGAGGGACCTGAGGTCGACTTCTACCTCGAAGCGGCGGCCAACCCGCGGGCGCCGTCGATGATCGCGCTGCGCGAGTCGCGGGAGCCCGCCTTCGTCCTGCGCCGGGCGGAGCTTGCGCTCTGGCAGCCCGAGGCGATCTCGGGCGGTCGTCTGGACACCGGACCGCGCCGCGTCACGGCTGTCGGCCACGCGCACATCGACACGGCGTGGGAGTGGCCGCTCCGCGAGGCGCGGCGCAAGTGCGCACGCAGCTGGTCGACGCAGGTCGAGCTGATGGACGCGCACCCCGATTACGTCTTCGCCTGCTCGCAGCCGGCGCAGTACGCGTGGATCAAAGAGTCGTATCCGGACCTCTACGCCCGCATCAAAGAGAAGGTCGCGAGCGGGCAATGGGAGCCCGTCGGCGCGATGTGGGTCGAGGCGGATTGCAACCTGCCCTCGGGCGAGGCGCTCGTCCGCCAGCTGCTGCACGGCAAGAGGTTCTTCATGGACGAGTTCGGGATCGAGACCCGCATCCTCTGGCTGCCTGACGTCTTCGGCTACCCCGGCAACCTGCCGCAAATGATCAAGGAGTCGGGCTGCGACTACTTCCTGACCCAGAAGCTGTCGTGGAACGACACCAACAAGCCGGAGCACAACACGTTCTGGTGGGAGGGGATCGACGGTACCCGCGTCTTCACCCACTTTCCACCGGCCGATGGCTACAACGGCGACTTCAGCCGCGCGGAGCTGGAGGCGAGCGTGCGCAACTTCAAGGACGCAGATCGCTCACGTCATTCGCTCTACCTGTTCGGGTTCGGAGACGGGGGTGGCGGGCCGACCGAGGAGATGATCGAGTCGGCGCACACCCTGGGCGTGCCGATGGGTCGCGCCAGCGAGTTCTTCGACCGCGCCTCGGCCGAGGCGAACGACCTGGCGACGGTGAAGGGCGAGCTCTACTTCGAGCTCCAC
>WNEY01001850.1_pt1 | contig 15210 bp, 16 predicted proteins | sample 5400531 | NCBI WGS metagenome assembly WNEY01 (sample SAMN13153338, study PRJNA577476) | soil metagenome | isolation source: 200 cm saprolite under Douglas fir tree site 1 | place: USA:California | collected 2015-04-18
GGCCATCGTTCGCGTCGGAACCAAGCCGCGTCCAAAGGGCGAGCAGACCGGCACGACGACGACCACGACCACGCCGAAGAAGAAGAAGAATCCTCCCGCGACGACGACGACCACGGTCACGACGACGCCTCAGCCTTAAAAATTGCCTCGGAAAGAGCCGGCGCGTAGCGCCCGTCCGCGTCAGCGGACCGGTGGAGGGGGACTGGGGGGACCGGGAGGTTCCCCCAGAGGATGCGCTTCCGCCTCGCGAATCCCGTCGACCAGGCACTTGGGGATGCGCGTCGGGCGGAGCGTCTGCGAGTCGACACAGGCGTGCGCGGTCCAGCCGTCCGCGATCACGTCGCCGTCGCGCGTGATCTCGTAGTCGAAGCGAAACCGCGCGCCGCGCAGCTCACCGACCCGCGCGTGGATGCGAAGGTGATCGTCGAAGTGCGCCGGCTGTCGGTACCGGACGTGCGATTCCAGCGCGAACGACTCGATCCCCTGCGCGCGCAGCGCCGGATAGCCACCCGCGAACTCCGCGAGGTAGGCGACGCGCGCGACTTCGAACCACACGAGGTACGCGGAGTTGTGCGCGACGCCCTGCGCGTCGGTCTCGGCGAAGCGAACGGTCACGTCGGTGCTGAAGCGGAACCCCGCCATCCGCGGACTCTACGCGAGCGAAAGCTTCGCTTTCGCTCGGGGTTGGGTGCGCCGCTTCGCGGGGAACGTGCGCGGGCCAAGCCCGCGCACTCTTACTGGGGTGTGGCTGTCGGAGGCGTCCTATCCGTGGGCGGTGGCGCTTTCAGCGTCCCCGCCCACGTCAGTTCGCCTGCGGCTAAGGCCGCTGCGCGCGCCTTAGCCTCCGGCTTTCGTGGTGTGGATGGTCGAGCGTTTCAACCGCGCCGACCCGCCAGACACACGCAGGGCCGGAGGTTAGAGCGGGCGCCAGCCGCTCTAACCGTAGGCCGGACTCACGCGGGCGGGACGCGAAGCGCCACCGCGCGCGGACAGGAAACCTCCGCCCGCCACGACCCCGAAGGAGCGCGCGGGCTCCGCCCGCGCGCGTTTCGCGCGAAGCGCCGTCCCCAGAAACCGCGCGAAAGCGCAGCTTTCGCGCGGAGCGCTAGGTCGCCGCTCTCCTGATCGTCTTCTCGTCGAGGAGCCGGCGGCAGTCGGAACAGACCTTCCGCTCGACGTGATACGGGACACCGGCGCTCTGGCGGATCGCATGAATCGTGACCGCGGTGTGCTTGTGCGGGCGCTTGAGCATCATCTTCCTACCCAGAGTAGTTAGACGTTCGGTCGTTCCAATTGTTGTCGGCAGAAAGTCACCAGACCTTCACACCCTTGAGAGCTACCCTGACGCGCGTGCGCGCCCTCACCGTCGGCACTGCGCTCGCTCTCGCCCTCCTGGCGGGCTGCGGTGGAAACGAGAAGCACCCCGACCTCGCCGGCACGATCGCGGCCCGGTCTCACGCGTGCGCCGACGGGTCGATTCACCGGCTCGGCTCCTCGAAGGTCGCCTATGCGGCGATCGTGCGGTCTCGGGCGGTCGTCTTCCACCACCCAGGAGCGCGCTCGTTCGCCAGCTTCGCGAAGCTGAACGTCAACCGCGTCCCCACGATCTTCTCCGTCCGGGGCGCCGTGGTGGACGCGAAGTGCAATCCGCGCTCCTACCTCGTCCAGATCCCGCGCAGGCCGAACGGCATCACCGGCTGGGTTCCCGCCGCGCAGGTCGACGTCGTCGCCGTGAACACGCGCATCGTCGTCGACCTCTCGGAGAAGAGGGTGACGCTCTATCGGGACGGCAAGCAGGTGCTGAGCGCTACCGCCGCGATCGGCGCGCCGGCGACGCCGACCCCGACCGGGAGGTTCTACGTCAACCAGCGGCTCATCCCGACCGATCCGAGCGGGCCCTTCGGCCCAGGCGCGGTGGGGATCTCGGCCTTCTCGAACGTGCTGACCGGCTGGGCACAGGGCGGGCCGATCGCCATCCACGGGACGAACGCGCCCTGGTCGATCGGCAAGGCGGTCTCGAACGGATGCATCCGGTTGCCGAATACGACACTCCGGCGCGTGTTTGCTCAGGCGCTGGCGGGTACTCCGGTCGTCATCCGCAGGTGAGCCGCGTCCTTGCGCTTGCGGTCGCGATCGTCGCGCTTGGCGGTGCCGCGGTCGTACGCGCGGAGTCGCGGCCCGACCCCGCCGATGCGGTGCGCGACGGCTGTGGAACGGATCGCTTCGCGATTTTCAGCCGGCTCGAGCCGAACTGGGCGTATGTCTACGACCGCGACACGAAGGCCTCTGACCCGCCCCCGCAAGCGCGCTGGGCCGGCGGGGTCGCTCTGCCCGGGGACGACTCACCGCTTGGCGTTCATCCCACGCCCGTCGACGACCCGATCACCCACGACTCTTACGACCTCATCGTGAACCTGCGTCCCGACGAAGCGGACACCTACCTCGTCGGAGGAGACAAACAGGCGCGAACAGGCAACTTTGCGGGCCACGACGAAGAGACCGCCCGGCTGCACATGGAACGCGAGGAGGTCGGCATCCCGTTCGCCGTCTGGCCGGAGCAGGGGGACCGTGTGCAGGCATACGGCTCCTGGGTCTGGGACTGCGAGCATTCGAGCGGCGGCGACCGCACGGAGCTCCATCCGCTGCGCGCGCTCTGGGTCGAGCGCCGCTTCTCACCGCGCAGCCCGAGCGGCGAGTCCGAGGCGGCGCTCTGGTACTCGAACGCAAAGACGCCGGCCGGGATCATCGCCGACTGCGCGCACCGCACGAAGGGCGACCGTCAGGCGTTCAAGGCCTGCCAGGCGACTGAGCGAGGAAGCTTCGCGGACAGCGGCTCGCGATCCTTCGTTCTCCGTGCGCCTCCGCGCCCCGGGCCGGGCGCACGCCTGCGTGCAAGGCTGGTGGACGTCGGAAGCAGCCGCGGCTCGCCGAAGCCGCGCTTGTCGCTGACGCGGGATGGTGCGCGCGTCACCGTGACGCTCGTCGCCGGCCACGCGGTGACTGTTGCGTACCAGGTACTCGTCGGCTGGACGCCCACACCCGCACCCGCGCGGCCGCGACACCTGCGCGTGCAGCTCGAGGAGCTACTCGTCCGCCGGGCGATGGATCCGTCCTGCAAGAGCACCGAGCCGGAGTGTCCGGCTCGCGTCGAGACGACGCAGCTCGGCCAGATCGCCACCGCCCCGGGAGAGTGGGCGCTCTACGTCGACGTCGGGGGGATCTGGACCCACGTGAAGCCGCTGGTCCTACGAGTCACCGACGGCCAGCGCGTCCGCCTGCATCAGCGTTTCGAGCTCTACGTTCCGCGTGGGCGGACCTGGCGTCTCTTCGCGTTCGCTCGCGAATGCGACTTCGGCCGGCCGACGTTCTCGCGCAACGATCGAGCCGTCTATCCCTGTCCACGGAGCGGCGAGTTCGGGAACCCGACGGGAGACGACAGGCCGGGATACATCGCTGCGAAGGGATCGCTCGGTCGCCACGGCGCGAACGCGAGCCTGAAGGACTCGACGTGCCCGCCGGTCAACCGGCAAGGGTGTTACCGGCTTACCTGGCGCGTAACCGAGGCAAGCGGAACGGGTTAGCGGGCTCGCCGTCAAGGTAAGTTCTCTCTACGCAACGGAGGGAGGAACGCAACCGATGGCTCGGCCTAGACAGCGGAACATCGTGGAACGGCTCGCCGACGCGGGCGAGGACGCGATCCAGCGGATCGGCAGCGCGCCGGGCGCGGACCGGATAGTGGGTGCCGTGGGCTCGCTGCGCGAGCGCGTCGACGAGATGCAGAAGAAGATGCGCACGATCGACGGGCTCGGCAAGCGGCTCGCCGCGATCGAGCGGCGCCTCGACAAGCTCGAGGGCAAGGGGAAGACCGCCGCTCGGAAGACCGCCTCCGCCGCGAAACGCTCGACGGCGCGGAAACGCAGCAGCTCGAGCTAGCTCGGAACTCGCACGCGCAGTGCTTGCGGAACGAGCTCGAAGCGCACCGGCGTCGTGCCGGGCTGCTCGCCGTCCAGCTCGATCGGGAGCGGCTCCGGTGCCTCGACACTCACCCGCGCGCCGCGGAGCAACTCGGCCTTCGGGTGCGGGAGGTGCGTGCCGCGGAAGATCTTGGGCATCGTCAGCAGCAGGTCCCGCTTCGTGACATCGCCGATGAGCAGGACATCGAGTGCGCCGTCGTCGGGCTCCGCCTCGGGGCAGATCTTCATCCCCCCTCCGAAGTAGGGCCCGTTCGCGACGATGACGTCATGCATGCGCGCGCGGCGCGCCTCGCCGTCGACCGTCACCTCGACCTCGGTGTTGCTCCAGCGGGCGAACACGGCGAAGGTCGCCCAGACGTAGGAGACCTTGCCGCCGAGCGCCTTCGTCGTGTCGTTCGCACGCTGCGCGATCGCTCCGCTCATGCCCGCGCTCGCGACGTTCGCGAACCAGGACTGCGCTTCGCCGCCGGCCCACAACCGGTAGGTCGCGCGGCCGAGGTCGATCGTGCGTGTGCGACCGGAAACCGCGACGTCGACGGCGCGGTCGACGTTCCGCGGCAGGCCGAGCGAGCGCGCGAAATCCCAGCCGGTCCCGCGCGCGATCACCGCGATCTCGACGTCCTCGCGGCCCGCGATTCCGTTCACCGCTTCGTTCACCGATCCGTCGCCTCCGACGATCACGAGCAGGTCGGAGCCGTCATCCGCGGCTCGGCGCGCAAGCTCCGTCAGCTCTCCCGGCGCCCCCGAGAACAGCGCGTCCCCGCGGAGCCCCGCCGCCGCCGCGCGGCGCGCGATCTCGGGCCACCTTCGTCCGGTCGAGCCGTTCGCCGACGCGGGGTTGACGAGGAAGACCGTCTTCGTCAGTGCTTCTCGTCGGCCGTGACCGTCGCCAGCGCGACCCGCGTCATCCGGTCGACCGCCGCGCGGAGCTCCTCGTCCGAGATCCGCGTGAACTCACCCTCGACGACGATGTCGCTGACGGTCAGCAGGCAGCCGGCATCGACGCCGCGGATCGCGCCCACGGTGAAGAGCGCCGACGCCTCCATTTCCACCGCGAGCACGCCGCGCTTCGACCAGCGCTCGTACTGGCCCTCGTCGGGGTTGTAGAAGAGGTCGCTGGACACGATCGGGCCGACGTGCATCGCCTGGCCCATCTCCTTCGCTGCGTGCACGGCGCCGTGGATCAGCTCCCAGCTCGCGGTCGGACAGTGGGGCTCGCCCCCGACGAGGTGGTCGGCGGTGCGGTCGTCCGCGACGGCGGTCAGCGCGACGATCAGGTCGCCGAGCTGGTGGTGCACCTGGAGCCCGCCACAGGTGCCCACGCGCAGCAGCTTCTTCACGCCAAGCTGGATCAGCTCCTCGAAGACGATCGTCGCCCCCGGGCAGCCCATCCCGGTTCCCTGGACGGAGACCAGCTTGCCCTCGTAGGTTCCGGAGTAGCCGAGCAGCCCGCGCTCGGAGTTCCGCTCTTGGACGTCGTCGAAGTACGTCTCGGCGATGTACTTGGCCCGCAGGGGGTCACCGGGGAGAAGGCAAGCCTCTCCGTATTCTCCCGGCTCGGCACGAATGTGGATCGGCATGGTTGCGGAGCCTAACCCAGGGCATCGCTTGCGATGCCCATTGGAGGACGCCGGGCTTCGCCTGGCGTCCGCTTAAACCACGTCGTGGCTTGCCGGCTGCGTCTTGTCTGCGCTCCAATTCTCTGTGCGACGATTGCGGCCGTGCACGATCCGATCGAGCCGAACGTGCCGCAGATTCTGGATTTCTGCGCCCAGGATCCGGTCGAGCGCGTCTTCCTCGAGGACGTGGCCCGCCGGGGGCTCGGCCGCTTCACCGCGTTTGCGGAGGACGGCCGCCTGTCGGCGCTCTGCCACGTCGGCGCTAACGTCGTTCCCTCGGGCGCCGACTGCGCACGCTTCGCCAACGTCGCCTCGCGCGGGCGAGCACGGATGATCATCGGGGACGAGCGCGCGGTGGACGAGCTCTGGAGCGATCTCGCGGAACGGATGCCTCCGCCACGCGACGACCGCCCCGGCCAACCGGTGTACGCGCTCTCCGAGGCGCCACCGCCCGGCGAAACCGGGCTCCGCGCGGCGACCGAGCAGGACTTCGAGCTGCTGCTGCCGGCCTGCGCGGCCGCGCACGAGGAGGAGATCGGCGTCGACCCGATGGCGCGCGACTCGGACGGGTTCCGCTGGCGGACGCGCTCGCAGATCGAGGAGGGTCGCTCCTGGGTCTGGATCGAGCGCGGCAGGATCCTCTTCAAGGCCGAGGCGTCGGCGTGGACGCCGTCGGCCGTGCAGGTCCAGCAGGTGTGGGTCGATCCTCCCGTGCGCAACAAGGGCTACGCACAGCGCGGGATGCGCGACCTCTGCAGGCTTCTCCTCGAGCAGGTGCCGACTGTGTGTCTCTTCGTCCGCCCGGAGAACGCCCCCGCGATCCGGGTCTACGAGGCAATCGGGATGGAGCGGCACGGCTCCTACCGCAGCCTGATCTTTTGAAGCGCCTCCTCTACGTCGTTCTCGGCCTCTGGCTCGCCCGCTGGGCGGCACAGGAGCTCGCGGCTTATGCGCCCCGCTGGATCGGCCCCACCCGAACGGGTGATGGAGCATCCCCCTCGCGAGCGCCGACAAGAGGGGCGTGAAGCCCCGCATCACTGCGGCCGCGGGACTCGCTGTGGCGATCTTCGCCATGGGGTCGCTGGTCCTCCTCGTCGGCGGAAACAGCCGCGCTGCGGTCGTCCATACGTGCTCGGCCACGGACCGCCAGTTCCTCGGCACCGCGCAGCTCAACATGGCCGCTCTGGGCTCGCTGTCCGAGGATTACCTCCACGGCAACGCGAAGGCCGACGACGTGATCGAGCAGACCGACGCGGCCGTCAGCGGCCTGGTCAACACCAACCCGAGCGATCCCTCGCTCGCAAAGACGCGCTCGATCCTCCGCGCAATGTTCTTGGAGTACGGCCGCGCGATTCGCGCGGACAAGCGCCACCACAATCCCGGCAAGTACATCTACCGCGCGTACGGGCTCGCCAACTTCGCCCATGACGTGCTCGCGCAAGCGCAGCCGGCGCTCTTGAAGCGCGGTTGTGACGTGAGCCCGCTGCTTTAGCCGCGCGAAAGCTGGCGCTTTCGAGGCTGTTGCACAAATGGTTGGAGGCGCCACTAGTGCCCCACCGCGACCCTTTTGAGCGGCCGCGAGGGGCCGCACTCGCCCCACCTCAGGCTTGTTTTCGGCCGATTTCAGGGATGTCGCTCGCGGACGCGGGTTTGTGCGACAGCCTCTTTCGCGCGGTGAATGGGTTCGCCCGCTTTGCGGGGAAACGTGCGCGGGCAAAGCCCGCGCACTCCTAGGGGCGGTTGGCCAAGGTTCTCTGCCGCGCGGGCGGTGGCGCCAAGGCGTCCCCGCCCGCGTCAGTCCGGCCTCCAGCTAGACCGGCTACGCTTGGTCTAGCTTCCGGCCCAAGGGCGCTCGCTGATTCGGGGCGCTCGACCGAGTCAGACCTCCGGCGGTTTGCTATTCAAGAAGTCGACCGCGTCTTGCACGACGCGGAGGCTGGAGAACCGCTCTCGTAATTGCGGGTCCGTTTCGAGCAGGCGCCAGAGCTCGTCTAGAGCGCCCTGCAGCTCCGAGTCCGCGCCGTCGATCAACGTCTCGATCACGCGGCTGACGTCGCTCCGAAGCCAAGGGGGGACCTCGTTGACGGCGCTGCGCGCGTCCTCGCGTTCCTCGTCCCACTCCGCGGCCTGCCGTTCGGCCTGGCGCCGCCGCCACGCTTGGAAGAACGTCGACACAGTTTCAGCATCGGCGTGCAGAAAGGCTGCGGCAATCCCTCGCGCGTCTACCCTGTTCCGGTGGACACAAGTCAGCTTCGGACACGAGTCGAGGAGCTCATCCGCCGGGACGCCCTGATCGCGCCCGGAGGGGAGGTCACGTGTCTGGTCTCCGGCGGCGCCGACTCCACGTGCCTCTGGCACGCGCTGCGGGAGCTGGGCTACCTCGTCTCGGCGCTGCACGTGAATCACGGATTGCGCGGCGCCGAATCCGAAGAGGACGCACGGTTCTGCGCGGAGCGCTTCGGCGCCGAGGTTGTCGACGGCCGTGGCGGCAGGACCGAAGACGACTGGCGCGAGATCCGCTATTCCTTCGCAACCGACCGCCTGCGCGCGACCGGCCACACCGCGTCGGACCAGGTCGAGACGGTGCTCTACCGGCTCGTCGCCGGCGGTGCCCCGAAGGGCATCAAGCCGCGGCGTGAGGACGGCGTCGTTCGCCCGCTGCTGACGGTGTGGCGGGAGGAGACGGAGGGTTATTGCCGGGCCGAGGGGCTCGAGTTCCGAACGGACTCTTCGAACCGCGACACGAAGCGCGGCCTGATCCGAACCGAGATCCTCCCGCGCCTGCGCGAGCTCCATCCTGCTGCGGACCGCAACCTGCTCCGGCTCGCGGAGGGGGAGCCGTCGGCGCTCGACGAGCTGCTCGCCTCCACTGCGGGCTCGAAGATGCTCGACCTCGGTGGCGGCCTCACCGCCGTGCGCGAGTACGACCGCGTCTGGCTCGAGCGGACTCCGGTCGCTCTCGACGGCGAAGTCCGCTGGGGCGAATGGCGGATCGCCTCGGACCTTCCAGGCCTTAAGGTACGAGCCTGGCGTGCCGGCGACCGGCTCGCCGGGAGATCGAAGAAGATCCAGGACGTGTTCGTGGACGCCAAGATCCCCCGTTCCGCGCGTGAGACGTGGCCGCTCGTCGTGCGCGGGGACGAGGTCGTCGCCGTTCCCGGCATCGTCGAGGCGGAAGGAGTCCGCGTCGAGCGTGTCACAGACTGAGCTCGAGCGCGACGTCTCCGAGATCCTCATCGACGAGGAGCGCCTCCGGGCGCGCGTCGTCGAGCTGGGGGAAGAGATCTCGGCCGACTACACCGGTCGCGACCTGCTGCTCATCGGCGTCCTCAAGGGCGCCGTCTTCTTCATGGCGGACCTCATGCGCACGCTGACGATCGCGTGCGAGATCGACTTCATGGCCATCTCCAGCTACGGGGCCCAGACCGACTCCTCGGGCGTCGTTCGGATCCTCAAGGACCTCGACATCAACATCGAGGGCCGCCACGTCCTGGTGGTGGAGGACATCATCGACTCGGGACTCACCCTCTCCTACCTGATGCGGAACCTGGAGGCCCGGGAGCCCGCCAGCCTGGAGGTCTGCGCCCTGCTGACCAAGCCGGAGCGCCGCGAGATCGAGGTGCCGGTCCGCTACATCGGCTTCGAGATCCCCAATCGCTTCGTGATCGGCTACGGCCTCGATTTCGCCGAGCGATACAGGAACCTGCCCTACGTGGGCGTATTGGACGCGGAGCTAGTGCCTGAAGGCGCATAGGCCCCTCGTTCGGGGGCGTGTAGCTCAAACCGAGGCTGGTACCCTGCCGAAAGAGGTTTAGTGAACCGCTTCTTCCGCAGCGCGCTCTTCCCGCTCGTGATCATCGCGGCGCTGGTCTGGCTTGCGCTCCAGACCCTCGGCGGGCACAGCCAGAAGACCGAGAAGGTCACGCTGTCCCAGGTGCAGCAGCAGATCGTCGACTGCCCGGACAAGTGCCAGATCCAGGAAGTCGTCTTCAACCCGAACAAGCGGGAGCTGAAGGTCCAGTACGACAGCACGAAGAAGGCCTTCGTCCATTACCCGAGCGACCAGTCGGCCGCGGACCTCCAAAAGCTGATGGCCGACCACCAGGTCACGTTCGACTCGAAGGGGACGGGCTCTTCGCCGTGGTGGTCGATCCTCACCTCGCTGCTGCCGTTTGTCCTCCTGTTCGGATTCTGGATCTTCCTGATGAATCAGGTGCAGGGCGGCGGCTCGAAGGTGATGTCCTTCGGGAAGTCGCGCGCGAAGCGGATGACGCCCGACTCGCCCAAGATCGGCTTCAAGGACGTGGCCGGCGTCGACGAGGCGGTGGAGGAGCTGCAGGAGATCAAGGAGTTCCTCGAGAACCCGAAGAAGTTCCAGGCGCTCGGCGCGCGTATCCCCAAGGGCGTGCTGCTCTACGGCCCGCCCGGCACCGGTAAGACGCTGCTCGCGCGCGCGGTCGCGGGCGAGGCGGGCGTGCCGTTCTTCTCGATCTCGGGCTCTGACTTCGTCGAGATGTTCGTCGGCGTCGGCGCCTCCCGAGTGCGTGACCTCTTCGAGCAGGCGAAGCAGGCGTCACCGTGCATCGTGTTCATGGACGAGATCGACGCCGTCGGCCGTCACCGCGGTGCCGGACTCGGCGGTGGTCACGACGAGCGGGAGCAGACGCTCAACCAGCTCCTCGTCGAGATGGACGGGTTCGAGCTGAAGGACAACATCATCCTGATCGCCGCCACGAACCGGCCGGACATCCTCGACCCGGCGCTCCTTCGCCCGGGCCGCTTCGACCGGCAGATCGTCGTCGATCGTCCCGACCGCAACGGCCGCCGCAAGATCCTCGAGGTGCACTCCAAGGGCAAGCCGCTGGCGCCGGAGATCGAGCTCGACACGCTTGCAGCCGGCACGCCGGGGTTCACCGGCGCCGACCTGGCGAACCTCGTGAACGAGGCCGCGTTGCTCGCAGCACGTCGCGGCAAGAAGACGATCGAGCAGGAAGAGCTCGAGGAAGGGATCATGCGCGTGATCGCCGGGCCGGAGAAGAAGACGCGGCTCTTCTCCGAGCAGGAGCGGAAGATCACGGCGTACCACGAGCTCGGGCACGCGATCGTCGGCCACTACCTCGACCAGGAGTCCGAGGTCCACAAGATCTCGATCATCGGCCGCGGCCAGGCGCTCGGGTACACGATCTCCCTCCCGCGCGAGGACCGCTACCTGACGACGAAGGCGAACCTGATGAACAACCTCGCCATGACGCTCGGCGGCCGCGCCGCAGAGGAGATCGTCTTCAACGAGGTGACCACCGGCGCCGCGAACGACCTCGAGAAGGTCACGTCGATCGCCAAGCAGATGATCATGCGTTACGGCATGAGTGAGAAGCTCGGCCCGCGCGTCCTCGGCCGCAACCACGACATGCCGTTCCTCGGCCGCGAGATGGGGAACGAGCCCGATTACTCCGAGGAGATCGCACGCGAGATCGACGACGAGATCCGCCGGGTCATCGAAGAGGCGCACGATACGGCGACGAAGGTGCTCAAGGAGCACAGCGACGAGCTGCATCGCCTCTCGGCGATCCTCATCGAGCGCGAGACGATCGACAAGGATCAGTTCGAGCGCCTGCTCGCGGGCGAGCCAGTGGAGTCGGTCTTCGCGGACGAGGCTCCGGCACCCGCGGCGACGCCCGAGCCGGAGGGCGAGAAGAAGCGCAAGCCGGAACCCAAACCGCGCCCGTTCCCGATCCCCGGCGCGACCATGCAGCCCCCGCCGCCCGAAGGCGCCAAGGGCTAATTCCCACAGCGCTCTGGCCTGTCCCAACGGGCCACGGCCCCTCAAGGCCTAGCTCACCGTGCCACGGCTTGGGTCAGACCCGAACAACTTCTGGTCGAATACCCCTATAGGGTATACTGGGCGCGTGAGCGAGACCGCCGTCTACTCGGTGCCGGCCATGCATTGCGGCCATTGCGAGCGTGCTGTCAGGGAAGAGATCTCCTTGCTTGCCGGCGTCGAGTCGGTCGAGGTCGATCTCGAGACGAAGCTCGTTACCATCACCGGTGAATCGCTCGACGACGCAGCGCTTCGGGCCGCGATCGAAGAGGCCGGTTACGAGGCCGCGTAAATGACGGTCGAGGCTCCCAGCCGCGTGAGTCTCGACATCGACGGGATGACCTGCGCCTCGTGCGCGACGCGCGTCGAGAAGAAGCTCAACCGGCTCGAAGGCGTCGACGCGAGCGTCAACTTCGCGACCGAGGTCGCTTCCGTCGCGTACGACCCTTCTCGAGTCGCGCTGGACGACCTCCTGCGCACCGTCGCGGCCGCCGGCTATTCCGCAACACTCCCGTCCGCCGAGCGCTCCGAGGGCGATCCGGCCCGAATCTGGCGCGCGCGCCTGATGGTCGCGGCGGTCCTCACCGCACCGATCGTGCTGCTGGCCATGGTGACGCCGCTCCAGTTCGATGGCTGGGAGTGGGTCGCGCTTGCGCTCGCGACACCGGTCGTGTTCTGGGCCGGCGCGCCGTTCCATCAAGCGGCGCTGCTGAACGCGCGCCACTTGGCGGCGACCATGGACACCCTCATCTCGATTGGAACGCTGGCGGCCTGGGCTTGGTCGGCGGTCGTTCTCGTATTCGGCCTGGGCGCTGACGTGTACTTCGAGGTCGCGGGCGTGATCACGACGCTGATCCTGTTGGGGCGCTTCCTGGAGGTGCGCGCGCGCCGGCGGTCGGGTGCGGCCATCCGGGCGCTGCTCGAGCTCGGCGCGAAGGAGGTGCGCGCCCTGCGGGACGACCAGGAGGTGCTCGTCCCGGTCGAGGAGCTGCGAGTCGGCGACCAGTTCGTAGTTCGGCCTGGGGAGAAGATCGCGACGGACGGAGTCGTAGAGGAGGGCGCCTCGGCGGTCGACCAGTCGATGCTGACGGGCGAGTCCGTGCCGGTCGAGGTCGAGCCAGGCTCGGAGCTCGCCGGCTCGACGATCAATACGTACGGTCGCCTGGTGGTGCGCGCGACGAAGGTCGGCGCGGATACCGTGCTTGCCCAGATCGCGCGGCTCGTCGCGGAGGCTCAGGCCGGCAAGGCGCCGATCCAGCGGCTCGTCGATCGCGTCTCCGCTGTGTTCGTTCCCCTCGTGATCGCGATCGCTCTCGCGACGCTCGCCGGTTGGCTTGCGTTCGCAGGTAACGCGGGGGACGCGTTCACCGCATCGGTCGCGGTCCTCATCATCGCCTGTCCGTGCGCGCTCGGTCTCGCCACGCCAACCGCGCTGATGGTCGGCACGGGTCGCGGCGCGCAACTCGGCATCCTGATCAAGGGGCCCGAGATCCTCGAGCAGACCCGGCGCATCGGCACGATCGTCCTCGACAAGACGGGCACGGTCACCGAGGGCCGGATGGAGCTCACCGAGGTCGCGCCGCTGAACGGCGCTACCCGTGCGGATGCCTTGCGGCTCGCGGGAGCCGTGGAATCGGCGAGCGAGCATCCGATCGCGCAGGCAATCGCCGCGGCTGCGCAAGGTGAGCTCGGAACCCTCCCACCCGTCACCGATTTTCGCAACGTGCCTGGAGTCGGGGTTCACGGCGTCGTCGAAGGTCACGAGGTCGAGGTCGCGCGACGAGACGGCGCAATCACGGTCTCTTGGGATAGGGCCCCGCGCGCCACACTCGTTGTCCGCGACACCGTCAAGCCGACGAGTCGCGAAGCGATCGGCGAGCTCAAGGAGCTCGGCCTGACGCCGGTTCTTCTGACCGGCGACGACGAGCCCACCGCCCGGCGCGTCGCCGCGGAGGTGGGAGTCGAGCGCGTGCACGCCGAAGTTCTTCCCGGCGAGAAGGTCGCCGAGGTTCGCCGACTCCAGCAATCCGGCGAGGTCGTCGCCATGGTCGGCGACGGCGTCAACGACGCGCCAGCACTTGCGCAGGCCGACCTCGGCATCGCGATCGGCACCGGGACGGATGTCGCGATCGAGGCATCCGATCTCACGCTCGTCTCCGGCGACCTGCGTGCCGCCGTGGACGCGATCCGCCTCGCGCGCCGCACGCTCCGGACGATCAAGGGGAACCTCTTCTGGGCGTTCGCGTACAACGTCGCCGCGATCCCGCTCGCGGTGGCCGGCTACCTCAATCCCATCGTCGCCGCCGCGGCCATGGCGTTCTCGAGCGTGTTCGTCGTCACGAACTCGCTGCGGCTACGGCGCTTCCACAGCATTCGGGAGGTTGCATGAAGCACGGCTATGACAAGGACACGCTGACGAAGCGCCTACACCGAATCGAGGGACAGGTGCGCGGCATCGAGCGGATGGTCGAGGACGACCGCTACTGCATCGACATCCTCACGCAGATCGCGGCCGTCAAGACGGCGCTCGAGAGCCTCGCCTTCAAGGTCCTCGACGACCACGTCAACCACTGTGTCGCGGATGCCCTCTCGTCAGGCAACAAGAGGGTCGCGAACGAGAAGAGCCGCGAGCTGCTCGAAGCCGTCCAGCGCTTTGCACGCACACGCTGAGCCAAACGTCAATCGCGCGGCGCTCTCGGCGACAAATCACTGCCTGACCGGTTGCGCCATAGGCGAGGTTGCCGGCATGGCGATCTCCACAGCGGCCGGATGGGGGAATCTCGCGTCGATCGTCGTCGCTACCGCGCTGGCGTTCCTCTTCGGCTATTCGCTCACGCTCGGGCCGGTGCTGCGTGCCGGTCTGTCGTTCCGGCAAGCCACCGGAGTCGCGCTCACGGCCGACACCGTGTCGATCGCGATCATGGAGGCGGTGGACAACGCGTTCGTTGCCCTCGTCCCCGGCGCGCTCGCAGCCGGGCTCGGCGACGCGAAGTTCTGGTGGAGCATCATCGCGGGGTTCGCGATCGCTTTTGCGCCCGCCTTCCTCGCGAACCGGTGGCTGATCGCCCGAGGCCGCGGCCACGCCGTGGTGCACGCGTACCACTAGCACTAGTCACGTAACAGCGTGCCACCGAGTTAGTGGCTCAGAGCCACTAAGTCGCGGCTGAGGCATAGAGGCCCGCCTTGCCACGATACGTGTGGGTGCGCTGCGTTTGTGGCTTAGAGCCACTAAGTCGTGGCTGAGGCTGCCAGGCCCGCCTGCCACGACGCCCAGAGGCGGGCGTAGCGGTCGCCCTGCTCGACGAGCTCGTCGTGGGAGGCGACCTCGACGAGGCGGCCCTGCTCCAGGACGGCGACCCGGTCGGCGCGCTCGGCGGTCGAGAGACGGTGCGCAATCGTCACGACCGTACGACCTTCCGCGACGGCGGCGAACGCACGCTCGACCGCGGCCTCCGTACCGGGATCGAGGCTCGACGTCGCCTCGTCGAGGACGATCACCGCGGGGTCGGCGAGCGCGACCCGCGCGATCCCCACGAGCTGGCGCTCGCCGGCGGACAGCCGCAGGCCGCGCGTCTGCACGTCCGTCTCCAGGCGGGCGGGAAGCGACTCGAAGCGCGTGAGCGCGCCGATGCGCCGGAGCGCGCGGCGCACCTCGTCGTTGCTCGCGGCGGGCTGAGCCAGGCGCACGTTGTCCGCGATCGTCCCGCTGAAGAGATGACCTTCCTGCGGCAGCATCACGATCCGGTGGTGGAGTGACTCGAGCGTCGCGTCGCGCAGATCGACGCCGCCGAGCTCGATC
>WNEY01004845.1_pt1 | contig 15207 bp, 17 predicted proteins | sample 5400531 | NCBI WGS metagenome assembly WNEY01 (sample SAMN13153338, study PRJNA577476) | soil metagenome | isolation source: 200 cm saprolite under Douglas fir tree site 1 | place: USA:California | collected 2015-04-18
ATACTGGTCGGCGATGCCGCAGTTTCTCGGCGTGACCAAACCTCTTCGCAACGGCCGCCCATTCTTCCTGAACAGTCCAGCTAGATGCCTTGGCTTTGCAGCCGCTACCGTAATTTCCGGACCCTCCTCTCTTTCCCGCAAGATCCGTTCCCCTCATCGCCTTCGTCTCCAACAGCATCGAGAGGCAGCTTTTCTCAGACGCAGAATAACTGTTCCCACTTTCCCTCGCGTGCACGAGTCCGTCCGCCACCTTGTCCAGATACTCAGTCTGGAATTGATGCGTCTCCATGAAGAGTTTCATGTAATCAGCTTCTGTCTTCTCGAATTCCTCTCTCTTCTTGTAGCCGTCCGCTTTAGGCTCCTCGCCGATCTCGCGCAGAATCTCCTTCCATCGAGGGAGGCCTCGCCAGAAATGCCGTAACAAGTAGGCAAAGGCTTTCTCAGCCATTTTCGGGTACGGGACATGAAAAGACATGGGACCAATGTGATCTACTAACGACTCGCCCGGTCCCGCTCTGATGATACCGGAAGCAATAGCCTGTTCGGCCCAGTTGTCCACCGCGCCCTCCATGGCTCTCAGATAACATCGTTCGGAATGTTTCCCATGGACGACTGCCGTGGTCGAGAAAAGTGGTCGCCAGAAATCATCCTCATCCTCCATGTGAGTGCCGATGACCGGGTCGATCGCTAGCAAACGAGGATGTTCCTTGACCAGCAGGGCGACCGCCCCAGCTCCCTGGGTGGGTTCTCCCGGGCTGGTAAGTGGATATCTTGCTATGTCGGTTGCGCAGATTATGCTGTATTTTCCATTGCTTCTGCCTGCCCACGCCCAGTCGAGTGAACTTTCCAGAGCGTCTGCGGTGCTCACGCATGCGAACTTGTACTCGACACCTGAGGTTCTCTTGAGAGACCCTTTACCGTACTTTTGTTCTAGCATTCCGTGAACGTAGGCGGCGACAGGTTTGGATTCGTCTACCCCGGTTTCAGTCGCTATGTCAATTCTGGCCAGATTTGCCGGTTGAACATTGTTTCTCGCCATCAACTCGAAGATTGCGTTCGCAGCCAAAACGGCGCTGTCCTGGTAAGTGTCCGGAATGGACATCTTGGCGATTCCGATACCGTGAAGATACTTTGACGGGTCCGATTTCCTAGCTATAGAGAACTCCGTTGGTTTCTCCGGCCGATTCTCGTCAGCCAGCTCCAAGTACAATCGAGGAATGTAGACAGCTATGTCATCTATGCCGACAGCGGTTCTCAAGGAGCACCCTCCGCGGAGGCGTTATGGTTGGGAGAGTCCGTTTCGGTTCACTTGAAGGAAGTAGTGGTTAGGAGAAGATAGGTAAGCTGTTCTTTGATTGGGACAGTTTTCAGTTACGATTCTGTCCGGATAGCCCGAAGGTAAAGCCAACTTGACTTAATACGCTTGCGACTACCTACTTGGTAGCGTATTACTACTTACTTTATAATCAAGACCATCTGCACGTCAGGGGTATGACGGATAATTTCCGAAACGACAGACCCTCAGTGATCGAAGAGGAAGATTCATGACAATTTTCAACTCTTACCCTGATCTGGCCGCTCTCATTCTGAGATTAGCTGTCGGAACTCTCTTCATGTATCACGGCTACCCAAAGCTCACCGCCAAAAGGAAAGAAGGCGAGGGGTGGATGAAGAGTATGGGAATGCCGATTGCGATAGTTCCATTCTCAGGCTTCGTGGAGTTTTTCGGCGGACTTGGCCTAATCCTCGGAATCCTGACGCCTATTGTCGCAGCACTCTCGGCGCTGTGGATGCTTTCCACAACTTGGTTCGCGATAAGCAAACTCAAGAAAAAGTACATGGCTGGATACGAGCTGGACATAACCTTGCTCTTGGCAGCGTTGGCCCTCGCCCTCCTTGGGGGCGGAATGTACTCTATCGACCACCTTCTAGGACTATAGGAAGAACAAGAGATGTCGGTCAGGAGAAACGCGACTGTCGCTAAGACAGTATCTGCGACAAACGATCGCGCGAACAACGAACTTGTCAAGAAAGCCGAGCTTAACGCGTCTCAGATGATGAAGAAGTCGGGCTTTGGCATCAAGAGTGACGTGGAGGTCGCAATCGACCCCCAGCTCCCATTCATGGGATACACCATGCCACAGGGCAGAGGCTACAGAATAGTCGTATCAGGCGGCTCTGTCGGTTCAGGAATGCTGGAAGGCTTGCTGGTTCACGAAATGTCACACATCTACAGGATGGAAAATAACCACCCATCCCACGACGCTGAAATAATCGAGGAGGCAATAGACAAGATCGGAAAACAACACTTATCGCAGGACTATCAGCAGAAGATCGTCCATGACCTACTGAACGATATTCAAGACTTGTACGCTGACGACATCTCGATGAAGGTCATCAAGAAGGGCCAGATACTCGAACCAGGCCAGATCAACAGCTTCCTCCAAGAGTGGGTAAAAGATGAGCCGGTCGACTCTGGAGATCCAAAGAGAGATCGTTGGGTAAACGCGTCGATCATGGTCCATAACGCCCGTGCAATCGGCCAGATGACGAGACACAGCATACAAGATACGGGTGGAAAAGCCGCAGAATCGAACCAGAGATTTCTCTCACGAATACCACCAGCAGCCGCAAGCCAATTCCAATACTTCCGGGACCTAATGATCAATCTGAAAGAGAGTATGACTAGGGATCAGTATCGAAAGCTTCTCGCGGACTACCTGAACAGGTTTTTGGAAGTAGCCGAAAAGAACTAATGCGTGGTCGAAACTGTCCAGGGTGACAGGATTGAGTGAAGGATTCGACTTCAACAGCGCACTGAAAGAACTCGACAAGAGCGAAACCCACCTCACCGTAAGAGTCGAGTTTCGCAGATGGGGAAAACCCGTAACAGTCGTACAAGGACTCCCAAAAACCGGACGCTCTCTAGCTGAGGTAGCTCACAAACTGAAAGAGCGATTGGCCACGGGAGGGACAGCGAAGGAAGGCGTGATAATGCTGCAGGGCGACCATCGCGCAAGAATCAAAGCCGAACTAGTCAAGCTCGGCTTTCCAGACGACCACATAGAAATATTCTAGCACTTCCGAAACCCGCTGGCTGTAGCGTCAATGAAGGTCTTTTTAGACTAAATCTTGACCGCTCGCGTTGATGTAGCTCAAGAGGATTATTTCCTTGGCTTATCTAAGATTTTAGACAGGATTGACAGTTATCTTTCCAGCGGGCCAATTATGCCAGGCGCAAGTGTATTTGTAAACCCCCGGTACGACTAGGGTTACCGAGAATGATTTTCCCTCGGAGATCAATCCAGAGTTGAATTTCAAAGCTCCAGCAGGTGCCACCAGAGCGGTGACCGTGTGACCCAGGGCATCGTCATTTACCCATTCTATTGAATTATTGACTCCGATTGTTACGGTGACGTTAACGGGAAAAGAATACGTACCGTTTACGAAGTTCGCCTGGAAATCCCCCACGCTAAACCCTGTGGGCTCCGTTGAGGAGCCTCTCGGTATTCTGATAACCGTCACCATTGGCTTGGCTGAAGACAATGAACCGATATAGATGTAGCCAGCTGTCGCGGTCACGACGATTGCTATGACAACAATCGCTAGGATCAGAACCCGCTTCTGCATTTCTTTCATGAGGATCGTTTTCTCGTATTGAAGTTAGCTCTCCGGCGGCCGCAGAGGCCGTCTCTCGAAACCGCTCCCGATGCTCGCAGGGTCTAGCGCAGGTGACTATAAGCTGTTATTTCTTATCCGGTGACGACAACTGTTCCGTGCATCCACGGGTGGTAGCTACACACGTACTGATACGTGCCAGCTACTTTGGAACGTGTGCCGGTAAGTAGCATTTTGGTTCATGTTTCCAGAGTCAAAAGTACTGCTCAAGACGGGATGCTCTTAGAGGTAACGGTGTGTGGAGTCGGGTCAGAGCTTACGAGCTGGTCTCATTGTTGCTGAGAATCGATGACTGCTTCTATGTGAGGATATTCCAAAGTTCCATAAACAATAGTCAAGATTGTCCGGACAAAATAATGAGCATCCCTCGGTGCTGATTCTAACCATCGGGCACTCAACACGAGCACTAGATGACTTTCTAGACATCCTCCGTGCTCATACCGTCACCCGACTCGTCGATGTCCGCACGATCCCTCGCTCAAGACGCAACCCTCAATTCAACCAAGACTCGCTGTCCGAGAGCCTGAAGCAGTCCGCGATAGACTGTGTTCTAATGAAGCAGCTGGGTGGCTTACGTCATCCCAAGGCAGATTCGCCTAACACGGGCTGGAGGAATTCTTCTTTTAGAGGATTCGCTGACTACATGCAGACCCAAGAGTTTGTGAAAAGCATTGACCAACTGATTGGGCTAGCCCAAAACAGTCAAGCTGTTATCATGTGTGCGGAGGTTCTGCCCTGGCGATGCCATCGGTGGTTGATCTCTGACGCACTATTGGTCCGCGGGGTTCATGTGGAGCATATCATGACGATCAAGACTCGAACGAAACACTCTCTGACAAAATTCGCCCTTGTCAAAGATAGTCAGGTTACTTATCCGGAGAGCCCAGCGTGATCTCTCTCGACACATCAGTGGGATGAGATGCCGATCTTGTTTAGGGAGAAATCGGTTTCTTAGGATAATTTTGCCAAGGGAGACCGCAAGATCGACGCTTAGAGTGGATTCTTGGACGGGTTTCCCTTAAGAAAAAGGTGGGGAGGTTCAGGTGCGAAGCGGGATTAGCTATGTACTCTTTGCTGGGGTCTTCTTCCAGAAAAGTATCAGTGCGTCCAGTACTAGGGCGACCACTACTAGACCTAGAACTCCATATGTTAGGCTCTGGCTGGCGAGGCCTGAAACCCCGTTGGAAACGTCTGCAGGAGTTGCAGTTGCGCTTGTCACTGTGAAGGTTGTCTCTGTCTGGGACACGTAGGAGGTGAATGCGTTCGGGCCGGTCTGTCTGGTGTAATTCGCGTACATGTGGACACCGTAGAGGCCCAGCTGTGAGGGAACAGTGTAGCTGGTGTTCCAAGCACCGGGGTGTACCCACTTGCTAAAGGCCGGGAGTGCTACGAATCCTCCTGAGGGCGTATGTATGTGTGGGGCAGCTGATATTCCGAGGTTGATTTTCACGAGGAAGCTGAGGCATGGAAAGACGGAACATGTCGTCGCCGATTCTCCTGTGGCATTGAAAGCCAAGTCTGGTCTTCCACTGGTAGCGTTCTCGTAGAGGGTCCAGAGTTCAATTGCAATGGTTTGACCGGGCGTTGCCGTAGTAGGGGCAAAGAGATGGAGTTCGAGCAAGCTCTGCGCTCTTGCATTTTGAACAAGAGCGGCTCCTGACAGCACCGTAGCGAAAAGCAGTATGGCTATCTTTGCGAGATGTGAGTTTTTCATTTACATCACTATTTTCGCTCCGTCGGTTTGCAAGATACTATTAAGGTATTAGGAATATGCCGGAAACATTGTCAGCAGACTAGGGCATGACTGAGTGCAAAGTTCCTGTCATGTTCGGGTGGTACCTGCAATAGTAGGTGAACGTTCCCACTTGAGCGACGATGAAGCTGAAGGTTATCGGGACCGTCTGGGAGTTGAAGTTAGATGAAAGTGGCTCGTTCGGATCGGGCATCGCGTTTCCGTTGTAGTCTACGAAGAAGGCGTGGGTCAAAGAATCCGTACTGGTCAGGTGTAGAACAATAACGTCTCCTTCTACGGCGTTGATCGTGGTGATGTTCCATCCGCTTGCATAGCTGCCGCCAATGTTGTAGTTGTATGTGTTTCCTACGACAGCGATGGGAAGAGTAGTTTGTCGAGTGAGTCCATTTGTCGTGGCTGTTATCGTGAGTGTCGAGTTTTGCCCGTAGGCGTGTGCACCTGCCGTAATAGTCAGGTTGGTCTTAGTGCTTCCGCCTGCCTGTATCTGTGGGGCTGGATTGGAGAAGCTGGCGCTCACATTGGTCGGCAGGCCTGACGTCGAGAGCGAAACTTGGCCGGAGGCCAAGTTCCTCGTCGCGATAGAGATCTGAAGCGTCTGTAATGTACCTCGTTGGATTAGAAGCGAAGATTCGTTGAGACTGACGGTTAGATCAGGCCTCGAAATGAAGATAAAAACGGACGTTCCGATTCCAACAATCAGAATGACTCCGACTATTATAGCGACGAGTTTTTCCCATCTTTTTGTGCCCCGAGTTGCCTGACCGGTCATCAACATCTTTCATTCCTTGCAGGAGACCTATTTCTTGTCATCGTCAGAATAGTTGATTCCTCCGTGGAGTTCAACTCTGCCTCACGGCCATTATGGACTGGACTATTGCTAGTTCAAGAGGAACGATCGAAAGGTCCTTCAGAGTGAAGCCTTATGTCGAACCAGCGCTCCTAACGATTGTGAGCGGGGAGATTGTTCTGACCGCTGAAAGCAACATGTACGCTTGCCCGAACTGTAACTATGAAATGGACAGCTGTCAGTGTGCGTGCCCCTACTGCGCCGAGAATGAAAACTGTGACTGCGCAATCGGCCACGACAAGGCCACGGGAGGCTGAAACGATGAGTCGCGCGAGTGTCAAGATCAACGATCTGTCTTGGATGACAGGAGGCCCACAGGGCAGCGGAGTCGATTCATCAGCTAACATTTTCGCCGGAGCATGCGTACTGGGCGGGCTCTGGACCTTCGGGCTCCGAGAATACTACTCCAGCATCAAAGGACCACACAGCTACTTCGAAGTCAGAGTAAACAGCGATAAGATCAGGTCCCACGTAAACAACGTGAACGTCCTAGCGACGTTCGACGCGGAGACACTCATCCGCCATGCAGACGAGGTGGCACCAGGCGGAGGAATCCTTTATGATCCTACATTTTCCAGTATCGAGATTGACAAGGTCGATACGATTGAGACTCCTGTCGTTTTGAGGATCAAGGCGAGACTGGCAAAACAGGGTCTGCCAGGAAACGTTAGCGGAATTCTGGAAGAGGCGAAGAGAAGAGGCGTCAACTTATTCCCAATTCCGTACAATGACATCGTTGCTAAGACGGCGGCCCAGATCGGAGAGCACCAGTTGAGCAAGCTCTCGAGAATCGTCAACGTTCTCTCAGTCTCAGCTTCCTTCGCAATACTGGGTTTTGACGAGACTTACCTCAACCGGTCTATTGAGAGAGCGTTCGCCAGCAAGAAGAAAGTCGTCGACATGAACGAGATAGGCGCAAAGCTCGCCTACGACGCCGCCAAGACCCAATTGAAACAACCGTTCCCATTCCAGCTCCAACCTATTCAGAACCAACCGAGGCTGTTGCTAATGGGTGTTGAAGCGGTTGCACTTGGCAAGCTGGTGGGCGGTTGCAGGGTCCAGACCTATTACCCGATAACCCCTGCTGCTGACGAGAGCGAGTTCTTAGAGTCGCACGGAAACTTCGACATCTCGGGGGGAAACAATCCGGGCCAAAAAGGCTCGATTCTAGTTACACAGACAGAGGATGAGATCGCGGCCATAACCATGGCGACGGGAGCTGCGTTGACAGGAGCGAGAGCCGCAACGTCCACCTCGGGCCCAGGGTTTTCCTTGATGGTCGAGGGCTTAGGATGGGCAGGAATGAACGAGGTTCCGCTCGTCATAACCCACTACCAGAGAGGTGGCCCAGCAACGGGACAACCAACGAGACACGAGCAGGGAGATCTGAAGTTCATCCTCAGCGCCGCCCACGGAGAGTTTCCAAGAATCGTACTATGCTCAGGGGACATGGAGGAAAGCTTCTACGACGCGATCAGGATTTTCAACTATGCAGAACGATTCCAGATGCCCAGCATCCATCTAATCGATAAGGGATTAGCGAACAACAGCATGACCATTTCGCCGCCAAAGGCCGATCTTGTCCCGATTCAAAGGGGAAAACTGATCCAAGGAGACCATCAAGGAAATGGTGATGGTGAGCCGTACAGACGATTTGCTTTCACTGAGGACGGAGTTTCGCCGAGAGCGGTTCTCGGAATGCCAGGCTATCGTTTCTGGAACACTGGAGACGAGCACGATGAGATGGGACACATCGAGGAAGACCCGGACAACAGGGTAAAAATGATGACGAAGAGGATGACGAAGCTGGATACAGCGGCGAAGGAGATTCCTGAACAGGAGAAGGTGAACTTCTTCCCTTCCTCCAAGAAACAAGCCGACATTACAATCGTAAGCTGGGGATCCCCGAAGGGACCAATACTAGACGCGATGAAACTACTGGAGCGAGACGGGATCGGAGCAGAATTTCTACAGATCAGACTCGTGAGTCCGTTCCCGACTGATGCCGTGAAGCAAAAACTGGCGGGAGCCAAACTCATCGTGGACATTGAACAGAACTATTCAGGTCAGATGGCTGCAGTGATCGCTGAGAAGACGATGATAGATGTCAAGAACAAGATCGTAAAATTCAATGGTAGACCGATGTCACAGGACGAGATCTATCAATCAGTCAAACAAGTCATATCAAATCCAGAACAAAACAGGAGAGTGGTTTTGACACATGGCGCTTAAGCTCACCGACCTCAAGACGGACGTCCACAACGACTGGTGTCCCGGATGCGGAGACTTCGGCATCGAAGCTTCCCTGAAGATGGCGCTGACCGAGATGCCAGTTGACATTAACAAGGTTGCGCTGTTCTCCGGAATCGGATGCTCCAGCAAACTTGTCCACTTCACTAACGCCTTCGGAATCCACACGCTGCACGGACGCGTCTTGGGCTACGCGCAAGGCGCCAAGCTGGCCAATCCGGATCTCGAAGTAATCGCAGTTGGAGGAGATGGTGATGGGCTGGGGATTGGAGTCGGACACTTCGTGCATGCTGGACGACGGAACATAGACATGGCCTACATCATTCACGACAACGGCGTCTACGGCTTGACCAAGGGACAAGCTGCTCCAACGCTGCATTTGGGGATGCAGACGAAATCGCTTCCCGAGCCGAACATCAATTCTAACATCAACCCGATAATGCTCGCGCTGGCATCAGGGTTCACCTTCATCGCCCGAAGCTACGCGTACAACACTAGACATCTCAAGGAGATGATCAAGAAGGCCGTCGCCCACAAGGGCTTCGCCTTGATAGATGCTCTTCAACCATGTCCAACATACAACGACATCAACACGAAAGAATGGTATGGCGGCGAGGACCGGATCGACCCGGCGACCAAGAGACCGTTGCCACGAACCTATGATCTAGAAAGCACCGGGTATAACGGTAGAATAACCGCAGACATGAGCGAAGACGATGTTGGCAAGAACCTTCTCCAGGTCATAGAGAAATCGAGAGAATGGGGAGACAAGATCCCTATCGGCGTCTTCTACCAGAACGAGACAGTGCCAATCTACGAGGAACGGCTCAGCGAGCGAAGTCCCAGCTACTTGAAAGAGCCTCCCGCAAAACAACAGCTCGCCAAGAACGACGGAAAATCCGTAGTGAACCTGGCCAATCTTTCAAAGGAATTATTGTTCGAGAGCCTGGTACTCGCACAGTAACTGTTTCGTTGTCCGTTAGATCGTACTCTGGAAAAGGTGTGTTTTTGGTTTAGCGAATTAGCGGGGACCTCACTCGTTCCCCGACGCGCTTCACTACTATCGTCCCAAAGAGTGCTCCAATGGCACCGACTATTGGATTAGTCACGAGAGCAATAACCGAAGTGGCCAGAATGAAATCTAGTCCTTTCCCTTGGAAGAATCCGATTGCCTGGAGGATGACTAGTCCGGAGATGGCCATTGCAAGGTTGCCGAGTGTTCCAGCGATCACGAAGCGCTTCCTCGATAATCTATCTATCGTACGATCGCGTGTGTAGAGCGCTAAGTCGAAAATTATGCCATTAGGAACTAAGGAGAGGGTGATCGCGAGAGGCGCATTAGGTTCTCCGAGAAGTATGAGACCGTTGACGGTGCCCAGAAGTGTGGCGCTCCAACGTTTTCCAGTCATCGAGACTACTATTGTAAAAAGGGCTGAGATCAGAAAGAAAAGGTCCAGCTCCAGGATGGTATGTCCAAATGTCACGCCGGACGCGTAGCCATAGACAAGATACAACCCGGTCAGGCCGGCAACTAGTGCCAGGTCCCGGCTCGTGAAAGAGCCTCGTTTCTTCTCCATCAATCTATGGTCCTTCCTGGGAAATCCTGCGCAGGGTTGGCTTATCGTGAAGTATGAAGGATACCAATCAATACTGCAGAGGATGGACTCCTAGCTCGCACTCGCGAGATCCGCTTTCGTCACCGGAGACCCCTACTTGTGGCCGGCCATCCATTTCTTCTCTTCCTTGTTCGGAGTGAGTTGGCATCCGGACGACCAGAGGAAGGTTCTGGCGGTTGAAGGGCCAGGAACTCGGAGGCGTTATGGATGGTCGCTCTTATTTTCTTCTCATTACGGACGATTCCCGCATTGCCCATCAACGCCTTCACGTCTTTCTCGTTGAACTTCGCGACCTTGGGAAGGGAGAATTGCGCGAAGGCTTTCTGGAAATCAGGCCACTTGTTCTCGACCACGGTCCAGTTGAGTCCGGCTGTGAAGACAGATTTGGTCAGTCGTTCAAAATATTCGGCATCGTCTTTCGGCGGTTTCATACTCCTCGGAGACATGTTACGAGACGGTGGGATTTGCGATATTTATGCGCCCCGCTTTTTCACCGGTCAAGTCGGGCTTACTTGATACGCTTGGAGCAACCTACTTGGTAGCCGTCTACTACCAGGTTTATAATCAAGCCAAGCAGCTAGAACCATAGATGGTCACCACGAAAGAGAACCTCGGCCGATTCTCAGAGCTTGAGCAGTCTGACGAGATCGACCTCACACCGAGGGACAGCAACATTCTCCATGCAATCCAGGATGAAGGCTTGACGGTCTTCGCCTTCGACGGACTGAAGCGCCTCCTCGGCGTCCATCAGGAAATGTTGTCCCGAGTTCTCGCCAGACTAGAAGATGAAGGCCTCTTGGAGAAGGTCTCGGAAGGGTATCGACTGACCGACAGGGGCAGCCAACAGGTCGCTCGTCCTCTAAGTTCAACTCAGCCTCGAATCCCAATCGTCCAATCCCTCCTGCCACATGACATTGATGTTCAGAGGATAATCGCCGGTCTCAAGGGTCGATGGTTCGGAAGCCTTCGCTGGTTAGGTTATTCGCAGACTGACGAGGGCTTGGTTCTCAAATGGATAACGGAGGAGAGCATCCAAATCGATGCAAAGTTCACCGAGAACTACCTCAGTATCGACGCAAAGGTCGGAGAAGAAAAAGATGTCAGCCAAGCAGTGAAAGCGTCACACCAGCTCATGGGCCATATATCACAACTCTACGGTGGACCCAGACGTGGCCGGAACCTCCTGACACCGGTCGCATTCTTTCCAGACATGTCTTTCGCCTAGCTTGTGACCCGGCTTCGGGCTCCTCGGTCAACAAATAGCTCCACCAACCCTACAAGGGTAAGGTGAAAAAATGAGTAAACAAACAAATTCGTCAGCTATACTTGAATCAATCTCCGACGCAATAGTCGACGTTACAGAGAGAGTCTCTCAATCCGTTGTCCGGGTAGGAGCCGGAAGATGGAGAGGGGGAACAGGAACCATCTGGAGCAAAGACGGACACATCGTCACAAGCAACCACGTCATCGGCGATATGCGCGAAGTCGAAGTAGGCTTCAGCGACGGAACAAAACACACGGCAAAAGTAGTGGGACGAGACCCATACTCTGACATTGCACTCTTGAAAATAGACTCGAACAACCTCACACCAGTCGAGCCCGGAAACTCCGACAACCTCAAAGTCGGACAATTCGTCCTCGCAGTCAGCAACCCATTCGGAAGACAACCAAGCGCCACATCAGGAATCGTAACAAATCCCGCCTACAATGTACGCGGATGGTGGGGAAGTACAATGGACAAGGTCGTCGTCACAGATGCACGTCTCAATCCAGGATACTCCGGCGGACCATTGGTTGACGCTAGGGGTCGATTGATCGGGATCAACGCTGCATACGCCAACAACCGCGGAATCTCAGTACCAGTCAACACTGTCAAGAGTGTCATCGACAAGCTAATGCACGATGGAAAAATCAAGCGAGCTTACATGGGCATCACAGCAGACAGCATCAACCTCCCCGACAATCTATCCGAGCAAGCCGGTATCGGCCAAGACGCTGGACTGATCGTCTACGGCGTGGACCAGGATAGTGCTGCGAAGAAAGCCGGCCTAGCAATCGGCGATGTCATCGTGAAGCTCGACGGCAAATCGGTTGAGAGCCTCATCGACCTTCGCGGACTACTAGACGACAAAGCCATCGGAAGACACGTCAACATATCGGTTCTTCGCGGAGAGAAGCTCACGCAGCTGACGGTAACACCAACAGAAGCAGAAGAATAAACAAACCCCCCGAAACCAGAGACTCTGGCCCAACATCCAGGGTCAACCTCTTTTTTCGTGTTCCATCTTCGGAGTTCCCGGTCACTACCACCTCACGAGGTGGGTTTTCCGCTGGTTCCCTTGTAAATGTTGATAGGAAAGCTACGTCTACTCTAGGTCAACCATGTCATCTGAATCCGGCTCTAAGGAGAAGCAGCCTCAGCCATCAATAGATCTTACCAGTATGACGCCGATCGAGTTCACGGTAATTTCTGAGCCGTGGACCAAGTACAAACTGGAGGATCAGACCAAGCTCTTCGTGAAGCTTGTAGTTATCAAAGTTGTGAGGGGACTGAATGAGCAAGGACAACCTTCCTACAACATGAACGCGCAGAACATTATTGCAACTCATGGCGCTCCGAATCTCAGAGGCCAGCCCTCGACGACTCAGCTCAACCTGGCGGACCCGTCAAGCTACAAAGTCGTCGCTAGCCTTGACTTTGATCGGATGGGCGAAGAAAAGTGGAACGAGTATCATCTTACCGACGGAACCGTGTTGAAGGCAAGGCTCGAACTGTCTAACGTATCTAGAATTGACAAGTATCAAGGCGATGGCGACCCAGTGTACCTTGTGAATACAAGTCAGCCACTCGTCAGGTTCAAGATTTCCGAGCAGGTTCTGAAATCAGTTAAGACCCCGGTTCGGCACCCCGATGTCAAGGCACCTTATGGATAGAGGGTCCCCGGTCAAGCCATCTAATGGGCCTATGCTCCGATTGCAGCTTTGATCTTTCTACCGATCTGTTCTAAATCAGCATCGCTCGCGGTCTTTCGTTCAGGGAAACCGCCGGGCAGCTCGTGAATGTAGCGTGGAATGACGTGCACGTGCATATGGAAGACGTCTTGGGATGCTGCTCGACCGTTCGACTGGCCGATGTTGATCCCGTCCGCCTTGGAGGCTTTCATGACTCCTCGCATAACCTTGGCCACGGAAACGAATACACTCCCCACCTCTTCGGGCGGCATCTCAACCATGCTCGAATAGTGTTTCTTCGGAACTACAAGCGTGTGTCCGGGATTCAATGGGTGGATATCGAGGAAAGCGATAGAATGCTCGTCCTCGAAAACGATTACGGCTCCTGCTTTTTTCGAGACGATCTTGCAGAAGATGCAGTCCTCATTCATGGGTCCATTCCTCTTCCTTGACCTTGTCTCGCTGGTTTGCCCACCTGGCAAGATCGAAAAGTAGGCTTGACAACCGGTTCACGTACGGAATCGCCTCCGGATTAATCGCCTCTATCTTGGCCAATGCTGCAACCCGTCTCTCAGCTCTCCGACAGACTGCTCTCGCGACCTGAAGCTGCGCCCCGGGAACGCCTCCCGTTGGAAGAATGAACCTCCGCAGAGGCTTCAGCCCGCTGTGAATCGAATCGATTGTCTTCTCCAAATTATCAACATGAGTTTTACCGATTCGTGGTACGTTTGCGCTGACAAGCTCCGAGGCAAGATCCCCGCCCAATGTGAAGAGGTCCTCCTGAACGCCTTTCAGAATCTTCCTGATCTTTGCATCCTTTACAATCGCTCTGGCCAATCCTATCTGCGAATTCAGCTCGTCCACCGCCCCATACGCCTCCACTCTCGGGTTCTCCTTCCCAACCCGAGTCCCACCATAGAGACCCGTCTCCCCCCTATCACCTGTCCGCGTGTATCCTTTCATCAAGTCTAGGAACTCACGTACCGATCCAGAACCGACTGTTGCTTATAGTAGAATAGGTTGGCCAGGACCTGCGTTCTGTCTTCGGTAAAAGCCGCTGAACCCAGCCAGGATTTCTTCCTTCCGGCGTGTGGATCTCAATTGTTTCTGCTGAAAGTGAAGGGTATTCTGTTGGTAACGAGTATCAAAGCGCTGAGAAAGACCAGAAGTGGAGCTATCGAGAGGCTGAAGGCAATCTCGAGGACCTGCATTGAACCTAGATTGAGATAGGTTGTCACTCCGGAGGTCAAGAGTATCTCGACTCCTGTTAGGTAGACGCCAGCGAGACCTACGAGAACTGCGCCCATAAACTGGCGACCCAAATTTCCGACCAGTCCAATCATCAGCCCAACGAACAGCGTGATGAAGGCGGAGAAGGTCCAGATGGTTCCAATGAGGTTCCAAATCGACCCGTAATAATTCTGTTGGGTCAAGCATGGAGAGGGGTCACGACAGACAGCGTCGGTGAGATGCGTGGATGGAACGGCAAACAGGGGTGCGGATACCATGAGGGTGCACGCAAACAAGGCAAGTCCGAAAGGAATGGCCAGTTTGGTGTTTTGAAGCTGGCTCAAAGACGGGCGGGGAAGCTTTCCAAGGTGAGCCCCATAGAAGATTATCAGTACGTACTGGACACCTGTGTAAAAAATAACATCGACCCAGAACATGGACCAGTCCAAGAAATATGCGCAAGGAAGGAGTTCACAATAGGTGGTCCGGTACGCGAAAGGGAAACCGTACGATGGCCCAGAAGGGCCGAGGCCAGAATCAACCGGAACGAAGCCCGTTACATAGCTCACGATGATCGCAATTTCAACTATCAGGGGCAAGAAATAGACGAGGAAGAATGGTCGATTTAGCGACGGGTCGTCACTTCCGATCCGGGTCATGCTTCCGCTTCGTGTTCTGCTTTGCTCTGGCTAATTGTCGTACTGTTACCGGTCTGCGAGAGGTCGTTTAGCGGGGTATCGACTGAAAGGGTCGAAGTGACTGATCGCGTAGAGTGGTCATGTCCAATGGGACAATTGTTTCTGTGCTTTGTAGTAGCCTAGCAAACGGCTCGCCTCTGCCCAGTTTCCAGAAGGAATGAGAAGTCTCTTCCACGCTTCCAA
>WNEY01001851.1_pt1 | contig 15204 bp, 16 predicted proteins | sample 5400531 | NCBI WGS metagenome assembly WNEY01 (sample SAMN13153338, study PRJNA577476) | soil metagenome | isolation source: 200 cm saprolite under Douglas fir tree site 1 | place: USA:California | collected 2015-04-18
CGCCGTGGGCGGCCGGAGCCCGGAATCCATAACCCCAGGGGGTGCGATGATGGCGCTGCCTGTGGTTATGGATTCCGGGCCCGACGCTTACGCGCCGTCCCGGAATGACGACTCGTTGGGTGGTCCCGGATTTCGCTAGCGCTTCATCCGGGCTACGGAAACGTCGGTCCCCAAGTCGGCCGGAGCCTGACAGCTGCGGCCGACTGGGGGGTCACATCCCCTTCGCCTCCCCGGCTTGGTGGAGTGATCGTTGGAATGGCCGCACGCTAATCGAAGGCCGGCAGGCCGGCTATCGCAACCGTTTCTTAACGCTAACGAATCGTTGGCACGCCCGCGCGCCGGCGCGGCCGCCGGCCGGCACGCGCTCTGCTCACTCCTGCCTATCGCCGGAGAAAAGCCGGCCGCCCTGTCCCGAACGGGGACAGCGGTGCACGCGGGAGAGACAGGGCGTCCATGAAGCATTCCTCCAATCGCGAGCTGTTCGAGTACTGGAACAAGCGGCGCGGCCGCCGGTCCGCTCCCGAGCGCGGCGAGATCGAGCCCGGCGCCATCCGCCACGTGCTCGCCGACACGTTCATCCTCGCCTTCGAGGCGGGTGCCGGTCATCCGTTCCGCATCGCCGGCACGCGGGTCTGCGCCCTGTTCGGCCGCGAGCTCAAGGGGGCGGCGTTTCTGGACCTGTGGGCGGTAGGAAGCCGGGAGCAGGTCCGCGATCTCATCGCAGTCGCAGCCAATGAATCGGTCGGCGCGGTCGCGCGCGCATCGGGCGCGAGCGCGGATGCGGTGACCCGCGACCTCGAATTGCTGATCCTGCCGCTCAGCCATCGCGGACGCATGGACGCGCGCATCCTCGGCGCCCTGGCGCCGACCGAGGTGCCGCATTGGCTCGGCGCCGGCGCGCTCGGCGGACTGACGCTCGGAACGCTGCGCTACCTCGGCGACGCTGTGCCGGCGGGTTTTGCGCCCCGCGTCACGCCGGCGATACCGAACGGGCGCATCCGGCATGGATTGGTGATCTACGACGGCGGACAAAGCTGAGCCCGGCAGGTCTCATGCTCGGATAACGCGCCGTTAACAATGCGATGCCTAGTCTGCGCCGATTGCAACGATCGGTGTCGAACCGCATGGCCTTCCCGCAGACGAAAGCGGTAGTTCTTCCGCTGAGCCAGGAACGGCGGCGGTTCCAGCGCGTGCGCGTCAACCTGCTCGGCCGCTATATGCTGGCCGACCGGCGCGAGTTTCCCTGCCAGGTCACCGATATGTCGCCCGGCGGCATGGCGCTGATCGCGCCGGTCGCCGGTCAGGTGGGCGAGCGGGTCATCGCCTATGTCGATCACGTCGGCCGGCTCGAGGGCGTAGTGGCGCGCCAGCTGCAGAATGGCTTCGCCATGACGATCGCGGCGACCCCGCGCAAGCGCGACAAGCTCGCCGCCCAGCTCACCTGGCTCGCCAACCGTCATATCCTCGGCCTGCCGGAAGACCGCCGCCATGGCCGTATCACGCCGCGCAATCCGGCCGGGCGCCTGATCCTGCCGAACGGCGTCAACGTCGCCTGCCGCGTCATCGACATCTCGGAGTCGGGCGCCGCGATCGCGACCGACCAGCGGCCCGAGATCGGTGCGCCGGTCACCATCGGCAAGACGCCGGGCCGGGTGGTGCGCCACCTCGAGGACGGCTTCGCGATCGAGTTCATCCGCCTGCAGCATTCGGACTTTCTCGAAGAGAACGTCACCGGCGGGTAGGTGCGGGCAAGACTGCGCGTAGTTCCCGGCGTCTAGCGGACTCGACGTGCAACCCGCCTCGGCCCTGTCCTCCATTCTACTGGCCCCGCTCGCCGCAAGGCCCATGGGCCAGCGGGCCGGGACGCGGGCGAAGTGAGCGCAAGGACCTCGTTAAGCACAGCGGAATCCTGCCAATCTTGTTGAAGACGGTCGGATTCACGAGTCAGAAAGGGCCGCGCCATATTTTGGAGCACGGCGACGACAGCTTTCGAAAGAGCTGCCGCATGGGCAAGTACATTTTCCGTTTCGCACGCGACGCGTCCGACGCGACGGCAATCGAGTATGGCCTCTGCGTGCGTCTTGCCCGAGGGCTACGCCTCCAGACAGGGCGCGGCGGCCTGGGCGTTAGCGCCTCGGCCGGCGGTTTAAGCGTCTCCTCGGGTAGCAGCCGGCGCAGGGCTGCCCGGAAGGGCCAGCGCGGCATTCACCCGCTCTTGGGTGCCGCCGTTATCGGGTTCATTCTGATAATCAGCCTGCCGGCGGGTTCCGTCCACAAGTCCGCCCATGGGCAGACGCTGGACCCGACATGGGGCAGGCCTGTGGACCCGGTAGGCGCGGCTGAACAGGCAGTCAAAGCAGCTAAGGAGCGCCTCGACCGTTTAGAGCACTGCTATAAATTCCCAGACAGCCCCTCGGAGCGCTGCCGCATACAGCGGGAAGACGACCGACGTCCGTCCGAGAAGCACCACGAACGGCAGGTGCCTGAGAGGCGCTGGTACTAGCGCACGACGCGATAACCGCGCGGCGCCGTATTTCGAGCAAGCGCAATCAACATCCCGCAGCCCGTAGGATGGGTTGAGCGAAGCCGAAACCCATCGCCTTGCCTCACCTCTGGCCGAAACCCGCTCCCTCATCCTCCCGTCGTCCGCCCCGCCGAGTCGCACCTGCGATGGAGGATGAATAAGCAAGCGTGGAGCGTAGAGCACAAGGGCGAAACCCATTGCGCCACATCGAAGGCGGTCACTCGCCACTCTGGCCTCGCCGCCGGACCAACGTGCGAGAGCCCGAAAGCCCGCAGCGGCACTGACAGGCATCGTTCACTCTCTTTACCTCTTCCATTCGACTGTCCGGCCGAACAGAGCGTAATGGCCCCTGGTCGTAACCAGGAGAGCATCACCATGCGTAAGCGCACAAGACCAAGCCCGCCCACGGTTCGCCCAGCAGCCGGCGAACGCGGCGATCCTCAAGATGCTGGCGCGCTCCAAGGGCGCCACGGCGGCGCGCGCCTGATCCTGCCGAACGGCCTCAACATCGCCTGCCGCGTCATCGACATCTCGGAATCGGGCGCCGCGATCGCGACCGACCAGCGGCCCGAGATCGGCACGCCGGTCACCATCGGCAAAACCCCGGGCCGGGTGGTGCGCCACCTCGAGGACGGCTTCGCCATCGAGTTCATGCGCCTGCAGCATTCGGACTTTCTCGAAGAGAACGTCACCGACGGGTAAACGCCGCGGCCGCGCAGATCACGCGCGCAAGAGACGCTGGCGGTGCCTGCGCACCCGCTTTGTCCTGAGCCTCGCCATACCCGACGAATGCCCGGTGGTTAATCGCGGCCGCCGCCGCAGACCGACGGCACCGTCACCGTTGCGCTTGGCATGTTAACGTCGCGCATTTTAATCAAATCGAGTTGTTTCCGGTTTTAGACAATCTTGCCGCAAATAATAAAAGTATTCGTCTCTCTCTTTACTTGCGTTCTCCTCAAAACGACTGTGTTGGATTAGCGGCGGCGCAAAAGCTTTGTGAGAAATGTGGTCCCACGGATCAGGGAGGGGCCACGATGCAATGGAGACCCACGGAAATATTGGGTGCGGGATTTGGCGCGGCGGCCGTGGTGGTCGTCACGCTGACGGTGCCGGCCGCGAACGCGGCCAGCGAGCGAGCGCTGTTCGTCTCGGTCGGCGCCAGCTCCCGTCCGCCGATCGGCTGGGTCGAGTTCTGCAACGAGTACCCGCGGGAGTGCGACACGAGGCCGATGGAAGCGCGCGACGTCGTGCTCACGCCGAAGGCCTGGAAGGATCTGCTGCGCATCAACAAGTGGGTGAACGATTCGATCAAGCCGATCACCGACCTCGAGCATTGGGGCGTGGTCGAGCGCTGGAACTACCCCGATGACGGTTACGGCGACTGCGAGGACTACGCGCTGCTCAAGCGCAGGCTGTTGATGCAAGCCGGCTGGCCGCGCCAGGCGCTGCTGATGACGGTGGTGCGCGACAGGCGCGGCGACGGCCACGCGGTGCTCACCGTCAAGACCGACAAGGGCGAGTTCATCCTCGACAACCAGAACGAGGAAGTCCTGCTCTGGTCGGAAACCGGATACCGCTTCGTGAAGCGGCAGTCGCAGATGGATCCGAACGTCTGGGTCGCGCTCGGCGATCCACGGCCGGCGCCTGCCACCGCCACGTCACGCTGATTGCTGCCTGTCCGAGTGTAACTGCCGACTGCGAAGGAGAACTACGCGAACCCGGTCACGTCCCCACCCCTCCCCGTCCCCAGACCGGGCTCGCGCGCGGCCGACTCTTCCCCCGGAGTCGGCCGCACCTTTTTTGGAAGACGGACGTAGCCCGCATGGAGCATAGCGGAATGCGGGGGGATGCAACGGGCATGGCGACGACAGGTCTGTGGGTGCGGTCGATTGACCCCGGATTTCGCTACGCTCCATCCGGGCTACGAAAAGGCGTCACCCAATCCGCTTGAGACCCTGCGCGTAACGCTGCCACCGCTTGACGTAGATGTCGACACCGAGCGCGATCTCGTGCGTGGCCTTTTCGTCGAGCGTGCGGATGACGCGCGCGGGCGCGCCCACGATCAGCGCATTGTCGGGAAATTGCTTGCCCTCGGTCACCAACGCGCCGGCGCCAACGATGCAGTTCTGTCCGATCCTGGCGCCGTTGAGCAGGATCGCGCCCATGCCGATCAAGGTCTTCGGGGCGATCATGCAGCCGTGCAGGATCACGTTGTGGCCGATGACGCAATTGTCGCCGATGGTGAGGGGAAAGCCCGGATCGGTGTGCAAGGTCGCGTTATCTTGGATCTGCGTGCGCTCGCCGATCTCGATCCACTCGTTGTCGCCGCGCAGCACCGCGCCGAACCAGATGCTCGCATCGGCCTCGAGCCGCACCCGTCCGATCACGGCGGCGCTGTCGGCGATCCAATAGCGGCCGTCGGACGGCAGTTGCGGCGCATCGCCATCGAGCTGGTAGATTGCCATTCACGCCCTCCGACCACTCGAAAAGTCGGGCGCGACCTTGCCATGACGCCGGAGGCTTGGCGAGGCGCGTTCAACCGGCCGGAATACCGATCGCCGCCAGGACCATCACCACCACCGTGCCCGACATCAGGCTCCAGAATCCGGCGATGATCGTCGCCAGCATCGCCATATGGATGCGGCCGCCTTCGATGCGGCAGCCGCGGATGGTGTTGCGCATGATGATGAAAGGCGCGGCGAAAACGATGAGCGGCACCGCCGCAAGCGACGAAGGCCGCGGGCCGCGCTGCAACAGCCGGAAGCTCGCCGGCCGGCTGGTGATGACCTGGTAGCCGGTGGCGATGACGCCCGCCATCGCAAATCCGATCGCGAGCGCGAAGAAAGATTGAACCTGTTCAGGTGTGACGTCAGGTATCATGGCGCCCCATTCCAATCGACCGCGCGTTGTTCGCGCTTGAACCCCAGGCGTTCTTGGCAGAGCGTTCTTGGCAGAGCGTCGGCGGCCGCGCCACAACATCCTTAATTATTGGTAAACACCGCCGCGATTTCCGGTGATCCGCCGCCGCTCGATCGCGTGCCATACTGCGGCTCGATTCGCGAACCTCCGCGGGCGCCGATGAGCTCTACTTATATTGCCGGGAAAACCGACCGAAGAGCGCGCCGCCGGCTGCGCCGCTCGGGCCGCGCGCTCGTCGTGCTGCCGGTCGCGGTCGTCCTCCTGGTCGCCGTCGCGGCGGTTGCCTTGATCGCCTACGTGCTGTGGCCGCGCTGGCCGAGCGCCGCCATCGCACCCGACGCGCCGGCGCTGCCGATCACGATCGCCGGCGTCGCATTCAACGTGCCGCCGGCGGCCATTCGGGTGCCGATGCAGCGCCGGCCCGGCGCGCACGAGCGCGTCGATCTCGTGTTCCTGTGGCCTTCGCTCGAGCCCCCCGACCCGAACGCGAAACCGCCGGCGCCGACCCAAGGCACGATGCCGCCACCGACGCACACGTTGCAACGCATCTTCATGACGATTGCAGGCGCCGGCGACACGCTTGCCCCGGCCGACCGGGCGATGACGATCTATCCGCGCTACACCGCGGCGGAAGCGGAGCCCGGCCCGGACGATCTCGCGATTCTCGCCTTCCGCGCGGGCACGCCGTATCAGGGCGAGGACCTGATCTACGATGCGACCACGCCGGGCTTCCTGGTGCGCTGCACCCGCAACGGCGCGGGGCCCACTCCCGGCACCTGCCTCTACGAACGGCGGATCGGCGCCGCCGACCTCGTGGTGCGTTTCCCGCGCGATTGGCTTAGCGACTGGCGGGCGGTCGTCGGCAACATCGACCGGCTGATCGCGCGCCTGCAGGCGCCGCGCGGTTGACGCCGGCTAGCTCTTGAGCAGGCCCGGCTCGTCGAGATCGAGGGCCAGGATCGGCAGCTCGAAAAAGGATGAGCGCGGATCCTTCTCGTCGAAGAACAGCACGCCGATATACTCCTCACCGACATAGACTTCGGCGGAGTCCTTTTTCTTCAGCCGCGGCACCACCCGAACGCGCTCATTGTCGAACCTGCGCTTGAGGTAGGCGTCGAGCCTCTTGATGTCCGGCGCGGTGGTGGACGCATCGCCCAATGTGATCTTCATCTCGAAATTGTAGGACCGCTCGTCATCGTCCTCGTCATCATCGATGACGAGCGCGCCGATACGTTCCTCACCGACGAAAACATCGGCGGAATCGCCCTGCTTCGGAACCACGCGGATGCGCGTGTTGCCGAACAGACGCTTGAAATAGGCGTCGAGCTTCCTGACTTCCTGGACGTCCAATTTCAGCTCCCCAGGCTGCGGCCATCGAACCGTGGCACGGGTGGCCGTCCGAGGCAACGCGGTTGATCACAGATCCAGGTGCTGGAACAGGTGATCCATCGAGCGCGACGGCTCGGGACAGCCGGCCTCGCCGATGACCTTGGCGGGCACGCCGGCGACGGTCTTGTTGTGCGGCACCGACTTGAGCACAACCGAGCCCGCGGCGACGCGCGCGCAATGGCCGATCTCGATATTGCCGAGGATTTTTGCGCCGGCGCCGATCAAGACGCCGCGGCGGATCTTGGGATGGCGGTCGCCCGCCTCCTTGCCGGTGCCGCCGAGCGTGACCTCCTGCAGGATCGAGACGTCGTCCTCGATCACCGCGGTCTCGCCGACCACCAGGCCGGTGGCGTGATCGAGGAAGATGCCCTGCCCGATGCGCACGGCCGGATTGATGTCGGTCTGGAACACGGCGGACGACCGGCTCTGCAGATAATAGGCAAGGTCCTTGCGGCCCTTGCCCCACAGCCAATGGGCGAGGCGATGGGTCTGAATGGCATGAAAGCCCTTGAAGTAGAGCACCGGCTCGAGGAACCGGTTGGCGGCCGGATCGCGATCGACCGTCGCCACGATGTCGGCGCGGAAGGCGGAGCCGAGCGCGGGCTCGCTCTCCAGCGCGTCCTCGTAGGCTTGCCGGATCAATTCAGCCGACACTTCGGGATGATCGAGCCGCTGGGTGACGCGGTGGACCACCGCCGCTTCGAGCCTGTCATGGTGCAGAATGGTCGAGTAGATGAAGGTCGCGAGCTCGGGCTCGCGCCGCACCACCTCCTCGGCTTCGATCCGAATGCGCGCCCAGACCGGATCGACCTTGTCGAGAGCGTTGGTGGCTTTAGCCTGGTGCTGGGCCATGATTGTCTCCGGGGAATTTTGTTCTACCGTCGGCCCTGCCTTTCTAGCACGAACGGCGCGGCCAGGGATCGCAACGGGACCATATATGGCCGAGTTCCGCTTCAGCCAATGGGGTCCTGCCCCGCAAATCGATCCTCACGGCGGCTCGGATAGGAACGCCAACACCGCTTGCTTGAACACTTTGTCGCCGACCGCGAGCATGTGGTCGCGTCCGGGAATGTCGAGCGCCCGGCCGGACGGCAGCAGCGCCGCGAGCTCGTGCGCCGAGCCCGCGACCGTGTCCTTGGTGCCGACCGCGACCAGCACCGGTATGCGGATGGAAGCGACCTCGCCGCGCGACGGCGTCTGGCGCGAGCCGCGGACGCAGGCGGCGAGCGCCTCGAGGTCCGACCTGGTCTGCTCGGCAAAGGCGCGGAACACGCGGCCCTGGGGATCGCGCACATCGGCAAGCGAGGGCGCCTCGAGCGCTTCCGCGATGCTTTCGGGCAGGCCGACGCCGTCGATCAGATGACTGCCGAGCCCGCCGAACACGGCTTTGCGCAGGCGCGCCGGATGCGCCAACGCCAGGAACGCGGCGATCCGCGCGCCCATGGAATATCCCATCACATCGGCCGCGCCGAGGCCGAGGTGATCGAGCAGCGCCCGCACGTCCTCGGCCATGATGGCGCTGTGATAGGCGGCCGGATCGTGAAGCTTGCTCGAGGCGCCATGACCGCGATTGTCGAGCGCGAGCACGCGTCGTCCCGCCTTGGTCAAGGTCGCGACCCAGCCGGGATGGACCCAGTTCACCTGCGCGTTCGAAGCAAAGCCGTGGACGAGGACGATCGGCTCCCCTTCGCCCTCATCGAGAAACGCGATCTCGACCCCGTCGTGCGCGAAATGCGGCATGGACCGGACGGCAGGATCTATTGGCCGCCGGCGCGCGCCTTCGGCGGGCGTTGGAATGGGAGCACGGACTGGTCTGCCGCGCCCGGCGCGGCCTCACGATCATCGCGCGGCCCGGTGCTGCCCCGTTGCGGGGGCACAAAGGGCGCCCACGCCGCCGCCCTGCCGCGATAGCCCGGCTCGAGGCGTGGCGCGAGCGCCGGCGACGTCGAAAAAATGACCGGTGGTTCCTCGGCAGCCGCGGCGGCAGCCGCCATCATCCGCCGATTCTCTTCGCGCAACTCGCGCTCGCATCGTTCGCGCTCGCGCGCCCGGCGCAGCTTGCGGCGCGCGCAGTAGCGCTCGGTGGTGCGCTCGGTCATGCGCTTGATGGACGAGACGAAGCCGAACAGCGTGAGCAGCGCCCAAAAGATCCACATCGCGAGGTTGAAGGCCCCCACCGTCAGCATGATCGCACCGCGGCCGGCAACCTTGAGGATAGCGCGGGTCTTGCCGCCCTTGGTGGCGGCGAGCCGCGCGATCCGCGACATGTCGCGCGGCCCCTCGGCGAGCTTGAGACCATCGAGCGCGGCGCGCGTTCCCGCCTTGGATTGCACCCGGCCGACATCGCCGGCAAGCCGCATGAGGTCCCGTGCCTTCTCGACCTTGACCGCCTGGCGCGCGGCGCGCATCGCGACCGCCGGCTCGGTCACCTTCACGCCGCCGATCGCACGCCGCAGCGCCGACCAATCGACGATCTCGCGCACCGAGCGCCCGACCCACGCCGCCATCCGGCTGCCGAGCCGGCCGGTCTTGCGCGCCGCCTTGACCACCGTGAGCCCGATCCGCGCCGGCGCGCCGATGCCGGCCGAGGCATAGGTTCCGGCCGTCACCGCGAGACCAACGCAAGCCAGCCCGAGAATGAGCTGATCGGCCTGCTGCCCGGAGGCGAGCCGCGTTCCTTCGCGCACCGCGTCGCGGATGTCGCCGAGCACGAACAAATCGCCGAGCGCGGTGCCCGCGAAGCCGATCAGGTCATCGGGCTCGCCGGTGATGAGGCCGCGCGTGAAGCTTTCGATCGAGCGCACGGTGCTCGCCGCATCCGCGGTCGCCCGCTCGACCTTCTCGGCCAGCGCGGGATCGACCGGCACGCCACGGTCGCGCGCAAGCTCGAGGAAGCTCTGCGCGAGATCGGCGTCATTGGCGGCCAGCGCGGCATCGATCTCGCGCGCCGCCACCGCGGCATCGAACGAGCGCGCGACGGCGCGATCGGCGAGCGCCACCGGGTCGTCCTGGTCGGACAAAAGCGCATCCGCGTCCAGCCCGCGTGGAACGATCGCCAGCGCGGCGATCGCCAAGGTCACGGCCAAGCCGAGCGGCAATGCGATCCGCGCTCCGGTCATGCGATTCCTCAGCTCCTGCCACCCAAGTACCACATCGTGTTGCAAAATTGCGCTTGCAAGATGCAGAAATGGCAAATGAGCCGTTTGGCCCTCCGGGCCGCGTGGTCAGCCGGCACGAACTCCCGAAAACGCTGTGCTTTCCGCGCATTAACCCTGGAAATCGGGGACCCGGATCGCTATGGTCGCGCGCGCGTGCGAAGCATGGCCGCCCGCCTGCGAGGCGGTGGGCGTTCACACTTCGGGCGCAAGTTGGGCGGGCGCAAATTGGGCGGCGCGTTCGCCGTTGAGGGGCGCGCGAGGGTGGACTTCTGGTCATGGCCGAGCGGATCGTTCCTCATTTCCACAACACCCCCGGCGTGCCGGTGATCGAGATCGGCGCCAAGGAATTCATGTGCGTGGGCGAAAAGCCCCCGTTCGACCACCCGCACGTGTTCCTCGACATGGGCGACGCGAACGAGATCATCTGCCCCTATTGCTCGACCCTATTTCGCTGTGATCCCGGGCTCGATCCCCACGCCGCCCGCCCGCCGGAGTGTGCGCTCGTGGACGCTTCCGTGGCCTGATCCGGGGCAGGCTTTTCACCGGAGAATGAGCCGTGGCGTCCTCGCGCACCGTCATGATCGCCGGCGCGGGTATCGGCGGGCTCACCGCGGCACTGGCGATCGCGCAGCGCGGGTTCCGCGTGGCGGTGTTCGACCAGGCGCAACGCCTGGAAGAGATCGGCGCCGGCATCCAGCTCTCGCCCAACGCGTCGCGCGTCCTCATCGCGCTCGGCTTGGGCGCCCAGCTCGAGCCCTACGTGGTCGCCCCGCAGGAGCTCCGCGTGATGAACGCGCAGACCGCGCGCGTGCTCGCACGCGCGCCGCTCGGAGCGGCGGTCGAGCAACGCTACGGCGCACCCTATTGGGTGATCCATCGCGGCGATCTGCAGAAGGTGCTGCTCGACGCGGTGCGCGCTCATCCGGATATCGCGCTTCGCCTGGGCGCGCGGGTCGAGGACTTCGCCGTGCACGGCAACGGCGTCACCATCGCCGCGCTCTCGTCCGGGCATCCGTTCGAGGAGCGCGGCATCGCGCTGATCGGCGCCGACGGATTGTGGTCGAGCCTGCGCGGGCGCCTCGGCGATCGGACCGCGCCGCGTTTTGCGCGCCATACCGCATGGCGGGCGCTGGTCCCGGCGGATGCGGTGGTGGCCGATCTGCGCCAACCGGCGGTCAATCTTTGGCTCGGCCGCAATGCCCATCTCGTGCATTACCCGGTGCGCAACGGCAGCCTCGTCAATGTGGTCGCCATCATCCGCGACGACTGGCGCGAGAGCGGCTGGAGCGAGCCCGGCGACCGCGCCGAGCTCCTCGCCCGCTATCCGGCCGGCATGTGGCCGGCGCTGGCACGCGCGGCGCTCGCGGCGCCACGGCACTGGCAAAAATGGGCGCTCTATGATCGCCAGCCGCTTGTCCACTGGGGCAAGGGACCGGTCACATTGGTGGGCGATGCCGCCCATCCGATGCTGCCCTACCTCGCTCAGGGTGCCGCCATGGCGATCGAGGACGCCGCCGTGCTCGGCCAGCGGCTCGCGAACACGCCCGACGATTTGCCTCTTGCCATGCGCCGCTACGAACGGCAGCGCCGCGGCCGCACCGCGCGCGCCCAACGCGCCGCCCGCCGCAACGGCACGGTCTATCATATGGGCGGCGCCGAAGCTTTCCTGCGCACCTTGGCGCTGATCGCGATGGGCGGCGGATCGCGGCTCCTCTCCCGCTACAATTGGCTCTATGGCTGGAAGCCGACCTGACGCACTATCATCGCGGCGGAGGAAATTCCATGTTCGACACCACCACCGCCGGGAGCCTGCCAAAGCCTGCCTGGCTCGCGGAGCCCAACCGATTGTGGCCGCCGTGGCGGCTCGCCGGCGCTGCGCTCGATGACGCCAAGCGCGACGCCACCCTGCTTGCGCTCAAGCTGCAGGAGGATTGCGGCATCGACGTCGTCACCGACGGCGAGCAGTCGCGCCAGCATTTCGTCCACGGCTTTCTCGAGTTCGTCGACGGCATCGATTTCGCTCGTAAGGTCGAAATCGGAATCCGCGCCGACCGCTACAAGGCGATGGTGCCGCAGGTCGTCGGCGAGCTTCGGCTCAAAGGCCGCGTGCACGGCAGCGAAGCGCGGCTCGCGCGCGCCCATACGCGGCGCAAGCTCAAGCTCACCATGCCGGGGCCGATGACCATCGTCGACACCGTCGCGGACGCCCACTACGGCGATCGGGTCAAGATGGCGATGGCGTTCGCGCGGCTGCTCAACGAGGAGGCGCGCGCGCTCGCCGCCGACGGGGTCGACGTGATCCAGTTCGACGAGCCGGCGTTCAACGTCTACATGGCCGAGGTCAAGGACTGGGGCATCGAGGCGCTGCACCGCGCGATCGAGGAAGTTGCCTGCACCACCGCGGTCCACGTCTGTTACGGCTACGGCATCAAGGCCAATATCGACTGGAAGGCGACGCTCGGCGGCGAATGGCGGCAATACGAGGAGATCTTCCCGGCACTCGCCAAGAGCCGGATCGGGCAGGTCTCGGTCGAGTGTCGCAATTCCCGCGTACCGATGAGTCTGTTGAAGCTGCTCGACGGCAAGGACGTGCAGGTCGGCGTGATCGACGTGGCGACCGACGAGGTCGAGACGCCCGAGCAGGTCGCCGCCGTGATCGGCGAAGCGATGAAATACGTCGCCAAGGAAAAGATCATCGCCGGCACCAATTGCGGCATGGCGCCAATGGGCTGGGACATCGCCTACGGCAAGCTCGCCGCGCTCGGAAAGGGCGCGGAATTGGCACGGAAGAAGTTCGGCTGAATATCAACGGTCGCTGCGGCTCAGCACATTGATGAGCTCGCTCACCTTCCGGCGCTGCTCGCGTTTGTTGCCGCTGGCGATGGCGTGCTCGACGCAATGCGCGACGTGATCCTCGAGGATTTCCTCCTCGGCCCGCCGCAACGCCGCGCGCACCGCCGAAATCTGCGTGACGATATCGATGCAGTAGCGGTCGGTTTCGACCATGCGGGCGAGCCCGCGCACCTGGCCCTCAATGCGACTGAGCCGCCGCAGGCACGACGTCTTGGCTTCCTTGCGCATGACCGCTATATACCCCCTGGGGGTATCGACCGCAAGCGGTGGCAGCCGTCATGCCCGATCATTCGCACGCCCACAGTCACGCTCAGCCGGCCGACGGCGTGATCGACCCGGTCTGCGGCATGACCGTCGATCCGCACGTCACGCCCCACCGCCACAGCCACCAAGGCCGCGCCTACTATTTCTGCTCTGCCGGCTGCCGCGCCAAGTTCGCCGCCGAGCCGGGCAAGTATCTCGTCGACGCCACGCACAAGGCGGTGCCGGAGGGCGCCATCTACACCTGCCCGATGCATCCGGAGATCCGCCAGGTCGGGCCGGGCACGTGCCCGATCTGCGGCATGGCGCTCGAACCCGTGCTGGCCGTGGCCGATGCCGGCCCCAACCCTGAATTGCGCGACATGACGCGCCGGTTCTGGATCGGGCTCGTGCTCACCGCGCCGGTGTTCGTGCTCGAGATGGGCGCGCATCTGGTCGGCGCGCATGATTGGTTCGATCCGACGCGGTCGAGCTGGCTGCAATTCGCCTTCGCCACTCCGGTCGTGCTCTGGGCCGGCTGGCCGTTCTTCGTGCGCGGCTGGCAGTCGGTGGTGACGCGCAACCTCAACATGTTCACGCTGATCGCGATGGGGACCGGCGTCGCCTACGTCTACAGCGCGGTCGCAACGCTCCTGCCCGGCATCTTTCCTCCGACCTTGCGCGGCCACGGCGACGCGGTGCCGGTCTATTTCGAGGCGGCCGCCGTCATCACCGTGCTCGTGCTGCTCGGGCAAGTCCTGGAGCTGCGCGCGCGGGAAGCCACGTCGGGCGCGATACGCGCGCTGCTCGACCTCGCGCCCAAGACCGCGCGGCGCGTGCGCGAGGACGGCAGCGACGAGGAGATCGCGCTCGATGCGGTCAAGGTCGGCGACCGTCTGCGCGTGCGCCCGGGCGAAAAGGTTCCGGTCGACGGCGAAGTGGTCGAGGGCCGCTCGGCGCTCGACGAGTCGATGGTGACCGGCGAGTCGATGCCGGTAATGAAAGAGCCGGGCGACAAGGTCGTGGCCGGCACGCTCAACCAGTCGGGCTCGTTCGTGCTGCGCGCCGAAAAAATCGGCCGCGACACGCTGCTCGCGCAGATCGTGCAGATGGTAGCGCAGGCGCAGCGCTCGCGCGCGCCGATCCAGCGGCTGGCCGACCAGGTGTCGCGCTGGTTCGTGCCGCTCGTCATCGGCGTGGCAATCGCGGCGTTCGCCGCCTGGGCGATATTCGGCCCGGAGCCGCGCTTCGCCCATGGTCTCGTGGCGGCCGTGAGCGTCTTGATCATCGCCTGCCCCTGCGCGCTCGGGCTCGCCACGCCGATGTCGATCATGGTGGGCGTCGGACGCGGCGCCCAGGCCGGCGTGCTGATCAAGAACGCCGAGGCGCTCGAGCGCATGGAGAAGGTCGATACGCTGGTGGTCGACAAGACCGGCACCTTGACCGAGGGCAAGCCGAAGGTGGTGGCGGTTGTCCCGGCTGCGGGCTTTGCCGAGCCGGACGTCTTGCGTTTGGCGGCAAGCGTGGAGCGGGCGAGCGAGCATCCGCTCGCGACCGCCATCGTGAAAGCCGCCCAGGAACGCAACATCGAGCTCGCGGCGGTCAGCGGCTTCGACGCACCGTCCGGCAGAGGCGCGATCGGCATGGTCGAAGGCCGGCGCGTGGTGCTCGGCAACGCCAGGTTCATGTCCGAGCTCGGCATCGCCACCGGCGCGCTCGACGGCGAGGCGGAACGCCTGCGCCAGGACGGCGCCACCGCGATCTTCGCGGCGGTCGGCGGCAAGGCGGCCGGCGTCATCGCCATCGCCGATCCGGTGAAGGCGACGACGCCGGCGGCGATCAAGGCGCTGCGGGACGAAGGCATCCGCGTGGTCATGCTCACCGGCGACAACCGCACCACGGCGGACGCGGTGGCGCGTCGGCTGGGCATCGCCGAGGTCGAGGCCGAGGTGCTGCCGCAGGAGAAAAGCAAGGTCGTCGAAAAGCTGCGCCGCGAGGGCCGCGTGGTCGCGATGGCGGGTGACGGCGTCAACGACGCCCCGGCGCTGGCCGCCGCCGACGTCGGCATCGCCATGGGAACCGGCACCGACGTGGCGATCGAGAGCGCCGGCATCACCTTGC
>WNEY01001853.1_pt1 | contig 15200 bp, 8 predicted proteins | sample 5400531 | NCBI WGS metagenome assembly WNEY01 (sample SAMN13153338, study PRJNA577476) | soil metagenome | isolation source: 200 cm saprolite under Douglas fir tree site 1 | place: USA:California | collected 2015-04-18
GCGCGTAGTTCCCGACGTAGCCAATCTCCAGCAGCATGTTGCCCCGGAGGTCGCGCTGGTAGGTCAGGTCGAAAGTGTGCGCATAGCCCACTTTGCGTTTCGGGTCGATCCGGAAATCCAGCGTCTCAAACGGGCTGTTGGTTCCGGGGATCAATGGGCTGCCGGACGGGATGCTTGCCAGCGCCGGTATGGGAACTGTGGTACCGTCCGTTCCAATCCGGAAGGCGTTGCTCGGGTTAGACGTTCCGCAAGAAACCACGCCAGCGTTTACCTGAGGGCCCGCACAGCGTAAGTTGTTGCCGAAGCCCACGCCCAGGGCAGGAATCATCACGATGCCGACGCCATTGATGCGGTCGTACACGCGAGCATATCCTCCGCGTAGCACGGACTTGCGGCTGCCAAGCAAATTGCCGAGCCATCCGTTGCTATACGACGGGTTCCAGGCGAAAGACACGCGTGGCGAGAAGTTCGTCCAATCCGGGTCGTACGGATACTTGCGGCCCGTCTGCTTGATTGGAACATAGTCCAATTGAGGATTGAAGATTTGTCCGGACAGGGCGGAGGCCTTGCGCTGTGCCTCGTAGTCGTCGAAACTTACGATTTTGCCGGTGGTGTCGTCCACGATCATGGTTTGCTCGCCGGTCGACTCATACGGAGGCAGTTGCACGCCCCAATTGAGGCCGAGAGTCACTGTCAGCGACGGCTTGAGCCGCCAGCTGTCGGAGACGTACAGCGAGTAGTTGTCGACAACCGTATGCTGTTGGAGCGGTGTGCCGTCCGAGTTCGGGGCGAAATTCGAAGCGCGCGTGAACAACTGCTGCGCCCGCTCCATGATTCCCAGCACCGAAGCATAATCCGTCCGCCACCGTGAAGTGCTGCCGGAGAAGCCCGCCGGAATCGGTATTCCGCTGACCTTGCTGCCCGAGGAAAGGCGTCCGATCGTGAATACTTCCGACGTCAAGCCGCCAACCACTTTGTCGTCCCGCCTGTGGAAAAAATGCTGGCTGCCCGCGCGCCCACCGAACTGAATGACGTGGTTGCCCTTTACCCAACTCAGGTTCTCAAAGAAGCTGTAGTCTTTGCCGTTCCAGAGTCGGCTGCGCGCGTTCTGAGTATCCACGTTGATCGGCTGCATTCCCACCGTGATGCCTTCGCCACTGATGCTCAGCGCCGCGTTCAACCCATCCGGCTGCGGGAAGCCCGCCGGCGAAGGCATCAAGGAAGGAGCAAAAGTGGCCCACTGCCACCAGTGCCGCAAATAATCAAAATTGAACTGGCTAGTCAGGTGCGAGGTGACCTGCCCCGTTAAGCTGGCTACCAGATACCGCGGCGCCAGCGGCCGCTGCGCCGTCGCGGTCGGCGTGCCGAGCTTATCGCCCTTCAGCAATCCGCCAATGTCCACCTGCACCGGCGAAGAGAAGCTGGTCTTGCCGTAGCGGTAGCTGGTGGTGAATTGCCAATTCGTGCTGATCTTGTGATCGAGTCGAATAACCCCGAAATCTTCCGTGAGCGGCGTCGCAGCCGGCCGGGTGAAGCCCAGGGTATTGACGCCGTCAGCGCCGGAAGCCGTAGCCAGCGCGCCTGTGTCGCCTGTGGGCATCAGCGCCCAGACGGCCGCAATCGCCGGATCCAATCCAAGACCTCGCGGGTCCAGGGTTGTGCCGCTTCCAGGATACGTCACGCCATTTACTGTGACTGGCCCGGGGTTCAGGTTGTAAAACTGCCCGCCGAATTGCAGCACGCCTGCCTTCATCAGATCCGAGGGCACGCGCCGCGAAACGTCCGTCGAGCTGACAAATCTCCGTCCCTCATAATGGAAGAAGAAGAACGTCTTGTCCTTCCAGATCGGACCGCCAATGCGTCCGCCGAAGCGATTGTCGCGCAGTGCCGGATTCGGTTTGCCCGCCGCATTGCGCGTCCATGTATTCGCGTTCAGGTCGTTGTTTTGCAGATATTCGTACGCCGCGCCATGGAACTGATTCGAGCCGCTGCGTGTCACCATCTGCACCTCGCCTCCCGCGGATCGCGAGAAGCTTGCACCCGAGTTGGTGGTCACCACGCGAAATTCTTCCAGACTCTCAATCGGAGTAGGAACCACCGCGCGCGGAGTCGCCGTAAAATTGCTTCCGCTGTACTGGCCGCTGCCCGCGGTGCTGTCCGAGGCATCGCCGCCATCCAGCAGGAAGGTATTCTGGTCGCTGCGCGCGCCGGCTACCTGCCCGCCAGTGTTGTCGCCTTCACCCGTCGCGTTCGGCGAGCCAGGCGAATTGAATCCCGGCGTTGCCAAGGGTTGCAAGAGCAGCAGGGACGTCGCGTCGCGCGCCAAGCTCGGCAAATTGTCGAGCATCTTCCGCTCGAGCACGTTGCCGACAGAGGAATCCGAAGTCTGGAGTTCGATCGCTGCTCCCGCTTGCACTTCTACCATCTGCGTCATCGTGCCTATCTCGAGTTGCGTGTCGACGGTGGCCACCTTGCCCACCTGCACGCTCAGCGGCCCGATCGCCGTCGTTCGAAAGCCAGCCTTCTTTATCGTGACTTTGTAGTCGCCGGGCGGCACGCTAACGAACGTGTAGTAGCCCGTATCGTTCGTCGTCTGCGTTCGCGATTCATTCGTCGCGAGGTTAAGGAGTTCAACGCTGGCGCTGGGGACCGCCGCCGCTTTTTGGTCCGTAACCGTTCCGGTTACCGTTGCTGTGGAAGAGCCCTGGGCATGGGTAAGGGACGGAGCGAGAATTAACACGAGAAATACTGCAAGGAACACTTTCACGTTTGAAATGCGCATCTCCACCACCTCCGTTGGACACACTGTGGCGGTTTGAGTGAGGAAGGCACAAACATTTTGCGAAATCTGTCGGGCATGACAGATAAAGCCACCCTAAACCACCACAAACATGGTGAGAAATTAGTTCCGGTAGCCCTTACGTGTCAAGCTAATTTCTTAAGTTAATCTAAATTTGATTTATGATTCCTGCTGGCGACCGCGAAAAACGTCCGCTCTAGTCCTGGTACTTCCATATCTTCCTGTGGGCACAAAGACAATCTTGCTATTGGGCGATTTTGCCTGACTGCTTTAGGCGGGTGAGCCAGCGTTGGGCGGTCACCGCTTCCGGATGGTCGGGGTAGTTCTTAAGGAAGTCGCGAAGGGCCTGAGCGGAATCCTCGTAGCGTCCGATGGCCGTGAGGGACTGGGCGACGAGGAGCTCGATTTCGGGGGCTTTGCCGTTGGATTGCGCTAAGGCTTGCTGCGAGGTCTTCAACGCATCGGGGTATTGCTTGTGGTAGTAGTAGGCCTTGGCCAGCGTCCAATGGGTTTCCCAGCTACCCGGGCTGAGCTGGACGGATTGTTCGAGGGGGGCGATGGCGACGTCGTATTTACCCTGATTTGAAAGCGCCGTGCCGAGCGCGGCGAGGGCGCGGGCGTGCTTGGGGTCGATCTGGATGGCTTTCTCGAGAACCGATTGGGCCTCGACCCATTTGCCGCGCCGTAGACACAAAATGCCTTGTAAATACAAGACGTCGGGGTGTCCCGGAGCGAGGCGCATCGCTTCGTTGAGGCGCTTCTCCGCTTCTTCCAGGTTGTTTACGCGCAGGGCCTGCAAGGCTTTTTCGAGGACTTCTCTGGCCCTCGGAGCGAGCACTGGGCCTCCGCTAAGGCCCACGGTTCCCGTTGTGTCCGACTCGGGTTGCAGATAAACATCCACTTCCGCCTTCACCGGTATCGGTACAGAGACTTCTTCGTGTCCGGTCTTGTAGCCGGGTGCTTCGACAATGACGGTAAACTGGCCTAGATTTTGCGGCGTGAAGACGGCGCGGCCCCTTACGGTGCTCGCCTGGCCGTTGGGGAGGCCTCCCGAGCGGAAGAGTTTGACCACGGCGGGGACGGAAATAGGCGAACCGGAGCTGTCCCGTACGTTGACAACGATAACGGCATTGTTACCGCTGATGGCAGTGTGTTCGTCGACGCCGTCCTGGCAGCGAACCGCAAGCGGGGACAAGAGCACAGCCAGCAGCGGCGGGAGAACGCTTCGCGAGCGCCGAACGCATTGTTGCGGAAAATGCATGGGAGAGGCGTCAGTCTTTCGGCGAGCGTAGCCCTCGCGGCAGATGGCGTCAAGGAATAAGGTTGGCATGGCGAGGCTTGACAGAGCGGCCGCAAGGCGTTTACATGCAGGTTCTATGACCAGACGATTACGGCGTGCGCTGAGAATCGCGGCGGTTGCAACGCTGCTTGCGTGCGCCGGCACTTGGGGCTCTGGCGACCCGAATCAGGGGTGGACGGAGGTGCGGAGCGCACATTTTGTGGTTGCGAGCAATGCCGGCGAAAAAGAGGCGCGACGGATTGCCGACCAGTTCGAGCAGATTCGTGCGCTCTTCCATGCGGCGTTCGCAAACCTTCGGGTCGACCCCGCGCAGCCAGTGCTGATCCTAGCGGCCAAGAACGAAAAGACGATGAAGATGCTGCTCCCCGAGGACTGGGAGGTGAAGGGACACGTCCATCCGGCGGGGCTGTACCAGCAAGGGGAGGACAAGCACTACGTGATTTTGCGCCTGGACTCCGCGGGCGACAATCCTTTCCATGCGCTGTACCACGAATATACACACGCCTTGTTGCACTTGAACTTTACGGGACTGCCACTGTGGCTGGACGAGGGGCTGGCGGAGTTCTATGGCAATTCGCGGCTGGGCGAAAAGGAATCGCGAGTCGGAACGATCGATGAAACGCATTTGTACATTCTCGGGCAGAACAAGCTGCTGCCCATTGAGACGCTTCTGAGTGTGGAGCAGTCATCGCCGTATTACAGCGAAGCGAACCGGGCTTCCGTGTTTTATGCGGAGTCGTGGGCGTTGGTGCACTACCTGATGATGGATCCGGAAGCGCAACAGCGGCAACTGCTGAAGAATTTCTTTGCAGCGTGGGACAAGAACGGAAACCAAATCGAAGCGGCACAACAAGCCTTCGGCGGCCTGAAGGGCTTCGGGCAGGTCATCGAAGGGTATTCGCGGCAGGCAAGTTTTCGCGTGGGGTTGTTCAAGAACGCGCAGCAAGCCGCGGATAAGAACTACTCCGCGCGCAGCTTGACGCCCGGAGAAGTCCTTGCCTTGCGTGGGGATTGCGCCACACATCGCAACCGGTTTGAGCAGGCACAGCCGTTGCTGGAGCAGGCGACGCAGCTTGAACCTAATCTGGCCATCGGCCACGAAGCGCTGGGCTATTACCTGTACCGAAAGGAAGACAAAAGCGGCGCCGACAAGGAAATGAAGAAGGCCATGGAACTGGGGTCGACGAGCTTTGCCGCGCCGTATTATCACGGTTTGCTGGTGCTGCGCGGAGGTTTGGCGGCACCCGAAGCGCGGCAAGAGGCGATCAGGAGCCTCGAGAGGGCCGCGCAGATCAATCCGCAATTTGCGCCGGCGTTTGAGGGATTAGCGCAAGCGTACGCGGCGTCTCCGGAGACGCAGAAACAGGCACTGGAAGCGGGCGCTCATGCCGTTAAGCTGGAGCCCACGACGCACGCTTATGCAATCAACCTGATGTACCTGCTGCTGAACGCCGAGCGAGACGCGGACGCGCGGCAATTAGCGCAGCGAGTGCTGGAGAAAGCGGCTTCGGCGGAAGAAAGGCAAACAGCGCAGGACCTGCTGAATCGCATCAAGGAACACGAACAATGGGTGGCGGAGAGAAAGGCGCAATCCGACGCGGCGGCGAATGCGACAACCACGACGCCAACGGCGAATGCCCCGGCGGCGGCACAAACGAAAACGGCTTCTACTACGCCGATTGCACTGGATACGTCGACGCTTATGGCGGTAGAGGGATTGGTACGCGGGATCGACTGTTCGCATAAGCCCGCTATTACCGTAACGCTGGGCGGGGGAAACCGTCCGCTGATTTTTCATGCGGCGGATTTTGGTACGGTTGGCGTAACAGGCGCCAGCAAGGACATTCCAGGCTTAGATTCGTGTGAGAAATGGAAAGGCCGGCGCATTCGACTTTGGTTTCGGAAGGTGCGGGAGAAGGGCTACCTGGGAGAAATAACAGACCTCGCTTTCATGTAGTCTCGGCGCACGGCTTGTCCGGGATGTCGGCAGCGCACGGAGCAAATGCCAGCGCATTTCCTTTCGAGATCGCGCGAAAGCTGGGCGCAGCGTGCTGCGCCCCTACACAATTAGGGCTTTTCGTAGACGGTGCGGCCGCCGACTACGGTGCGGAGGACTTCGGTTTTTACGTAGTCGGATGGCGGGACTTTGGTCAGGTCGTTGGAAAGAATGAGGAAGTCGGCGTATTCGCCGACTTTCAACTCGCCCTTCTTCCCTTCCTCGAATTCGCCGTAGGCAGAGCCGGACGTGTAGGCGCGAATGCAGTCCTGCAGCGAGATTTTTTCCTGGGGCTGCCACCCGCCGGCCGGATTGCCATTGGGAAGCTGACGCGTGACGCAAGCGTAGAGTCCGCGGAAGGGGCTGACGACTTCGACGGGATAATCGGTGCCGAAGGCGAGACGCGCGCCGCTTTTTTCCAGAGTGGCCCAGGCGTAAGCGCCCTTGATGCGTTCGGGACCGACGCGGGCTTCCGCCCAGCGCATGTCGTTGGTCTGGTGCGAAGGCTGCATGGAGGCGATGACTTTGAGCTTGGCAAAGCGCTGGAGATCGTCGGGGGCGACGACTTGGGCGTGCTCGATGCGGTCGCGGCGGTCACGCGGGCCATTGGCTTTTGCGACGGCTTCGAAGACGTCGAGAGAGACGCGATTGGCGCGGTCGCCGATGGCGTGGAAGTTGAGTTGGAATCCGGCCTTGTCGCGTTCGATGGCCAGCGCTTTCAGTTTGTCGGGCTCCATGATCAAAATGCCGCTGGTCTTGGAGTCGTCGGAATAAGGCTCGAGCATGGCGGCGGTGCGGGAACCGAGAGCGCCGTCGGTGACCATTTTGAGAGCGCCGGTTTTGAGCCACGGGTCGGTGATGCCGCCTTCGGCGCGCTTGTTTTCCAGGTCGTGGAGAGACTCGGTGAAATGCAGCCATTCGGTGATGCGCACGGTGAGCTTGCCGTCGTCTTTGAGTTGCTTGTAAGCGAGGAAATCTTCCCAATCGGAATTATCTTGAGCGGAAGTGACGCCATTCTTGGCGAGATCGGCCAAAACCAGGGTGATTCCGCGGCGGCGCTGCTCGACGCTGGGGTCCGGGATGCGCGCGCGGACAAAGTCCATGGCCGGACCTTCCTTGAGCATGCCGGTGAGCTCTCCGGCGGAGTTGCGCTCGAATTCGCCGCCGGGCGGATTGGGCGAGTTCTTATCGAGTTCGGCGAGCTTGAGGGCCAGAGAATTGGCGACGGCGACGTGCCCAGTCACTTGGGTCAGCAGCACGGGATTTTTGGGAGCGACGTCGTCGAGCTCCCACTTGTTGGGAAATTGCTTTTCCGGCCAGAGCGTGTGATCCCAGCCAGCGCCGGTGATCCATTCGCCTTCTTTGTGCGAAGCGACGCCGGCGGCCAGGCGCTTTTTCAGCTCTTCGATGGAGGTGGCGCCGTAGAGACGTACGGCAAGCATGCCTGCACCCGCGGAACCGAGGTGAACGTGGGCGTCATTGAAGCCGGGCATGAGGAATTTCTCGTGGAGCTGCTCGGTGATGGCGTGGGCGTCGCTGCCGCCGCAGTCGACCAAGACTTGGGAGATGGAGCCGATGCAGATGATTTTTCCGTCGCGGACGGCCATGCCTTGCGCCCAGGGATGCTGGGGGTCGTTGGTGTAAATGCGGCCATGCAGATACAAGACGGTGAGCGGAGCGTCTTGCGCGGCGCGAGCCTGGGGCCGGAGCGCGGCAAATGCCGCGAGCGCGACGATCAGGAGGATCGACATAGTAGCGGCGCAAGCGGAAGGGCTTGTGCGTGGGCGATGATTCATGGAGCTTTTTCCTCCGCGATACCGGAAACACCGAGAAGAGTCAGGAGCACACGCTTGAGGCCAAGCTCGCGGCCGGCGGGCTCGTACCACTCCTGCAAAGAGTGCGCACCGCCGCCGGTGCCGCCCGCACCAATGGAGATGGCGTCGATGCTGTGCGAGAGCGGGACGTTGGCGTCGGTGGAGGAGCGTTCGATTCGCGACTGATTGCCGAGGTATTCATCGGCGGCGCGCAACGCGGCGAGCAACAGTGAATTTGCTGGCAATTCCCCCGCGGGGCGGCTGCCGAGTAGTTCCACTTTCCATTCGAGCTTGCCTTTGGAGCGGTCGCGAGCGGATTCCATTTCGTCGCGGACGCCCGCGGCAATGCAGTCGCGCAGAGCGGATTCGAGCTTGGTGAGCTCGTCTTCGCTTTCGGAGCGAACGTCCACCTTGAGTTTGGCTTCGTAGGGGATGGAGTTGACGGAGGTGCCGCCTTCGATTTGGCCGATGTTGAAGGTGGTGCGCGGAGCGACGGGCACTTTGGTGTTGATGAAGCGGACGGAGGCGCGCACGAGGGCGTTGATGGGATTGGGTATGCCGAAGTCGGACCAGCTGTGGCCGCCGGGACCGGTGATGGTGGCTCCGAGGCGGCGGGAGGCGAGAGCTTTGGTGGTCACGTGGTCGGTGCCTGAGCCGTCGAGGACGATCACGGATTTTAGTTTGGGCTTGTAAGCTTCGACGAGGGCGCGCATGCCGCGGAGGTTGCCTTCGCCTTCTTCGCCAACATCGGCGACGAAGAAGATGGTGCGAAGCGGCTTGAGATGCGCGTCGTGGCAGGCGCGGGCGATGGCGAGGAGCGCGGCGAGGCCTGTGCCGTTGTCGGAGATTCCAGGGCCGAGGAGGCGATTACCTTCGCGACGGACTTTTATTTCGGTGGAAGCGGGAAAGACGGTGTCGAGGTGCGCGGCGAGCATGACAATCTCTTTTTCGTTGACGCCGCGAAGCTCGCCAATGACGTTGCCGGCTTTGTCGATCTGCACGTCGATACCGGAGGAAGAAAAGAGAGCTTTGACGGCGGCGGCGCGCTGCGCTTCCTGGAACGGAGGCGCCGGGATTTCAGTGAGGCGCACTTGCTGGTCGTTGATCCATTCCAGGTTGCGGGAAAACCAGTCGAGAGCGGCACGGACTTCTGAGGCGTCAGCGAATTGTGGAGGCGAGGCGGTTCGATTGGTCTGAGGAACGCTGACGGACCTAGCGGGCATGCAGAAGAGGATAACCCAAAGGAGACCGTGTTTCATCGCCGAGTTCCGAGCTTGCAGCGAGGTCAATTGCGTGCGGCCTCGGCGCAAAGGGCTTGCACTTCGCTCTCGGTGAGCACGCGCGCGGATTGCTTGGCAGCGTCGAAGATGCGGTTGACGAGCGCGTCGTTGGCCGGGATGCCATGGCGCTCGAGCCAGAAGAGCACGTTGGATTTTCCGCTCAAGGGGCCGATTTCGATGATTTGGTCGAGACCGAAGAGATGAGAGGGGACGCCGCTGTAGACGGAGTCGGCGAGGGTGGCGTCTTTCTTCTGATAGGCCTTGATAATGGCGGCGGCGTGGACACCGGTGGCAGTGCGGAACGCGTCGCGGCCGATCACTGGAGAATTTGGCGGGATCGTGGTGTGCGTGGCCTTGGCCACTTTTTCGCAATATTCCTTGAGGCGGGAGAGGTCGCGGGCGATCAGGCCCATCAGGCGAAGGTTGACGAGCATCAGCTCCATGGACGTGTTGCCGACGCGCTCGCCCAGCGAATTGGCGACGGCGTGGACGCAGTTCGCGCCTGCAGCGACGGCCCACAGAGAATTGGCGACGGCTAGGCCGCGGTCGTTGTGACCGTGCCAATCGACGCGGATCTTTTCGCCGCTGGGCTTTACGACTTCTTCGATCGCGAATTTCACGAGATTGTAGGCGCCTTGAGGCGTGGCGTGGCCCACGGTGTCGCAGAGCACGATGGCGCGCGCGCCGCTGCGGATTGCGGTGGAGTAGAGGCGCTTGACCGTGGCGGGGTCGGTGCGGATGGTGTCTTCGGTGACGTACATCGACGGGAGGTTGTGCTCGACGGCGAATTTCACGGCTCTTTCCGTGGTGCGCTCGAGGTGGTCGACGCTCCAGTCTTCGACGAGACGGCGGATGGGGCTGGAGCCGAGAAAGGTGGCGGCTTCGATGGCGATTCCTACGCGCTGAGAGATTTCGGCGATGGGGCGAATGTCCGCTTCCACAGTGCGCGCGGCGCAGTTGGGGCGAATCTTCATGCGAGTGGTGGCAATTTCGCGGGCCAGCGCTTCGGTGTCGGCGAAAGCGCGGGGACCGGCGCCGGGAAGGCCGATGTCCAGGGAATCGATGCCCAGCGATTCCATGAGGTGCAGGATTTCGATTTTTTCTTCGATACTGGGGTCGTAGACGGAGGGATTTTGCAGGCCGTCGCGGAGGGTTTCGTCATTCAGCAAGATGCGCGTGCCGGGTGGGATTAGCGGAGTGGAGGCTTGGTTCCAGTCGTGGATCCATTCGTTGTTTGTGGATTCGGTCATTCGATGATCCTCGGTGCCTTTGGCCTTGGCTAGAGTCCCCCACTCATTTCAGGCCGTGGTTGCGGAACATGGTTTTCAGGGCCCCGCGGACGTTGCGGAGACGGGCGGCGATGCCTCGGCCGTACTCGAATTGCAGAAAGGCGTCGGCGGCGCGCTCGAGCTCTGCGCCGTAGCGGTACCACCAGGGCTTTTCGCGGCCTGGCAGGCGGTCGATATCGATATATTTTGTCTGCACCATTTCGAGAAGGCCGGCTTTGCCATGGGTGCGTCCCCAGCCGCTGGCGGCGCAACCGCCGTGCGGGACCTCTGCGATAGCGAAATAGCTGATCGCGTCGTTGACCATCACAGCACCGGCGCGCAGGCGCTTCGCGATGGCTTCGCCGCGAGCGGCGTCGCAGGTCCAAACGCTGGCAGAGAGCGCAAAGGGCGAATCGTTGGCGCAAGCGATCGCTTCTTCGCTATCGCGCACGGATTGCATGGCCAGAATGGGGCCGAAGGTCTCTTCCTGAAAGAGTTTCATGGAGGAATCGACGTCGGCGATGACGGTGGGCTCGAAGAAATTGGGACCCATATCGACGCGCGGATAGCCGCCGCAAAGAACGCGTGCACCGCGGCTGACGGCATCTTCGATTAACTCGACCATGCGCTGCAGATGTTGTGGGCGAATCATGGGGCCGACGTCGGTGTTTGGGTCATTGCCAGGGCCCAGGCGGAGCTTTCTTGTTTTCCTCACGCAACGCGCGGCAAACTCATCGCTAACGGTTTGCTCGACGAAGAGGCGCTCGACGGAGAGGCACACCTGGCCGCAATTGGTGTAGCTGCCCCAGACCGCGGCACTGGCGGCGACATCGAGGTCGGCATCGGCGAGGACGACCATGGCGTCTTTGCCGCCGAGCTCGAGAACGGTGGGAATCAGGCGCTTGGCGCAAGCCTCGGCGACCCGCCGCCCGGTCGCGACGCTTCCGGTGAACAGGATTTTGTCGGGATCGGCATCGATCAGTGCCTGACCCACTTCCCCGCCGCCTTGCACCACGGTAACTAAATGCTTTGGGAAGCTGGCTTCGGCAAAGAGTTGTTCGATCAGGGCGCCACAGTGCGGAGTGAAATCGCTGGTCTTGCAAATCACGGCATTCCCCGCAGCGACTGCGGGGATGATCTGGCTCATGGGAATCGCCAGCGGATAATTCCAAGAGCTGATGATGCCAATCACGCCGAGCGGCTCGTAGGTTAGTTTGCCGGACTTTGCTTTCGCCGCAGTACTATGATGAGGGACGCGTTCCGGTGACAACAGGCGCTTGGCGTTTTTTGCGAAATAGGCCGCGGTGTCAACGGCCACAAAAATGTCAGCGAACAGAGCTTCGGCGCGAGGCTTGCCGGACTCGGCGACGACGGCGTCGGCCAGCGCGTCGCGGGACGACATGACGCGGTCGCGCAAATCGCGAAGCCGCGCGCACCGCTCGCGAACCGAAAGCAGCGCCCACCTCGCCTGCGCCGCCCGAGCACGCGCGACGATTTGGGGTAGTGCCGTAGGAGGCGTCTTCTCAAAATATCCAAGCGTCGCGCCGGTTGCGGGATTTATCGAAGGAAGAGTATCGACGGAGATGGCTGTCGCGGCCATACCTGCGATTCTATCCGAAATCGCGTTAGACGAGCAGCAAGGCCCAGAAATAGCTGACAGAGATCCGGCGAGGAGACGACAGCCTTCTGACAGCGTGGCGCGGCGAAACTAGCCGGGGCCGATCCGGAAGGCTTCCTGGAGTTCGACGCTGACCATGCAGAGGCCTTGGGGCGGCACGGTCGGGCCGGACTTCGAGCGGTCTTTCAGCTCGTACAGGCGGTCGACGTCAATTGGCTGGAGCTTGCCACGACCCACGTCGAGCAGTGTGCCGACCATTTTGCGCACCATGTAGCGCAGGAAGGAACGGCCGCGGACGGTGAAGATCAATTCTTCGCCGTCTGGAGAACGCACGAGTTCCGTGGAGAAAATCTCGCGCTCAGTGGAGCGCTCCTTGTCGTCTTCTTCCGAGCCGGTGGAGGCAGCGAAGGAGGCAAAGTCATGCATGCCCACGAAGCGTGCGGCGGCGTCGCGCATCGCATTTTCGTCCAGCGGAAATGGGTAATGCAGCACGTAGCGCCACAGCATCGGCGGAACGACTTTGCCGCGATACAAACGGTAGCGATAGATTTTGCCGCGGGCGGACCAGCGAGCGTTGAAATCCGGGCCGACCTCCTCGGCGGCCAGAATGCGAACCGTGGGCGGCAGAAGAGCGTTCAAGGCGCGCTGAAATTCGCCCGCGGAAAGCGCGGACTGCGTGCGAAAGCTCGCGACTTGTCCGAGGGCATGCACGCCGGCATCGGTGCGCCCGGCACCGTGCAGTTGCACATTTTCCTGCGTGATGCGGCGCAGCACGTTGACGATTTCGCCCTGAATAGTGGATTTGTTTGCCTGGATCTGCCAGCCGTGGAAATCCGTGCCGTCGTACGCGATAGTGAGCTTGAAATAACGCATGCGAGCGAGGAATTATCAGTTATGCGTCGAGGAGAGTCCAGCCGCGCGCGACTTATCTGACCTGCGGGCAGCACTGACGTCGAGAGCCCCGAGCCGTCTTCTTCGGACGACTTCAGGATGACACCGCTGCTCAGGCCGCTACGAGGCGGAGCGGACGAAGCGGCTGCCGGGCTTGACGGCGGCGCTGCCTTGATGACACAGCGGGCAATCTTCGGCTTCGTAACTGGCCATGGGCAGGTCCAGCAGAGCGCTCGCTTCCACAGGGAACTCCATTTTGCCGCCGCTGCGGTCGATGAGCGCGCCTGCAGCTACTACGCGTCCGCCCGCTTCCTCGACCACCTGAATCGTCTCGAGAGTAGAGCCCCCAGTGGTCCACACATCTTCGATCACTAGCACATGCTGATCGGGGCGCAAGGTAAATCCACGGCGCAAGCACATCATTCCGGTGGAGTCACGTTCGACAAAAATGGCGGGAACACCGCCGCCGCCGCCCTTTGGCTCGGGCAAGGCGCGCGCCACTTCCTGCCCGATGACGATACCCCCCAGCGCAGGAGATACGACGGCTTCGATGGTGGCATCGGAGAAAAGGGCGGCGAGCGCGCGACCGAGCTTTTCGGCAAACAGAGGATATTGCAGCACCAGGGCGCACTGCACATAGGTGCCGCTGTGCAGCCCACTGGAGAGCTCAAAATGTCCGTGGCGGATCGCTCCGGAGATCTCGAACAAACGCAGCAGCTCTTCGTCTTGGAGCATAAGTTCTCGGCCCCACGCGAAGCCGCCAGACAAACCGCAGGCGGCGGTACGCGTCGAATCGAGAGCAGCCTAGCTGCGGCGTGGTGCGTTGTCAACCGATGCGAGCGCCTGCTAGACTGCGAAGTTCGCGCCGTCGGCACTGCTTCGCATACTGCCCTGCTTTCGACGATTTAGTGAAACAAATTGCGTGTCCTGAGCGTTGTACAGAGTTGAGCACAATCAAGTTAGGTTCAGTGAAAACTCTAAGGCGAGGAGTGAAGAACACCATGAGAGTGAACGGGATGACCGCGAAGCGGTCCATGATCTGGGCGCGGGCGGTGCAGCGCGCGCTTGGGAAAGCGGCGAAAAACGCTAAGACAGCAGCGCGGCCAATCCTGGCTGCGTTGCTGGCGGTATTGCTCGCCGGGGGACCGCTGTGGGCGCAGAATCAGCAGCAGCAGCCGGCTCCAGCGCCAGAAAAACCGGGACAGCAAGCGCCGCAAACACCAACGCAAGGCACGTACACGCCCACCCCAACCAACCCTCCGATTCCGGTGTCACTGGGCGTCTCAAAATATACCTACACCCGTGCGCCGCGCGCGTTCCCCAATCTGATCGCTCCGTACCGCCCGATCCGAATTCCCGAGCCGGTGCTCACGAACTCGCCGCGCCTGGAGCAGTTGATTCATGAAGGCAAACTAGAGCTGACCCTCCAAGACGCGGTAGAGCTGGCCCTTGAGAACAGCATGGACATTGCCGTGCAGCGCTACAACGTGTGGTTTGCGGACACCGATATTCTCGCTACGGAAGCGGGCGCCTTCCCAGGAGGCGTTCCCGGCGCTGCGATTCGCTCTTCCAGCGCCAACATTCCATTTTTCAATTTTGACCCGACCTTCACATCGCAGATTTCCTACGATGACCGCACTACGCCGGTGAACAACCCGTTCATCTCTGGAACCGGCACCACCGCTACCGCAGCCTCTCTTGTTTCTCACTCCGCGCAATATCTCAACAGTGTGTCCGAGGGATTCTCCACCGGGACCATAGCGACGCTGGCGTGGAATAACACGCGAGCGTCCTCGGGGTCGGCTTTCAACTTTTTCAATCCGGACGTATCCTCATCGCTGGTCGTCACCCTGCAACAGCAATTGCTGAATGGTTTCGGGAGATTTGCGAACCGACGAAACATCGTGATCGCCAAGAACAACCGGAAACTCGCGGACTATGTTTTTGAACAGCAGGCAATTACCACGGTTACCAGCACCATCACCGCGTATTGGGAGTTGGTGTACGCGCGTGCCAACGTTGACGTGCAACAACAAGCGGTGGCCGTGTCGCAAAGGTTATATGGCGACAACAAGAAGCAGCTGGAGATCGGAACGCTGGCGCCGCTCGACGTGACGCGCGCGGAAGCGCAATTGGCGACGGACCAGCAGAATCTGATCATTGCGCAAACGACGAAGCTCACCGATGAGCAGATCCTGAAAAATGCCATCAGCAAGGATCCGCTGGGGGCCAA